>ENA-OQCP01000969-OQCP01000969.1-human-gut-metagenome-genome-assembly--contig:-NODE-969-length-11825-cov-2.304496_pt1 | contig 11825 bp, 11 predicted proteins | sample MGYA00242760_ERZ504583 | MGnify/ENA primary metagenome ERZ504583 (study PRJEB26092, sample SAMD00036308) | human gut metagenome | host: Homo sapiens | study: EMG produced TPA metagenomics assembly of...
CATAACCATCTTCGTCAATTTGTTTCGGCTCTTTTCGGTGGCCGTTTAACCCGTTCAGGCGCATCGTCTATCCCGGTTTATCACGCGGTTCATGTACCAAACCGTGTACCAAATGCCGAAAGCGTGATAGAATAATACATAATCTGATGAAACGGTAATTTACGGTGTATCGCAGTATCGCTCCAATGACGAATTAAGATATAACCATAAAATGAGTGAATCGTGCAAGTCCCCACGATGAAGCCCATTGACCAGTAATTTATCGAAAATATTTCGTTAATACGTCAAACACAAAATGCGAAATATGTAAGAATAGCTGTGTCACCCTCGATTTGACATCAATTTGACAGCAAATCCATGGAGAATCACGATTCGTTATGAAGCGTGATGAATGTCAGCAGAAATACGAACTGGGGTTTGCATAAAACCTTAGAGCACTTCTTAGAGAAATCTGAGAGGTGCTCTTTTTTTATCCCTGCATTCGACTTCTGTCATCAAATTGGAGGATGTCTTTATAGGAGCAACTATGATTGCCACAAAAACAAACCTCGAAATTACAGAGTACAGGGAGAAGTTCTTTTTAGGACTATCCCTCCGCCAGCTGGCCTGCTTTGCTTCGGCTGCGGTGCTGGCGATTGCGACCTGCTTTGTCTGTCTGCACTGGCTGCGGATGGATATGCAGGTCGTTTCTTATATCTCATGGTGGAGGTGCTGCCTTTTCTGGGACTGGGCTTTATCCACCGTGACGGTTATCCGTTTGAAAAGCTCGTGAAAATTTACTGGGCATGGCACAGCGAAAATGAAGCGGTGCCGATCCGCCCCTATAAGGAGAGTCGAAATGTTCAAAAGAAAAGAACTCGCAGAAATTCCGAATGTGAAACCTATTGCCGCCGAGACGAAAAAGCAGCGCGCAAAGGAAGGAAAGCAGCGGTCAAAGCAGCTGCGCAGATCCGCAAAACAATCCGAAATGAATGCCGCGCAGAGCGCCCGCAGCATTAAGAAGCGCCGTGCGCCTGAGAAGGCTGCGGACTGTCTGCAATATGAGCGTATGTACGAAAGCGGCATCTGTGAGGTGGAACCGGGGCTTTTCTCCATGACAATGGCATTCACGGATGTCAATTTTCAGCTGGCGCGGCAGGAAGAGCAGAAAAGTCTTTTTACCCAATACAGTGAATTCCTGAACTATTTTGACCCAGATACGCATCTGCAAATCAGTCTTGTGACCCGGCGCGTGGATGCAGCGGAGTTCCGCCGCGACACGTTTCTGCCGCTGCGCGGTGATGCCCGTGACCGGTATAGCGAGGAAATGAACCGCGTTATATCGGAAAAAGCACTGCAAGGGCAAAACGGATTGATTCGGGAGAAGTATATCACCATCAGCTTGCATGAGGATAATTACAGAAAAGCGCAGGTTCGGCTGCTCAAACGCGCCGAGGACATCCAAAACCTGTTCAAGCGCATGGGCAGCACTGTACGCAGGCTCTCCGGTATCGAGCGCCTGAACCTGCTGCATGGTATTATCCGCCCGGAAGAAGTCATGGCATTTTCTTATGATTGGCTGCTGGCAGAGGATTCCATTACGACCAAGGATTTTATTGCGCCCAGCGGTTACAACTGGAAGCCGGAGCATGATGACTCCCGCGCTGTGTACAATGACCGCTACCAGTTTGGCGAGTATTATGGCAAGGTGCTGTATCTGCGGGATATTGCCCCGCAGATGAAAGACAACCTGCTTTCACTGCTCAGTGACTTGGATTTTGATAATGCGATTTCCATTCATGTAGATGCCGTCGAGCAGCGCGAAGCCGTTGAGCAGGTTCAAAAGCAGTTGGCTTATATGCAGAAAGAAAAGGGCGATGGCATGGTCAATGCTGTGCGCATGAACCTGCCCGCCTACATGGGTGTGCGATATGAGCTGACCAACCAGATCGAAGATGCCGAGGAACTGCTGGATAACCTGCACAATTATAACCAGAAGATTTTCAAGGTCTGCATCCTGATCCACACCTATGGCCGCAACAATGCCGAACTGGACGAGCGTGTGCAGCAAATCTGCAATACTGTGCAGCAGCAGACGTGCCGGTTCAGCCCTATCCCGTTTGAGCAGTGCGCTGCCATGAACAGCGTTTTACCACTTGGAAAGAAATGGCTGGCGCTGGAGCGCACTCTCCTGACAGTGAATACTGCCATCTATGTGCCGTTTACCACGCAAGAACTGTTCCAACCCGGTGGACTGTATGAGGGCACCAACGCCCGCAGTAAAAACCTGATTATGGTCAACCGAAAACTGCTGCCTGCCCCGGCTGGTATGGTGCTGGGCATGACCGGCTTCGGAAAATCCTTTGCTGTTATGCAGATGATGGCAGGTATCATGCTGCGCTGGCCGGAGGACGATCTGGTCATCATCGACCCGGAAAATGAATATGCGCGGCTGGTCGAGGCTTTTGGCGGTGAAGTGATTGAAATCTCGGCATCGAGCAAATCTCATATCAATCCGATGGATATTTCGGAAGATTACGGCGATGAAGGTAATCCTATCCAGCTGAAAAGCCAGTTCCTGCGAGATTTCTGCCAACTGGTTTTGAACAGCAAAGAGCTGAGCGCCCAAGAGTGCAGTCTTGTGGACCGCGCAGCGCTGATTACCTACCAGAAATATTTGCTGCATCCGGAGCGTGAGCAGATGCCCTCGCTGCATGATTTTTACAATAATTTGTCTTTGCAGGGTCCGCAGGCAAAAGCGCTTACGATGGCGTTGAGTATGTATGTGGATGGCACAATGGACCTGTTTGCCCACCAGACAAACGTGGATTTGCAGAACCACTGCATCTGTTTTAATACCGTGAAACTGGGCAAGAGTATGCAGTCCATCGGCATGATGACGGTACTGGACCAGATTTGGAACCGCATCACCCGAAACCGCGTGCTGGGACGCCGCACTTGGATTTTCACCGATGAGTTCCAGCTCCTGCTGGGCAACAGCGCCTGCACGAACTACTACTTCGAGCTTTCCAGCCGTGCCCGTAAGTGGGGTGCCATCCTGACTTCCATTACCCAACACGTTCGCTCTGTGCTGAACAATGAAGATGCCCGCCGTATGCTGTCCGACTGCGGCTATATCAAGCTGCTGAATCAGGCCCCGGACGATGCAAACGACATTGCACGGCTGCTTCATATCTCCGATGAAGAAAAGCGGTATATTGAAAATGCCGAGGTTGGCAGCGGTCTGCTGATTGCAGATAAAGTAGTGGTGCCTTTCAACAATACTTTCCCGCAGGACACTGAGCTGTTCCGTCTGATGGATACCAATCCTAACCGCAAGAAATAAGCCGGGATTGTAGGGGTTATGAAATGTCAGAACTATTCACGCAAACGAATAAGCAGAAGGAACTCTTTCGAACAGAAGAGGATATTGTAGCGAACATTCAGACTCAATTCGGTATGCCGCATACGGGAAAAGACCTTCTGCTTGATGCAAAAATGGGGCCAAATAAAGACCAGTCCAGTCGTCTGGACTCTGAACCAGACGCGCTATCTGATACAGGAATGTCCGATGATGTCGGTGCCGGTGACACATCCGGAATCCTGCATGATTCTGCTGGAGGTAATAAGAATACTATCACCGGCACAAACACACCGCGCTCCAGTCGTACAAGCGCCTATTATGATTTGCTGCGCAGCCAGCACAAGAACGGTCACTATAAAGCTCCTGCATACCGGGTTGTGGATAAAATAGAAGTCCGCTGCAAGCCGGAGCCAGCGCTTTGAATTATCACGATGACTTCGATACGGATGCCGTTCAAAATGCAGGGCTGCACATGGCAGTAGAGCAGACTGTTGTGGAAGGTAATATCATGGCCGCAGCAGCGGACAGCGCTTTTGTAATCGGCAAACAAGCTGGCAATATCCTGAAAGACCTGAAAGATGAAACGATCAATGCGAAGGAAGCATTGAAAGCCGGTGGGCAGGTACTGCGCCTGCAAGGAGGAAAATCTGTTGTAAAAATTGGTGGTGCTACCCTACGCAGTACAGAGCAGTACCTATCTTCATTTCAGGTTTCAACGGATGATTTCACCAGCAGTGTTCCGGGAAAGGTCAAAGAGGCTGCTACCAATACCGGGAATGTTCTGAAAAAGATAACCAAAGTGGTTCTGCACCCACTGCGAAATCTGATTGCTATGGGAAAAGTAATCCTGATTAGTGCGGTTATTTTACTGTTCCTGATTATTGTGAGCCTGTTGGGTCAGATGAGCGGCACAACGTCTACCTCTGTGTTTGGCGCGAATCGTATTGAGGACGTTCAGACGCTTGTGCAGAAAATCAACGATTACCGAAATGCAGCGGTTACCGAGGGCGTCTATCAGGCATTCCAGAATGATGTTGACCCCAATGGCAATCCCTATGGGTACGATTCCCTCACCGGGCAGCGCAGCAATAATTTGCAGCATGGTGTTACTTGGAACTATGCAAACGGTATCTACAATGACACGGCGGAGATTATTTCCTTGGCGACAGTATATTACCAGCAGGATTGGCCGCGTTCGGAGCTTGTGTCTGCTTTCAGCGACAATGTGCCCTTTACAAAATTCTGCCGTGCTTTGACAGAATATGGTCTGGATGTGACTGTACGAGAGTCGGCTCCTTATTCCTGCATGAGCTATGGCGGCTGCGTGAACGGTTACCGCAGCGAAGGCGAGGTAGTTTCCATCAAGGATTATCGCCTTGAAACCCATACTTGCAGTGAGGGTGACGATGCCTGCGGGCAGTACGATGCCGCCGCAGAGTGGCACTGGAATGAGGGTCATGCAGAAAATAAGAGCTATTCTATATGGAAAGAGGACGGCACACATGATGTGACCGTCTTTTTTCCACTCATTTTCCCGGATGGTGCAACGGGTTCTGAACTTTCCGATTTGCCGGAAGAATACAACGCAGTTGCTGATGGGAAAATTAAGGCAGCGGACTGCACCGGCAATATTGTGCTGGATGATAGCGCTAATTTGTACAAGGGTGAACTGAACGACTGGTTTTATACCCCTGACGAGCTGACGGTCACTTTTACTGTTGTGACTGGCGAGGGTGATGATGCAGTTTCCGATGATTACGAGGTTACTTTTTCCAATGCAACCGCTATACCTTGGTGTCCCGGAGAGTTGAACGATGGGCAGTACGGTCACTACGATCTCGACTGCACGATTTATCTGACAGGCTATGACCGCTACACAGACCCGGAAACGCAGGCCCCAAACGGTGCGGACGGCGGAACAGGCAATCTGGAAGCGCTGGCTGAAAGCTGCGATGCAGGTACATTGACCCGGACAATCATCAAGCAGGATCAGTACGGCAACGAGTATGCCGGTAATGCAGTATCCGCCCGATATACAAAAACGATCACGCTGCCCAATGGCGCAAGCGGATTTCAAGGCTGGTATAAAGATGGCGAAGATGCTTATGGAAATGTGGAATGGGCATTGCTTCTGTATCGCATGGACTGGGAAGAACTGTATGGGATTGTGGACGGCATAAAATGCCGCGCCACCGGCAGCGGCATGACCGAGGAAGAACTGCGGCAGCTATTTGACAGCCTGAATATTGACGCCACGACCGCACGCGGTCAGGTGGTCGCCTTTGCGTTAAGCTGCCAAGGAAAGTTTGTCTATGCCCAGCCGTCTTCGCTGCGCGGCGGGCCGGGCAATCCAAGCGTGGGCATCAATCTGGATTGTTCGAGCTTTGTCCAATATTGCTATTGGGCGCAGAACCTGCCTTTTTCCGCAGGCAGCACAGCCGCTTATCGGAACGCAGCAGACCTAGTAAGTATTTCCCCGTCTGAAGTCCAGCCGGGAGATCTGCGCGTGGTATATGCCTCCGGCGGCGAGCAGGGGCACGTTCAGATGGCGCTTGGCGGCGGTGCGTGGGTCGAGTGCTGCTATGGCTATGGTGTGGCGGTGAATATGTCCAACGCCTGGATGGAAAGTAGACCGTGCTATTACTTCCGGTATGCAGGATTTTGAGGTGTTTTTTATGAGAAAATTTCTCGCATTACTTGTCGTGGCTTTTCTTTGCTTTGCAACAAAAGTATATGCAGAAGATGTTGCAACTGTAACGGTGACCGTTGCGAATTTCCCGCAGAAATTGCAGAACCGCACTGTGATTGTCACACTTGGCAATGGCCCATCTGATACAGAATCAACAGTTATTGTTCTGGATGGGTTGAACAACTACACAGAAACAGTGACAGTTGTGCCGTCAGAATATTACTGCGCTGCTGCTGTGCAGTACGATGCCTTGGGGGATTATCCCTTGCAGGAAATCGACCAGACGACATTTTTGCAAGTGGAAGATGGGAACCACTACGACCTGATTTATACCTTGGCAGACAGCAGCTGGTATGAGAGCGTGACCGGCCAGCAGCGGCACTATACGTTGCAACCGCTGGAAACGCCACCAGAGAACTATGAGCCAAAACCGGCGCAAGTAGGAGCGTACCTGACCGCACCAGTTGGCTTTTCCCAACATGTGATAGTTTACTTGCAGAATTTGTACACTGATGATGTCTATGATTTGGAGCTTTATGAATCGAATGAATTGGCTGCCGTTGAACCAAATGCACTGAGCGGAAAATACGCTTTTCTTTCTGCTTATGTTGTTGGCGATGCAGAAAACCGTTACCAATTTAACTGTGAGCAGAATGAACTTTCCACGGAAACCGGTGCGGATTTTCATTTGACGGTGACGGACACTGCCAATCCAGACCGCGAGATGAACACGCCCAGCCGAGATCAAAACAGCACGGTGCAGGCGGCAAACAGTTTCAACAACAAAAATACGGATGCACCGCAGCAGTCGACCGTTGAGCCGAAGACTGTTTCCCAACCTGTAAAGCAGATAGAAAAGCAGCTTGATCTGCTTTCCTTGCTGCTGGACTTTATGCCGGTGGTGCTTGTGGGGGCGGTGCTCTTTGCAGTGCGCTGCAAGCATCGCCGTTGAGACCCGCAGGGGTAACCGGAGCGTGAGCGACGGTTAGCAAGCATTGCATCTGTATATACACAGATGCGCTCAGGGACACCCTGAAACCCGTTTTGGGGAATATCCCCCATGCCCTTTTGACGAGAAATGGACCGGATAGATGAAAAAGAACAGAGAACGACCGATCAGCAAACTTCTCTTTTTTTCGGAAGCAGAGCTTCAAATTATTCAAGGAAAAATGCAGGAAGCCGGGATACAAACTTCTCCGCTTATTGCCGGGAACAGCTGGTTAAGGGCGAAGTGCGTCATTACGATTTTCAGGTGCTTAAAGAGCAGACGGCTTATATTGGTCGCATCGCGGGCAGCATCAACCAAATTGCAAAACGCTGCAATGAAAATAAGTCGGTTCACACCAATGATGTGGAACAGCTGCGTCGAGAATTTCTGGAACTGAAAGCAGATTATCTAGAGCGTGTGGTTAAGCTATTGAGAAAGCTCTATTGAAGAGTGCCCACTCTTAAATAAAAAGTGACCACACGGAATTGCTCTTCGCATAATGTGTGGTCACTTTTTTATTTGTTCATAGATTAGGGATTTCTCTGTTTCCCAAAAATAAACTTTTTCGCGTTTTGGGAAATATTCATTTTCCGTTCAACCAATCAGCGATGTCTACAATTTGTATCCCCTCATATTGGTAGGCTTCATTATGCGTTCTTGCAATAACCATTTTGGGATAGGCATCCTTGATTTTCAGCAAGGGATCGACTTCTCGTTCAAAAGTTTTTTCGTCACTAATATTGTCAGATACCTGAATATAGATCTTTTCACTTCTGTGTAAGGCAACAAAGTCGATTTCTTTTTTGTACAATACACCAACGTAAACCTCATAGCCGCGGCGCATTAGCTCCATCGCTACAATGTTTTCCAATATGCGTCCATAGTCCATATTTCTTGTACCAAGTTTCGCGTATCGGAACGTGTGGTCACTCAAATAGAATTTGTCATTGGAGGAAAGATATTTTTTGCCGCGAATGTCATATCTGCGGAAGCGATAGAATGCGAACGCATTACAAAGATATTCCAAGTACTTGCCAACAGTTTTATGGTTAATGGCTTCGTTACTGCGAACCAAGACATCTGTAATATTTCGTGCGGATGTTTGGTTCGAAATATTATCCATCAGATAATCGACGATCCTATCCATCAATGCCGGATTACGAATCTTATATTTTTGCCTTATATCCCGGATGATAAGCGTATCAAATACATCGCGTATATAATCGTACTTTGCATCTTGATTGCGATAAAGGTAAGATCCTGCCATACCGCCCTCTTTCAGATAACGGTCAAACGCCTCATAATTGTCCTCGATTGCGAAGTATTGTTTGAATTCGGCAAATGAAAAAGGGAAAACCTTGATTTCGTAGGTACGGCCGGTAAAGAGAGTGGCTAAATCAGAGCTTAACAAGAATGCGTTTGAGCCAGTGATATATATATCAAACATTTCCATTGCATGGATACTGTTGATTGTCAGCTCAAAGTTGGGACACATCTGAACTTCATCAATTAAAACAAAATTCTCACAGCCTTTTTTGAACGAACTTTCAATGTAATCGTTCAGGGCATGGTAGTCCTTGTACGCCTCAAATTTAGTCAGATTAAAGTTGATGTGGATTATGTTTGCATTCGGTACATTTTTTACTACATAATCTCGAAATGCCTCCAGCAGCTTTGACTTTCCGCTTCGTCTTACGCCTGTAATAACCTTGATATCGGGAGTACCCATTACCTCAATGATTTTTTGCAGGTAATCATTTCGCTCTATCAGCGCATCGTAGTTCACCTCTCTCCTATGATACTCCATCTATTACCCAAAATCAAGCAAATTTCATTTTTGGGTAATAGATACTTTTTTTGATTAAAATTACATTGGGGAAATTTATGGCTATCACAAAAATCCATGCGATAAAATCTACTCTCGGCAAGGCACTGGCCTATATCGAAAACCCAGACAAGACCGATGGGCAGATGTTGGTGTCTGGCTATAATTGCGAGCCGCAAACAGCTTCTATCGACTTTGAAATGACAGCGGTACTTGCGCACAAAGCGCGGAATCTGAAAAGGAAGCGTTCGTCAAATCTTGCTTATCATCTGATACAGTCATTTTCACCGGAAGATGCGGTAACGCCTGAACAGGCGCATGAACTGGGAAAGAAGCTGGCATTTGAATACACAGGCGGCAAGTATGAATATGTGGTAGCAACACATATTGACAAAGGTCATATTCATAACCACATCATGCTCAATGCGGTCTCTTTTTACGACTATAAGAAACTGCGGACGGTGCCTTACCGCACGGCACGTCAGATACGGGATATTTCCGACCGCTTATGCATGGAAGCTCATTTATCCGTGATTGATGATCCGCAAAAGATTGGGCAACTATACCCAGAAAACACAGGGAAAAAGAAATCTGTATCCAACCGAACAGAAATCCGAAAGCGGCTGAACTTCTGTTTGGAGCGGGCAACGGATTATAGCCAATTCCTTTCTATGGCAAAGGAGCTGGAAATCACACCTACAATCCGCGGTAAGCATATGAGCTATTTGCTGGAGGCGCGGGTCGAGCTGTCCGGGACAATAGCTTATCTGATACTGATACATTTACTTATGCCGGTATCTGCGTCAGACTGTCTGACAATGCACAAGAGCAGAAATACCTGAGGGAGACAATTACCGGCATCCTCAGTACAGCGACAGGCATGGCAGACTTTGCTGACAAGCTGAAAACGGCAGGCATCGAAACTAAAGTAAAAAAAGCAACTGGTCAGGTGCTGTACCGAGCCACGGCGCTGGATGGCGCGTGGGTTCCCGAAGATGCGCTCGGTTCCGAATTCACCGGTGAAGGAATTGAGTATGCGCTAAAGAATGGGAAAATGCAGATTGCAGAAGACGTGGAAATCACGCTGCTTGACCGTTATCAGGAATTGACGATTCAGTATCCAGAAGTTTGTACGGCAGCAGTGAAGTTAAGCAGCCGCCAAATTCTGTCGACGGGTAAAAACGGCTTGGTTCTTCAGTCCACGATGACAATGGAAACCCCGCCAAACTAATGGTCAACAAAAGCGAAGTGACAACTTCGCCGGACGGCGAAATCACTTTCAATGTCGGAAACGACTTCTCTTATGACTTGGTTTATGAGGACGGAACCCACGGCACGATCCTAGGCGCAAAGCTGATTCAGCAGATTGACGAGGAAAACCACGTAGAGCCTGTGCAAGTCATCCTTTCGGAAAATCAGATAAAAGCTATGTCTATTCGAGGCGTGACGATCCATCTGCCGCAGAATGGCATTGAGCGACTATTTATACCTGAAAAATATGTACTTCGTGATTTGGATGCCGGGCAGTGTACAGTGCTTTTATATCCCAACCAGCAATATAGTTATGTCCCCATCGGAGATTCAAAGAAAAGGCTGAACATACAAGGCGACCGTCTCTCCGAATTTCTGGGAAGTTCAATTAATCCTATAACGGAAAGCACTGGACTAAAGCGTAAAATTGCTGCGGTAGAACGGCGCGCAGGAATTGAAAATGCGAAGTTCCTCGGCAAAATGCTGCAAGGCATGACCGATAGTCGAATCAATACCACCGGCGATTACGATAAAGTTATACATAATCTTGGAAAAACGCAGATTGGACTTACAAATGAACTGGCAGAGGTGAAGCAGAAGCGAACTACCTACGCGGCTGCTGCAAAACATTTGCAGATATGCAAGACTTATAAGCCTGTATGGATGGAGTATGCAGCAAAACCCTTAAATCAAAAGATGGAATATTTCAATCAACATAGTACGGAACTTCAAGCATACCGCAATGCAGCAGCATACCTCGAAAAAGAGGGCATCGACCAATCGGTAGAGATTGATAAGGTAAATGTCCTCGCACAAGAAATGGGGCATCGGATGGATGAATTAGTGGAACAATTAAGAGACGTAAATTTGCAGGAACAGAAAGTCCGTCAGGAACAGCAAACTCTTGCTGAAATTCAATCGGATTTGGTTGAATGAATGCCAATTTGTACATATTTTTGTTAAAAGTTCAAAGTACAAATTATCGGACAAGCGAGGATTTATAATAGAGTTGGCGATACTATGCGCTTGTATGGAAAATGTTGTGCTTAACCGTGCAAGTGTGTGAATACACATTTAACATCAAGTGCGTAAGAGTAGAAACCTCTGAATATTAATTGTTAACATTTTGTAAAATCGAAAAAATAGGCTCCAAAATTTCAGCCGATTTGTTCTCTTACCTTTTGAGGGGAAGTGACAAACGTGTGCCAATTTTGGAGCCTGTTTTTTATTATACTATGTCTGTTTGGCTCCGGAATGGCTCGTGCGCCTCCTCCTTTACTTGTTTTCCCCAAAAAACAAGTAAACGGAGGAAGTATTATGATTCAGGATGAACTTCTGGCATTATACGATCAAATGTCTGACGAAGAAAAGAATGAGAATAGCGTTCTGAAGGGGCGCTTCACCAAGTACATTACGCGGCGGCTGGAGTGGCAAGCAATTCGCTATGCTGCCCATAAGAGGAAAAGTATTGTAACGATTTCACTTGATAATATTCTGGATGAGCCTCAAGATGAGCGTGCTGCCGAGATGTTCCGTGAAGTGGAAATCGAAGTGGCGCTTCAGCAGGGATTGCAGCGTTTGAAGCAGGAAGAAAAAGAACTGCTGGTGTATCTCTTGGCGCTGGATATAGGCAAAATCGCATTGCAAATTGATTGCTCTGTATCGAACGTCTACCGTAAGCGGAGGCGCCTTTCGAATAAGTTGGAAGGATTAAAAGGGTGACGGTGCA
>ENA-OQCP01000970-OQCP01000970.1-human-gut-metagenome-genome-assembly--contig:-NODE-970-length-11819-cov-3.229046_pt1 | contig 11819 bp, 11 predicted proteins | sample MGYA00242760_ERZ504583 | MGnify/ENA primary metagenome ERZ504583 (study PRJEB26092, sample SAMD00036308) | human gut metagenome | host: Homo sapiens | study: EMG produced TPA metagenomics assembly of...
AATGACTACCAGAGTCTGTGGCAGGCATCTGTTGTTGATGAAGTCAGCGTACAGTACCCGCTTCTCGCATATGGCTCTATTTCTCCGGAAGAATTCGCCGAAGCCTGACGAGTGCAATTTCCTGACGTTTTCTGTCCATTGAAACATGCAAATCCAGTAAAAGCCGAGGCCCCTAAAGCCTCGGCCCCCTATAAAGGAAGTGTGGCAATGAAACCTAAAAAATCCACATTGGCAATCTTTTTGTTGCCTGCAATTGTTCTATTTCTTCTGATTTATCTACTTCCCTTACTTCTTGTTGTCTGCACCTCCTTCTTCAACTGGAAAATCGGAAGTCCGATTTTTTCTCTGGTTTAGAGAATTATCTCAAAGCTGTGCAGGATAAGAATGTTCATGCAGCCGTTGGCCACACGCTGATTTGGGTACTTTTGCAATCGACTGTTCATGTGTTTCTAGGGACGCTTCTTGCCTTTATTTTGGCAAAGCAATTCCGTGGTTGGAAAGTTTTCAGGACGGTCTGCATGTTACCTAACGTTATTTCCACCGCAGCTTTAGCAATGATACTTCTAAATGTATTTAAGACAGACAGTGGATTGCTTAACGGCATCATCAGCCTGATCACCGGGAATAAGTTTGAATGGAACTGGTACTTCAACAGTAAAACCGCTATTCCTTCCGTCACCTTGGGATGGCTACTTTATCCCGGCCTGATAACAATTTTGATGCTGGCTGCCATCAATTCTATCCCTATGGATCTTTTGGATGCCGCTAAGATTGATGGCGCTTCCGCCTCACAAATCAATTTGATGATCATTCTGCCCATGGTGCGAAACTCGCTTGGAACCTGTGTAATTATTGCTGCCACAAGTATGTTAAAAGAATTTGAGCTTATCTATTAACTACCGGCGGCGGCCCTGGCAATATGACGTTGAATCTTCCGCTATACATATACAAAGTTGCATTTAAGGAAAATAACTACAGTTACAGTAACGCACTGAGTACCATGCTTATCCTGTTTGGAATTATCATCGTATTTGCAATCAATCGCATGTTCCGAATGGACGAATCGGATTACTAATATCCAGAAAGGGTTATCACAATGAAATTGACTGTTATCGGTGGCGGCGGTGTGCGTTCTTTGATGTTGGCAAAAAGCCTTGCCCAGAACGCCAAGGAATACAATATCACGCACATTGTTTTCATGGACAACAATGTGCAAAAGCTGAATATATTTGGTGCTTTGGCCCGTGAGGTTGCAATTCGCATTATGCCGAGTCTCGACTTCACCCTGACGACCAATCCTGTTGAAGCAATCCAGAGCGCCGATTACATCATCACAACGATCCGTGCTGGGGAAGATGATATGCGTATCCGTGATGAGCGCATTGCCCTGGCCCACAATGTACTTGGCAGGAAACGACAGGTGCCGCCGGTTTTTCCTTTGCCATGCGAAGTGTTCCAGCTCTTGCAGAATATTGCGAACTGGTACGCAAGTACGCCAACCCAAATGCAAAAGTGTTCAACTTTACCAACCCCGCCGGTGTGGTCTCGCAGACATTGCGGGATATGGGCTATGACTTTACCTTCGGCATCTGTGATGCTCCAACCGGGATGCTGAGAAGCTTTGCACATCTGTATGGGATTGCTCCGGAAACTGTGACCGCCACCTGCTATGGCTGAATCACCTTTCCTTTTTCAACAGTATTCAGTTTTCCGGAAAAGAAATGCTCCCTACCCTGATCAATGATGACAGGATCTACGCGACAACCGATATGCGGTTCTTTTCTAAGGAATTAACCAAAAAGATGGGCTGCATTTTAAACGAGTACCTGTACTATTTCTTTTACCGTGAAAAGGCTGTGCAGAACATCCTGGATGCCCATGTCACAAGAGGTGAAGTCATCCGCGATGTAAATAAACACATGATTGAGGAACTTTCTCATCTTGATCCTGTCAAGGATTTTGATAAGTGTCTGGAAGTTTATGTGAAATGGCAGGGGCAACGCTCTGCCATGTACATGAAAAACGAAACTGGCATCCGCAGGCCGGACCCGTTCACATTCGATCTTACCAGCCATGACGACGGCGGGTACGCCGGAGTTGCTTTGAAGTACATCAAGGCACAGCAGACCGGGAAACCTGTTGAGATGATTTTCTGTGTTCCGAACAACGGTGCAATTCCCGGCTTACTGGATTCTGATGTTGTTGAAATCAGCTGCACTATTCAGCCTGACGGCACCTATTTGCCGCACGCGATCCAAAATCCGGCGAGATTCCCATGGAAATCATTCGGCGCGTAAAATTGTATGAAAGGTACGCTTCCCGTGCCATCCGAAACCGCAGCCGAGATGACGCTATCACCTGCCTGATGGTGCATCCCCTAGTCAATTCTTATTCCTTGGCTGAAACTCTAGTGGACGAGTACCTCAAGCTGAATCAAGAATACATCAAGGAGTGGAGTTAATGCGGTATGTAGCTGGTGCCGGAGTCGTAAACTGTGATATCCTGTACAGTGGAATTACCCGACTCCCCTCAGAGGGCGAGGAAATCTTTTCTACCGGCTTTGACTTACAGCTTGGCGGTGGTATTCCCGGCATTATGGTCAACCTTGCAAGGTTGGGCGTGCCAGTCAAATTTTCCACCTACTTGGGAAATGATTTCTTTTCGCAATTTGTAAAAAATCAATTGGAACAGTTCGGCGTACATTATGTCAACCTGTATAGCGGAACAGGTATGCCGGTAAATGTAACCAGCGTAGTGATCACCCCAAAAGACCGGACTTTTATTTCTCACCGTGATGATTTTGGCTACAACGATACCATGAAGCAACAGCTTTTCGAGCAGCTGCGAGGGGCCTCAATCATCCGCATGAGCAACCATTTATATGAGGTTTACAGCCGCATCAAACAAGAAAATCCAGATACGATTTTTGTTATGGATACCGGCTGGGATGACACTATGTCTTTGGATAGTTACGCCAAATATCTGGAGCTGGCCGATTATTATACCCCTAACAAAAAGGAAGCTTTAAAATTGACCCAAACAGGCAACGTAGAAGATGCCGCGCGGATTCTCTCCCGCTATTTTGAAACAACGATTATCAAACTTGGCCCGGATGGATGCCTTTTGCGAGAAAACGGCCAAAATGAAATTTTCCCCGCAACTTCCGGCATCGACCCCATTGATGCAACAGGTGCTGGCGATGCTTTTAATGCCGGTTTCATTTACGGACTATACCATAATTACGACATCCGCACCTGTATTGCAATGGGAAACCGTATGGGTGGTGCTTGTGTCAGCAAAGTGGGGTGTTTGTCTGGCTATTTGACCGAGGAGCAGCTTCTTCGTGAATTTCAGGCAAGCAATTCTTCTTGCTAAAGTAAATCGGCTGACTACTCAAATTCACGCCCTATAAATTACAGCCCTTACACATGGAAAAGCAATTGCTATGTGTAAGGGCTATTTTGATATCTTATTACATCAAAAGCGTGTCTTTTTTCTCAACTTAAAAATATTTTCTATTCAATCGTCACACTATATTTCACATTTCCATTCATCGGAGAAGAAAGCATGAAAAAGATCACTGTAAATATACTGCGACAACAGACAGCTGTCTTTCCTGTTCTTTGAGATATTATGTCATGATGACATAATATCATGTTTTATTTGACTGTTTTTTGAGTTTCTTATACTGTCTGTACCAAAAGTAAGGTTGTCTCATAAAGTATCAAAACTCATTGACAAAGAGCTGGGTCCCGTTGTATAATGTTATATCAAATCAAAGGAACGTCAGGAGTGATACTGTATGTCCGTGTACGGCTACTGCCGCATTTCCACACCGCAGCAAAATATCGAACGTCAGGTGCGCAACATTACCGCCGCCTACCCTGCGGCGCATATTGTGCGGGAGGTCTACACCGGCACGGCCTGCCAGGGACGGCGGGAGCTGGACAAGCTGCTGCGCACCGTGCAGCCGGGGGATACCATCGTGTTTGACAGTGTCTCCCGCATGAGCCGCAGTTCCGACGAGGGGTGTGCCCTGTATGAAGAACTGTACGGTCGCGGCGTGAACCTCTGCTTTTTGAAAGAGCCGCACATCAACACGGACACCTACAAGCAGGCTCTGCAGCGGCAGATCAACTCCTCGCCTGAAACCGGCAGCGTCGCAACAGACCGTTTTGTTTCCGGTATTATGGACGCATTAAATTGCTACACTTCCGACCTTGCCAAAGAACAGATTCGTCTTGCCTTTGCCCAGGCTCAGAAAGAGGTGGACGACCTGCACCAGCGCACCCGCGAGGGGATCATGACGGCGCGCTGAATGGGAAACAAATCGGCCAGATGGCAGGGCGCAAACTTACAATAAAAAAATCCGCCCCCTGTAAGGAGCAGATCAAAAAATACAGCCGTGATTTCGATGGAACTCTCACTGATGGGGACTGCATCAAGCTGATTGGCATCGCACGGAATACGTATTACAAGTATAAGCGGGAGCTGCGAGAAGAACTCACTCGGAATATGAAATCCTTAAATAGTCCAAATACGCTTTGAACCGATTTTGTAAGGCAGATATTCATTTATTTCACCTCCAACAATCCCCACTGGCCATACCCGCCGTGTGGATCTATTCAGAGTGCAGCGGCACCATAGTATCAAAACTATAGGTAGGTTCCACCTGCCACACATCTGCGGATTTCTCCGCCGCAGGTACTTCCGTTGCGGCGGGGGTAATTTCCCGAAGAGATATTATGACATGATGTCATAATATCTCCGAAAAAATGCAAGAAAAGTTTCTGCTTTTTCAAAAAGTCGTTTGAAAAAGTTGCGTGTTTGCAGAAAAAGTCGCTTGAAAAAGTTGCGATTTTCTGCTATACTGCAAGCAAATCACAAGGGGGAACCACTATGCTGCGCCGAAAAATCGAGAAAACGCTTCTGGATTGGAAGAACACGCCCAATCACAAGCCGCTTATTCTGAAAGGCTGCCGCCAGTGCGGCAAGACATACTCTGTGCTGGAATTTGCCAAAAAGAATTATGCACACACTGTCTATCTGAATTTTTTCGAAAATCCGCAGTTTGTTTCAGTGTTCTCCGGCTCATTGGAAGTGAACAACATTACAATGCTTTTGTCTGCCCTGCTGGGGCAGGATGCCGTCTTTGAGCCTGGAAAGACCCTTCTTGTACTGGACGAAATTCAAGATTGCCCCGACGCGCGTACAGCTTTGAAGTTTTTCAAATTGGACGGCCGCTATGATGTGATTGGTACGGGCAGCTTGTTAGGCGTCAAGGGGTACGGCAGCAAGGAACCGAAGTCAATCCCTGTCGGATACGAGACCGTGCTCGACATGAGCCCTTTGGATTTTGAGGAATTTCTCTGGGCCAACGGCATTACAGAGCAGGTCATCGCCTTTCTGCTCCAATGCCTGCAAAACGGCACGCCCGTTCCTGATGCACTGCACCAGCGTATGCGGGAACTTTTGCTGCAATATACCGTTGTAGGCGGTATGCCGGATGCCGTGCAAACTTTTGTAAATACAAAGCGCATGGACGATGTTTTGCAGATTCAGCGTGATATTGTGCGCTCTTATGAAGATGACATGGTAAAATACGCCGACCGAAAGGATAAGGCCGTTATCCGGGAATGCTTTCAGTCTATCCCCAAGCAGCTGAGCAAGGAAAACAAAAAATTTCAGTATTCCGTCGTGAAAAAAGGCGCTACCGCTTCCAGGTTTGCGGGCAGCTGCAATGGATCGAGGATGCAGGCATTATTACCCGTTGCTACAACCTTTCCATCACGGAACTTCCGTTGGACGGAAATGCAGACCAGGATGTTTTCAAGGTTTACATGAAGGACACCGGACTTTTCGTCTCGATGCTGGAGGACGGCACGCAGTTTGACATTTTACAGGGAAATCTTTTGGCTACAAAGGCGCCATCTTTGAGGGGTTGGTTGCCGACATCTTCTCTAAAATGGGCCGCAAGCTCTATTATTTCCATAAAGATTCCGGTCTGGAGGTTGACTTTATTATCCGCTTCCACGGAGAATGCACCCTTGTCGAGGTAAAAGCTGTTTCCGGCAATACCAAGAGCTCCAAGACCATTCTGCGCCATCCCGAGAAATACCACGTATATCATCTGATAAAGCTTGGTGACTACAACGTGGGCCGCGAGGAACAAATCCTGACGCTGCCCCTGTACATGGCATTTTTACTGACGGATATATAGTAAACGGGGGAGATATTATGACATGATGTCATAATATCTCCCCCGCGTTTTATAATTTAATATGCTGCACCGTATTTTCCGTTTTCCAGCTCCAGCAAAAACTTATACAGCGGTACGGCCTCGATGGTCACGCCGTCCTCGATGATGGTTTTTTCCTCCTCGTAGGTCACGATGACGAACCGCGTGGCCGCTTTTTCGTTCTGCGCCAGCTTTTTCAGGTTGCCGACCTCGCGTTCGCGGGCATCCCCGGCAATGGAATAGGCTGCCTGCACGGCCAGGCCGACCGATGGCAGATAAAAATCAATATCAATGCCGGTCTTGGCGGATTTCAGGTAATACACCTCGTCCGGATACGCGCGCACCAGCGCAAGCGCCGCCATATTTTCCAGCTGCACCGACTCTTTCCTGTCAAGGAACAGGCTTACAATGCCGTTGTCGGAGAAATAAAACTTCGGGTAGCTCTCCTTCTCGACAAGGTTTGCATAGTAGTTCTGCAGATGGAACAGCAGATAGGCATCCTCCGCATAGCGGATGTAGTCGGCAATCGTCTCCTTGGCCAGCGATACATTGACGGCGCGCAGGGTCTTTTGCAGTTTGGAATAGGAAATCTCACTGCGGACGGACTCCGCTATTTTTTTATCAAGATTTTTACCGCATAGTCGTTGCGGATGCTGTTCCGCGTGATGATGTCGCCCAGCAGCACTTTCTGGTAAACGCCGGAAATATACTCCCGTTTTGCCTTGTACAACAGCGATTCCGGCAGGCCTCCGTATTGCAGATACTGCGCGCAGGCGGCGCGGATTTTCCCGTTTGTTTTGGTGCCCAGCAGTGCCGGTTCATCGTGGGGAACCTCGCAGGCGGTCAGGTACTCGCCGAAGGCATAGGGCGTAATATGCTTGGCAAAAAAGCGTCCGCCCAGCGTGGTTTCTATCTCTCGGCTCAGCATTTTGGCGTTGCTGCCCGTGATGTAGATATGCTCTTTTGCATCACCCATACGGCGGGCAAATTTTTCCCAACCGGTGATATTCTGCACCTCATCCAGAAAGAAATAGCCCTTTTTATCGCTGAGCTCGCTCTGCACCGACAGAATGTCGTTGAAGTCTGCAACGGTGAACTCGGAAAGGCGCTCGTCCTCAAAGTTGATGTAGATGATTTGCTCCCAGTCCACACCGGACGCCACCAGATCCAGCACGATTTTATACAGCAGCGTGGATTTTCCCGCGCGGCGCAGCCTACCAGCACATAATTTCCGTTTTCCTCAAATTCGTAGTCGCGCGGCACGATTTGGAAATTTCGGATAAATTCGTGTTGATCATAGATGACAGATTTTAAAAGTGCATGATTCATGGTTGCCACTCCTGCCTTATTTTTGTCAAGTATAGTATAGCACGCATTATATTTTTTGTCGAGTATACTTTACGATATTGTCTTGTTTATGTCAAATATATTCTGCAATATAATTTTCTTTTTTTAAAATAAAACGTCTTGCAATTCTATTTTCTTATGGTATAATAAAGTTAAATCATTAAAGTTATAACCTTATGGATAACACCTTTTCTCGGATTAGGAGGTTTTTATGGTAAAACTCGACTATGCGCGGCTGAAAAATATACGCCTTGAGCAGGACATCACCCAAAAGGAGCTTGCCACTGCCACCGGTGTAAACCTTTCCACCATCAAGCAGATCGAAACCGGCCGCAGCGCAACCGACCTCGAAAACATCGAGAAGCTATGTGCCTATCTGGAAGTCGACATCAACGAAATCTACCACCCGGACTACCACGATACCAAGGTGCTCTGCATGCTCAACAACAAGGGCGGCTGCGGCAAGACCAGCCTTTGCAGCGGCATTGCCACCTCGATGGCCGAGCTGGGGCTGCGCATCCTCGTCATCGACGGCGACGGGCAGCGCAACCTGTCCAGCAGCTTCGACATGCCCCGCAGCGAGAAGAACTTCGGCGCGGCGGTGCTGGCGGAGCAGGACTTGAACGGCTACATACAGCCCACCAAATTTGAGAATATCGACATCATCGTGGCCGATGTTTCGATGGGTACGCTGGACATGGCGCTGTTTACCAAGATCAGCCGCGAGAACATCGTGCGCAGCATCCTGCGCCCCGTTGTCGAGCGCGGGTATTACGATTACATCCTCATCGACACGAACCCGAATCTGTCACTGCTGAACTTCAACATCGTGAACGCCTCCAACTATGTGCTGATCCCCGCCCAGCCCGCCAGCTTTGATCTGGACGGCCTGGCCGTGGTGCTGCAGTTTGTCGAGGGTATCAAACCGTACAACCCGACTTGCAGGTGGGCGGCATCATCATCAACCGTTACGATGCCCGCAACCGCCTGATCACCGAGGCGGCCATGGACCAGCTGCGGGAAAGCTACAGCGCCTTCTGTTTGAGCAGATCATCCGGGTGGACAGCCGCCTGCAGAACGCCCAGTGGGAGAACCGCCCCGTGCTGGACTACGCGGGCAGTGCGCGTATTTCGAAAGAATACCGCGCCCTGACGAAAGAAATCCTAAAGCGCTGCGTTTGAGAAAGGCGGTAATACTGTATGGCTTTAAAAAAACGGACCGTCGTCTCCCCCGCTGCCGGTGCGGTGTCTCTCCCCTCTTTAATGGCCGATCTGCCCGGCACACGGCGCTGGAGGAAGTGCCGCTGGACAAGCTCTCCCCTGCCCCGGCCGACTGGAACTTTTACGCGCCGCTCCCCGACGACAAGCTGCTGGAGCTGATCGAGAGCATCCGGGCCAACGACCTGCTCCACCCCATTGTGGTCTGGAAGCAGCCGGACGGCGCGCTGATGATTTTAAGCGGGCACAACCGCGTGCGGGCTTACACTGCCCTGTTGGAAAAGACCGGCGAGGACAAATACCGCCGCATCCCTGCCACCGTACTGACTGACATCACCGCCGACGAGGCGCACGAGATCGTCGTCGATTCCAACTACGTGCAGCGCGTGCTGACGCCATCGGAGAAGGCGCGGAGCATCTCCCAGAAGTACGCGCTGGCCGGGCGCAAAAAGCGCAGCAGGAACGGCGTGCGCAAATCAAAGTATGAACAGATCGGCGAAGAATACAACCTCTCCGCCCGCCAGATCGCGCGGTATGTGCGGCTGGGCAGTCTGGACGGCTGCCTGCTCAAGCTGCTGGACGGCGGCAAGCTGCCGCTGACAACGGCGCTGCGGCTCGTGGATTTTTCTGCCGAGAATCAGAAGTATCTGGCCGCCCACCATGCCGACGAGCTGGCAGGCCCCAAAATGGCCAGGCTGACCGCCGCCATGACCCCGGAGCAGATGGATGCTGCCTTGCAGGCAGAACCGCAGACGGTGCGCGTTTCCGTCACCGTGCCCGCCGCGCTGGAGGAGGATTTCCGCCGCATGGCCGAGGAATGGCTGCACACCCACCGCTGAGCCTGTAGGGGCCGGGCACGCCCGGCCCGCATCTTTCCCGCAAATAACCACCTTTCCGGGCGAGATATTATGTCACCATGTCATAATATCCTGTAAATATAGAGTCGATACGAATAGGATATTATGTCGCCATGTCATAATATCTTTTTGCAAGGAGGTTGGCCGTGCCCAAAAAAGCAAGCTCTGCCCACGCCCAAGGCAAAGCTTTATACCGAGGACGCCGCCCTGCTGGTGCCCATCTTTCAGAATGAGCCGTTTATCACCTTTCAGGAATTGCAGGCTAAATACGGCGATATTCTGACCGACCAGCAGATCTACCGCGGTCTGCTCGGAACGTTTGCCCACTACGTCAGCGAGCGCCGGGAGGAAGCCTTTCAGGAGCAGCTTTTACAGGCCAAGCAGGCCGCGCTGCAATTGGAGATCCTTTCCCACCCGGTCGGCGGCAGTCTGACCATGCCGGAGACAGAGATTCGGTCACTGGCAAGGGCATCCTTCAAAAGCATGCTGGACGGTATGCCGGCCGGCATGGCCTGTTACATTACCTGCGCGGTAAACGCCATGTATGCGGGCGACGCGTCCGGCCTGAAAAATGAACCGCTTTCCGAGCGGATGCTGCTTTCCAGTGCGAACCAGGGTCCACTGAAAAAATACAGTATGCAGACGGATTCCATCTTCCGCAATCTGCCCAAGCTGCTGCCGGAGGAGGAAAACGAGGTATACGTCGGCAAGAGCGCCGGAAAAAACGTGTCCACCATCGTGACGATGGATTTCCCGAAAACCATCGCGTTGGACAACGGCGGCAGCCTGACGAGCTTTGATAAGGCTATCTTAAACGGCGTTTCCTCGCTGCTGATCGCGGGAACGATTTATTTCACCATCCCGATGCTGTACCGCGCCATGATCGGCAGTGAAAACCCCAGTATGCGGGAGGAGGCCGTCCAGACCATCCGTGACCGGCTGGAATTTATGCGGCACGCCACCATCACGCTGGACTGCACCGAGGAGGCCGCCGCCCACTTTATCAAGGAGGGACAGAACCTGCAGAGCCTGACGCTCTCGCAATATCTCTTGCCGATGAACCGGATGAACGCCGTGCTCAACGGGCGGGAGGTCGAGGCGTACTTCCTCATCGACACGCCGCCGCTGTTCCAGTATGCGTCCAGCAAGCGGCAGATTTCCCTTGTGGATATGGACCTTTTGAACGTACACTTTGAAGCCGACTCTCCGCTTGCCGGAGCGAGCCTGAACAACACCCCCGCCATCATTGTGCTGAAGAACTACCTGCTGACCCGCATTGAGGGCATGAAGAACCCAAACAACCGTCTGCAAAGCCGAAAGATTTTGTTCTCGTCCATCTATGAGGAGCTCGGCGAGCCGTCGCCCATCAAGCAGCGCCGCCAGCGCCTGCGCAACTACACCGAGATCTATCTCGAGTATCTGACCCAGCAGAACTACATCAGCGGGTACAGCTTCACCCGCACCGGGCGCGTTGTGGACGGGGTGGAGATCGTGCTGGACCGCACCACCCGCAAGCCCGCGCCAACGCCCGAGCTGACTTTGCCCGATGAAACGAATAAGGGCCGCTTCAAGCCCAACAAGCAAAAACCGCGCAAGCGAAACATGATACGATAGCTGCGATTTTAAAACCACAACTGATGACCCAATACAGCCTTACCAAAGCCACAAATGATGACCACCAAAGCTACATCTGATGACCGCCAAAGCCACAAATGATGACCCAAGCACCCCGCAAAACCCCTGTTTTTTCACATTTCAATGGCAAATTTTCGCTTTTTGAAAAGTGCTGTATGTACTGTAAGTACTGTATGATATCTTTCCCTTTTTTACAGGGAGGAAAAGATACAGTTTTTCCCTGTAAGAGGAGAAGTTTTCGTATGAGAAAAACGGATGCCAAAACCTTAAAAAGCTGCCTGCCTCAATGGCTGCGGGAGCACGGGCTGCCCCTGCACAAGCCGTTCGCCTGCCTGAACCCGGCGCATCGGGACGCGCACCCTTCTATGGGGTACAATGAAAAAAATCAGACCGTCCACTGCTTTGCCTGCGGCGCGACCTACGATATTTTTGACTTAGTGGGACAGGAAGAAAATCTGACGGATTTTCCTTCTAAACTGAGGCCGTCAACCGGCGCTACGGCGGGGGCAAGGTCATCCGGGTCAC
>ENA-OQCP01000971-OQCP01000971.1-human-gut-metagenome-genome-assembly--contig:-NODE-971-length-11819-cov-1.926873_pt1 | contig 11819 bp, 16 predicted proteins | sample MGYA00242760_ERZ504583 | MGnify/ENA primary metagenome ERZ504583 (study PRJEB26092, sample SAMD00036308) | human gut metagenome | host: Homo sapiens | study: EMG produced TPA metagenomics assembly of...
CTGGAACTTATATGAATTCTTGGATTTATTCTGTTGTACAAGCACATTGGAAGCAATTTTCCAAAGTCCGTTTGGAGCTATTGCGTTATTTATGATTGCTCAGGTATTCTGGTTCTTGGGTATTCATGGAAATATGATCATCACACCAATTCGTAATCCATTGATTGCTAGTGCTTTAGCTGCTAATATCGCAACTGCAGCAGCTGGTGGTGTTCCTGATCAACCTATTACTTATGGAGCATTGGTATCATTTATCGTAGTTGGTGGAGCTGGGCTTGTTCTGTCTTTGATTATTGCAATTCTATTATTTCAAAACGAGATGATGAAAAGCTGTAGCAAAACTTGGCTTAATTCCTGCTTATTTGGAATTTCTGAGCCAGTGGTATTTGGGTTGCCTTTAGTATTGAATGTAACTTATGCTATTCCATTTATTTTGAGTGCAGGCTTGGCAACGGGATGCTTATTGTTTGCAACAAGTATTGGATTTGTTCCATGTAATATTGTTGATGTACCATTTGGATTCCCTATCGTTGTAAGTGCATTCATTGGTCATGGATGGCAAGGTGTTGTATTACAATTAGTGATTTTGGCGTTAGGTGTATTGTTATATACTCCATTTGTTCTAATGTCTAATAAGCAATATCAAAGAGAACAAGAAAAATTAAACGCTGAAAAGGAATAAATAGTATATGTCAGGGAGTAGAAATACTCCCTTTAATTAAAAAGGAGCACATTATGCAGAAAAATAAATTTCCAAAAGATTTTTTATGGGGAGGTGCCGTTGCCGCAAATCAGTGTGAGGGTGCCTGGTTGGAAGATGGTAAACTTCCAAATGTAACAGATGTATTGGTTGGTATTATTCGAAGTGGAAATAATCCATCTATTAAATGGAACGAGGAAAAACAAATCTGGGAAATGAATTTGGATCCAGAAAAACAATATTTAAGTCATGACGGAATTGATTTTTATCATCGTTTTAAAGAAGATTTAACTTTAATGTCAGAAATGGGATTTAAAGCTTTTCGTACAAGTATTTCCTGGGCTCGTATCTTCCCAAGAGGCGATGAAGAAGAACCAAATGAAAAAGGTCTTCAGTTTTATGATCAAATGATCGATACCATGATTGATCTTGGTATGGAACCCGTAATTACATTATCTCACTATGAGACACCTCTTGCACTGATTGCAGAATATGGAGGATGGACGAATAGAAAATTAATTGTTTTTTTTGAAAAATATGTTCGTACAGTTTTGACTCGTTATAAAGGTAAGGTTAAATACTGGTTAACTTTTAATGAAATTAATAATGCGTTTAAGATTCCTTTTGCAGCGGCAGGTGTTGTATCTTTCCCACCGACAAATCCAGACGAACCAATGGCAGATGTAGATGAAAAAATGATCTATCAAGCATGTCATCATATGTTTGTGGCAAATTCATTAGCAGTAAAGGCATGCCGTGAAATTGATCCAGAAGCGCATATGGGGGTAATGTGTAGCTTCTCTCATATTGCTACATATCCTGAAAATTCGGATCCTGAAATGTGGTAGGTACACATCTATTTAAAAGAAAGCATTATTTCTACACAGATGTAATGTGTAGAGGACATTATCCAAAATATATTTTAAATGAATGGGAATCAAAAGAAATTGCCCCTGTAATGGAACCAGGAGATGAGGAGACTCTGGCAAAATATACGAACGATTATATCGCTTTTAGCTATTATAGAAGTTCAGTATATTCTAAAAATGTAGAAATGAAATCCGATACAGGTGGAGCAATTGGTTTATCAAATCCATATTTGAAAGAGTCAAGCCCAGAACCATGGAAATGGCCTATTGATCCTGTTGGTTTTAGGTTGGTTTGCGATGAACTATATGATCGTTACGAACTTCCATTATTCCCGGTAGAAAATGGAATAGGTTTAAAAGAAGACGAGACAGATGGAATGATTGAGGATCCAGCTCGTGAAAAATATCTAAGAATGCATTTAGAAGAAATGGCAAAAGCTATTGAAGATGGATGTGAAATCTTAGGATATTTATGGTGGGGACCTATTGATATTGTATCAGCTGGAACTGGTGAAATGAAAAAGCGCTATGGATTCATCTATGTTGATCGTTTTAATGATGGAACAGGAGATCTTCATCGTAGTAAGAAAAAGAGTTTTGAATACTATAAACGAATCATTGAAACAAATGGTGAAGAAATTTAAATTTTAAATCTAGAAGAAGGTAAAAATTTTGGAATTAAGTTTTTTGATATTAAAACAGATAGTCTCCATGTTTTTAATGATCGTAGTAGGCTACGTGTTAGTAAGATCGAAAGCAGTTGAAAAGAATTTAGGCACTTTTTTAGCGAAGGTTGTTATGTATGTCGTATTACCTTGTACGATCGTTGATGCCTTTCAAATTGATAACGATCCAAAAACATTTTCAAATCTCTTATTTGCGTTTGTTGTAGCACTTGTGTTCAATATTTTGTTGATAATACTATCATATGCTTTTAAAAGTATATTTAAAATGAATGAAATAGAACAGGCTTCTGTTGCATATCCAAATTCGGGAGATATTTGATACCTTTTAGTGACAAGTGTTCTGTCACCAACTATGACAGTATATTGTTGTGCTTTTATGGTGGTTCAGCTATTGTTTATGTTTACTCATGGAGTTAATTTATTAGCTAATGATTCAGAAAAAGATTTGAGTAACATATTGAAGAATCCTAATGTAATTGCAATTGTAATCGGAATCTTATTGCTTGCAATGAATATTACAATTCCTGAGATCGTTGGAAATGTTATAGATAGTTTTGCATCAATGGTAGCACCATTAAGTATGCTGGTTATTGGCTGTTCAATCGCTAATTGTGATCTAAAAGAGGGTTGGCAAAGAAGAGAACATATCTAATTGTATTAATTCGTCAAGTCATAATTCCAATAATATTTTTAGGAATTATCAAAATAACATCATTGGATACATTTATTCAGGATGGAGCATCAATTCTGTTGATTTTATACATGGCTGTAGCATCGAGCCCAGCAGCAACAATTGTAAACATAGTACAAAGCCATGATATGGATTCAAGTTATGCGAGCATTATAAATGTGGTCGGAGTAATCTGTTTGATATTTACAATGCCTATAATGGTATTTATTTTTCAAATGTTCATATAAAAGGAGAAAAAGATGAAATTTCCAGATAATTTTTTATGGGGTGGCGCAATTGCCGCAAACCAATGCGAAGGCGCATGGAATGAAGATGGTAAAGGTATGAGTGTTGCAGATGTTGCAATGTTTAAACCAAATGTGGATAAAAAAGACTATGTTTCTCAATGGCATATAGATATGGATGATATACGCAAGGCAAGAGAAACTGATGATGTTGTTTACTATCCAAAAAGACATGGAGTGGATTTCTATCATCATTACGAAGAAGATATAGCATTATTTGCAGAAATGGGCTTTAAGACACTTCGTTTATCAATTGCTTGGACTAGATTATTTCCAAATGGAGATGAAGAAAAGCCAAACGAAAAAGGGCTTTTATTCTATGAGAATGTATTTAAATGTTTACGAAAACACAATATAGAACCATTAGTCACGCTTTCGCATTATGAAATGCCTTTATATTTAGTAGAAAACTATGAAGGTTGGGCGAGCAGAGAAGTGGTTGATATGTTTGTGAAATTTGCAACGACTTGCTTTGAAAGATACAAAGATTTAGTTAAATATTGGCTGACGTTTAATGAAATAGACAGTGTTTTTCGTCATCCTTTACAACAGTAGGTATCGTAGAAGACAACTATGCATCAAAAAATGAGGCAGAAGAAGCCATTTATAAAGCTTTACATCATCAATTAGTTGCAAGTGCTTTAGTCACTAAATATGCACGTGAAATTATTCCAGGTGCTCAAATTGGATGCATGGTTACAAAAACTTTAACATATCCTGAAACTTGTAATCCAGAAGATATATATCTAGCAATGATGGATAATAGGACGAATAATCTTTATACAGATGTACAAGTAAGAGGAAAATATCCTCTTTGGATCAAAAAACTATGGAAAGATAAAGGCTTTGAAATTCCTATTCTAGAGGGAGATGAGGAAATTTTAGCCGCTCATACTGTAGATTTTATTTCATTCTCTTACTACATGAGCATGGTACAAAGCATTCATGCTGAAAAACGAGAGAAGGTTGGTGGCAACTTAACAACAGGTGTCAAGAATCCATATCTTTCTACTAGTGAATGGGGATGGCAAATAGATCCAAAGGGATTAGAAATTTCCCTAATTGATTTGTATGATCGCTACCAGAAACCTTTATGGATCGTAGAAAATGGTTTAGGATACAATGATGTCGTTAATGAAGATGGAACGATTGAAGATGATTATAGAATCAATTATTTTGCAGATCATTTTAAAGCAATCGGTCATGCTATTGAAAATGGCGTAGAAGTAATGGGTTATACTTCGTGGGGATGTATAGACATTGTGAGTGCATCAACATCTCAAATGAGTAAACGTTATGGATTTATTTATGTCGATGTTGATGACTATAATAAAGGAACATATAAGAGATTAAAGAAAAAGAGTTTTGATTGGTATAAAAAAGTAATCGAAACCAACGGAGAAATCTTAAAAGATTAATCTAAAATTGTATTAATAGCTGTGATAGACAAATATTTTGTTAATCATAGCTATTTTTTATCTTTTTATCTTGACGTTATGGAAATAATTGTTACAATTAAATTAACATATGAACAATTGTTCATATATAAAGGAGAACGGTTATGAAAAAGACGTATAAAATTGATGTAGATTGTGCAAATTGTGCAAACAAGATGGAAGAAGCTGCCAATAAAACAGAAGGTGTTAAAAACGCAGTTGTAAATTTCATGACATTAAAAATGATCGTGGAATTTGAAGATGGTGTTAACGCAAAAGAAGTTATGAGTCGTGTTTTAGACAATTGTAAAATTGTTGAAGATGACTGCGAAATCTTTTTTCTAGGAGATTTTAATGGAAAAGAATAATATAGAATGTTGCGAAAAGATCGAGGTTCATGAAGAATTATTAAAAATCGTTCAAGAAAAAAATGCCAGACGAAGTGAAGCTATATGATTTGGCGGAATTATTTAAGATCTTTGGAGATTCTACAAGGATTCGTATCTTATTTGTATTATTTGAAGCTGAAGTATGTGTCTGTGATTTAGCGCAGGTTTTGAATATGAAACAATCGGCAATCTCTCATCAATTAAGAATTTTAAAACAAAATAAGTTGGTGAAGAGTCGTCGAGAAGGGAAATCTGTGTTCTATTCATTGGCTGATCAACACGTTCGAACAATTATTGGTCAGGGAATGGAACATATTGATGAGGATTAAAAAAATAAGGAAGTTTATTTCAATGTCATTAAGTTAAGAAAAGATAGACCACCTAGAGAGCGAACACTAGGAGGCTTCATATTTTGAAGTGCATGACAAAAATTGTAGTATTGCTACTACATGTTTAAAGTCATATAATATAGTCGTTAGTCATAGCGATAGTTGAACGATACGGGTGATTTGGACTTCACCCTTCGTCTGTTATGGCGGTTCAGACGGATGGGCAATATCTCTTTGGCTATCATTGACTCGATATAGGGCGGGATCTTCCCGCTCTTTTCTTTTAGAAATTTACGGATGATATGATAGGATCGTACATAATTCAACTGATATTCATATTTTCTGTTCTTTTCCGGAACCTTTATTTCTCCTGTGATCCTCCTGCAGAAATTGTAGAGAAGCAGCTTTGCGTATATTTCCTGTTGGATCAGATTTCTTTTCCTTGAATGCAGCGTATTCAGGTCTAGATCATACTTTATATCCCGGTAGGATGTTTCTATCCCCCATCGCATGCGATAGAGCTTCCGAATCTCATCCAGAGGGAATTCATCTTCATCCAGATTGGTTGCGATGCTTTCGTATGTGTCATCGCTGATCTTGAAACGCACGACGCGAAAGCCAAATTCAAAAAACGGTTCCTTTTCAAAATGTTCAAACCGCTGGTTTTTGGGGACAAATTTATAGATTTCCGGATGTGCCTTGACTTCGTTGGTCTGTTTTGTCGTTAATATGCGCTTTACACGGACATCGAATTCTTTATCTTCAAAAGGGCCGAAACTTCGTAGAATGCTTGTTTTTGAATGGATATCCTTGACCCGTATCAAAAACTTTTGACCGGCTTTCTGTACTTTCACGAAGGAGTTGATGGATTCATATCCTCTGTCTGCGATAAAGATGGCCCTGGAACTCTTATACCGATCGACCATGGAGTTGAAGGCACCGTTTTCATCCATCCTGGCCTGCCCCTGCAGAAGAACATCATCATACGTATGCTCCAAAAGATCGTAACTTGTATTGATATGATAGGCAGAAAACGGAACATCCGAATGATTGGCTTTTCGGATTGTAGTTTCTTTATCCTGTATGGCACGGCTGATCGGTAACACAGAACCATCGACCGCCAGCAAGCGGTATCCTTTATAAAGGATCGTCTTATGTGTTCTTGAATTAAACATATCAAAAAGAGAATGAAATGCATCGGGACGGATCTTGTCACGGGCCTGGATGAAAGAAGAAGCAGAAGGGGCATCCAATGTATAACCAAACAGCTTGAACAACTCATCTTTTAGAGAACCGGATTCAAGCAGGAGGACATGCATCAGCGTACTGCCGAAAAAATGTTTTCTTTTGCGGGAGAAATCTTTTTGTGGATGAACGACAAAAAGAGAAGAAGAATCCTCCATGGATCTGATACAGAATTTTAACTGTTTCTTGACTGATTTAAAAGTGTTCATAAGCACCTCCAAAAACGTATACCTATGAACCAAGGGCCTATTATTCATAAGAGAATAATAGGCCGCACTTTTCTGGGTATTTGTCAACCCTCTTATCATAATTTTCAAGAAAAAAAAGGGGTGCAAATTTCATGCACACCTTGAAGTATTTTTTAGCCTTAACTTAATGACATTGAAGTTTATTTCCTTATTTTTCTTTAAGATGATGTGCAGCCATAGCTAGAATTTCTTCAACGTGTTCATCATCCAGTGAATAATAAACTGTTTTTCCATCTTTTCTAGATTTAACGAGCTTTGATATACGCAATGCCTTTAATTGATGAGAAATGGCTGATTTTGTCATGTTTAAAACGTTGGCTAAATCAGATACGCACATTTCTGAGTGCTGTAAAGAAATTAGTAATTGAAGTCGGGTACTATCAGACATAACCTTAAAGAAATCGGATAGATCCATGATTTCATCAAAATTAGGAAGGCTGTTTTTTACTGTATCTACAAGATCTTGGTTTTGAGGCGCACAATCACAACGGTTTTCTAACATAGAATTCCCCCTTTTATTGACATTATAGTTGAAAGATTGAACAATTGTCAAAAAAGAGATGCTTTTATATTGACAGTTGAACAATCAATACACTATAATATGTATAAAGTTGAATATTTGTTCAATTGTTTGAATAAGAAAAGGAAGAGATATTATGAACAAGAAACAAAAGAAAATGCTGACTCGAATTATTATCGCCTCGATTTTATTTATTGGTTTAAAATTAGTTCATCTACCTGAAATGGTTAATGTTATTCTTTCTTTAGCAACTTATTTTCTGATTGGGTATGATATTTTAACCAAAGCCGTAAAAGGAATTTTGAAAAAACAGGTATTTGATGAAAATTTTTTGATGGCGGTTGCAACAGTGGGTGCCATTGCATTAGGAGATTATAGTGAAGGAACCGCCGTTATGTTGTTTTATCAGATTGGGGAATGGTTCCAAAGTTATGCAGTTGGAAAATCTAGAAAGAATATTAGCGAATTAATGGATATACGTCCTGACTATGCCAATATTGAAAATGAAAACGGTGATCTTATGCAAGTAGATCCTGATGAAGTTGAAATTGGTACGATCATAATTGTAAAGCCCGGAGAAAAAATACCCATTGATGGAATTGTCGTGGAAGGAAATTCTACTTTAAATACAAGTGCATTAACGGGAGAAAGCTTACCAAAGGATGCCTCAATAAATGATGAAGTTATCAGTGGATGTATCAATTTAACGGGATTATTAAAAATTAAGACAACTCGTGAATTTGGAGAATCAACTGTCTCTAAGATCTTAGACATGGTAGAAAATGCCAGCTCTAAGAAATCAAGATCTGAAGCCTTCATCTCACGTTTTGCCCATTACTATACACCAGCCGTTGTATATAGTGCTTTAGCCTTAGCTATTCTTCCTCCAATCGTGTCTCTTTTGATGGGGATAGATTCGAATTGGTCAGAATGGATCTATCGAGCTTTAACATTCTTGGTTATCAGTTGTCCTTGTGCTTTGGTCATTAGTATTCCATTAAGTTTCTTTGCCGGAATTGGTGGTGCAAGCAATGCCGGTGTCTTGGTTAAAGGATCTAACTATCTAGAGGCATTGGCATCGACAAAATATGTAGTCTTTGATAAGACTGGAACCATGACACAAGGTGTTTTGAAGTTGAGTGGTATCATCATGCAAGTATTGAAAAAGACAATTATTAAGAGTTAGCTGCAATGGCAGAAGTTATTCCACACATCCTATCAGCAAATCTTTATTGCAGGCCTATGGAAATCCAGTGGATAAAGAGCGAATCAAAAATGTAGAAGAAATCAGTGGACACGGAGTGATTGCGCAGATCGATGATAAAGAAGTTCTTGTAGGTAATGATAAGTTAATGAAAAAGTATGGCATTGAATATAAGCCTTGTCATGATGTAGGAACAATCGTACATATTGCGATTGATCAAAAATATGTAGGACATATTTTAATTTCAGATAAGATCAAACCTCATGCTAAAGAAGCTATCGCAAGATTGAAAGAAGTTGGCGTTAAAGAAACGATCATGTTAACAGGAGATGTTAGAACCGTTGCCAATAAAGTAGCCTCTGATTTGAATATTGATAAAGTGTATAGTGAACTATTACCGCAGGATAAAGTAAATAAAGTAGAAGAATTGTTGGAAAAGAAACAGGATAAAGAAAAACTAGCCTTTGTGGGAGACGGTATCAATGATGCTCCTGTATTGTCTAGAGTGGATGTAGGAATCGCCATGGGCGCTTTAGGTAGCGATGCTGCTATTGAAGCTGCAGATATTGTTTTAATGGATGATGATCCATTAAAGATTGCCAAAGCAATTAAGATAGCAAAAAAATGTTTACGTATCGTATATGAAAATATTTATTTTGCGATTGGTGTAAAAATCATCTGTTTGATCTTAAGTGCCTTTGGTATTGGAAATATGTGGTTAGCTATCTTTGCCGATGTTGGTGTGATGGTGATTGCGGTATTAAATGCAATTCGTACATTAAATGTGAAGAAGTTATAATGACAGCTAGGATGCTTATAAAAAGGCATCCTTTTTTATGTAGGGATAAAAAAGAGGAAAGACATCAGGTCGATCCTCAGCTTAATTATAAGATATTAAAATGTTTTAAGGCTTTGTAAATACCGTCGTTTTTAGAAGTGTCAGTAATATAATCAGCCGCTTCTTTTACACAGTCTTCGGCATTCTGCATGGCAACACCTATTGAACAAATCTTAGCATGTCATATCATTTCTCCATCACCAAATGCCATTGTTTCTTCCTGCTTGATATTGTAGTAGGAAAGGATTTCTTTGATACCAATTGATTTTCCTCCAGTATTGGAAATGATATCTACACCATAAGGATTCCAACGTGTTAATTTACAATTGTTAAGTCTATTCATGATCAACTGTGATTCTTTCTCATTTGAAAATGCAGTGACTTGATAGATGTTTCCACCTTGGTATTCTTTAATAGGTGGTAAATCGGTTGCGATGGCGTCTTGTGCATGTTTTACGTATTCATTCACAAAATTAATGTAGAGCTCTTTGTCTTGAACAAGTACCAGTGGGATTTCTTTTTGTTTGAAGAGTTTTAATGTATTTTCTGTATCTTTTTTATTAAACGGATAGGATTGAATGATTTCTTTATCTTTGTTGAAGATTAGCTGTCCATTTAAACAGGCGTATCCATCAAAGGGGATATCTCGAATTGGTTGTTTTTCAATTTCGCATACATGTCTTCCAGATGCGATAAAGATTTTGATCCCTTTTTCCTGCAGCTTAGTTAAAGCAAATCTAGTGCTATCAGCAAAGGAGCCATCTGTACTGGATAGCAGTGTTCCATCTATATCAAAGAAAATTGCCTTGATCATTTCTTTCACCTCGAGCCTTATTGTATAAGAAAAATAATGTCTTTGCGAGTTTTGTTTGATGGATTTATCATAGATTTTACAAATTTGTATCGTCGATAATTTTTTTCTTCTTGACATTTGGTTCAATAAAATTTTTACAAGAATACTCCCATAGGATCTTGGAACCTAGCTTCGTTTTTTCGTTTCGTTTTAAGATTTGTGAAAGACGAACCTTATTTTCTTCCCACATCTTTCCATTTGTCGCATCATTTAACATCACTGGTTGAAAGTTGTCCATTGTGTGGGCAAATGGGCTTCTGGTGTTTCGTTGTTTTCAAATTCTTCCCAAAGCATTCTAAATTTCTCTGTTTGATCTTCAGGAAGCAATCCAAAGATGCGATCAGCTGCTTTTGTTTCACGTTCTCTTTGTGTTTTGATTCCTTCTTGATCATAAGCATATGTATCTCCAGCATCAATTTCAACGATATCATGGATCAATAACATGGAAATAGTTTTTAAAATATCAATTTCCTCGTTGGCATACTCACTTAAAAGCAGTGTCATTATGGCCATGTGCCATGCATGTTGGGCATCATCTTCTTTTTGTATGCCGTTTGTCAATAAGGTCTGGCGTGTGATCGTTTTTTCTTTATCAATTTCTTTTATAAATTTAATTTGTTTTTCTAGTCTTTCTTTCATATGTTCCTCCAATTGAATACATTATACATTTTTGGCAAGACAAAAAATAATATGTATAATATGGGCGTGTTTAAAAACGAGGAGATAAGATAAAAAATGACAAGACAATATTGGCGAGCTTCAAATATGTTAAATCCGGTACCGGCCGTTATGGTTTCGTGTGCAGATAAAGAAGGTAGAGCGAATGTGATGACAGCTGCCTGGGCAGGGACAATCTGTTCAGATCCGGTTATGGTCTCTGTTTCAATTCGCAAAGAGCGTTATTCATATCAAATCATCAAAGATACAAAAGAGTTCGTGATCAATTTAACAACGGCTTCTCTAGCCAAGGCAACTGACTATGTTGGTGTACGTTCTGGCAGGAATATTGATAAATTTGCCTTGGAAGGAGATCTAAGGCTGACAAAACAACCATCAAAATGTGTAAAAGCTCCTTCAATCTTGGAAAGTCCAGTTTGTTTGGAATGCAAGGTGAAAGATATCATTGAACTAGGAACACATGATATGTTTATTGGTGAAGTTGTTTGTACATCGGTAGATGATGCCTATTTGGATGAGAATGGAAGATTAGATCTACAAAAAGCGGATTTTAATTGCCTATAGTCATGGTGAATATTATCGATTGGGACAAAAAATAGGAAAGTTTGGTTTTTCTGTTCAAAAGAAAAAACGCAAGAAAAGAAAATAGTGAATTCGACAATAGTTTTTTATACGAGCAGAGCTGTTTGAAAGTACACGGAGTGCTGGATATAGGATGAATATTAAAAAAATAGAGGGTCTAACAGTTGAGTAGTTTTGAACTACTTTGGACTATTAGTCCCTTTTTATATGTGTATGAACCCCTAAATAATAAAAACCCCCAGTTCATCTCTTGATGTGCTGGTTTTT
>ENA-OQCP01000972-OQCP01000972.1-human-gut-metagenome-genome-assembly--contig:-NODE-972-length-11816-cov-2.150398_pt1 | contig 11816 bp, 21 predicted proteins | sample MGYA00242760_ERZ504583 | MGnify/ENA primary metagenome ERZ504583 (study PRJEB26092, sample SAMD00036308) | human gut metagenome | host: Homo sapiens | study: EMG produced TPA metagenomics assembly of...
CCGGAGCATACCGCTGCTGTAGCAGAGGCACTTGGGGCGAGAGAACTAATTAAAATCAATGTACTGCAGAACTGCCTCGATGATCCAAGAGAGATCGCAGAAGTCTGGCAGAACGCACCAATTCCCAGGTCGTACAGGTGATCGGCAAAAAGATCGTGCTGTACAAAGAGGGCAAAAAAGAGAAAAAGAAAATTCAGCTTCCGAAATAATCCGCAGGAAAGAACCGCCGGGACCGGAGCATACCGCTGCAGTTCCGGCGCTTTTTGAGGAAAACGTATGGAAAAGAAAAACAGAAAAATTGGCATTATGGGAGGCACATTCGATCCCATTCATATCGGTCATCTGATCCTTGGCGAGGCGGCGTACGAGCAGTTCGGGCTTGATGAAGTCTGGTTTCTTCCGGCCGGAAATCCGCCACATAAGCGGAACCGGGCGGGACAGGCAAAGGATGCACAGCGTGTCGAGATGGTGCGCCGTGCCATCGCATCCAATCCGCATTTTGTGCTCTGCACCAAAGAGATGAAAGATGAGGCTATACCTACAGTTATCGGAGCTTGAGGCGATGCGGAAGGAACATCCGGGCACGGAGTTTTACTTTATCATTGGAGCGGATTCCCTGTTCTATTTTGATGAGTGGAAAAATCCAGAGCGGATCTGCGCCGCGGCAAAGATCCTTGTGGCGACCAGGGATCGGGCAAAAGAGGAAGAGCTTCTGGCCTGTATGGAACGAAATGCAGAAAAACTTCACGGTACCTTTCTGAAACTCGACACACCGAATCTGGATGTTTCTTCCCACGAACTGCGGGAATGGATCCGGGAAGGAAAATCCGTGAAATACTATCTGCCGGATTCTGTGATTTCCTACATTCAGGAGCAGAAAATCTATCAGGATTAGAGGAAGAGCAGGATGGAACAGTACGATTTATGGAAACTGGACAAAAAACTCCAGAAGGAAGTCGATGAAGACCGCTATCATCACACGCTCGGTGTGATGTTTACCGCATCATCCATGGCGATGGTATGGGGCGAGGATCTCGAAAAAGCCCGTGTCGCGGGACTGCTTCACGACTGTGCAAAATGCATTCCGAATAAGAAAAAAATCACCATGTGTGAGAAAAATAAGATTGAAATCACTGAGTTTGAGCGGAACAATCCGTTTTTGATCCATGCCAAGCTCGGTGCATTTCTGGCGAAGGACAAGTATAAGGTGGAAGATCCGGAGATCTTAAGCGCCATCACCTGGCATACGACAGGAAAAGAAGATATGACATTGCTGGAGAAGATCATCTATATCGCAGATATATCGAGCCGGCACGAAACAAGGCGCCTCATCTTACCCGCCTTCGGAAGCTGGCATTCACCGATATCGACGAATGCATGTATGAAATTTTAAAAGACAGTATGGCGTATCTGTCGGAAAACCCGAAGACGATGGACCCGATGACGGAGCAGGCATATCAGTTCTATGAGGCACTGCACCGGGAACGGACGGCAAAGGAGGAAGTATAAATGAGCGAAGCAAAACAGACTGCAAAACTTGCACTGGAAGCACTGGAAGATAAAAAAGCAATGGATGTCCGCATTCTGGACATTACCCATGTTTCTACCCTGGCAGATTATTTCATGATCGCCAGCGGAAGCAACCGTAACCAGGTGCAGGCAATGGCAGACAACGTGGAGGAGGTACTCGGAAAGGCCGGCGTACATCCAAAACAGATCGAAGGCTATCAGACCGCAAACTGGATTCTGATGGACTACGGCGATGTTGTCATCCACATCTTTGATGAGGAGAACCGCCTGTTCTACGATCTGGAGAGAATTTGGAGAGACGGTAAAGTCGTAGAAAAAGAAGAGATTATGTAAGTTAGGTGGAAAAAGGCGCAGAAAATCCGGAACCGTGCAGAGAAAGGCGGACGGGTTCTCTGCGCCTTTCTGGTGTTTGGAACGCATATGATAAAAGAAAAAGGGGATATCACACGATGAAAAAAATAGAAAGCGGATCGCTTGCTGTGATGCTCGATGAAGAGACGCTGGGACTTAGGATCGAAAAAGACGGCGTTGTCTGGAATACGGATCCGAAAAAGACACCGGAACTGATTTTTGCAGAGGGAACATACCGTTTCCTGGATGCAGAGGAGATTTCCCATGAGGTCTATTCCTTCGGCGTCGGATGCGGCATCCGGAGCCGTTATGCGGGATTTGCGGGAACACCGTATGCCTTCGAGACGATTATCTGGATCGAAGCTGTGGATGAAACATTTTGGATGGAGTGGATTCCGCTCTGCGAGGAGGGACTGCATCCGGTAAAGGTGCTGTGGCCGACGGCAATGGAGTTTACAAACGGGCGCGATGACTGGTATACACTCCTTACCGAGGGACAGGGACTTCTGATTCCGAATACCTGGAAGACGGAACTTGGAAAGCTTTCGTTTGACGGCAGATTTGAGACCTCCGGCGGCTATATGCCGTGGTTTGGCCAGGTGAAGGAAAGATGCGGCTATACAGCGATCTGTACAACACCGTGGAACGTCGGTTATCAGGCAGAGCACCCGGCAGGCGGCCCGTATACCAGCGTGGGGGCATGGCTGGAGCAAGCCTTGGAACAATGAATTACCGCCGCGTATTCCGTTATACGTTTTTAAATAACTGCGATTATAACGACCTCTGCAAAACATACCGTCAGTATGTACGGGAACAGGGCCATCTGCGCACTTTGAAAGAAAAGGCAGTACAGAATCCGTCCATTCACGATCTTGTGGGAACGTGTTTTGTTCATACGGGAATCAAGACGGTTGTGCAGCCGGAGTCCGGCTTTCGATCCGCAGAATCCGGAGAAAAATAACCGCGTAGTGCCGTTTTCCGTGCGCGAACAGCAGATCCGCGAAATTCATGATCTCGGCGTAGAGAAAGTCTATCTTCATCTGGACGGCTGGGCAGAACCGGGGTATGACAACCAGCATCCGGACTACACACCGGCATGCCAAGCGGCCGGCGGATGGGAAGACATGAAATCGCTTGTCGATACGATGCATGATTTCGGCTACAAATTCGGTATTCACGACCAGTACCGCGATTATTACCATGCAGCGCCGAGCTACGATGAAAATTATGCCTGCCGCCTTCCGGATAGAACGATACCGGGACACAGTTACTGGGCGGGCGGACCGCAGAGCTATCTCTGTGCAACGCAGGCACGTTCTATGTGAAACGGAATTTTGCCGAGCTGAAGAAAAACGGAATCCGGCTTGACGGTGCATACCTCGATGTGTTTACGTGCAACGAGGGCGACGAGTGCGCAAATCCGGAGCATGTGATGACGAGAAGAGACTGCTATACGTACCGCGGAAACTGCTTCTCCTGGCTGCTATCACAGGGGATTCTCTCAAGCTCCGAGGAGGTCAGCGACTGGGCCGTTCCGTATCTGGTATTCTGCATTATGCGCCGTACGACTTTATGCTGCGCCCGGCAGAGACACCGAAAAAAGGAATCCCGGTGCCGCTCTTTAATCTTGTGTATCATGACTGTGTGATCGAGCCGTGGATGATGGACCGTGTTTCAAAAGACGAGGACTATATGCTGTATGCGCTTCTTGCAGGCGGTGCACCGTATCTTGTACGGGACGGCGCATATCCGAATACAGATGGTGCATTTGACGGGGAGAAAATCAGTCTGGAAGAGATGACAGAAAGATGCCGCGTTGTAACGGAGCTGCATGAAAAAACGGCACTCCTGGAACTGGTACGCCACGAGTGTATGACGGTGGACGGAAGCGTACAGAAGAGTGAATTTTCCGATGGAACATATGTTATTTGTGACTTTGCAGAGCAGATATATGAAATCGGATACGGGGCATAAAAGAAAAGCGCCACATGTAGATTTTGTTCTTATAAAAATACAAGATTTTGTGGTTTTCCTTGTATTTTTTCAAGTGCATATCTTGCGCGGAAAGCAGAGATTTGTTATATTATGCATGCGGAGGTGTTCATGCCCGGTGCAAAGAAGATGCCGGAGCGTGACGAAACAAAATAACACCAGAAAGGAACAAAGCAAATGAGAGAATTTGAACAGTGGGATGGCTTTACCGGAAGACTCTGGAAAGAAGGCATCGACGTACGTGACTTTATTCAGAACAACTATACTCCATATGACGGAGATGAGAAATTCCTGGAGGGACCAACAGAGGCTACAGACCGTCTGTGGGGCAAATTACAGGAACTCCAGAAAGAAGAGCGTGCAAAAGGCGGCGTTCTGGATATGGAGACAGACGTTGTAAGCGGAATCACAGCTTACGGCGCAGCATATATCGATGACAGCATGAAAGATCTGGAGCAGGTAGTTGGTCTTCAGACAGACAAACCGCTGAAACGTGCATTTATGCCGTATGGTGGAATTAAAATGGCTGAGCAGTCCTGCGAGACTTACGGCTACAAACCAAGTGAGAAGCTTCATGAAATTTTCACTAAATATCACAAAACACATAACCAGGGTGTATTCGACATCTACACACCAGAGATGATGAAAGCCCGTCATAATAAAATCCTGACCGGTCTGCCGGATACCTATGGCCGTGGCCGTATCGTAGGCGACTACCGTCGTGTTGCTCTGTACGGTATTGATTACCTGATCGAGCGCAAAAAAGCAGACTTCGCTGCAACAAATCGTCAGGGAATGCGTCGTGGTGACTTCCAGTTAAGAGAAGAGATCGCTGACCAGGTCAGAGCACTGCAGGATATGAAAGTTATGGCACAGTCCTATGGCTATGACATTTCCGAGCCGGCTAAGAACGCAAGAGAAGCTGTTCAGTGGCTGTACTTCGGATACCTTGCAGCTATCAAAACTCAGAACGGTGCTGCAATGAGCGTTGGCCGTGTATCTACTTTCCTTGACATCTACATCGAAAGAGATATCGAAAAAGGAATCCTGACCGAGAAAGAGGCTCAGGAGCTGATCGACCATCTGGTAATGAAATTCCGTATGGTTAAATTCGCAAGAATTCCGTCTTACAATCAGCTGTTCTCCGGTGACCCGGTATGGGCTACTCTGGAAGTTGCCGGTATGGGAATCGACGGACGTTCTATCGTTACAAAGAACGATTTCCGTTTCCTGCATACACTGGAAAACATGGGACCGTCCCCAGAGCCGAACCTTACTGTTCTGTACTCTGAGAATCTTCCGGAAGCTTTCAAGAAATATGCAGCTCATATTTCTGTACAGACAAGCTCCATCCAGTATGAGAACGATGATGTAATGCGTCCGGTATGGGGCGATGATTACTCCATCTGCTGCTGTGTATCTGCTACCGAGACCGGTAAGGAGATACAGTTCTTCGGCGCTCGTGCAAACCTTGCAAAATGCCTTCTGTACGCGATCAACGGCGGTAAAGACGAGAAGACAAAACAGCAGGTTGCTCCGGAATATCAGCCGATCACTGCTGAGTATCTGGACTATGATGAGGTTATGAAGAAATACGACGTTATGATGGACTGGCTGGCTCATCTGTACGTTGGAACTCTGAACATGATCCACTACATGCATGACAAATACTACTATGAGGCAGCAGAGATGGCTCTGATCGACACCGATGTAAGACGTACCTTTGCAACCGGTATCGCAGGATTCTCTCACGTAGTAGACTCCTTAAGCGCAATCAAATACGCTAAAGTTAAAGTTATCCGTGACGAAGAAGGAATGGCTGTTGACTTCGAGACAACCGGCGACTTCCCAAGATACGGCAACGACGATGACAGAGCAGACGAGATCGCTGTATGCTGCTTCGTACCTTCATGGACAAACTGAAATACTGCCATACCTATCGTGATTCTGAGCCGACTACCTCTATCCTTACCATTACTTCCAACGTTGTATATGGTAAAGCAACTGGTTCTCTGCCGGACGGAAGAAAAGCCGGTGAGCCTCTGTCTCCGGGAGCTAACCCGTCTTACGGCGCAGAGAAGAGCGGACTTCTTGCTTCCCTGAACTCTGTAGCAAAACTGCCGTATGAGGACGCTCTGGACGGAATCTCCAACACCCAGACCATCAACCCGGGCGCACTTGGCCACAACGACGAAGAGCGTACCGAGAACCTGGTACACGTTCTGGACGGATACTTCGAGCAGGGTGCACATCACCTGAACGTAAACGTATTCGGAACCGAAAAACTGATCGACGCAATGGAGCACCCGGAGAAACCGGAGTATGCAAACTTCACAATCCGTGTATCCGGCTATGCAGTTAAATTCATCGACCTGACAAAAGAGCAGCAGATGGACGTAATTGCACGTACCTGCCACGATCATATGTAATTTCTGAAAATGTTATTTCTAAAGCCCCCGCGGCCGCAGCAATGCGGCTGTGGGGGCTTTTTGTATATCGCTGCTTGAATTCCAGTAAAATCCACTTGATTTAGAGTACATAAAATGAGAAAATTTATCAGATGCAGAACGCTAATTGAAAAACTTTTATCAAGTAATTCATAGCGTAAGTTACGAGTTAATGTTATAATACCAAAGTTAGGATTTCCTAACATAAGAAAAAATGGAGTTTTATTTATGAAAAAGAAAATTGTTGCAGCATTTTGTCTTGCCATGGTGATGACGGTCGGCGGATGTTCCGGTGCGGGGACAGCAGCGCAGCCGGAGAGCAGTGAAAGTCAGACACAGCCGGCGTCTGTTTCGGAGTCTTCGAGCAGTTCTGACGCTTCGGAAGAGAATTCCACGCAGAAATCCGCATCATCCACAGCTTCTTCCGATGCCGCAGATGCATCGAGCAGCCGAGATATTTTTGCGATGGATACGTACATGACGGTCACTGCCTATGGTCCGAATGCAGAAACGGCGGTGGATCAGGCGCAGCAGGAGATTGAGCGGCTGGATGCACTTCTGTCGACCGGAGAGAAGACGAGTGAAGTAGCGCAGATCAATGCAAACGGCGGCGGAACCTTATCGGAGGATACCACCTATCTGCTGGAACGCTCGCTGGATCTGTATGACAGCACAAACGGCGTTTTCGACATCGCAATTTATCCGATCATGGACGCCTGGGGTTTTACAACCGGAAATTATACGATCCTTCGGATGAGACGATCGAAAGCCTCCTTCCGCTGACCGATGCCAATGATATCCTATACGACAAGGACAGCGCATCCATCAGCTTTGCCAAGGACGGCATGAAAATTGACTTCGGCGGAATCGCAAAGGGCTATACCTCCGGCAGAATCGCCGATATTTACCGGGAATGCGGTGTGACGAGCGGCTCATCAACCTCGGCGGAAACGTTCAGGTTGTCGGCACGAAAACGGACGGCAGTAAATGGCGCGTTGCCGTGCAGAGTCCGGAGGCAGAGGATGATTATCTCGGCATTCTCTCGACGGCCAACCGGGCGGTTATTACTTCTGGCGGCTATGAGCGGTATTTCGAACAGGACGGCATGAAATATCATCACATCATCGATCCATCGACCGGTCATCCGGCAAATAACGGTCTGGTGTCGGTGACGATCGTAAGTGCTGACGGAACACTGGCGGATGGCCTTTCTACTTCTCTTTTCATCATGGGGAAGGACAAGGCGGCCGAATACTGGCGTGCACACAGCGATGAATTTGACACCATTCTGGAGGATGCGGACGGCGTTCTGTATGTAACCGAAGGAATTGCTGACGATTTCACATCCGATCACGAGACAAACATTATCAGGAAAGACGGTGATACATAACCATGGGAAAATGGAAAAAACTGACAGCATTTGCACCGGCTCTCGCGGCAGTTATCGTAGCAGCCTGTGCCGGTATTTCGCTGAACGGCTACACTGCACCGGTTTACGCCGTAGAGCAGCCGGAGGCACTGGTGACACCGGAGCCGGAACAGGATACCGATGCAGCGGAAAAGAAAGATGATACAAAAAAGAAGGACGATACCAAAAAGACAACCGATACCGAAGCAGAACTTGTCGCAGCCGTCGGTTCGGCAGCTTTGAGCTGGCGGACGGAACGTACGAAGGAAGCGGAACAGGTTTTGGCGGTACGATTACAGTCTCTGTCGTATTGAAAGACAAAACGATTCAGTCGATCTCGATTGTAAGCGCTTCCCGGCGAGGACGCAGCTTCCTGAACCGTGCGAAGGGAGTTATCGACCGTATCATCGCATCCCAGAGTGTGGATGTGGACACGGTTTCCGGTGCAACTTTCAGTTCAAAAGGTATCCTTGCAGCCGTGAAAAATGCACTGACCGGTCAGGAGGACACTTCAGAACCGGCATCCGCATCAGGAGCGGCAGGCGGCGGAGCCTCTGCCGGCGGAACCGTTACAGTATCTAAAATCGAAGAACCGGCTGCCTACCGGGATGGAACGTATTACGGAACCGGAACAGGATTTGGCGGCACAATGAAAGTCTGCGTTGTTGTCAGCGGCGGAAAAATTGCTTCGATTGATATTGTGGAAAACAGCGATACGCCAAGCTACCTTTCCAGTGCTTCCTCTCTGATTTCGACGATTATCTCAACACAGAGTACGAATGTGGATACGGTCTCCGGCGCGACATACAGCTCCCGCGGTATTATTGAAGCTGTGCGGAGTGCCTTAAGTCAGGCGGCAGTGAACGGGTCTTCCAGTACAAACGGAGGAAGCCAGAGCAATACAAACAACGGAAACAACAGCCAGAATAATAATCAGAACAATAACAATTCGTCTGCATCCAAGGGAAGTTTCCCTTATCAGGACGGAATTTATTACGGCACGGCCGCCGGTTTCCAGGGAGACATCAAAGTGGCGGTAGCCCTGCAGGATCAGACGATAAAAGCGGTACTGATTCTGGAAAACGAAGATGACGAGACATTCTTCAACCGTGCCAAAGTCGTAGCGGACCGCATCGTAGACGGACAGAAAACCGATGTGGATCTCGTATCCGGCGCAACGTACAGCTCCCGCGGCATCCAGAACGCAGTAAAACAGGCGCTGGAAAATGCGAAGAAGGCAACAAACGGCGAGACCGTTCCGGATAACGGAACGAGCAGCGGCGGAACCACAACGATTCCGGAAGGAAAATTCCCATACGAGGAAGGCATTTACTACGGAACCGGCGAGGGCTATCTGGGAGACATTACAACGGCAGTTGTCATTCAGGATGAGACGATCAAGGCAATTCTCGTGACCGAGAGTGAAGATGACGAAGCATTCTTAAAACGCGCAAAACAGACAGCAAAGGACGTTGTGAAAAACCAGACACTGGAAGTTGACACCGTTTCCGGCGCAACCTACAGCTCCAGGGGAATTCTTGCGGCAATCGAGGAAGCTTTAAAAGAGGCAGAACGCGTAACTGAGGAAAAGAAAAATCCAACCCCGACACCGACGGAACACCAACCCCGACCGAAATCCCGGAGCCAACTGAGACGCCAACACCAACCCCGACGGAAACTCCGGAACAAAAGATCTATCAGGACGGCGAATACACAGCGATTGCCGTCTGCGAGCCGGATGAAGATGAAGATTTTACCGCTTATCAGCTTTCTGTGACGGTAACAATTGAAAACGATAAAATCGTAGCGTTAAGCAACATCACCGGTGACGGAGACAGTCAGAATGCCTCCTACATCCGCCGCGCATCCGAAGGAACCTCCAAAATCAAAGGCGTTTCCGCTCAGATTCTGGAAACCGGAACGCTTGAAAACATCGACACCGTTTCCCGTGCAACCTGCTCCTCAAAAGCCATTCTTGAGGCATGCCGGAATGCGCTGGATGCTGCGAAAGTAACGCAATAAAGGGGAAAACAGATGAGACAATTGATTGTTCGTTTTTTGAATGTCGCTGTCATTGCTGCTGTTCTGATCGGCTACAATACCGTACTCGATAAAAGAGACAAAGAGGATCAGATCGCGCGGCTCTCGGCAGAGCTTGAGACGACCCAGCTTCAGAAGGAAAATCTGCAGGCCGCAGCAGCTGCATCCAACACGGCGGATACGGCCGCAAGTGAAGCAGCAGAAGCAGAAGGGCAGTACGTGGACGGTACGTATGACGGTGAAGCTGACGGCTTCGGCGGCACCATTGCAGTTGAAGTAACCGTAGAGGGCGGCCAGATTACTGATCTTGCCATCACATCCGCCGACGGCGAGGACAGTGCGTATCTGTCAAACGCGGAGGCGATCATTCCAAAGATTATTGAGGCACAGTCCGCCGATGTTGATACGATCAGCGGAGCAACATTCAGCTCCACCGGTATCAGAAATGCGGCGCAGGAAGCAATAGAAAAGGCGGAGAAATAACATGAAAAATTTAGATCTATCCACATTACCGGCAAAGAAGAGAAAACAGATCGTTTCCTGCCTGCGTGCCGGAATCCAGCTTTTATATTTCCTGTTTCTTCCGTCAGTATTTACCGCTGCATTTAACGGAGTGAAATACATTTTTACGCAGCTTGGACAGGGTGAAAAAATTGAGATGACCGCGTTTGTGTCGGCTCTGCTCCTTGTCTGTGCATTTACGATCGTATTCGGAAGATTTTTCTGCGGTTTTGCATGCGCTTTTGGAAGTCTGGGGGATGCAATGCATGCAATTTATGGTATAATCTGTAAGAAACGTAAAAAGAAGCCCATACGCATCAAACCGGAACTGGCAAAAAAACTGGCGCTGGTCAAATACGGCATTCTGCTTCTGATTGCTCTTTGCTGCTTTGCAGGAGTTTATCAGAAAGCAAGAGGAACAAGCCCGTGGGATGTCTTTTCCATGCTGCATGCGGGAAATTTCCGACTTTCCTCTTATATTCCAGGCATTGTTCTTCTGGTGCTGATCCTGGTCGGCATGTTCTTTGAGGAGCGCTTTTTCTGCCATTTCCTGTGCCCAATGGGAGCTGTCTTTTCTCTGCTTCCGATCCTGCCGTTCTTTACTCTGCACCGGAAACGCGAAAACTGCATCCGCGGCTGCAGCGCCTGCACGAGACAGTGCCCGTCAGCGGTGGAACTGCCATCCGATGGATACGTGGAGATCTCCGGCGACTGTTTCCAGTGCCAGAAATGTATTGATACGTGTCCGAAAGGTAATATCCGCTGCGGGGTAAAGGAATTTCACGGAAATGAAATCCTCTTTACGCTGTTCCGTGCTGTATTCCTGCTGACACTGCTGTTATGGGCTGGCATCTGATTCAGAATAAGGAAAACTATATGAAGAAAAAAGATCTGATTCTGGCAGGCGCCGTTCTGCTCCTGGCTGGAATCCTTGCCCTGGCGCTTCGGCTGCCGAAAACGGAAAATGGAAATACCATGAAAGTCACGGTGGACGGCGAGGTCTACGGAACGTATTCACTCGCAGAAAATCAGACCGTGAAAATTCAGACGGGTCACGGAACGAATGTCCTGGTGATCGAAAACGGAAGTGTCCATATGGAAGAAGCTGACTGCCCGGACGGCTACTGCAAAAGACAGGGTACGATTTCCCGGGTAAATGAGACGATCGTGTGCCTGCCGCATAAGCTGGTTGCGGAGGTAGAAAGTGACGGATCCACAACGGACGACGCCGACGATGCGCCGGATGTGATTGTAAAATAATACCAGCTTAGAAGAAAGGAATTGGAATTTATGAGAGACAGCCGCACTGCAAGCAGAAAAATTGCCTTATGCGCCATGCTGATGGCACTTGCCATGATCTTCAGTTATGTGGAGGTACTGATCCCGATCAACCTCGGTGTTCCTGGAATCAAACTCGGCATTGCAATCTGGTTGTAGTCGTCGGCCTCTTTTCCTTCCGGCAGGGGAAGTCCTGATGATTTCCGTCGCCCGCATTCTTCTGATGGGGTATCTGTTCGGAAATGGAATGTCCATCCTTTACAGCCTTG
>ENA-OQCP01000973-OQCP01000973.1-human-gut-metagenome-genome-assembly--contig:-NODE-973-length-11793-cov-1.221155_pt1 | contig 11793 bp, 18 predicted proteins | sample MGYA00242760_ERZ504583 | MGnify/ENA primary metagenome ERZ504583 (study PRJEB26092, sample SAMD00036308) | human gut metagenome | host: Homo sapiens | study: EMG produced TPA metagenomics assembly of...
CATCGGCAGGAAAAAAGAGCGGCAGGCCGCATGAGCCTGCCGGACAAGAAAGCCCGCTTCGCACGGCCATGCGAAGCGGGCTTTTTTTGTTCTTATGCCTCGGCGGGCGGGTTCTCCGCAGCCTTGGCGCGGATGGTATCGATGACCTTGCGGCAGCGCGCGGCATTGTACACGACCGGCACCGGATAGTTCGGGTTGGCCTCGGCCAGCGCCCAGGTGATGATCTGCGGGATGTCCTCTTCCTGAATGAAGTCAAAGCCCTTCGGGATGCCCATGCGCTCGTTCATGGCATAGATCTCCGCGATAAAGGCCTGCGCCTTCTCGGCATCCGTGCGTCGGTCCTGACACCGGCGATCTCGCTCAGGCGCGCAAGTCTCGGATATACGGCCGCGCCGTAGTCCTCCAGAACGATCGGCAGGATGACCGCGTTGGCAAGGCCGTGCGGGGTGTTATACAGACCGCCGAGCGTGTGCGCGATGGCGTGTACGTTGCGACGCCGGCGCGGGAGAAGGCAAAGCCGGCCTTGAAGGCGGCAATCATCATGTTCTCGCGGACCTTGAGATCCTCGCCGTGCTGGTATGCCAGCTCGAGATTATCGAAGATGAGCTTGACGGCTCTTCGGCGAGGCGCAGGCTCTCCTTGGTGTTGTACGTCCAGCTGATGTACGCCTCGATCGCGTGGGTGAGCGCATCCATGCCGGTGGTCGCGGTCGTGCGCGGCGGCAGGCCGACGGTCAGCTCCGGATCGAGAATGGCATACAGCGGCATGAGCTTGAGATCCATGAGCGCGTACTTGTGGTGCGTCTCGCTGTCGGTGATGACGGCGGCGATCGTCGTCTCACTGCCGGTGCCGGACGTCGTCGGAATGGCGACGATCGGCGGCAGGGTCTTGCCGACGCGCATGACACCGGCCATGTCGTTGCAGCTCTTTTTCGGGCAGGCAACGCGGGCAGCCGCACCCTTGGTCGCGTCCATCGGGCTACCGCCGCCGAGCGCGACGAAGCCGCTGCAGCCGGTCTCCACGTACTGCGCACGGATCTTCTCGACCGTGGTCACGGAGGGGTTGGCCTCGACCTCGCTGAACACCTCGTAGGGCATACCGGCCTCCTCGAGCGCAGCAAACAGCTTCGGTCCGAGCGACTTGACCACATGCGAACCGGTGACGACCATGACCTTTTCCACACCGCACTTGCCGAGCACGTCCGGTACCTGTTTAAGACAGCCGGCACCGGAGAACACGATCGGCTTGCGCCAATGCAGGCAGCGCATACCGATGTCAAACACCTGCTGGTAGGTGCGGTAATAAGCTTTTTTCAATCCATCCATAATGTGTTTCCTTCCCTCCGCCGCACCGGCGGATCTATCAATTTCCCATCCCTTTTATACTACTGATTTGCAGGAATTTGTCAAGCATTTTGTGCAAAAGTTGACAATCCTTCCGTTCACCCGCACATCAGAGCATATCTGCAAGCCTGCGTCCCATGAGCACGCCCATGGCCGAGGCCATCATCAGGCCGCGCGTCCAGCCGAGGAATCGCCCAGGCAGTGCAGGCCGGGCACGTTCGTGTTCAGGTCGGCGTCCATGGCGATGCGGTTGCTGTAGAACTTCAGCTCCGGAGAGTACAGCAGCGTCTCATAGGCGGCAAAGCCGGGCACGACCTCGTCCATGGCCTTGATGAAGTTGATGATATTGAGCATGGCGCGGTACGGCATGGCGGACGTGATGTCGCCCGCGACGGCGTCCGGCAGCGTGGGGCGGACGTTCGACTGCATGAGCTCCTTCTGCCAGGTGCGCTTGCCGTCGAGGATATCGCCGAAGCGCTGCACCATGATGTGGCCCGCGCCGAGCATATTCGTCAGCTCGCCGACCTTCTGCGCGTAGGCGATCGGCTGGTTGAACGGCACGGAGAAGTTGTGCGAGCAGAGGATGGCCACGTTCGTGTTGGGCGACTTGAGCTCCTTGTAAGCATGGCCGTTGACGACGGCGAGGTCGTTATCATAGTTCTCCTGCGACACGAAGCCGCCGGGGTTCTGGCAGAACGTGCGCACCTTGTTCTTGAACGGGGCCGGGTAGCCGATGAGCTTGGACTCGTACAGCACGCGGTTGACCGACTCCATGATCTCGTTGCGCACCTCGACGCGCACGCCGATATCGACCGTGCCGGGCTTGTGCTCCACGCCGTTCTCGAGGCAGACCTTCTCCAGCCAGTCCGCGCCGCGGCGGCCGGTGGCGATGACGGTGTGCCTGGCCTCGATGGTGTAGTCCTGGTGCCCATCGTGCGCCACGACGCCGCAGCAGCGGCCGTCGCGCAGGATGACGTCCTCGCACGTGCAGCCGAAGAGCATCTCCACCCCGTGGTCGCGCAGGTAGTTTTCAATGCCGAGGTACACCTCGTGCGCCTTCTCGGTGCCGAGGTGGCGGATCGGGCAGTCGACCAGGCGCAGGCCCGCGCGGATGGCGCGCGTGCGGATGCGCTTGATCTCCTCCGTATTCTCCAGACCCTCGACGTGCTCGTCCGCGCCGAACTCCAGATAGATGCTGTCGGCGTAGTCGATGAGCTCCTGCGCCTTCTGCTCGCCGACGAGGGTGGGCAGGTCGCCGCCGACATCGCTGCACAGCGAGAGCTTGCCGTCCGAGAACGCGCCCGCGCGGAGAAACCGGTCGTGATATGGCAATACGGCTTGCAGTTCATGCACCGGCCAGTCTTGGCCTTCGGGCAGCGGCGGTTTTCAATGGCCTGCCCCTGCTCAATCATGACGATCTTTTCCGGGGAGCCGCGGCGCAGCAGCTCCAGCGCCGTGAAGATTCCGGCAGGGCCCGCACCGACAATGACAACATCTGCGTTCATGAAGGTTCCTCCTTAGATTGTGTTTTCTTTCTCTGGGTCTGACCAAAAAACGCGCTGCTGAGCGCAGCAAAGCACAGCAAAAACACCGCACTGTGTGCGGTGTTTTTGCTGTGTGTGGTTCTCGATCTGGAGCGGGCACGAGATTCGAACTCGCTACCTCCACCTTGGCAAGGTGGCGCTCTGCCAAATGAGCTATGCCCGCATTTCGTGAATGCAAGCGTTATTTTACCACAAAAAGCCGACTTGTCAAGCCTTTTTTGATCTTTTTTGCGAATCCGGCGTTACAGCTTCTGTCCCTCGCGCCAGATGAACGACTGCGCCGCGCAGGCCGGGCAGCCCTCCGCGTCCCACTGATAGGTGCTGCGCATGCTCTCATCGCTGCGCAGCCACAGCGTCTCCGACTGCATGGACAGATCCAGATGATAGTAATTGCCGCCGACCTGCACGATGTTCCAGCAGCGATCCGTCCCCTGGAAGCGGCCGCTGACGACCTGGCACGGGATGTTCAGCGCGTCGCAGACCGCCTTGTAGGCCATGGCCAGACCGTAACTGTCGGCAGAACCGTTCACGAGCGCATCATACGCCGTGCTCACGGGCGAGATCCGCTGCTCGCAGGCGCGCATGACGACGAGCGCCGCCTGCAGCGGTGTCTCCTGCTCGCCTGTCGTGAGCGCAGACGTAAGCGTGCGCACGCGGCCGTCGAGCTGGGTGCGGCGGTCATTGACCGCGGATTCGCTGACACTGTACTGCAGCGTGATGCCGAAGATCTTCTGGCTGTTGCTGCTGCCGCTGTAGACCGTCACGTCGATGCTCGGGAAATCCACAACGAGCTGCGGCTGGTTCAGGCACGCCGAGCGCACGAGCGCGGCCACATCGTCCGTTTCGAGCGTGCTGGTGCTGATCTGGATGGCAAACTGCGTCTTTTGCCGGTCGAGCGCATCGACCACGCAGTCGAGGATGCTCTTTTGCGTCTGGGCGCTGTAAATGGAGCGCACCTCGCTCTCCGGCCGGTTGTAGGTGATGGTGATGCTCGCCTCGCAGTAGGCGATCACCTGCTCGGTCTCATAGCTGACGCTCTCGATACAGTACGCGCCGATGGCAGTGCCGGTGCGCAGCTCCTCACAGGCGGCGGCCAGATCGTCGGCAATGATGCCGTCATAGTCGCCGAAGGCAGCACGAACGAGCGCTCGTACTGCGCCGCATGGTATTGAGCGCGCGCATGAGACCCGCATAATTGCGGATCTGCGTCGTGTCGGCATCCGTCAGGAGGTTCGACGGCTCCTCATACGGGCGCACCGACAGATATTCCTTGTCAAACACGGACGTGCATCCGCACAGCGACACCAGCAGTGCCGCCAGCAGGATGCCGGCGATGCAGCGTTTGTGCATACCCCGCTCCTTTCAATCGTCGCCGTAGATGTTTCCAAAGCCGCGGCCAAAGACTTCCTTGGCCTCGGACACGATGACAAATGCGTGCTCGTCCACCGAGCGCACGACCTCGCGCAGCTGGGCGATCTCCGGCCGCTTGACCACGCAGAGGATGACCTGCATTTCCTTGCCGGACCACGCGCCCTCGCCGCGCAGCAGCGTGACGCCGCGGCCCATCGTGCAGGTGATGGCGCTCTTGATGGCGTTGACGTTGTTCGTGATGATGTAGCACACCTCCGACACGCCGGGGCCGTAGAGCACAAGGTTGACGACCTTCGAGCTGATGAACATCTCGATCATGGTGTACATGCAGCTGTCGTACTTTTTGAACAGGAAGGCAAACGTCAGCACGACCACGACGTTCATGCCGAACAGCAGCGTGCCGAAGTTGATGTACGGATAGCGCCGGCGCAGCATCTTGGCCACGATGTCCGTGCCGCCGCCGGTCGTGCTGGTGGTATAGATCAGGCCGTAGCCCGCACCGTTGAGCACGCCGCCGTAAACTGCGCCGAGCATCGGCTCGTCCGTCACGACAAGGCCGGTCAGCGCGAGCGCGTCGATGAGCACGGAGATGAGCGCCATGACGCACAGCGCCAGAACGAGCCGGCGCGTGCCGAGGCGGTGCCGCCAGCGAGATAGAAAATGGGGATGTTGATGAGGATCGACAGCACGCCGACGGGGATGCCGGTCAGCAGGCGATGATCTGGGCGATGCCGGTCACGCCGCCGGAAACGATGCTGTTCGGGAACGTGAAGAACTGGAACGCCGCGGCCACGAGCGCCGAACCGACGACCAGCTTCATATAATCAAAAGCGGAAAAACGATGCAGATCCATATCTCTCTCTCCTCAGATCAGGCTCATCTGCTCCTCGCCGCGGTCGTCCTCGCGCAGCAGCGCGCCGGCGGCCGGCAGACTCCTGGCGCGGTAGCGCGCATGGTTGCGGATGAGCGTATCGGGCGCAAACTGTGCCTGCGTGACAACGGCCTTTTTCTTCAGCGCCATGACGGCGACGCCTGCGTCGTGCGCGAGGCCTTGAGCGGCACGGCCTCCGGCGGGAAGAGCAGCGCGCGCCCGTCGGACGCAAAGAGCACGACCTCGCTGCCTCGTACAGCGGCAGCACGGCCACGAGCGGCTCTTGTCCGAATACGCGCCGGTCAGGCGGCGGCGGTTCGTCTTGGTCTCATACGCCGAGACGGGGATGCGCGCGCTTGCCGTTTCGAATACGAGCAGCAGCTCGCCGCGGTAGTCGCCGGGGTCAACCATGCACAGGACGTGCTCGTCGGCGTCCATGGACAGCACCGTCGGCAGGTACACGCCGAGCACGGACGCCTTCGTGTCCGCAAAGTCGCAGAGCTTGGCCTTATACACCTGTTGACGGTCGGTGAAGATGAGAAGTTCCCCGCGGTTCGTCGCGCCGAAGCTCTGGCTGAGCGCGTCGCCGTCCTTATACTTCTGCTCGCCGCTCATGCGCAGCGACTGCGGCGTGATCTTCTTGAAATAGCCCTCGCGCGAGAGGAACAGCTGCACCGGATAATCCGGCACAAGATCCTCGGCCGGCATCTGCGCGACGGACTCCGCCGCGACGATGCCCGTGCGCCGCGGCGACGGATACTTGCGGATGATCTCCTTGAGCTCGCGGATGATGATGCCGCGGATGCGGCGCTTGCTCTCGAGCGTCGCCTCGAGGTCGGCAATGTCTTTTTCCAGCGCGTCGGTCTCGGCCGTGCGCTTGAGGATGTACTCGCGGTTGATGTTGCGCAGCTTGATCTCGGCCACGAAGTTTGCCTGCACCTCGTCGAGATCAAAGCCCGCCATGAGGTTCGGCACCACGTCGGCTCGCGCTCGGTATTGCGGATGATGGCGATGGCGCGGTCGATATCGAGCAGGATCTTGCCGAGGCCTGCAGCAGGTGGAGCTTGGCGCGCTTTTTCTGCAGGTCGAAGAACACGCGCCGGCGGATGCACTCCATGCGCCAGGCGATCCACTCGTCGAGGATCTCGCCCACGCCCATCACGCGCGGGTTGCCGGCGATGAGGATGTTGAAGTTGCAGGCGAAGCTGTCGCACAGCGGCGTGAGCCGGAAGAGCTTTTGCATGACCTGCTCGGGATCTGCGCCGCGCTTGAGGTCGATGGCGAGCTTCAGGCCGCTGAGGTCGGTCTCGTCGCGCATGTCGGCCACCTCGCGCAGCTTGCCCGCCTTGACGAGTTCGGCCACCTTGTCGATGACGGCCTCGACGGTCGTGGAATACGGGATCTCGTAGATCTCGATGATGTTTTCCTTCGGCAGGTGGCGCCAGCGGGCGCGCACCTTCACGCTGCCGCGGCCGGTGCGGTAGATCTGGGCCATCTCGTCGCGGTCGTACAGGATCTCGCCGCCGGTCGGAAGTCCGGCGCCGGGAGCGTCGAGAGCAGGTCGTGGTTCGGGTCCTCGAGATAGGCGATCGTCGTGCGGCAGACCTCCTCGAGGTTGAAGCCGCAGATCTGGCTGGCCATGCCGACGGCAATGCGAGGTTCGCCGACACGAGCACATTGGAAAGCGCGTCGGCAGCAGGCTGGCTCTTTCATGGAGCGTCGTAGTTATCGACAAAATCGACGGTGTCGCTGTCAATGTCGCCGAAGAGCTCGGCGCAGATGGGCGCGAGCTTCGCCTCCGTGTAACGCGAGGCGGCATAGGACATGTCGCGCGAAAACACCTTGCCGAAGTTGCCTTCGAGTCCACAAATGGCGTCAGCAGCGCGCCGTAACCCTTCGAGAGACGGACCATGGTCTCATAGATCGCAGCATCGCCGTGCGGGTTGAGACGCATGGTCTGGCCGACGATGTTGGCCGATTTGTGCGCCCGCCCGTGAGCAGATTCATCTTGTACATCGTGTACAGCAGCTTGCGGTGGCTGGGTTTGAAGCCGTCGATCTCCGGGATCGCGCGCGAGACGATGACGCTCATCGCATACGGCATATAGTTTTGCTCCAGCGTCTCGGTGATGGGCTGGGAGATGACCTCCGCCTTGAGCCCGACGACGTTGGGGTCAACGGTTTTCTTGATTTCCGGTGCTTTTTTTCTCGGCATAACGTTACCGTTCCTTTACGCAGGTTTTTCTCAGGAAATATCGGCCAGATCGAGAAACTGGCTGCCGCACTCGGCGATGTGCGTCTTGCGCCCGGCGAGATTGTCGCCCAGGAGCAGATCGAACACCTGCGCCGTGCGCTCGACGTCCTCCGGCATGACACGGATGAGCTTGCGCGTGTCGGGGTTCATGGTCGTGAGCCACATCATCTCGGGGTCGTTCTCGCCGAGACCTTTCGAGCGGTTGATATCCGCCTTTGCGCCGCCGAGGCTGTCGACGATGGCCGCCTTCTCACGGTCGGAATAGGCAAAGTAAGTCTTGCCCTTGCTCACGATCTCATACAGGGGCGACTCGGCAATGTACACATAGCCTCGCGGATGAGCGTCGGCGCCAGCGGTAGAGCATGGTGAGGATGAGCGTGCGGATCTGGAAGCCGTCCACGTCGGCATCGGTGCAGATGATGACTTATTCCAGCGCAGGTTCTCGAGATTGAACGCCGAGAGATCCTTGGCCTGCTTGCTCTGCACCTCCACGCCGCAGCCGAGCACGCGCATGAGGTCAGTGATGACATCGCTCTTGAAAATGCGCGCATAGTCCGCCTTCAGGCAGTTGAGGATCTTGCCGCGCACGGGCATGATGCCCTGAAACTCCGCGTCGCGCGAGAGCTTGCACGCGCCGAGTGCGGAGTCGCCCTCCACGATGTAGATCTCGCGGCGGGAAACGTCCTTCGAGCGGCAGTCCGACGAACTTCTGCACGCGGTTGGCGAGGTCGACGTTGCCGGTGAGCTTTTTCTTGATGTTCAGACGCGCTTTTTCCGCCGTCTCGCGGCTGCGCTTGTTGATGAGCACCTGCTCCATGACGCGGTCGGCCTCGGCTTTGTGCTCGATGAAATAGATCTCGAGCTGGGCGCGGAAAAACTCCGTCATGGCCTCCTGGATGAACTTGTTCGTGATGGCCTTTTTCGTCTGGTTTTCGTAGGACGTGATGGTCGAAAAGCAGTTCGTGACGAGGATCAGGCAGTCCTGCACGTCCTGAAAGCTGATCTTGCTCTCGCTCTTCTGGTACTTGCCCTGCTGCTTGATGTAGGCGTCGATGGCAGAGGTGAAGGCGCTCTTCGTGGCCTTTTCCGGCGCGCCGCCGTACTCCAGCCAGGACGAGTTGTGGTAGTATTCAATGTCATTGACGCGGTTGGAAAAGCAGAACGCCGCCGAGATCTTCACCTTATACTCCGGCTTATCCGCGCGGTCGCGGCCGCGGCGCTCGGTCTCGATGAACGTTGGGACGGTCAGCGCGTCCTCCCCGGCCAGCTCCTTAACGTAGTCGAGGATGCCGTCGGCGTAGCAGTAGTCCGTCGTCTCAAACGTGCTGCCGCGCTGCACGCGCAGGCGAAACGTCACGCCCTTGTTCACGACGGCCTGCCGGTGCAGCACGTCCTGGAAATAGCTCTCGGGCACATCGATGTCCGTGAACACCTCCAGATCCGGCCGCCAGCGGATGGTCGTGCCGGTCTTTTTGCGGTCGGCCGGGGCGCTCTCGAGCCCGCCGACGACCTCGCCGTGGCGAAAATGCAGGGTGTACTTTTTCCCGTCGCGCCAGATGGTCACATCCATGTATTCCGAGGCGTACTGCGTGGCGCACGCGCCGAGCCGTTGAGGCCGAGCGAGTACTCGTAGTTTTCGCCCTCGTTGTTTTTATACTTGCCGCCGGCGTACATTTCGCAGAAGATCAGCTCCCAGTTGTAGCGCTGCTCCTTCTCGTTCCAGTCCACCGGACAGCCGCGCCCGAAATCCTCCACCTCAATGGACTTGTCTTCGTAGCGCGTAACGGTTATAATATTGCCGAATCCCTCGCGCGCCTCGTCGATCGCGTTCGAAAGAATTTCAAACACCGCGTGCTCGCAGCCCTCCAGCCCGTCAGAGCCGAAGATGACGCTGGGGCGTTTGCGCACGCGCTCCGCGCCCTTGAGCATCGAGATGCTGTCATTGCCGTAAGTCGTTGTTGGGGCCTTTGCCATGTCGTTGGATCCCTCTCATATCACAAGATGTGGTAGCATTCGTTTCATACCTTAACTAATCTAGTATAGCGTATCAAGGCCGGAAATGCAAGGAATTCCAAAAAATAGACGGGGAACACGAAAAGTGTGCTCCCCGCCGCCCCGGAACTTTTCGGGCTGTCCCCTGCCGCTCCGGCACTTGACGCAATCCGTGCCGAACGGCGTTCCGGTGGTCCGGAGCGGGTCGTTCCCGCGCTGGATGCAACAGCCTGCAAAGCTCTTGCAGGGATCGGATGCTGCGCCGCGGCCTGTGTGCCGGGCGGCTCCGCGGGTTGCTTCGCTGCAGCGCGCGTCGGATATGTTGTCCAGGCACAGTATGCGCGCGTCACCCGCTGCTATACCTGGAAAATTTCGCTGCGCTCTGACTAAAACCGCCGCCGGCGGCATAGAATATACAGAAAAGCGAACGGAGGCTTTTCCATGTCCAGTCAGAGAAAGCAGCAGCGGGCACACCGCGCGGAGGTGCAGCGCGTGCGCGCCGAGATGCTCGGCGTGCGCCGCGAGCTCGAACAGGCCTACAACGAGTTTGACAACATCACCGATCCCCTGCTGATGGAGGCGTGCATCTATGAGATCAACGCGCTGCGCGCAAAGTACAACTGCGCCGTGCACGATCTGAAAAATCTGACACAATAGGATGGTTTCTTATGTCGCAAACACTTACGGACATTCTGGTCGTGATCGCGGCCGTGTTTCTCGTCTGGCTGGTCATCCGGCTGTTCCGAAAGCCGATCCGCTGGATCCTGAAGCTGCTGCTCAACACGGCCATCGGCTTCGCGGCGCTGTTTGCGCTGAACTTTTTCGGAAGCGCCGTCGGCATCACGCTCGGCCTCAACTGGATCAACGCGCTCGTCATCGGCGTGGCCGGATTTCCGGGGCTGGTGCTGCTGCTGCTCATCAAATATCTCTTTTAGCCTACATAAACGTTCCCCGCATCCGAAGATGCGGGGAACTGCTTTATCCGGGCGTGCCGGTGCTCTGCGCCAGCTCCGGCCATGTACCGGCGGTGTTGTAATTGTCGCGCGTGAGCGTCCAAGTGTACGGCGCGGCGAGCGTGATGTCCTGCGCGTCCACGGCTGCTTTTGTGAGCGCATAGCAAAAATCATGCCACGCATCGGCCTCGTCGCGCGTGTGCCCCACCACAAGGAAGGCCGCCTCCTGCGCCTGTGTGTAGCTTTCGAGCGTGAGCATAAGCTTGCGTGTCTCGAACATGGAGGCCCAGTAGGCATCCTCCGTCATGCCGGAGGCGCGGTTTTGCGTACACATGTTTTCAAACGTGTGCGCCATGATCGTGAAGTCCCCGCCCGTGATGACCGGCGTCTCGTCGCCGGGCTGCTGGGACTCGGCATATGTCTTTCCCGCGTTGCGGTAGGCCGTGTCCTCTATCGGCCGCTTCGCCGCAATATACAGCGCAATGCACATCGCCAGCACCGCGATCAGCACGCACCAGAGGATGATCCTGCTCGTTTTCGACATGGTCGTTCCCTCCAAAATCACGTTATGTAAACTTATCACTCCCATTTCCCATATTCAAAGTACCATATTCCGGTGAAAAAGAAAAGGCGTTTCCGAATATTGGGGCAAAAAACACGCCGGGTGAAGTTTTGCTTCACCGGCGTGTTCGTTATTCGTTCTATTTTCAGGCGGCGAACCGCGCGCCTGTCAGGACTCAGTCATTGACCGTGACCACATTGTCCGCGACGACGGCGGACGCTTCACCATTCGGCTGCACCGTCTCCAAATACGTGCCGGTGCTGCCTATGTAGGGGTTCATCTCGCGCGCTTTGAGCGCGGCATAAATGCCGGCGCAGGCGACCATCATTGCGATGAGCAGGCCCCACAGAACTGCGATCTTAGTCTTTGCCATAACAGATTCCTCCTTTAAGAAATCAAACGTGTTTTTATTTTTTATCTTCTTGCGTTCCGCTTTCCACACTTCCCACACAGGCGGCAACAGCCGCTGCGGCGAATCGGAACGAACACTGTCGAGCTTTGTTATTTTCTTATCAACTGCATTGTAGCGCCATTTTTGCCATTTGAAAAGCCCTTTTTTGCATTTCTACTTTTTTAACAAAGCTGTTTGATTTTTAACGTTACGTTTTTGACGAATTGACGAAACGCGAAAATACCGGGCGAAGCAATGCCTCGCCCGGCTGGAAATTCACTGTATTTGCTATGCAAAAGCACAGCAAAATGAGAAATGTGCCATTTCCTCGCCCCTGCGGGCAACCAGAAAGGATGCACAAGGACTTCATGCACCGGCATTTGCACTTTTTCGTGGTGCAGCACGCATGCATGAAGTTTTACGCCTGTGTCAGCGCCTGAACGATGCGCTCAAACTGCATGCTGTGCGACGCTTTGACGAGCACGCAGTCCCCCGGCTGCAGCAGGCCCGGCA
>ENA-OQCP01000974-OQCP01000974.1-human-gut-metagenome-genome-assembly--contig:-NODE-974-length-11791-cov-3.525549_pt1 | contig 11791 bp, 16 predicted proteins | sample MGYA00242760_ERZ504583 | MGnify/ENA primary metagenome ERZ504583 (study PRJEB26092, sample SAMD00036308) | human gut metagenome | host: Homo sapiens | study: EMG produced TPA metagenomics assembly of...
AGGAGTTGTTTATCATGGAATGGACGGGACTCAATGAACTCAGAGAGAAGTATCTGAGCTTTTTCGAGAGCAAGGGTCATCTTCGTCTGCCGAGCTTTTCGCTTGTGCCTCAGGGAGATAAGAGCCTGCTTCTCATCAACGCCGGCATGGCACCGCTCAAGAAATATTTCACAGGCGAGCTGACACCGCCGAGAACCCGCGTCACAACCTGCCAGAAGTGCATCAGAACGCCCGATATTGAGCGCGTCGGAATCACCGCGCGCCACGGCACTTTCTTCGAGATGCTCGGTAATTTCTCGTTCGGCGATTACTTCAAGCATGAGGCGACCGCCTGGGCGTGGGAGTTCTGCACGAAGGTGCTCGAGATGCCCGCAGATAAAATATATATCAGCGTCTATCAGGACGATGACGAGGCGTATGACATCTGGACAAAGGAGCTCGGCGTTTCGCCCGACCATATGGTTCGCCTCGGCAAAGAGGATAACTTCTGGGAGCACGGCGCAGGCCCCTGCGGTCCCTGCTCGGAGCTCTATTTCGACCGCGGCGAGAAGTACGGCTGCGGTTCTCCGACCTGCGGAGTCGGCTGCGACTGCGACAGATATGTTGAGTTCTGGAACCTCGTTTTCACCCAGTTTGATAACGACGGCAACAATAACTATACCCGCCTCAAGAGCTGCAATATCGATACCGGTATGGGTCTTGAGCGCCTCGCCTGCATCATGCAGGGCGTGGACAACCTTTTCGAGGTCGACACCGTCCAGAACATCATGAAGCACATCATGCAGATAGCGGGCGTCAAGTACCACGAGGACGAGAAAAGGATGTCTCCCTGCGTGTTATTACCGACCATATCAGAAGCACGACGTTCATGATAGGCGACGGCGTTATGCTTCAAACGAGGCAGAGGATATGTTCTTCGCCGCCTGCTCAGAAGAGCGGCTCGCCACGGCAGACTCTTAGGTATCGACGGCACTTTCCTCTACAAAGTGTGCGAGACCGTTATCAAAGAGAATGCAACAGCCTATCCGAACCTCGTCGAGAAGCATGACCTTATTGTAAAGGTCATCAAAGCTGAGGAGGAGAGCTTCAATAAGACTATAGACACAGGTCTCAATCTGCTTGAGAATATTATCGCTCAGAGCGATTCCAAGGTGCTCAGCGGCGCAGATGCTTTCAAGCTTCAGGATACTTTCGGCTTCCCGATAGACCTGACAAAAGAGCTGCTCGAAGAGCGCGGCATGAGCGTCGATATCGACGAATATGACCGCCTCTATGCTCAGAGCAGAGCGGCGGCGCGTGCGGCGCGCAAGGATGCCGGAGCTCAGGCGTGGAAGGACAGCAACGTTTCGTTCAAGGATGTCGGAGCCACCGAGTTTGTCGGCTATACCGATTATTCCTGCGACGCCGAGATAAAGGCAATAGTCACAAACGGCGAGCGTGACGAGTTCGCAACCGCGGACTCCGAGGTGGTTGTTGTGCTTGACAAGACCCCGTTCTATGGCGAGAGCGGCGGACAGGCGGGCGACACCGGCGTTATCAAGACCGATAATGCAACCCTCGAGGTTACCGCAACAGGCAAGACTCCCGACGGCGTTGTGCTCCACATTGCAAGATTTATAAGCGGCGACAGCATCGCTCTCGGCGATAAAGTCCACGCTCAGATAGATGTCGAAAAGCGCGAGGCGACCCGCCGCAACCACACTGCGGCTCATCTGCTCCAGGCGGCTCTGAGAAAGCACCTCGGCAGCCATGTTGAGCAGGCGGGACAGCTTGTCAACAGCGAGGAGATGCGCTTCGACTTCACTCATTTCTCCGCTCTCTCGGGCGATGAGCTCAAGGCGATAGAGCGCGAGGTCAACGAGGTTATCCTCAAGGGCATCCCCGTTGAGACCCGCGAGATGCCCATCGAAGAGGCAAAGAAGCTCGGCGCAATGGCTCTGTTCGGCGAGAAGTACGGCGACGTCGTGCGCGTTGTCAGCGCGGGCGATTTCTCCGTTGAGCTGTGCGGCGGCACCCATGCGGACAATACCGCAAAGCTCGGTCTGTTCAAGATCGTGTCCGAGTCCTCAGTTGCTGCGGGAATCAGGCGTATAACCGCCGTCACCGGCTTCGGCGTGCTCAAGCATATAGAAAACGACGAGCGCATCATGCAGTCTGCAGCGGCGGCGATGAAGCTCGGCAATGTCGCGGAGCTTGACAAGCGTGCGGCGACCCTCTCGGCCGAGGTCAAGGCCAAGGACAGAGAGCTTGCGGAGCTTCGCGGCGAGATATCCGCTCTCAAGGCGGGCAGCCTTATGGACAGCGCAAGACAGGTCGGCGGCGTAAGACTCATTACCGCCGAGGTAGAGGTCTCCAATCCCGGAGAGCTCCGCTCGATGTGCGACACCGCCCGTGACAACGGCGCAGATATCGTCGCAGTCTTTGCTGGCGTCAACAAAGAAAAGGGCACTCTGAACTTCGCCTGCGCCTGCGGCGCCGATGCGATAAAACTCGGCGCTCACGCCGGCAATATCGTCCGTGAGACCGCAAAGATAGCAGGCGGCTCGGGCGGCGGCAAGCCGGACAGCGCAATGGCGGGCGCCAAGGACGCTTCCAAGGCGGACGAGGCTCTCGCAGCGGTTGACTCTATCGTCAGCGCCATGTTAAAATAAAATCATAGCTCCGCCGGTCTTTCCCGGCCGGCGGAATAAGCAATTGCAATACGGAGGTTTTCTGAAAATGGATGACTGTATTTTTTGCAAAATAATCAAGGGCGAGATACCCTCAAAAAAAGTCTATGAGGACGACGATGTTCTCGCATTCTATGATCTCGAGCCGCAGGCTCCGTTTCATATTCTCATTATCCCGAAGCAGCACATAAAGAGCGCTGCCGAGATAACCCCGGAGAACAGCGCGGTCGTCTCCAAAGTGTTCGAGCGGCGGCAAAGATAGCCAAGCAGTTCGATCTCAAGGACGGCTTCAGAATCGTCAACAACTGCGGCGACTGTGCGGGTCAGACCGTCAAACACCTGCACTTCCATATGCTCGGCGGCAGAGATTTCGGCTGGCCGGCAGGCTGATAAAAAAGACCATATTAATATTCAGGAGATGTTTATTTTGGCAAAGACCTATACAATGGAAATCGCAGGCGTGAAGAGAGAGCTTCCTCTCTGCCCGGTCAGCGACAAGCTCGATATCGCGGCATTCATCATTTTCGGTGATGTCGAAGTCACCGTTAAAGCGGCGGAAGAGCTGCTCAAGAAGTGCCCTGAGTTCGATTATATTCTCACTCCCGAGGCGAAGAGCATCCCGCTTGCCTATGAGATGTCCAGACAGAGCGGCAAAAAATATTTTGTTGCCCGCAAGAAGCCGAAGGTCTATATGACCGACCCCGTCTGTGTCAGCGTGCGTTCGATAACCACCGATGCAGAGCAGACTCTTCTTCTCGGCAGAGAGGACGGAGATCAGCTTCGCGGTAAGAAAGTACTTATCGTTGACGATGTTATCAGCACCGGCGAATCCCTCGCGCAGTCGTTGCCCTTGCCGATAAGTTCGAAGCGAACATAGTCGCCAAGGCGGCGGTCCTCGCAGAGGGCGACGCGGCGGAGCGCGACGATATCGTGTTCCTCGAGAAGCTTCCTCTTTTCTTCAAATAATCGGAGAACTCGAGAAATGGCGCGCCCGTTCACGGTTATCGGTTTTACAATGTTTTTTACGCTGGCTCTTGTTTTTGAACTCGGTCAGAAGGCGGCAGTCGTTATCCTTTCGGCAGCAGCTGCCGCCTTTATCTTTTCTCTGTTCTTCAGGAGCGTTCGGCGTGACTTTGTAATCCCGACTGCGTGTATAACGGCGGCCATTGCAGTGCTTTTGTCTTTTGCCGCCGCACTTGTTCCGAACGAAGCATCGGAGAATTTCAACGACGGCGTGCATACCGTGAAAGCGAGCGTTGTCTCGCTCGAGGAACAGAGCGGCGAAAGATATTATACAGAGCTTAAAACTTCCGAGATAGACGGCGAAGAATATAAGCTGAACATACGCCTTTCTTCAAAATCGCGCCTTGGGTTCAAGCCGTATGATACTGTCGAGGGTGATTTGCAGCTCTACGATATCGGCAAGACCCGCGACGCGAGAAACTACTATCTGTCCGAAAATACCTTTATGGGCGGATAGCAAAGGGCGATATGAATATATCTCAGCCGGAGCGCAAGCCGATAGGCTATTATCCGCTCGCGATGCGCGCTTATATCAAAAACACGGTTTCGCGTCTTATCCCCGGCGAACGCGGGGCGCTTGCAACGGCACTTCTGATAGGCGACAAATCAGATCTGCCGAAGAGTGTTTCGGATTCGTTCTCGTCCGCGGGAATATCGCATCTGATAGCCGTTTCGGGTCTGCACCTCTCAATCTGGTGTCTGTTCATTCTGAAAATTTTCGATGTTTTCAGGCTCAGACGCAGAGCGGGAGCAATTATTTCGGCGGCGTTTGTTATAGTTTTTATGGCGGCCTCGGGCTTCACATATTCCGTCATGCGTGCGGGCTTCATGATGCTCGTTATGCTTCTTGGAACGCTGCTTTCTAGGCAGGCGGATTCACTCAATTCCCTCGGCATCGCGCTTGTTATTCTGTGCTTTGCCAATCCGTATTGCGTGATGAGCCTCGGACTGCGCCTCTCGTTCCTCTCGACTCTCGGAATAATTGTCGGCTACGGCAATATCGATTTCCCTCTGAATCCGTATATCGCGCGCGTCAGAAATAAATATGCAAAGCGCGTCTGTGAGTTTATCTTCGGCTCCGTCCGAAGCACCGTGCTTGCCTGTGCGTTCACTCTGCCTGTTATGATACTCGATCTCGGCAAAGTGTCGCTTACCGCGATCCCGGCGAACCTCATTTCCGATCTTCCCGCATCAGCGTGTATGATCCTCTCGGGGCTTACCGCTCTCACCGCGAAGTTTTCATTTTTGCGCGTGATAACGGCCGGTCTTGCGGATTTGTCCGGTGTGTGCGCATCTTTTCTTATCAATTCATCGAAGTCGCTCGCGGCGGTTCCTCATTCGTCTTTGAACGCCTCGACATTTCTGTTTCCACTGTGGCTTGTTTTGATTTTTATCGTCCTTGCGGCGGCTGCGCTTATCTATAAATTTTCGGGGCGCAATACCGTCCGCGCAGCGGTGCTGATATGCACGCTCACCTTTGCGGGCGTGTGCGTCGGATCTTCTGCACTTTCCCGCGTGGCAACCGTAATAACCGTGGCAGATGTCGGCAACGGCTCGGCTGTTGTCGTCAGCTCCGATGGCAAAACAGCCTTGCTCGGCTGCGGAGGGGACAGCTACTATGCCCTCTCAAATATAGAGTCCGCAATGGACAGCGTCGGCGCGGATAATCTTGATTTTCTTCTTATCCCACGCGTCTCTGAGGCGAAAGTTCACTCGCACTTGATGTTATCGACACTTTTTCGCCCGAGTATATTCTTGCAGGCGAGACTGATGCCGACCTCAATGAAATACTTAAAACAGAAAATTATAACCTCGCGCCTGCCGCGGATATAAACATCGGCGGCGCAGAATTAAGATATAAAACAACGAATAAAACGAGCACGGCGGTGCTCGGCATGGGCGGCGCTGATGCGGTCTTTGTTTTCAGACCGTCTTATGCGCCGGATACAAAAGGGAATATTCTCATTTTGCGGGAGAACCTGCCGCATGGCATTTCCCCGGGAAACTACAATTTGACCGTGCTATCGGCGGAGGCCGACAGAGCGCCTGCGGTCATGGGAAAATTGCTGTCCCTCGGCGCGGACGCGTACGCGACGGGAGGGCAGGGGAACATCAGAATTACGGTGCTCCCGTCGGGCAGAATTTTGACGGAAAGGATGGACTGAATGGCTGCTATCGGCGAAAAAGAGATAAAAGCGCTTATCAGAAGCGGAGATATCGGCGGCGCGTTCCTGTTTTTCGGAACGGAGAGCTATCTCAAGGAATTTTATTCCTCAAAGTTAAAAGACAAAGCCGTCAGCCCGGACTTTGCGGATTTCAACTATCATTTCTTCGACGGTGCGTCGTGTACCCTCGAGGATATCGAGCAGGCGGTCGAGGCTTTTCCGATGATGAGCAGCAACACCTGCGTGTTCGTCAAGGATATGGCTGTCGATTCGCTCGACGAGGATTCCTATGAAAAGCTCGAAAAAATAGTCGGCGATGTCCCGGATTACTGCACGCTGATTTTTTATATCGGCAAGGCAGATTCGCTCAAAAAGACAGCAAAAGCCAAAAAGCAGTCTCGCTCTTTACAAAATACGGCAATGCGGTCGAGCTCAACAAAAAGACCGCTTATGAGCTTGCCAAAATGCTCGTCGGCGCGGCGCAGAAGCGCGATTCTTCGCTCAGCCAGCGAAACGCCGAATATCTTGTTTCCTGCGTCGGGGACGATATGGTTACTCTTTTAAATGAAATCGACAAGCTTTCGGCATATGCCGGGAGACGCGAGATAACCCGCGCGGACATCGACCTGATGTGCGTCAAGACTATCGAGGCGAATGCATTCGACCTGACTAAATATATAATCTCGGATAATTTCGACAAGGCGTATGAAACGCTCAATATGCTCTTCGCCCAGCGTGCGGATGTTATGATGATAATGGGCGCGGTGATATCCGTCTTTGTCGATATCTATCGTGTCAAGGTCAGCGTATCTGCGGGCTACAGAGACACTCAGCCGGCGGAGATATTCTCAAACTACCGCGGCCGCGAGTTTAAATTGACGAAAGTTTCGCGCCAGGCGTCGGCTCTGAGCGTGCGCGTTTTGCGTCAGTGCCTCGATGAACTGCACAGAGCCGATACACTGCTCAAGAGCTCTGCCGTTGATAACAGGATAGTTATGGAGGAACTGCTTGTCAAGCTGTTTGTGGCGATACAGTCACGAAAATAAACGCCGGATGGTGTTGATGGTAAAATGATAAAGATAAAACAGGCGGTCATCGTCGAGGGAAAGTATGATAAAATAAAACTCTCCACAGTCCTCGATACCGTTATAATACAGACCGACGGCTTCGGCATTTTCAAGGACAAAGAGAAGCAGAAGCTGATAAAACGCCTCGCTCAGACACGCGGCATAGTCATATTGACCGACAGCGACTCGGCGGGCTTCAAAATCCGTTCGTTTATCGGCGGAAGCGTGCCCAAAGACAGTGTCATTCACGCATATATTCCCGACGTGTTCGGCAAAGAGCGCAGAAAGGACGCGCCGTCTAAAGAGGGCAAATTAGGGGTCGAGGGAATCGATACTGAGATCTTGCTTGAAGCGCTCAACCGCGCCGGAGTCACCTGCGAGAGTACGCAGAAAAAGAGCCGAGCTGTAACCGTTGCCGACCTCTACGAAGCCGGGCTCAGCGGAAAAGCGGATTCGGCGGCTCTGCGCAAAAAGTTCCTGCGCAGTCTGTCGCTTCCCGAGCGCCTTTCAACAAGCGCGCTCGTCGATATGATAAATATTTTCATGACATACGATGAATTTCAGGAAAGTATAAGAAAATTTTCACTCAGCGGAGATGATAATCAATGATAAGAATAGGCAGCGGATACGATGTTCATAAGCTTGTCGAGGGGCGGAAGCTCATAATCGGCGGCGTTGATATACCCCATGCCATGGGACTTCTTGGCCATTCGGATGCCGATGTCCTGCTCCACAGCATCAGCGATGCGCTGCTCGGCGCGGCGGCAATGGGGGATATAGGCTGCCTGTTCCCGGACAACGATGAAAAATACAAGGGCGCGGACAGTCTCGAACTCCTGCGCGAAGTCGTGCGCGTTATCGGCGCTCAGGCTGGCACATAGTCAATATCGACTCAACCGTTGCCGCCCAGGCTCCGAAGCTGCGCCCATATATAGATGAAATGCGCCGCAACATAGCCGACGCTGCTCGCTCGATGTCTCATGCGTCAGCGTCAAGGCGACCACCGAAGAGGGGCTCGGCTTTACGGGACGCCGCGAGGGCATAAGTGCCTCCGCCGTCTGCCTTATTGAGAAGTAATTTGATTTCAGGCGCGTTTTATGGTATTATAGGAATTGAAGAGAGGTATGCCTATGTTTACTGAAAAGATCGCATCTCTCTGGGATCAACTGAGGTCGTATTCTCCGACTTCGCCTTCACGGATTTCCTGGATATCTGCCTCGTTGCGTTCATTCTTTATAGTGTTATCAAGCTCATCCGTGAGACAAAGGCCATTCAGCTTGCAAAGGGTCTTCTGCTTTTCGGTGTGGCTTATCTTGCCATTTACCTGCTCGATATGCAGGCGAGTGAGTTCATATTCAAAAAAGTCTTCGGCGAGATAATTATAGTCCTCGTCATCCTCTTCCAGCCCGAGCTGCGCCATATGCTCGAATCCGTCGGCAGACGCAGCATAACAAAGCTCAATCTTTTCGGCGTGCGCGATGAGGAGACGGAGCGCAATCAGAAGATAAAGGATTCGATCTACGCCGTGTGCAAGGCGTGTCAGAGCATGAGCGAGAGCAAGACAGGCTCTCTTATCGTCTTTGAGCATGATACGCTCCTCGGTGATATCATAAAGAGCGGAACTCCCGTCGATGCGATAGTCTCGCGCGAGCTGATAGGCAATATTTTCTATCACGCGCGCCGCTCCATGACGGAGCCGCAGTTATCCGCGACGGCAGGGTAGTTGCCGCAGGCTGTGTCCTGCCGCTGACTCAGAAAGAGAATCTCGATACCCAGCTCGGAACCCGCCACAGAGCCGCCATAGGTATGAGCGAGCAGGGCGATGCGATGATAGTCGTCACTTCCGAGGAGACCGGAACAATTTCCATCGCCTGCAAGGGCCAGCTTATCAGAAATCTCACCGATTCCGATCTGCGTGAGCACCTTGTGCGCTACCTTTGCGGAACGAATAACGAAGATAAAGCCGCCGTTAAGGGCATACGCAAGCTGTTCGGAGGTTTTAAGAAATGAAAAAGAAAAAAATAAGCTTCAAAAATCTCATATATGATAACAGATTCGTTTTGGCGCTTTCAATAATCGCTGCAGTTATAATCTGGATCGTTGTCGCAATTCAGGCGAGCCCCGAGGATGACCGGATAATAAAAGATGTCCCTGTTAAAATAGAAATATCAAACAATGTCTCGAATCTCGGGCTTCAGATGTTCGGCAATACGGATTTCACAGTCGAAGTCAAGGTTCACGGCAAGCGCTACGAAGTCGCCGAGAGCGTGCTTACAAAAGACGATATCTCCGTTGTCGCCAAGACCAACTATGTCGATTCGACAGGCAGCCAGACCCTGAAACTCGAAGTGACTGCAAAAGATCCGAGCAAGGCGAACTATGAGATAGTTTCGCTCTCTCAGGATTCGATAAATGTGTATTTCGACTATTACAAAGAAGGCGAATACACTCTCCAGCCCGATGTCGTCTATGACGGCGCGTCGTATGTCACAAACGGACTGATAGCAGAAACCCCGGTGCTCTCTGCGAATACCGTGAAGCTGTCGGGTCCCGTGACTGAGATGGCGAAGATAAAGAAAGTTGTCGCGCGCGTGACTCTGAACAAGAAAATCAGCGCGACCACAACGCTCGACGCCGAGATAATCCCGCTGAGCGAATACGGCGGAAAGCTCCAGTATATAACCGTCAACGACGGACTCGCCGATATCACGATGACTCTTCCGATTTATCAGCGCGCCGAACTGCCGACTACGGTAACTTTCAAGAATGCGCCTGCCGCTTATGCGAGCAACCCGCCCGCGTTTACCTGTAGTCCCGCGAGACTCAATTTCACTATGGACGCGACGAAGCTCTCGTCCATAACCGAGCTGTCGGTCGCCGATATCGATTTCTATATGCTCGGCGCAGGCAGGAATGAGATAACCATAGACCTGACGACGTGAGCGGAGTCAAGGTTATGAGCGGGGAGACGAAACTCAAGGTCACGGTCGAGATGAACGGCGTGACCTCACAAAAGAGCTCGGTGAGTGCCAACAATATCTCGTTCATCAATGTCCCCGCCGGATATAAAGCGGTCGTGACTCAGACGCGCATACCGTCCGTTGAAGTCGTCGGTCCGAAAGAGAATCTCGAAAAGATAACCACGGATCAGCTCTTCGCCGAGGTCGATCTCAGCAGTGCCGACCCCACCCAGTCCCACGGCACGGCATATGCCCGCGCCTATGTCAAGGACAGCAACAACTGCTGGGTGCATAACAGATACACCGTCAGCTACAGACTCGAAAAAGTCCAATAACGTAAAAATCAAGCTTTCCGCAAATGCAGAGAGTGCCATAAGACAGGTAACAGGCACAGCGGTATTAACTGCTGTGCCTGTTATTGCATAATTCGTTTCTGTACGGAACTAAAGCAGGACCGAAACGATAAACTTGTATTAGCTGAATCAGCCACACAAACAGCAAGAAGAAAGGGGGACGCAATATTGCAATATTTTAGGTATGAGAATACAAATGAAAATCTGAACAATGATCTGAAAGAACAATATAAAACCTTAAACAATTGCGAAAAACGCATCTTCCGAAAAGAGAAAATGCGGCAAAAAATCATTACGGCTGTTTCGATCTTCATCTACATTGTTGCTGCTGCCGCGGGCTTATGTCTGCTTAACTTGATTCCGCAACCGAACGGTTTGTTTTGGCGCCTTCTTGTTGGTGCCGGAAATTGATTGCCGGTCTTTCATTCTCGTTATTTGCGGAGTATTAACCGTCGAATTGACCAAAGGGTTATGGAAAAAAGTCGAATCGGTCAATGTCCCCGCAAAGAAAAAAGAAATCTTATCAAAAGCCTGTGGTCACTTGCGTGATTATTATGGTTTACAGGAGCCATATATTATAACCAAGTGTTTTGATGCTGCGGATAAAAAGTTTCAAAAGCATGATGTTTGCCTTTTCATTGTTGCGACGAGCTGCGCATCACTGCCGATTTGATTCATGGATTTCTTCACGGAGAAAGGGATTTAGGCTGCTATGCTTTCGTGAAGCATGAGATAACATTATCAAAACAGCCGTGCGGGCAACAATTAATGCTGGAAATGAAAGCAGGTGAAAACACCTTTTTTGTTAGGATACCGGGCAAAAGGGTTTATTGAAAAGAACTTCATCGGAAAAGAAACTGATTAAATTCTGATTTTACAAGTTGATTTAAGGGTGCCTTATATGCATAGCATTCGGCACATAGCGCAATCAATGATAGAAGCTAAGCTGTTTTTGCAGCTTAGCTTTATTGCTTTTCGGCCACCTTGCCAATGCGCATACTTGTTTTTGCCAAAGTAAAAAGCGGAGCACCGTTTTCAGTGCTCCGCCTTTTGTTATGCTCTTTTCTGAAGCTCACGCTCAAGCCAGATAGAACCGATGTCTATCGCGCTGTAGAGACCTCTGCGCTCCGCCTTCTTGAGGATCCTGTCGCGCGGACGAAGATCTTCGTTTGTGCTGACGAGCTGCACGAGTATTTTATCCGAGAGCTCCGCGCCGTTTACGTCCTTGGTCGAGGTTATCTGCATCATGATGATGCAGGGCTCATCCATGTATCCGTAATAAAGCGTGTTGTCTTTTCTGACAAGGGGCTTGCCCTTGTACATGAGAAGCTTCTTGTTCTCCGCCACTCAATGTCACTCCAATCGGGTTATAGTTGCACTTTATTTTTTGATTCCGAGATAATCCTCAACCATGCTCTGCAGCAGCTCGTCTCTGTCCAGTTTTCGCACAAGACTGCGGGCATTGTTGTGGGTGGTGATATATGTCGGATCCTCAGAAAGGATGTACCAACTATCTGGCTGACCGAATTGTACCCCTTTTCGTTAAGTGCGTTG
>ENA-OQCP01000975-OQCP01000975.1-human-gut-metagenome-genome-assembly--contig:-NODE-975-length-11785-cov-8.107737_pt1 | contig 11785 bp, 11 predicted proteins | sample MGYA00242760_ERZ504583 | MGnify/ENA primary metagenome ERZ504583 (study PRJEB26092, sample SAMD00036308) | human gut metagenome | host: Homo sapiens | study: EMG produced TPA metagenomics assembly of...
CTGCCCCTGCTGCCCGCACTGCGGCCCTGGACGCTGGCGCTCGTGGTGCCGCTGCGCGGACCGCATGGCCCGCGAGAACGCCGCCAACGTGTTCGATGGCATCGAGATGCCGCTCGTGCCGGTGCTTGCCAAGATGGAGCGCGCGGGCATGCTCGTGGACCCCGACCGCCTGCATAGTCTGTCCGAGGGACTTGCTACCCAGATCACTGAGGTCGAGCGCAGCATTCGTGACCTGGCGGGTGACGAGACCTTTAACATCGGCAGCCCCATGCAGCTCTCGCACGTGCTGTTTGATGTTATGGGGCTTCCGACCAAGGGCCTCAAAAAGACCAAGCGCGGCTATTATTCGACCAACGCCAAGGTGCTGAGCGACCTTGCCCGCGACCACGAGATCGTGCGCCTGATTTTGGACTGGCGTGAGAAGTCCAAGATTAAGTCGACCTATCTGGACACGCTAGGTCCGCTGCGCCGTGGTGACGGTCGCGTGCACACCACGTACAACCAGACCATCACGGCGACGGGTCGTCTGTCCTCGAGTGACCCGAACCTTCAGAACATCCCGACGCGCTCGGAGCTGGGCCGTACTGTCAAGACGGCGTTTTCGGCAGGCGAGGGAAGCGTCTTTTTGGCGGTGGACTACTCGCAGATCGAGCTGCGTCTGCTGGCGCATCTCTCGGGTGACGAGCATCTGGTGCGCGCCTTTAACGAGGGCGAGGACTTCCATGCCGAGACGGCCGCGCGCGTATTTGGCGTGCCAGTGTCCGAGGTGACGCCCGACCTGCGCAGCCGCGCCAAGGCCGTGAACTTCGGCATCGTGTATGGTCAGCAGGCTTACGGTCTGTCGCAGTCGCTGCATATCTCGATGGCCGAGGCGCGCGACATGATTGACCGCTACTACGAGGCATACCCGGGCGTGCGCACGTTCCTCGACAACGTGGTGGCGCGTGCCAAGCAGACGGGTTACGCCGAGACCATGTACGGCCGTCGTCGCCATATTCCCGAGCTCAAGGCCAAAAACCCGCAACTCCGCGGCTTTGGCGAGCGCACGGCCATGAACCATCCCATGCAGCACCGCCGCCGATATCATCAAGATCGCGATGGCCCGCGTAAGCCGCCGCCTGGAAGAAGAAGGCTTTGCCGCCATATGATCCTGCAGGTACACGACGAACTGGACTTTGAGTGCCCCGTCAACGAAGTCGAGCGCCTAACCACCATGGTCCGCGACGTCATGGAACACGTAGTAGACCTCCGCGTCCCCCTAATCGCCGAAGCTTCGACTGGAGTGACTGGGCAGACGCCAAGTAAGGGCACGACCACAATTCCAAAGTAATACAAAACCAGAAGGACGCCCCTCATCAACAAGGAGCGTCCTTCGTTCAATAAAAACCAGCCAAAGTATCTAGGCGCCAAGACGCCATCCATGCGGCAAGCAAGTCACCCAAGGACCTGGCCGGGCGGCGCGGATTAGTTTTTCGTTCGGTCAGGTCCTGGGCTCGCTCGGAAAGCACATTAAGTGCTTTCCGGCTCGTGCGGAATCTACGAAAAACTAATCCGCGCCGCCCGGCCAGGTCCGACGAGCCACGTTACCGACCGCCAGGATGGCGTCGATGAGCGTCAGTACGCCCCCGTCGTTGTTGCTCGGAATGCGCCATTTGGCATGCGCGTTCATGTGCTCCTCGGCATTGTCCACGATAAAGCTATGCCCGACGCGCTCCAGCATGGGGATGTCGTTGTACGTATCGCCCACGGCAGCGGCGTCGGCGATATCGATGCCCAGGCGCTCGCAGAGATGTGCTACGCCCGACCCCTTGTCGACACCCAGGTTCATAAAGTCGATCCACTCGCGGCCGGCATTGGTGACATAGAGCTGATCCGAGAACGCGGGGTTATAGGTCTCGCGGAACGCGGGCTCGGCATCGTAGGCGGGGAAAAAGATCGAGATCTTATTGGACTCGATATCAAGGCCCTCAAAGGTGTCGACATAGTTGATCGTGTTGTAGTAGACGCTGATCTCGTCGTGGTATTGATGGTCGCGGGCGAGCACATAGAACTCGTCGTAGCAGCACAGGACGGGAACGGCGCGCGGGTCCTCCGAGGCACGAGCAAGCACCTGCTGATACAGCGCCACATCGATGTTGCTCTTATAGATATAGCTGCCGCGATAGATGACGCAGGCTCCGTTGTCGGGACAAAAAGCAAGGCGGTTCTTAATGCTCTCGAACATTTCCTCGAGTTTGGGGGCGGGGCGTCCGCTGGCGGGGCAGAATACAATGCCTGCGTCGGCGAGCTTGTCCAGGCGCTCATCAAGACCCTGCGGCAACACGCGCTTGTCGGTGAGCAGCGTCTTGTCCATGTCGACGGCGAGAATCTTAATGCTTCCGATATTGGTGTCCGATTCGTAAGTTTGCATAAAAGCGCGCCTTTCGTTTCGAAATTGTTTCAGACGTTATAACCATCAACCAGTAACTGAGCGTATTGTCGCAGGAACGGAGCGTATTTGCACCACGCTTCACAAAGTAATGAAAAATCTTTTCAGAAATTTGAATTTGTCGCTTGTGCTGCGGGCACTTTAGCGTAATATAGCGACCATCGAAAACGGAGACGGAAATACAACCGCTTACCGAAGAAAAGGTACCGTTTACGATATTAGAATTGCGCCCGGCGATAGGTGAAAGGAGAGGCAGATGCAGTTCGTAAAGATCATCACTACTGCAGACAATGCCATCCGACGCCAGCGCGCAATTTCCCGACGACGATAACAATCGTCTCTGTCCGCATGGGGCGAATTGCCTCAACAGAGTCATTTTGAGGTCGTTGGGTTTTAGCACGACATTGCTGCATGTTTCTAGGGCATGTATGTGCTGTTTTTTGCTATTTAACCTGATATTGCACGGTATAAGACCTTGAAATGACTTGCAACTGACCGATGTTCTAATTAGCTACCAAGGGCGAAAGGAAACAGCCATGAGCAAGGAAAAAGTCGTTCTCGCATATTCCGGTGGTCTTGATACATCCGTATGTGTCAAGTGGCTCCAGGACGAGAAGAATCTCGATGTCGTTTGTGTCTGCGGCAACGTGGGCCAGGAGGAGACCGGCCTGGACGCCAAGAAGCAGAAGGCGCTCGACCTGGGCGTTCTTGATTGCCAGGTGCTCGACCTGCGCGATGAGTTCTCCGATGAGTTCCTGACCAAAGCCATCGCCGCCAACTCCATGTACGAGAACAAGTACCCGCTGCTCTCCGCGCTGTCTCGCCCGCTGCTCGCCAAGAAGCTTGTCGAGGTCGCTCACGAGTTTGGCGCGACCTACGTCGCCCACGGCTGCACCGGCAAGGGTAACGACCAGGTTCGTTTTGAGGCTGCCGTCAAGGCCCTCGACCCCGAGCTTAAGGTTATCGCCCCGGTTCGCGAGTGGATCTGAAGTGCCGTCCCGATGAGGTTGCCTATGCTCACGCCCACAACGTGCCGGTTCCCGAGGCGCCAACGACAACCCCTATTCCATCGACGACAACCTGTGGGGTCGCGCCATCGAGTGCGGTCACCTGGAGGATCCCTGGAACGAGCCGCTCGACGACGCCTGGGTTATGACCAAGAACCCCGAGGACACGCCGGACACCCCGACCTACACCGAGATTGAGTTTGAGGCGGGCAAGCCCGTCGCATCGATGGCAAGAAGATGAAACTCTCCGAGATCGTCATCGCCCTCAACAAGACTTCGGGTGACAACGGCTTTGGCCGTCTCGACCTGGTCGAGGATCGTCTGGTGGGCCTCAAGAGCCGCGAGTGCTACGAGGTTCCTGGCGCCCTGACGCTCATCACCGCCCACAAGGCGCTCGAGGACATCTGCGTCGAGGGCGACCTGCTCAAGACCAAGATTAAGCTCGAGCAGGATTGGGCCACCGCCGTGTACAACGGCCAGTGGTACAGCCCGCTCAAAAACGCGCTCGATGCCTTTATGGCCGACACCCAGAAGTTCGTGACCGGCACCGTCCGTCTGAAGTTCTTTAAGGGCAACTGCCATGTCGTCGGCCGCAAGAGCCGTTTAGCCTGTATGACTACGGTCTGGCTACCTACGACCGCGACACTACGTTTGACGAGAAGGCCAGCGCCGGCTTTATCGAGATCGATACGCTGTCGCTCAAGACGTGGGCTAAGGTCCAGGCCCCAGCTCTGCTGCCGCCCAGGCCTAGCGCCCCCTTCCTTTGGTATCCGCGCGCCCATCCGCGTGATACATAACGGGCGCATGGGTCCCTGCCTTTCGTTATGCTTGCTGACACTTCTTAACATCGGTGGCCCCTACGTTCCGCCCGCATATATGATGCCGCGTCTGCGGCTGAGTCCGAGCCCCGCCGGGGTTGTCCGGCGGGGCTCCTCCTATCAATTTGACGGCTCTGTGCTATATATATCTGAGGAGTATCCATTATGTTCAATGCGGTTGGCGGGAGTCGATGGGCGCCAAGTGCCTGGCGCGTCACTTCTTTGCAAATTAGCTACATGGCCCCGCGCACGGCAGGGAGTGTGCAAAACTAGCGGTTGAAAAATCGCTTTAGCGACATGGCGCATTTCATTAGGCGCTTGTTTTGGTATTTGGAGAAAGGAGACGGTTCCATGGCTCTTTGGGGCGGTCGTTTTGAGGCGGGCGTGGCCGAGATCACGCAGGAGTTTGGCGCGTCGCTGCCGGTCGACAAACATCTCTATAAGCAGGATATCGCCGGTTCTAAGGCGCATGCCAAGATGCTGGCGGCCCAGGGCATCATTAGTGCCGAGGACGAGCAGGCGATTGCCGAGGGCCTGACCCAAATCGAGCGGGATATCGATGCCGGCAACTTCACCTTCGATATCAACGACGAGGACATCCATATGTCTATCGAGAGCGAGCTGACACGTCGCATCGGCGAGGCGGGCAAGCGTCTGCACACCGGCCGTTCGCGTAACGACCAGGTGGCAACTGATACGCGCCTGGGCGTCAAGGCGCTGGCCAAGGAGCTCATGGAGGCCAACCTGCAGTTGCGCCACGTGCTGACGGATGCCGCCAAGAAGTATGACAGGGTTATCCTGCCGGGCTACACGCACATGCAGCATGCTCAGCCCGTGCTGCTCTCGCACCACCTGCTGGCCTATTCCTGGATGTTCGCGCGCGACTTTACGCGTCTAAAGGCCGCCTTCGATGCCGCTGATAATTGCCCGTTGGGCGCCGCCGCACTTGCCGGTACGAGCTATCCGCTCGATCGTCAGATGACGGCTGCCGAGCTTGGCTTTGCGGGCGTGATTCCTAACTCACTCGATGCTGTTTCCGACCGTGATTTCCTGCTCGATCTCCATTACGCCGGCTCCGTCATGGCGATGCACCTGTCGCGTCTTTCCGAGGAGATCGTGCTGTGGTCGAGCTCCGAATTTGGCTTTATCACGCTTTCCGACTCGTATTCCACCGGGTCGTCCATCATGCCGCAGAAGAAGAACCCCGACTTCGCCGAGCTTATTCGCGGCAAGAGCGGTCGCGTGTACGGCAACCTGGTCCAGCTGCTGGTGACCATGAAGGGTCTGCCGCTCGCGTATAACAAGGACCTGCAGGAGGACAAGGAGGGCGCGTTCGATACCGCCCATACGCTCATGCGGTGCCTGTCGGTTATGGCCGGCATGATTTCGACCTGGACCGTCAACGAGGATGCCATGCGCGCGAGTGCGGCGTGGGACACCTTGCCGCCACCGATGTTGCCGATTACCTGGCTAAGCGTGGGCTGCCGTTCCGCGAGGCACATGCCGTGGTGGGCCATCTAGTCCTGATGTGCGAGAAGCGCGGCTGCAATCTTGAGGACCTGCCGTTTGAGGTGTTTCAGGAGGCAAGCCCGCTCTTTGAGCGCGACATTACCGAGGCGCTCGACATCCCGTCGATTGTCGCTGCGCGCACGACCGAGGGCGGTACCGCCCTGCCGCCGTTGCCGTGCAGTTGGGACGCGCCGAGCGCAGCTTGCGCCGATGAGGGTGTGTTTGGCTCGTTGACCAAGGTCGTCGGATGGGCCACGGAGTTAATTAGCTTATTGGATGCGTCTGCCTGGCGCGTTTATCATATCTTGCCTTTTCGGGTGCCCGCTACGGTGGCGCCCGTTTTGTTATAGAGAAGGAAGGAGCTTGTCGAGAACTTTTGTAGGACATTTGCGCAGGTTGTGAAGGGGGCGCGTTCACGGGCGGCAATCGACCGTCCGCTCTGTTCGGTGCAGTTGGAAGTGGGGCGGATGGTACTCTAGTCGGGCTTCGGAACAGAAGTGACACATATGGAGCGTTTCAATAAATAATAACGCTTCAATAAACGGCTTTTTGTTTAACTGCAGCTAGAACTCTGTTACGATGCAGTCCAGGCGGGTGCCGGAATGGGACTTGGGCACGCGCGAACCTACTTGAAAGGCTACCTTATGGCTATCGAGAAGACTTTCATCATGATTAAGCCCGACGCCGTGCGCGATCGCAAGATCGGCGAGATCGTTGCTCGCATCGAGCGCAGCGGCCTTGTTATCGAGCGCATGGAGATGACCACGCTCGAGCGCGCTACCGTCGAGGAGCACTACGCTCATCTGGCCGACAAGCCCTTCTTTGGCGGTCTCTGTGACTTTATGACGAGCGGTCCGGTCGTTAAGATGGTCGTTTCCGGTCTCTCCGCTGTCTCCAAGATGCGCACCCTTATGGGCGCCACCAACCCGCTTGATGCCGCTCCCGGCACCATTCGCGGCGACTTCGCTGTCGATGTCAACGCCAACGTAATCCACGGCTCCGACTGCCTGGAGAACGCCGAGATCGAGATCAAGCGCTTCTTTGGCTAAACCAGCTTTGACTCCTTAAAGCTGTTAGCGTGTGGCTTGGGCGTCGCGGAACTCCATCCGCGGCGCTCCTTTTTATATCAGTAGATTTCTAGGCATATCCCAAAAATCTACAAAGGGGCCCGCCCGGATGTGTGTTCCGAGCGGGCCCCTTGCTGTTAGCTTGTGGCGCTGAGTAGTTTAGGCCTCGTCGACGACCTTGAGTCCACGGGTCTGGTCGATCTCATTGAGAAGGTTAACGCGGCGCTCGTGGCGGCCGCCCTCAAACTCGGCGTCGAGCCACTCGTCGACGATCATCTTGGCGAGCTCGGAGCCACGACGCGGGCACCAAAGGCGAGCACGTTGGTGTTGTTGTGCATGCGCGAGAGCTTGGCGCTGAAGGGCTCGGAGCACACGACGGCGCGAACGCCCTCGACCTTGTTGGCGGCCAGGCTGATGCCGACGCCGGTACCGCAGATCAGGATACCAAGGTCGACGTCACCGTTGGCAACTGCCTTGCCCACCTTGTAGCCGGCGATGGGGTAATCAAAGCTCTCGGAGGTGTCGGTTCCAAAGTTCACGACCTCACAGCCGCGCTCCTTCAGGTGCTCGGAAATGATGTTCTTGAGCTCGACGGCGGCGTGGTCGTTACCGATACCGATCTTCATGAGTGGTTCCTCTCTGGTCCGTGCGGCGGAATTGCTAAAGGTTTTACCGCGTTCGACTGCATGATAGCGCGACTTTTGCGTAAACACTCGGGCGTTTTTTGGTCAAACGCTTTAGCAGCGGCGAACACCAGCTCATCACGAAAAATGCCGCCAATTTGCTTCTGGCGGCCGTCTGCCGGAACCCAGCTTGCGGTTTTTGTCGCCTTGTTATCAAATGGAGAAGTTGATTACTTGCGAGAGCAACCTGTTATACATGTAGGAGATGGCTATGCTACCGATTCTATCCGCGATGCCGCATTTTGCGATGTTTTGAACCGCGAGCTTGTCTGCGCGCTCGGCTGCACCGAGCCCATTGCCGTTGCCTATGCGGCGGCGCTGGCGAGCCAAACGCTCGGTTGCGAACCCGAACACATGGATGTCGCCTGCTCGGGCAACATCATTAAGAATGTTAAGAGCGTGACCGTGCCCAACTCGGGCGGTATGCACGGTATCGAGGCTGCGGCCGTGCTGGGTGCCGTGGGCGGTGACGCCAAGAGCGCGCTCGAGGTGCTCGAGAGTGTTGACGATGCAGACCGCGCTCGCGTGACCGAGCTGCTCGCCGATGCCGGCTACTGCGACGTGTCGCTTGTCGAGGGCGTGCCCAACCTCTATATCAAGGTGACTGCTACGGCCGGGGGCCATACCGCGGTCGTCGAGATCACCGACCACCACACCAACGTTACGTGCCATACGCTCGACGGTATTCCGGTGTGTGGCAAGTCGGCGGGGGAGTGTGCCGCCTGCGCCGAGCGCGTCGTGGCCGAGCGTGCTGCCGATAACGCCGACACGCCCATGTCGGTCGAATCCATCATCGACTTTATCGAGGACGGCGACATTGAGGGTGCCCGCACTGCCGTTGAGCGTCAGATTGAGCTGAACGGCGCAATAAGCGCCGAGGGCCTGGCGCACGCTTGGGGCGCCGAGGTAGGCCGTACGCTGCTGGCGCTCGTGCCGACGACGTCGCCTGCCGTGCCCGTGCCCGTGCGGCGCCGGTCCGATGCCCGCATGAACGGCTGTGCGCTGCCGGTCGCCATTGTGTGCGGCTCGGGCAACCAGGGCATCACCTGTGCGCTGCCCGTTATGGAGTATGCCGACTACCTGCGTTGCGACAACGAGCGCCTGGTGCGCGCCGTGATGCTGTCCGACCTTATCGCCGTGCATATCAAGAGCTATATTGGTGCGCTCTCGGCGTTTTGCGGCGCTATTTGCGCCGCGTGCGGTGCCGGTGCCGCGATTACCTGGCTGTGTGGCGGCACGCGCGAACAGATTGGTGCGACGGTCTCGAACACGCTCGGCAACGTGGGCGGTATCGTGTGCGACGGCGCCAAGGCGAGCTGTGCCGCCAAGATTTCCGCTGCCGTCGATGCGGCGATTCTGGGCCACGATATGGCCATGCAGGGCCGCGGCTTCCGCGCCGGCGAGGGTCTGATCCAGGATACCGTCGAGGAGACGATCGCGAGCATGGGCTATGTGGGCCGTGTGGGCATGAAGGATACCGATGTCGAGATTCTCAACATCATGATCGGCAAGACCATCGTCGACTGCTAGGGGCTCTGGGGCACTGCATCTTGTTGTTGAAACTATCGCGCTTGTGGCTGTAAAGCACCTGTCTGCATTGCGGACAGCGAGGATCTCGCGGTATGTCACCAGGTCGTTCTCGCGCTTGATGCGCTCGAGGACGGTTGCGACAACAAGCGCCGCTATCGCCGGCAGGAACGCCGCAGCCGCGGCGACGCCGCGCCCCAGGTGCCCTCCATCCAGTTAACGCCGGCGACAGTATCAGTGCGAACGCCACCGCCAGCAACGCGAGCATCAGCACGGCCAGCCATAGCATCCGCGTTCCCATGCGCTTGCGATCTCTTTCGACTGCCTCTTCCATAACGGTCACGTCTCCCTTCACGAGCGTGTCTATGGAGGTGCCGAATAGGATGCTCAGCATGAGCAGGCTCTGGACGTCCGGATACGTCTTGTCCCGCTCCCAGTTCGAGATCGTCTGACGCGACACGTAGAGTTTCTCGGCGAGCTGTTCTTGGGAGAGCCCCATCGCCTCGCGCCTCGTCTTTATCTGGTTGCTGATGTCCATCGTCACCTCCCGGTCGTGAAGGAGCGTCCCGCGAACACATCGGGTGCGCTATCGAATCTGTTGTACATCATATGCGGCAAGGCTTGCCGGGCGCTGCAAAAATTGTTTTGCATGGGGTTTACCTGCATGATTGTTGCCGCGATGCGTGCCATCGCCGCGGGGAGATCTGGCTTGTGGAGGCTTGCGGGGCGATGGCTTAGCGATGTTGTCGAGCAGTCGTCCAGGTGCGCAGGCCCATGGCGGCGTAGCCGATTGCGGTATAGGCAACCCCATGGAACGCAAGGTCCTGGCTGCCCTCGACCGCGAGGGGAAACAGGAGCGCGGGTCCGATTCCGAGCGCTGCGGGTACCCAGAAGAGCGTCCCCGCGGAGTTCGCGGCGAGCAGACCGAGGGTGATTGCAGTTGCGGGGAGCACGGGTAGATCAGCGCCATCATGGCGATCATGCCGGCATCGGATGGGACGACGCTCACCAGGAGGACGGGGATTGCCCAGCAGACGCCAACGATTGCGATCAATGCGATGAGGGACGCGCGTACGGTGACGTTCATGGGGCACCTCCTAACGGGAATCGCCCCCCATTCTGGCATACATCTTCAGAATGGGGGGCTAAGGGGGATACCATTTCGGGGAACGGGTGCGTACCCGCGCTTTTAACTCAGCATCTTGGCGAGCATGCCGATGCCGACGCCACCAGTCCGCCGGCGATGGCGCCGATGATGATCTGCACCGCGTTGCGCGTGCCCTTGACCCAAGGGTTCATCTCGCGCTCACGGCGCCCCTCGAGCGTGTCGCGATCGACCTGCTCGCCGCGGCTAAACGCCAACACCTCGCGTACGTGACGAGGTCGTGCTGCTTCTTCATGCGTTCCATATACACGAACGCCACGAGCATCACGACGAGCGCCACGGCGGCAAACGCCGCGGTGGGCGCGATGTGCATGCCCCAGCCCCATTCGAACTGGAACGCCGCCCACGCGCTCAGCACCAAAAACACGACCGCGCTCACGACCGTGATTGTGGAGAGGGCGTTGTACTTCTTGACCGCTTCGTTCATTACCTGTGCCATGGTTTCCACATCTCCTTTGATGAGGGAGTCCACGGTCACCCCGAACACGTTGGAAAGCAGCAGCTGGCTCTGGACATCCGGATACGTACGGCCGCACTCCCAGTTGCTGATGGTCTGGCGCGACACGTAGATGCGCTCCGCCAGATCGTCTTGGGACAGTCCGAGCTCCGTGCGATGCTCCTTGATGTGCGAGCCCAGCTCCATGCGTTTGCTCCCTAGAGGGTCGGGGTGACCCCTGTCGAGAGCCACCATGTCATTGACGCGAGCATCGTACCATCAAAGGTCTTTATATTTGACCCCCACGGGGCAAAATCGAGCTGTCAAAAGGCTTTATATACGACATCTAGCTGGGAAAAGAACGGTCTCCAAAGGCGGATGCCTCCGGGGACCGGTTGGTGCGTATAGAGGGGGCGAGCTTGCTTTGGGTTGGTGTTGGCCCCGCCGCTCGGCTCGACTTTGGAGCGGCGGGGCTCAACTCTGCCTCGGCGCTGGCGAGGCAGAGCGCGGCTTTGCCCCGACGTCGGCCGCGCCCGAGCCCTGTCTTCCCGGCTTAGCCTCCTCGCCTTTGGGCGTGCCCTTGAACGAGGGCTCTTTCTTTGGCAGCCTTCCCGCGCGTTTGAGGGCGTCTCGCAAGATCCATTCCACCTGACCGTTGGCGCTGCGCATCTACGAGTACCAGCGCCCGCTTGAGGGGACGAGCAGAACCCCCCAGCTCCTTCATGCGCTTGAGCGCGCGGATGTTCGCCTCGGGGATGGCGTGATTGGAGTCGAGGAAGGTCTCGTCCATATCGCCTGCAACAAGGCGGTACATGCTAGTACACCATGCCCATGGCCTCGCGCACCTCGGCGAGCGTGGCCTCGCGACCTCGTTAGCGCGGCGGTTGCCTCGTGCAGGACGTCCTTTACGTAATCCAGGTCGTTCTCGTAGCGCTGGCGACGCTCACGGATCGGCGCGAAGTGCTCGTTGACGGCCTCGGTCACGTACTTCTTGAGCTGGCCGGAGCCGCCCATGCCGATCTCCTCGGCAATCTCGACTTCGGAACGGCCGGTGCAGATGGCGGCCGTCGAAAGCAGACCGGACACGCCGGGGCGGTTCTCGGGATCGAACGTGATCATGCGCTCGGAGTCGGTCTGGCTCTTCT
>ENA-OQCP01000976-OQCP01000976.1-human-gut-metagenome-genome-assembly--contig:-NODE-976-length-11773-cov-2.105272_pt1 | contig 11773 bp, 7 predicted proteins | sample MGYA00242760_ERZ504583 | MGnify/ENA primary metagenome ERZ504583 (study PRJEB26092, sample SAMD00036308) | human gut metagenome | host: Homo sapiens | study: EMG produced TPA metagenomics assembly of...
ATTGCAAATGATAACGGTATCACTCTTTTGACCACGTCGATCAATACGACCAATACGCTGCTCAATCGCCATCGGGTTCCACGGGAGGTCATAGTTAATCATAAAATCGCAGACTGATAATCCAGACCTTCGCAACCAACCTCGGTAAACAGTAAAATATCCAATGCATTAGCATTGTCTGCTGGAAGTTCAAATCGTTTGCGGAGATCCAAGCGTTCTTCGTCTTTAACGCTGCCGTTTACTTGTGCCACGCGATAGCCGCGCTCAACAAGGTGCTGCTCCAAGTAGCGCAGTGTATGGCGGAAAGAACTGAACAGTATAATTTTATTGTTTGGCTGGTGAGACTTATTTTCTATCACCTCAAACAAACGATCCAATTTTTCGTCTGTCTGAGGAAGATTTTCCGACAATTCGATTACATAATTCGCCATCTTGCGGAAATCAGCCTCAAGACCGCCCAATTTGATGTTTTCAAGATCAGCTACCGAGACGTTCCCATCTTCGGCGCAATAATCAGACAAAACATCGGCCAAGCGCCGATTCACCATTCCCTTAAGCAACGGTGCAAGTCCAAAAATGCAGCTGGACGCCTGACGCATCAGTGTGCTCATCATAAATGTTAGGGGAACACTGCTGTGCAAATAGCTAAGTGCATTAGATTCAAAGTCCATCAACGCATCATACAGCTTTTGTTGTTCTGCGGTAAAGTTGACAGAAATACTTTGAGGACGACGCACGCAGAAATCATTCTGTATATCCTGTCTGCGGGTTCGGTTGATCATTCCCGAAAAACTGTGCAGTCCTTCAACATCGTGAAGGATACCAATACGCGCTGTACGATCAAGCGTCTCTCCGCTTTTTAGCTGTGTCATCACATTTTTGTAAGTTGGATTTTCTGCAATAACACTACGACCCCAGCTGGTCTGCGCGGCATTAGTTAAATGCTCAGCAGATTCGGAACGCCAGTTGTTTGCCTGATGCCGAATCAGTCGTGCGGCCGCGTTGATTTCCGCATTCGGTTCCTGCATTTCCCTAAAGGTCTTTTTATCCAGAATCACATCCGGGCGCAAAGCGTTCAGCAGCGTATACAAATCATCATCGTCCGTCTGCACAGGTGTTGCGGTCAGCATAACAACGGCATCAGCGTTATCAGTAAAATAGCGTGCAACCCTGTAAGCGCCAGTATTGGAATGGCGCATATGATGTGCCTCATCTATGATAACAAGATCAAAATGGACAGGATCTTCCAAGTCCAGCAAGCCTTTTTGCTTGCCCTTACCATTGAGAAGTTCCTTTGTCATCAGCGAATAAGGCAGAATCATCTTGCGCATGGCCATCGGCCATTCGCCCTCTCTATCATATTCATTGATTGCTTCTCGGAGAGTCACACCATCCAGCTCGGTAAAGTTCTCATCAAACCGTTTCATTTCGGTACGCCACTTGTGCTCAGCGACCAGCGGCTTGGGGCAAATAATCAGAACGGATTCAAAATCTTCATTACGGGCCTGCAATTCGCGAAGAATCAGTCCAGCCTCAATCGTTTTACCGACACCAACACTATCCGCGACCAGAATGCGCGGACGCTCGGAATGAATCATCTTCAATGCCGGTCGGAACTGATACGGAACAAAATCCACACGCGCCGCATTCAAGGAGTACAACTGATCGTTAGACGGGTTGCAAAGCTGCTGTGCGGTCAGAAGCACCTTTAGTTCATCAATGGTGACATTGTACGCTTCGGGGTTACATCATTGAGCAGCAGTTGGTCGGCATAAAGAGTCTCAACCCTGTTATTGACCCAGACACTATACTCTGCCTTGTCGCCCTCACCACGGATTTGCATAATGGGTCCCATCTGGCTGGGGTCGCTCTTTTTGTGAACAATCGTCCCCACAGCAAAAGGCTGCGCCATTGCCTTTACAGGCTGCGCTGCAACACGCACCTCCGCTGGTTTAGGCTGAACGCTGACTGGCTCCGGAATACGGATAGGGTTAGCATGCTCCGGGTTAATAAGTGTAGCCCGGAACTCCTTGGCTTCGTTGATGTCGCTTCTATCACCATCGAACAGTTCCATAAAGTTGATGTACCTTGTCATAGCGACTTTAATCTTCTCTTCCGAATAGTCAAGCAAAGTCGTATGTGCCACATCATTACGAACCTGAAACATCTGCCGGATGGCATCCTTCATTTCATGGTAATTCGTAAAATACTCATAGTTGCCAAGAGGGTACAAATTGCGCTGAATCACACGCAGCAAAGCTTGCAGATCAAGACCGTCAAGTGTAGTTATATTGTTGCGCTGCACCTGTTCCAACTGCATATCAGACAAGTTGGTGCAAACCGTAGTTTGCCACCAGTCATGTGAATCGATTCTTTTCAAGCGCGGCTCCAGCCAGTTACGGCACAGCTGCGCGGCTTTAATGAGGTACTCATTCATTTTTGAAATAGCTGTTGCGTATTCCATGATTTACACTCCTCACTGTTTTCACGATGTCGATTTTCACCGGGCGCTTTTCGGCTGTTTCTCCCGTCTCCTTGTCTACCAGCAGGAAATAATAATTGCGTTCGCGCGAATACGGATTATTTTTCAAAGTCAGCACCACATCAGTATACCGTTCTTCATCCCGGCAACCGGCCAGTTTGTCGGCTGCGATGGTGCGCTTTGTCGAAATGGTATCGCCCATTTCGTTTACGATACGGACCTCATAATTTGCCGGCAGGACTGTGTCCGTCACCAAATCCGACTGCAAGAATTTCAGGGGAACTCTGCGATCCATAAGAACTTCCGGTGTGGGCAGCAGGGAAATACCCGCTTTCGTGGTTTCCACGCGACCGGATTGTGTACGGATGTTCAATACAGGAATCACCATTTCCTGCACCGATGCACCGCCATGCACATAGTTCTGACCGCCACCGGCGATTTTGAAAATCGAGCTGCCCAGCGGCGTATATACCGTGCGGGTATCTTTGGTTTTCAGAACTTGTCCCAAGGGATAGCCGACTGCACCGGCGATTGGCGCAGTGCTGTCTGAAACGATAAAACGCTTATTCTTGATTTCAGCCTGCGGCAGGTTGATGACCTTATCACTCTCCAAAATCGGGTCATGCTTGTACAGGATCCGTGGTCCGCCGTCACAATAAAGTGGCGGATGTTTGCATTGTCGCTCAGGCGGCGGATTTCTTTATACAGTTCCTCCACGGCTTCTTCGCAGGCGGAGAAAACTTCATTTTCTGTTCGAGCCTCATCTCCGCGCGCGTCAATCTGGTTGTGGTAAACAAACACCACATTTTTGCCGGAGAAATAGCTGCGCAGGTCATCGCGCCGCATATTCTGCATCTGGTCGAACTGGATGCAGCTGTTATTTTTGTCGGATGCCTGCAAAATGCTTTCACGCGCTGCGGTTCCGTTTGTCTTTTTGCCGAGAATCGTCACCGTGCTGTCCGGCTGAAGCTCCAAGCTGACATGGGGCAGCAGCGCAGCCATGCCCAGCTGCGTATAGGACGGCACTGTGCTGACTGCAGGGGTCAACTTGGCATCGCATTTGGCATCCAATGCCAGCTTCTCAAAAAGCTGCTGTGCCACTTCATAGCGCATGGCATCCGATATAAACACAACGATGCGTTCCCGCACACTGCTGACGTTTGTGCTGTAAAATGCAATCTGCCGTTCGGTCTGGAATGTCGTCAGGTCGCGGGACAGGCTCTGGCACCAATGCACCGTCAGCGGGTCAAGGAAGTTGTTGGTGTACACATTTTCCACTAACGATTGCAGCTTCTCGATGTCCTGCGTCCGTTCGATCTTCCCATAGCTCAAATAGAACTTGCGGTAGGCGGTATCCATCTGCCACGCGGTATCTTTATACTGCGCAACCAATGCGTCAATGCCATCCACCGGTGCAAAGTGCAGCGCTTCAAGAATGGTGCAGGCGTTCGCCAAAAGACTGTACTGCTCTGCGCGGGCGGGCTTGGAGCCAAAATACGTCTTGCTGCGCTCCTCACAGATGCGTTTGATGCTGCGGTCTTTGAGGCAGGCAGACGTGTTTTCTTCCAGCAGGCGGTTTATGATCCAGCTGCCGATCTGTTCCTCGGCGGCATCAAAGACCGTGCAATCCAGCAACAAATCTGGGTTTGTATGCTGCAACTGCCAAGCGTCTGCATGGCGTTCAGCTCCTGCGCGGCCACGGTGGAGAATTCTTCAAAGCGCGGCTGGTCGGCAGGTAGTTCATCATGCTGTCAAGGAAAGCCAGCACTTCGCCTTCCTCCGGCAGGCTGCGGTCCCCCCATGCGTCCGGGGCATCAATGTCCATTGCGTGGGCGGCATAGGTGGCAAACAGGCACGTCACTAAATCCTTCAGGCTCTTTTCTGCCGGATTATAACCGAACAAACGGCGGCAGACCTGCCAAAAATCACTCACCAGCCCAAACTTAGAAAACGCCAGCAGCGATTCATTCTCGGCATCCAAGGAACCGCGCAGTACGCTGCGCACCACTTCTTCCGGCTTCGGCGGGCATTTGCACAGCACGGCCAGCATTGCCAGCGCAAAGGTGTCCTCGGTATAGACCGGTGTGCCAAAATCGTAAAACTTCTTGGCACGATCCTGCGCGGCAAAGAAGCTGATATGCTCCTTCAAAAAGAGCTTCGTTCTTTCATCCAGATTGAAGTCCTGCGCAATCATCGTCACCCTGTCGGTAGAATACTCCTGCGAATAAAACAGCATATCGGCAAGGTGATTATCCTCCAGCGCGGGTTTTGCGTAGGGGGCATAAATCAGGAAACTCTCGTCCGGGTGCTCCAGTTCCAGCATCCATTTGGTGGCGAACTGTGTGTTCGGTTCCATGTGGTAGATCGTCACATCGGGGATGTTCAGCTGCTCTACCTCATCTTCAAAGCTGGCAGATTCATCGTACCAGAACACCAATTTGCGGTGTCGCCCGGCGTAAACATAATCCGAGGCGATCTTCTATCTGGCGCAGTGTCGTTTTAGCATGCGGGTTCATCGTTCCTTTATCTTGTAGTATAAACACCAATACACCGGAGGCAGAATTGCACCCCAGTGTATCGGCGGTTTGTTATTTAAGGGGTGCAAGCACGTTCAGGTTTTTGCCATCGGCGGCGGTCTGTGCCTTGACATAGTTGACCTTTACACCATCGTCAAGGTCAAGGGAGATGCGCAGACCGGCAAGGTGGGCGATATTCTTCTCGTACTTTTCGCACTCGGCCTGCTGTAACTTCAGCTTATCCAGACGCTTTTGGGCAAGCGATACCGTGCGGGCATCGCTGCTGGCAGAAATGACGTTGTTTTCCTGCACGATCTGCTGGGCATAGGTGCGCAGCAGCGGACTGAGATAGTTGTTGTTGACGCGGCCGGTGGTATCGGCATCCCAGCGGTGGAGGTAGACCAGCGCCTTGAAGCCATTCTTCTTGCCGCTGTCAAACATCCAGTAGATGGGGCGCTTCTGGTAAATCTTGCAGTGGTCTGCAAAGAAGTCCTTCAGGAAATAATTGCGGATGATTTCACGGCTGGTGTTGCCCTTGTTGCCCAACGCTTGGCAATGAACGCAAGGTTTTCTTCCAGCGACGCTGCACCGAACACTTCTTTTATGAAGTCTACAACACGGTTCACAAGGTCATTTTCGCCGAAATATTCCTCATCGCACAGGGGAACCACATTATCGGCACAGGTTGGAACCGGGAGTATTTACCGGCATCCCATTCACCGCCGGCATAGGCAAGACCGGGCTTATCCAGCGAGTAGCGGCCAAGGATGCAGCCGACTGCGTAGGAGAGCAGGCTGCGGATGTCGCGGCTCAAATCGGCTTTGCGCACGGTGACGTCCTTATCCTCGACTTCGGGGGTCAGTTCATCCTGCAATCCATAGATGTCGATGAAGATGCGGTTGAGTTCTTCCTCGTTAGCTTTGAGCTTGGCGAAGCGGTCATTGCACTCGCCCTGCCAGAGCATATAGCACAGCTCCACCGGGCAGGAGACTTCGGGGCGCTCGCCGTTGTAATAGTAGTCCATCGTGGCGGCGATGGACGTACAATCCCACAGGTCATGTGACCATTTTACAAGCGGATGCTCGGCAAAGTCCCACGATGTTTCGAAAGAGTCCCAATCAGATTTTGCAAGGTCTATATTTTGTCTGACAATATCATCTGTATTTAGCCTTTTCTCGCTTTTATATGGCACTTTCCAAATACTATCAATCGGATAACTAACAGTCGGGTTTATCATATTCAATATCAAATTGAATACAGATGAGTTCATAAACGCCATCACGTTATAATTGAAATCGCGATGGAAAAATATAGTGTTTGACGCAACATCACTAAGTACATTTTCCGGTAAATATCTGCAGCTAAACTTATCACTACCAATAAGAGGCCACAAAATTCCCTTTACAAAATAATTTTCAGGATTTCGAAGCCGATAAGTATCCCTACTAATGGTTGCTCGAATATTAAGTGCGTTATTTTCAAAATCTACAACGTGCTCATAGCCACCATACCACTTATGATAGCCGCCGCCCTTATTATAGTAATACCACTTGTTTTTACTCGTCGAAAGACTTTGTAGCGTTGGTTTTGATGCGGTCTTCTTTTTCGCTACTTCATACCACAAGCGTAAAAACAAATCGTTATTTCCCGTTTTTATTCCCGGATTTAACTCAACACTATTTCCTAATGGTGCAGTGTGACCCAAGACATTTGCAAACGATTCTTTGCACCAGTATGCAAGTATTTTATTGGGGAGTTGTCGAAAGATTTCATTTGAAGACACGTAAACATCTTTTGCGTTATTGAAATTCAATTGCTTTTCTTCGGCTGTTGCATAACCCACAAGTCGGTCGTATTTTCCCTTGAAATCATTAACCCTGTGTTTATCCAACACAAAGGCTGCTGTTCCAAAGCCACAATCAAAAGCCTTAAATCCAAGATGAACAATATTCTCGATAATGAAATTATTGAATATATTTTCTCTGATGCCCAAGTAGGTATATAAAAACATCCATGATTCCGGTGTAACATGGAGACTTTTTCGCGAGTCATCTCCATACAGCGTTCTTCAAAAACCGCAAACAAATCTGCTTTTGAATTCGAGTAGTTCTTTTTAAGATAACTGCTAAGTGCCGGGGAGTAATTTCCCCCCATGTAAGGCGGATTCGTCACGACCACATCATACTTTTGGCCCATGGCTTCGCCAATATTAATTAATGGCTTCAGCTAGCCACAGTTTTTTCTAGTCCGACACTTTCCATCGAAACCTGCGCATCTTCACCGGCAACATCCGCGCAGCTGCGCAGCAAGTCCCAGTTATAACTGCCCATATTCAGAATGGAGCCGTACTCTTTTGCATCTGTCAGCGTATCCAGCAGCCCTTCCAGCTGCAAGCGCGCCTCATTGCGCTCAAGTCAGAAAGCCCATTGCCGAAGAATTTCAGCTGGTTGCGTTGATACCGTTGCTCTCCTTAATATCATACACCTTGGGCTGCGGAATCTTGCTGCGGTCAAAGAAGCCGCTGTCATACTCACGCGCTTTCATCATCACAGAAAAATAGGCAATCTGTGCCGCGCGCTTGTCAATGTCCAGACCAAAAAGGTTGTTTTCCAGAATAGAGCGCACAGCCTCACGGCGGGAGTAGCCATTGTCCAGATAAATCTGCATCAGCACATCAAACAGATAGCACAAAATATGGCCGCTGCCCATGCAGGGGTCAATGACTTTCAGCTGTTCCGGCTCAATGTTGGCATATCGGGCGCGAATCTCTGCAAGCTGCTGCTCCACCTGCGGTTCCTGCTGCGCTTCATCCAGATAGTATTTCCACTCGGATTTATCAAAGTCCGGGTGTCCCTCATACCATAAGCGGCCAAGGCTGTTTTCGACCATGTAGCGCACGATCCAATCCGGGGTAAACAGCTGGGTTGCGGCAGGAATGTTCTCTTTGCTGATTTTGATATTCTTTTTCAAATCAGCAAACACCTTGTCTTTGGGATCGGTGTTGTAATACTGGTACATCCAGCCAATAACCTGTACCTGACCGACAGGATTACCGTCATCGCCCTTGGCGTGAATATCAAACCACGCTTCGTCTATATCATGGACCAAGCGGTAAACCACACCGTTGGGGTCATTGAAGCTCAAAACAACCAGCAGTTCCGAAAAGCTGTCATCGCCATTTAGATTTTCAAACAGATAGGGCAGGATGCGGTTCAAATCATTGCACTGCTTGAAGAACAAGAAGCGGAAAAGGTCATCCTCCTTGTTCGCATCCTGCAAGGCAAAAATCTGCTGTTTTTCGTTCTCGTCAAACTCCAAATCGCCAGCGAAAGGAGACTTAACCAGATCCGGCAGATTCTGCCCCTTGATTTCGCTGGAAAGAACACGCACCGGGATATAGCGGTTGACCTCCATAAAGCGGATGGCAATCAAGCGGTTGAACATGTGTAGGCCATTTCCTCCGCAAACTGGTCAAGCTGCTGCTTGGTGTTGGCAGCACCGTAAAATCCGCGCAGATGCTCCACCAGATTGCGGTATTGCTTCACATAGCGCTCACCCTTGATGGTCTGCGTATTGCCGTTGCCAAGGTCAAAAATCAGCGCACTGTCCGTGCCGGTCTGCGGCTCCAGAATGCCGTTTTCCGTAATGCCATACAGCCCCAGCTGGAATTTAACATCTTCGATCAACTTGCGGCGGGCGTCCACCGCAATTTTTAAGGGATGCCTTTTCCATAGTGTTCCTCTTTTCGTTGTTGTCGGAAAATCCTTACCAAATATCCACGTTCAAGGTATCGCCATTGCTCAGCTTTTGCTCCAACGCACGGCGCAGCTTTTCAATGTAATCGTCCAGCTCTGCCGTGGTATTGATCTGCCACGATGCCGGTGTCACGTCCTGAATGCTGACCGTAACGCGGCGGCGAACCACCGGCGTAGGCTGAACCGGCGCGGGAGCCGTACCACCTTGATTGCTGGATGGAGACGGTGTAGGCACCACCGGCTGCTGCGCGTTCTTGTAGTCGTCGATTTTGTTGAACCACTGAATCTTATTTGTATTTGCATCGGCTTTCAGCAGCACCAGATCATTCAGGTTCTGTACATTTTCAACCTTGCTCACCGCCGCATCGCGTTCGGCTTCCACCGCCGACTGGAAGCGCTGCTTGCACTGGTCGGTGTCAAGATACTGGAGAATACGGTCATAGCAGCCTGCCACATAATCCTTGGCCGGGGCAATTTCCTGCGCTTTCAGCGCATTGTACTTGTCCATAAACTCGCTGCGCAGGGTAGACAGGGTGCGGATTTTTTCGTAGGGTTCTGCCATCGCCAGAATCTTGCTCATGGCATCCGCAGCCTTTTTCACTTCGTCATCGTGAATCTGGCTCTGGTTGTTTTTGTACAGTTCAACGGCTGCATGGGCTTCGCGGAGTTTTTGATCTGCCCCCCGTTGAAAAAGTCCCGCAGGTACTCATACGATTCCTTGAAATCGCGGTAGTTATCCTGCTCATCCTCCAACGCGGTATAGAAAGCATCCGTATTGGTCGGAATGGTAAGCGCCAGCATCAGCGCTTCGCCAGCCTGCACCGTGGTTTTGCCGGGCAGATAAGGCTCTCTTTCGTAAGCCGACTTCTGTTCATTCAGACTGCGAAGCATTTTATCGCATTCGCTTTGCAGCTCATGCATCAAATCCTCGTCATCGTCAGACGAAACGCCCTTATTGAACAGGTCGCGCATCATATCGCGGACAAGGCGTTTCTGCTTGTCCGTGGCGTGCTTGCGAATATCGCACAGCAGGCGTTCTTGGAATTCCACCCTCGTAAACAGACGCTGGAACTCCTGCGGGTTTCTGCTGCCGGCGCTGATTTGTTCATGGTTCATCGTCAGCGTCAGAATGCCGTCCACAAACAGCTGTGCAACAAGCCATTCCACATCCACCGGCAGGAATCCATACGGTTCTTTCGTGAAAATGTTCAGCAGTGTTTTCAGGGAAGTGACCGTATGCGCCATAGAATTGCGCTCAATTTTGGTGCGAATATCTTCCAGCGCGCGGCTGTTATTGGTACCGGCACCACTCATGTGCAACTGCCCAATATCGGCGAACAGCTTGCCAATATCCTGCTCTGATACGGCCTTATCAATATCCGTCAGGTGGTTGAACAGGCGCTCCACCTGCTGCTTAAAGGCATCGTTCAGGCGGGTTTCAAAGTCGCGGGAGCTGCCGGGCAGCTTTGTGCCGTACACGAAAATATCCGCTTCCGTGAGGGCCTGCTTTAAGAATACTTTAACGTTCTGGCGGCGTTCCTCGACTTCCTCCTGTTTGGCATCGCAAATCGTCCGGTACTTGGTAATACGACCGGCGGTGCCGCTGCGCAGATAATTCTGAATCTGCAACATGGTCCGCAGCTCATTGTTCAGGCGGGTGTCATCATGCAGCAGCACAAAAATCGTGTGGTCGCCGCTTTCACCGGCAGAAAGCATCTTCAAGCGGTTCTCTCTGCATCATCGCCGCGCGAAGTAATGATCTTGACGGTAACGGCATTGTCCGGGCGGGAGAGGGCATCGTATTCGTCAATCTTGCGGTTGAAGCCGAAGGTGTATCTGCCGTTCAAATAGGGATAGCGGTACTTGTCCGCGCGGTAGTTCTCATCAAAAATCAGAGAAGCCAGCTCACGGTTCATCTCGGAATCTTCAACCTGACGCTGTGCGATTTCACGGTTGACTTCCTGCTCCTCGTTGGTCAGGAAAATGTAGTTATCACCGAGGTTCTGCACCAGTTGCTGCTGTACCAGTTTTTTCAGGGCAATCTCAACGCGCTTTTCCAGCTGGTAGCGGTCCTCGTCCATCCGGGAGGCCATCAGCGTTGCAATGTTCTGCACGGTGGGAGCCTTAAACTCCTGAACATTCTTAACCATGAACAGGACTTTGAGCACTTCGACCTCGAAGCAGATTTCTTCGCGGTCCGGGTTCAGATAATTGTTCCGCAGAGCGTTGGTAATTGCAATGGAGGTCTCGTGGTCAACCAGTGTCGAAATTCCCTGATAGAACGCGCTGAAGGGAACCAGAATGCCTTCTTCCTCGTTCTGGATTCTTTTGGAAGTGCTCAGATACATACTCAGCATCGAACGCTCACCATAGGAGCTGTTCTTGCCGGGGCTGCTGAACAGGCGAACCGCATCCAATACTTTACCTAACAGGTTAAACTGATAGGGTACAAACGGATATACGTCCGCAAAATCTGCCGCGCTTTCGTAAAGTTTCATTTCCGGCATATCACCGGAGAATTTGACGATAGTGTTTAAGGCATCCACTTTCTGGGGATAAATGGATTCCAACTCTGCCTGTGCTGCGGCGTTCTTCTTCAGAATACGCTTTTTAACGACCTCCGCCACATCGCTGGAGGACAAGGACAGGCGCGTATCAAAACGCCCCTGAATTTTAGAGAAGTCTACTGCATTGACAACTTGAATCTTGTCGATGGCTTCCTGCGCCGTGACGAGCATCCACGCTTTGCCTTTGCATTTGCCCGCCAAGTCATGCTCCAGCGCTTGGAGATCCAGCATCATATTGGAATCATCACCAATGTACTGGCCGACCTCATCAACGCAGAAAACAACATGATGGTCGTTGCCCTTGCGTTCAATATGCTTTTGCACGAGCTTAGCAAAATCTTCAGTGCTGATGCTGTATTCTTCACCTACGCGGTCACACCAGCTGCGAGCAGCATCCTCACTCATAATACCTGCTCAACCATCGCCTGAACAAAAGCATCCTGCTCAATATCA
>ENA-OQCP01000978-OQCP01000978.1-human-gut-metagenome-genome-assembly--contig:-NODE-978-length-11762-cov-1.935281_pt1 | contig 11762 bp, 14 predicted proteins | sample MGYA00242760_ERZ504583 | MGnify/ENA primary metagenome ERZ504583 (study PRJEB26092, sample SAMD00036308) | human gut metagenome | host: Homo sapiens | study: EMG produced TPA metagenomics assembly of...
GTGCTTTTTATGGTAACAGTGATAATGAGCATAGGTTATTATTTTATGCCAGCTGAATTCTTTTGGGTACAATATGTGATGCTTACCGTTTGGATAATACATATTATTTATTTGTTTTGGGGCATAAAAACAGAAAAAATATAGATGAAAATAAAAATAAGAGGCTAAAATTAGCCTCTTATTTTGCTTTAGCTAAGATAAATACTGTACTTAAAATCAATACTGCTCCCATAAGTTCGATAGAAGAGAAAGTAACATTTAAGAAGATTAAAGAGAGAATAATAGAACAAAGTGGTTCGCCTACAGTTAAGATACTGGCTTCAGTTGGACTCAAGTAATCAAGGCTTTTTAAGTAAAAGCAAAATGCTAATACAGTACCAAATAAAATCATGCTTAAAATTGCACTTAATGTACATAAATTTATTTCTCCTGGTATATCTAGTGGATTATTAAAACAAGAAATAAATATTCCACCAAAGAGCATACTCCAACCCATTACATTTGTAGCGGAGTATTTAGATAATACTTTGCGAGGTTGAAGCGTATAAAATACACAACAAAGTGCAGAAGTGATACCAGCCATAAGGGCTATAGGGGAAAGAATAATTGAAGAAAAATCTCCTTTAGTAACTATTAAAGATGTACCTGTTATAGCGAATAAAATAGAAATGAGTTCAAGACCGGAAGGTCGTTTATGTTTTACTAATAAAGTGTAGAGCATAATAAATACAGGTAAAAGAAATACTAAAATAGTGGCAGTAGGCGCATTGCTGTGATTTATGCAGATGTAAAAGCCATATTGTGAACCTAAAAGCCCAATTACACCTAATAATAATAAAGATATAAATCTGTTTTTAATACTTTAAATATATTTCGTTCATAGAAAATATAAGTAATGGCTAGAAGAATTATACCGCTAGCAAGTAAGCGTGTATTTACAAGCCATTCAGGTGTGAAATGTTCACTACTTATCAAATATTGAACTAAAATTCCTACAAGACCCCACATCGCAGTAGAAGATAATACCATTAAAATACCTTTTAAATGATTGCTCATTGCATACCTCCGTTGTTTTTCCTATTGTTAATATTTTGGTATAATAAAAATAATGATATTTAAATGAGAAAGAGGTGTAATTCATGGAGATTTTTCATAATGATTGGGCTGAATTTTTAAATCCAGAATTGAAGAAACCATATTATTTAGAACTTCGTAAATTTTTAGTAGATGAGTATAAAACAAGACAGATATTTCCAGACATGTATGATATTTTCAATGCTCTCCATTACACAAGTTATCATGATACAAAAGTCGTGATTTTAGGTCAAGACCCTTATCATGGTGATGGTCAGGCACATGGACTTAGTTTTTCTGTAAAACCTGGAGTAAAAGCTCCACCTTCACTTGTGAATATTTTCAAAGAATTAAAAGAAGATTTAGGTTGTGAAATACCGAATAATGGATGCTTAAAACCATGGACACAGCAAGGTGTATTATTATTAAACACTGTACTTACAGTGAGAGCACATCAAGCGAATTCTCATCGCAATATGGGTTGGGAAAAATTCACAGATAGAATTATTGAAATCTTAAATGAACGTGAAAACCTATAGCTTTTGTCTTATGGGGAGCACCTGCTCGTAAGAAGAAAAAAATGATTACAAATCCTAAACATTTCATTGTAGAGTCTGCACATCCAAGTCCATTATCTGCATTTAATGGATTTTTCGGCAGTAGACCATTTTCTAAGGTAAATGCCTTTTTAGAAGCTGTGGGTGAAAAACCTATAAATTGGCAAATTCCTAATCTATGATTAATTTTGCCATATCATCTGGCAGGGAACTGGAGAGACAAATTTCTTCATGGGTAAAAGGGTGATTGAATTTTAATTTATAAGCATGAAGGGCATGGCGAGCGATTAAATCTAATTTACCACCATAAAGGTCATCTCCTAATAATGGATGACCAAGATAAGACATATGCACACGTATTTGATGTGTTCGCCCTGTTTCTAGCCATAGCTTGATTAAAGAATAATTTTCAAATTCTTTGATTACGCGATAATTGGTGATGGCATATTTGCCTTCATCATTGACTTCATGCAGAATGATACTATCTTTTTTTCTGCCAATAGGTGCATTTATCTGCCCTTGTTTTTGTGAGAGTTTTCCATGAACTAGTGCATAGTAATATCTTTGGAATTTTTGGTGATTATTAGCTAATTGATGTTGTAATTGTGGCATTTTAGCAAAAACGACGAGACCAGAAGTATTTCTATCAAGCGATAAAGTGGATGACAGCCTATATTTTGATTGGTTTTAGCAAAATGATACATCACGCCATTAGCTAGAGTTTGAGTATTTTCAAATGTCAATGGGTGAGTGAGCATACCAGCTATTTTATCTACGATTAAGAAATAATCATCTTCAAAGACAATATTTAAGGGTATTTGTATAGCTTCTACTTTGGAAGTTACAGGAAGATTGTATTCAATGATGTCATTTGGTTTTACTATTGCCTGTGTAGCACGAACTTTTTGACCATTTACGAAAAATTCATCTTGTCGCTTGATTTTTTTCCATAATGTAGAAGATATATTTTCATGGCGTTTTAAGTAATCTTTAGCTAATTGCTCTTTGACATCTGCTTTGACGATATATTTAATCATAGATACTCCTTAAGATTTATTGACATCTTTGATTTTTCTATAGGCAGTGTAAACAGCGGTGATTACACCTAAGATGATGCCAATTAAAGTGAAAATAGGTGTAGAGTCAAAGTAGATATCAGCTTTTTGCCCTAAGAAAATACAAACGCCAATAGTGATTACAAAGTGAAAACCAATGCCAGATACAAAGGTAAAAGTTTCCCAAGTTGATTTTGGTGCCATAAAATACCTCTTTTCTAAGTTAATAAATTTAAATAAAAGGTTGTGATTTTTAATGAATAAAACAATAAAGTAATTTATTTATTGATGATGTTATTGATTGTAAATACTTGTGTAGCTTTCGCTCAAAGTGAAGAAAAGAATACACAAACATATAATTGGCAAGTCTTTGATATTGGACCTGCAGAAGATTATAATTATGCCTTCGATACAAATAGCATAAAATATGCAAAAAACGAAGACGGTTCTATCAATAAGAATATCATTATTTATCAGGAAAAGAAAATAAATAATGTGCCAATGTCTTCAGAATTTAATTATTATACAATCACTCAATGTAAGTTGAATATAGAACAGACTTCTATTTGTTTTGGTGATGAATCTTATTATACGAAAAAAGTAATACGTTCGTGACTTGATACACCAATGTATTTGACATGGATTACAGTTAGCCGTGATTCCATCGGTGGATTGCGCTTTATACAAATTGTAGAATATGCTAGAGCACATGATGATATTTTAACAAGTAGAGCATAATTATGAATTTATAATTTAATGATTAAATGATTAATAAAAATAACCCTCAATAGTTGTTTTATTGATAACTGTTGAGGGTTATTTATTTTGAGTTATTTTACTTATTTAAAACAAATTTTTCGATGGCTTTTGCTACACCATCATTATCGTTTGTATCAGTTACATAATCGGCGATTGCTTTTACTTTATCAATGCCGTTTTCCATAGCAACGCCAAGACCAGCAGCTTTAATCATAGTGTAGTCATTACCTTGGTCGCCACATGCCATAGTTTCGGATTGTTTGATATTTAAATAATCAGCAAGATGTAATAATCCAGCACCTTTATCTACATCTTTATGAGTGATTTCTAAGAAGAAAGGAGCGCTTTTAAATACATTGAAATCTTCTTTAATCCATGCAGGAAGTTTTGCGATAGCTTCATCTAAAATTTCTGGTGGATCAATGAACATAACTTTGATGATATCTTCTTCATCTGCAATATCTGTTAAAGGATTGATGATATTGATATCAATTTGATTGATACTAGCTTCATGTTCTGTATATTGGCTAGTTTCGTTAGTAATTAAGCCACGACTAGGAGAGAAGGTTGGCAATGCACGCCTAATTCTTGAGCTAATTTAAATAATTTTTTATAATCTGAGCCTTTTAAAATACATTTAGATACTGCTTCACCAGTTTTAGCATCAACGATTAAAGCACCATTGAAGCTTAAAACATATTCGCCTTCATGAATTAAATCTAATTCTTTAAGTGGTGGTTGAAGTCCAGCAAGTGGTCTACCAGAAGCGAGGACAATTTTTACACCTAAAGCTCTAGCTTGAGCTAAAGTTTCTTTTGTTCTATCAGTGATTTGTTTGTCAGAATTAAATAAAGTGCCGTCCATATCAAGGGCTATTAATTTATACATTAAAATCTCCTTTTATACGTTTATAGTTATTCGATTTAGTTAATTGTATAACTAAAGCTACATCTTTATCAAGCTAGCATCATGAAAAAGATAGAGATATTTTTCTTTAATCGGTTTTCGCATGATTTCACTGGCTGCTTGAGCATAGAGTTCTATTTGCATGGCATATTTTGCTTTAGCTTCTGTTTGTGTGCAATTATCTGTTTTATAATCCAATAAAATCAAGCCATCATCTTCTTCGACTAATAAGTCGATAATACCTTGGATAAAGATAGTATCATTATCTTCAGCTTGAGGATAATAGACTTTAGCATTAATCATGCGGTTAAAAGCCAATTCTCTTTGCAGTGATTTCGCTTTTTGAATGCGCATGCCTAGCGGTGAAAATAAAAATTCACGGATATTTTTACGGTAGATTTTATTTATATGCTGTTTATCAATTATTTCTCTATCAGCTAAATTTTGGAGTTGGGCTAATATGCCTTTATCGGATAAATCTCCGTGGAAATCTAAATGTTGCATCACTGTATGCATCAAACTACCGTATTCTGTAGCAGTCATTTTCGTTTGTTTTTGCAATTGTGGTCGTTTAAAACTGGTTTCCGCAAATAGCTTTGAGCATTATCATCTTGAGGAGCATAATCAGCTGAAGCAAATTGCTGTTTGATTTCAGTAACGGATAATTTTGCTGGAATGGATAATGCCTCTTGATGAGGATAAGACCAATTCAATAATTTATCAATATTGTCTTTTTGCTTTGTAGCTGGCAATGGCTGTAATTTTTTTACTTTATTGATGATATCTTCATTTACAGTGGAAATTGTAGTTTTATCTGTGATATCTAATGAGTTGATTAGGGAAATTTGCCACTGTGAATGATCATCTAATAAAACAGCATTTTCATTTGTAGCTGATTGACGTAAGACTAAGCCGTCTTTATGGCGAGCGATAGCAGGAGCTAGCCAATCTAAATACGATTTTGCCTGCATGATGAAATAATCAGGTAGAGTTTTTGTCGTTGTTTGCAATTGAGAACAAGCATATTGAGCAAATTTTTCCATATTGCGAACAGTACCTGTGAGTATGAGTTTTTCACGAGCTCTAGTCATAGCTACGTATAATATACGCATTTCTTCAGCTTTATACTCCTTGACGATTTGCTGAATGATAGCTTGGCGAGATAAATTTTGATAGCGATAGTGATGTTTGACATCATTTACATAAAGACCTAAGCCGAGTTTTTTATGAAAGAGAACACTTTCTTGAACATCTTTGAGATTGAATTGTTTGCCGATATCAGCAAGAATTACTACAGGAAATTCAAGACCTTTGCTCTTATGAATACTCATGATACGTACTACATCTTCACTATCACTTAGATTTCTAGCTACGGCTAAATCATTTCCCATATGTTGCATTTTATGGATAAAACGCAAGAAGCGGAAAAGACCACGGAAAGAAGTCTGCTCATAATTGAAAGCTCGGTCATAGAGTGCTCTTAAATTTGCTTGGCGTACAGAGCTTCAGGCAAGCACCTACATAATCATAATATCCTGTATCATTGAGCAATAGCCAAATCAATTCAGGTACGCTATGACTGCGGGCATAATCTCGCCAATAGTGCAATTTAGTGAGAAAATCATTTACTTTAATTTGCAATTTAGCAAATACTTTTTTGTCTATAGGAAGTAATTGTTCTTGTAGCTCATTAATAGATGTCATGAATAATAAAGTTTCATACATATTTAATTGCGGATTGATAAGGCGGATATGAGCTAAATCTTCAACGGTGAAATTAAATATAGGTGAGTACAAAATCGCAGTCAGTGGTATATCTTGTTGCGGATTGTCGATTATTTGCAATAATGAAAGCATGATGCGAACTTCTGTTTCTTGGAAATATCCCGTTTCAATAGTGGCATATACAGGAATATTATCTTCGCGAAGTACATCAGCTAATATCTTAGCTTTATCTTGAACAGAACGCAGTAGGATAACGATATCTTTCCATTTTATAGGGCGATAAGTCTTTGTATGTTTATCAAAGACTAAAGGCTGTTTATTCATCAATTCTTTTATGCGAACAGCAATATATTTAGCTTCAGCTTGAAAGCCTTGTACAGTGTCTTCATTATCACTATCATCATTTTCAGTTAAAGTTAATTTTTGCTGTTTATCCAATAAAGTTAATTCAATCGGTGATTTTAAAGTCAAAAATTCACTTTCAGGATAATCAAAACCGCAGTATAAGGCTTCATCTTTGCCATAAGATAATTCTCCAGCTTTTGTGGTCATGATTTGAGAAAAGATGAAATTGACGCCATCAAGGATTTCCTTGCGACTGCGGAAGTTTTGGGCTAAATCAATGCGAAGACAATTTTCTTCATGAGGATATTGATGATATTTAGCTAAGAATAATTCTGGCTCAGCTAAACGGAATTTATAAATACTTTGTTTTACATCGCCGACGAAAAATAAATTTGGTTTAGTGCGTGAAGCGATTAGATTTAAAATAGCTTCTTGAACTCCGTTTGTATCTTGGTACTCATCGACCATAATTTCTACATATTTTTCTTGTAGTGTCTGGGCGATTGATGAAGGTATCAGCTTTTCAGCAGTGGAATTTTCATCAGCGAGTAATTTCAAAGTAAAATGTTCAAGGTCGGAAAAATCGACTAAAGAACGTTCATTTTTAGCTTTACTAAAAGCTTGAGAAAATTCTATGGTTGTATTACATAAGCTACTGGCTTGTTTATACAATTGAGGCATATCGGAGAGTGTATCTTCAATAGTTTGCGTAAAATAATGCTCTTTTAATTGTTTGATGATTTTCTTGGTTTCATCACGAAGAGCGGAGATAGTAGCTTTATCTTCTTCATTTACAGAGAATTTTTTAGAAATTCGCAGAGCTTTAAATTTAAATTCATTGATTAAATTAAAAAATTCCTGCCAGGAAGTGTCGATTAAGTATTTAAATCATAAAGAAAAGCTAAATCTCCACTGGCAATATCTGCATAAGGTGGTAAGTTTAAATCTGTGGCTAATTGATACATTTTCTGGCTATTGTCTATGGCTATATTTAAACCATCTTTGACATTGTCTTTGATTATCTGTAGCCATGGGCAATCATTGAGTTCATCAGCATTATTGATTTGAAAATATGAAGGTAGAGCTTTCAGCCATTGTAAAGGAAAAGGCTGACTGCGAGAGTATTCATATAGCTTTAAGATGATATCATAGGTGCTATCATCGCCACGTTCATTGCCATAGGTGTCAGTAAATTCTAGAAAGTCTTCATTATCATCTTTGTCATAATTCGTTTCAAAGAGTTCTTCAAGTACATCGAGTTTTAATAATTCAATTTCTTGAGGATTAGCAAGACGAAATTTAGGATCTAAGCCTAATTGATGGAAATATTGGCGAATGATATTTTGACAAAAAGCATGAAGTGTGGAGATCGAAGAAGCGTTTAATAATACGAGTTGACGCTCTTTATCTTTATCGGATAATTTCTCTGTGATGGCACTGGCGATACGTTCACGCATTTCAGCTGCGGCTGCATTAGTGAAAGTAACGACAAGTATTTGATTGATATCGCATGTTTTATTCACAATGCGTTGAATTACACGCTCTACTAATACAGAGGTTTTCCCTGAGCCAGCAGCTGCGGCTACGAGGATATTTTTATCATAAGTATTTATAGCTTGTTGTTGCTGTGCTGACCAAGGCATGGAATTCCTTCTTTCTGTTTTAATTTTTCAATGATTTCTTCGTCATTGAGTTGATTTATCTCTCGATAATTATAGCCGGATATATATTTATCAAAACGACAGATAGCGATATATGGGCAGTATTTGCAAGCTGTTTCATCTTTTAATTTATACGGTGCGATATCAGCATTGCCCTTTAAAATTTCACTGCCAGCTTCTTTTAAAGTATTTTCGATATGTTTCATCAATAAATCGAATTCTTCTGCTGTTTTTACATAGGAATGACTTTGAGCGGAGATATCATCTTGATTTTTATTTAAACGCACTTTGATGAAATTAGAGGAGTCATCAATTTTTTTGATGATTTCAGGGTCTGCTAGTACCCAGCCTGGCATACGCATTTTCTTTTCAATTTCTGTTTTAATTTGTTGAACGGATAGTTTATTAGTACCTGTGATGATAGGCGTTTTTAAAAAGCAATATAAAATACCAGCAGGAATGGCATTTTCCATATTATATAATTGCAAAGTAGTATTTTGAGCTACTAAAAGATAAGTCAAAAGTTGTAATTTCAAGCCATAATATACTTGTAGTAGATTAATAAAAGCATTGCCTGATTTATAGTCAATGACTAGATAGTAATTATCATTGAAATCAATGCGGTCAATCTGCCAATGATTTCTATTTTGTGATTATCTTCATCTGTGAATAATAAAGGAGGCATGGAGCTATTAGCCCCGAAATCTTGCTCTAGAGCTTTAGGTGAAAATTCACTGTGTTTGGCAAATTCCACTAGACGCATCAAAGAATCAATGGATAATTGCTCAATTCTCTGCAAAAGATGTCTATAGCGATTGGAACTTAAGAGAATTTCATTTTGCAATTTAGGAGCAATCGCCTTGATGATTTGTTTGCAGATTTGCTGACATTGTTCATGAGTTACATCTTGCCATGATATTTGTCGCTTCACGAGGATTTCTCCAAATTGGTGCATGATGGCGTGGAGTAAAATTCCTAAATCTGGAGCGGCAATTTAAATTCTTTGCGTTCTTGTAGATTTAAGGCATAATGAGCAAAATGTTTGAATGGGCAATTAAAGAATTGTTCAAAGCGTGTTACACTGCCACGAAGTGTTTTGCGTTTCGTATATAATTTACTAGCTAAATCAGCTGGCAATACAGGTTTTGGTGCTTGGGCGAAAATACTTTGTAGTGCCGTAGATAAAGGCACATCAGCAGTTAAGAGATAATTATAAACATCTTGCCAAAATGACGCTAAATCTTCACCATCACGAGCTTGGCGAAGAGCGGAAGTCAAATGGCTAAGCGTCTTTCTTGTTGTAGATACCTGCATGGTCTTTATCGCAAATGAGCTATTTGAAGGATTTTCTTCTAGCGTAAAATCACTTGGATAAGAGATTATTTTATCTAGAGGAATGGCTATGAACTTTGCTTTAGGCAAAATCTTTTGCAATCTAGTTATCAAGATGGATTTATTCAGTCCAGCTCCTTCACCATCAGCTAGAGCATAGGATACCCAAAGATAATCTGTAGCTAAGGAAAAGCCTTTGTAGAGAAGATATCTTTCGGCAAAATTATCTTCCATTGTACCGCTAGAGATATTCAGCCCTAGACTTGCCATCAATAAACGTTCAGCATCACTTAAAATACCTTCTGTTTACTATGGCGAGGATGATTTTTTCATTAGCACCTAAAATATAAATAGCTTTTTTGTTGTTTAAAGTATTATGTTCAAATGGTGCAAGTGTAACATAATCATAGCCAGGTGGTATCAAAGCAATCTGAATACTATCTAAGCCATCATTGATTAATTTTAAATAATTTTCAAGATTGATATAATCCTTGCCACATGTCTGCACTAATTGATCCATCAATCAATGATATTATCCCAGATTTGATGATGTTCTTTGGCAAGGGCAATATCATTTTGTTCTTGGGCTATTTTTTCCCATAATTGTAATTGAGTCGGTATTTGTAAATCAAGCAGAAAATCATATAGGGCAAGCGTATATTCCTCGATAGTCTGCGAATTTTGGCAAGCAGTGTAGAACTTCTCTAAAGGAGCGACTAAACTGCGTCTAGTTAGATTTATAGCAGTGAAATTAGCTTCTTCTTCCAAATCTGTGCCCATAGAGTCAATCTGTTTATGGTGAGAAAAACGCCAATCATTTTCTTCACACCAGCGATTGCGACCGCGAAGACCAAAAGCTAAGACGTAATTTTCCAATTTATCAATAGCTTTACGAGCGATAGCTTTTTGCTCTGTCAAATCTAATTGTATTTCATCTGTGTTTTCTTCGAGATTTTTAAGCGTTTGCAAATATTTATCATTGAAGAAATCAGTCTTAAAAGCTCGAAATAGTGGTTCATATTGCCATGTAGAAATAGCTTCTAGGCTAGAGCGAATTAATTCAGCTAGAGGATGATGAGCAGTTTGTCGCTTACTATCGCTGAAATAAGGAATATTAAAATCATTTAGGACTGCTTGTAATAATTCACTATAATCTTCACTACTGCGGATTAAAATACCGATATCATAATGGCGATAATTTTCTTCGCGACATAGACGCAAAATATCACAGGCGACAGCTTCACATTCCAGACGTCGATTAGGTGCTTCGACTATTTGAAGACCGCCAGTATAATTTTTTTTCGTCAAAGGGAATTTGAATAATTGTTCTTCGATAAAGGCTAAATCTTGTTGTTTATGGCGGTGATTTGCTGTAAGTGTAGTTATCTTTGTAGGTATAGCTAATTTTTTAGCCATATTATTTATCTGTTGAAATACATTGAATTGGCGATGAAATAAAGCAGTAGGTGCTTCATGTTCAATATCATTTAAATTGTTGATGCATAATGTTAAATGAATATCACTAGCTAATGCTAATAATTGTTCGACTACGCGAAAATGTTGAGGATTGAAAGCATCAAAACCATCTATCCAGATTTCAGCATCTTGAAGCCATGTACATTCAGGTGATTTTTTGATCGCAAGTTCCATCATATCTTCGCTATCGTGATAGCGACCAGCCATCTGTTCATCAAGACCAGCGTAAATAGAAGTTAAATCGCTCAATTTTTGTTTGAGTGAATCATTATCAATAAGCGTTAAAATATCTTGCAAAGTAGTAACGCTGATACCAGATGTTTTGAATTCTTCAATGATTTGCGATACAGAAGCTGTGAAATGATGTTGGCGAGCACCTTGGCTAAGATAGAGAGTTTGGTAGAACTTAAAACTCTAGATAATAATAATTCCTTGCCGATTTCATTGAGATGTGGATGGAGTATACCACCGCAACGCATTAATACTTGATAGGCAAGTCTGCTCATGCCCAAGACATAAGCTCTAGTAAAACCGCCATAATCTTTTAATTCCAAAGCTAATTGACGTTCAATCGCAAAAGTCATATGGTTAGGCAATAATATAACTAGAGGTTTCCCTGTCGGTGAATGGATTAATTTTTCTTTAATGGCATTTAAACAAGCTGTGGTTTTGCCACTTCCTGCTCTGCCAATGATGAATTCTAACATAAGATTACCTCACAAATTTATCAAAATATATTGGCTTAATTATATCATAATCGAGTAAAATCACTGCTTCGTTTAGCAGTAAAAACGACTTCTTATTGACAATTGAAAAATATTTGTATATATTACTGTCTTGTCAGCTGTTAATATTTGATGTATAATATCAAA
>ENA-OQCP01000981-OQCP01000981.1-human-gut-metagenome-genome-assembly--contig:-NODE-981-length-11717-cov-1.722865_pt1 | contig 11717 bp, 18 predicted proteins | sample MGYA00242760_ERZ504583 | MGnify/ENA primary metagenome ERZ504583 (study PRJEB26092, sample SAMD00036308) | human gut metagenome | host: Homo sapiens | study: EMG produced TPA metagenomics assembly of...
GCAAAGGTGAGCGCCGCCAGTGGCGGAAACAGCGAACCGAAGCAGGGGCAGCGGTCGCAGAGTGCGAGGGGCTTTTGCCCCCGAAGCACGATGCGGGTACCGCAACCCGACATTATCGAGCATTTTGCAACGCAGATGCCGTGCCGCAGCCGCCGGAGCGGTGCTTAAGCCGTAAGGCGGGAATTATGCGGTGTTGCCTTAAGCTCAGAACACGAAAAAGCCCCCGCGCACAGTATTTTTACTGCGTGCGGGGCTGATTTGTTATAAAAAAACGACTGGACCGTAAGCCGGGTTCTGTATTAAACGACGATCTATCTTGGTTTTACGTTGCCGCAAAACTCCGCGGCCCCAAAGGGCCGTCACGCCAACTCCGGGACGTGCGAGGCTTCCACATATGTCCCATACGGTTGTTGCTTCTGACAGGGTTTACATAGCCGCAAAGTCGCCAGTGCGCTGGTGAGCTCTTACCTCGCCTTTCCATCCTTACCGCTTTCGCGGCGGTTTCTTTCTGTTGCACTATCCCTGGGGTCACCCCCGGCTGCCGTTAGCAGTTACTCTGTCTCTGTGAAGCCCGGACTTTCCTCAGGCAGCCCTTGCGGGCTGTCCCGCCGCCGTATGTTCCACTCGTTTTCCCAGAAAGTATACCATATTCCCGGCGCTTTGGCAAGAAAAATTATAAGCACCGTATCAGCCCTACAGCAGCAGCCGCAGGATCAGCAGTGCCGTCACGCCGGGCAGGCCCAATACCCCGGCACAGAAGGCCGTAAAGCGGTTCAGCGGCAGACTGATCCCGGTAATAGGCTCCAGCAGGCCCAGCAGTGCCAGTACCCCCAAGCCGCATACCGCGCCGCCCAGCAGACTGCGCAGCCCGCAGTGCTGGCGGGCTGCGCAGCGCACCACACACAGCAGGCAGACGACTGCCGCCGCATAGGCCAGTAAGCCGTCATGGGTCCTCCCTGTCTGCCCGCAGCAGGCGCAGCAGCGCGCGGCAGCGGCACATAAGCGCCGCATGCTGGTAGGTCAGCTGCTCGATGGAAAATGGGTCCTGTGCCTCCCGAAAGGCGCTGTCAACGGCGCGCATTGCCTGCATTGTGCTGTCAAGCTCGGCTCTGGCGGCGCGGCGCTCCCGTTCGGCTCTGGTAATGCGTCTGAACATAACCCCTCCGTCACAGCAGAATACAGATCAGCCGTCACAGCCCTCGTTGATGATGCGCTCAAGGGTCTGCTGCAGACGGGCGCGCGCCTCCTGCGGCATATGCAGCAGCTTGGCCTGTACGCCCTCGCTGACAAGCTCATTCAGGCTCTTGCCGAAGATGTTCGTGCTCCACAGCTTGCCGGGGTCGGTCTCAAAATCCGAAAGCAGGCTTTTGATAAGCTCCTCTCCCTGCTGCTCACTGCCCACTGTGGGGGAAAGCTCGGTGTGAATGTTGGCACGCATGATGTGCAGGCTGGGGGCGCTGGCGCTGAGTCGCACCCCGTACTGGCCGCCCTGCCGCACGATTCAGGATCCTCCAGCGTCAGCTCATCAATGCCCGGCATGACGATCCCATAGCCGGTGGCCTCGACCTGATCCAGTGCGGATTTGATCTTGTCATAGGCGCGCTTGGCCCGTGCCAGACTGACAACACAGGGCAGCAGGCTGGCTTCATCCACGATGTCCAGCCCGGTCTGCTCGCCGAGGATCCGGTAAAAAATATCGGGGTCTACAGTGACACGGAGTGTGACGCTGCCGGTGGCGAGATCCATACCGGCGAGGGAGGCCCCCGTGATATACTCGCAGCCAAGCTGGGGGCGCTTGCCGGCAATGTCGGCCATCTTGTGCAGCGAGGCAGCAAAATCCAGCATGGCGGTGTAGACGGCACTCTGCAGCCAGTGTCCGCTTTCAAGCATCGTCACCCAGCCGGGCATCTGCACAGCGATCTCCCGAATGGGGAACTCATACAAAAGTGCCTGCAGCAGCCGGTCAAGTGTTTCCACAGTCATTGTGGTGCAGTTCAGGGGGAAAACGGCATGGCCGTAGCTTTCGGTCAGCTCAGCGGCAAGACGGCGGGAATCCTCGCTGTCCGGGTCGGCGCAGTTCAGCAGGATGATATAGGGCTTGCCGATGGCGTCCAGCTCGGCAAGGATGCGGCGCTCCGCCTCCAGATAAGCCTCCCGCGGCAGGTCGGCAATCGAGCCGTCCGTTGTGACAACGAGACCGACCGTGGCATGCTCCCGGATGACGCAGCGCGTGCCGGTCTCGGCTGCGAGATCGAACGGTACCTCGTGGTCGAACCAAGGCTTTTGACAAGGCGCGGCGCTTCGTTTTCCTCATGGCCCAGTGCGCCGTCCACCATGTAGCCCACACAGTCGATGAGCCGTGCCCGGAAGCTGCCGCCGCCCGAAGTTCGATCCGAACCGCCTTCTCGGGGATGAACTTTGGCTCGGTGGTCATGATGGTGCGCCCGGCAGCGGACTGGGGCAGCTCATCATGGGCACGGGCCGGCGTGCTTCGTTTTTGATGCGAGGCAGCAGCATAAGCTCTGCAAAGCGCTTGATGAAGGTGCTTTTACCGCTGCGCACCGGCCCCACAACACCGAGGTAGATGTCCCCGCCGGTGCGCTGGGCAATGTTCTGGTAGATCTGTTCCTGTGTCACGGGTGTTCCCTCCTTTACAGCGCAGCCGGAATCAGCAGGCAGGCGGCCTCGGTGGTCAGCTCCTGAGGCGGCTTGTCGGTCGTATCGAGATGGTTGGCGGCGGCAAGGTCCCGGCGCGTGCATGGTAGCGCTTGGCAATGTCAAAGATGCGTTCCCCCTGCCGGGCATAATAGATGTACAGGCCGGGCCGTCAGCGTCATCGTAGGCCTCCCCCAGCTCCACATCGCAGAGGGCGTCCGTACTGGCGGCCTGCATCAGGATACCGCTTGTCTCGATCTCAAGATCGACCCGCAGCCGTGCGCCGCTCTTGCTGCTGACGACCCGGACGGCAGCAGCACCCATGCTGGGCCACGCGGCATCTGCCGTGCCGGGCCAGACACCGTCCGGCTGCCAGATAAAGGTCTTGTCATAGCAGGTCAGTTCCCCGCGTGCATCGCCGATCAACACATGGGCGGTGCCCTTTCCCTGCAGGCGCAGGTGGGTTTCGGCCCTGTCACCGTCCGCAGGATGGCGCAGGCTGCCCCCAGCGTTACAAAGCAGCCGATGACCGTTCCCTCGGCATCGGGCAGATCGTCCTCGATGGAAACGGAGATACGCCCCGAGAGGTCGGCCGTTTTCTGCAAAAGGCGGCACGGCGTTTGAACGGTCTGCGTCTTGCAGAGCGTTGAGTAGGCATCGGCGGCCACGCGGTATTGTACGGCACGCCAGACCTCAATGCGCAGCTCCATGTCACCGAGAGCGAGGCCTCCCCTGCGCCGCCCGCATTCTCCGCTGCGCTGAGAACGCAGGCCAGCACCTCACCGCGCACCAGTGGAGCATCATCCTCCGCCGCGCCGGGCAGCTCGATCGTCTGCTGTATGGGAATATCCTTGCTGCGCACGGTCAGCTCGCCGCTGTCGGTATTCTGGCTGCAGATCTGAAGCTGCAGGGTCCCCTGCACGCTGGCCTGACCGGCGGCCAGAACTATGCTGCCTGCGGTAAAGCTGCCGGTGATGTCCAGCACATTCTCCCCGGCGGCGGGCAGCGCGGCAGAGGACTCGGCTGTCAGCGTTTTTTCCTCAGTCACGGCGCATTGCATGCCCTGCAAAATGCGGGTGTACTGCTCAATGCCGCAGTCGGCCAGCGAGGTCAGCAGTTCTAGCTCCCGCCGCACAGCCACAGCGGCACACAGAATGTACGCCCCGCGAAGATCAATGCGATGCTCACTGACTGCGCGGCAGTTGCAGTATTCCGGCTCCCCCCAGACCTGCGCAGGCCCCTCGGCATACTGTCCGGCGGGCAGCTCGACCGATTTTTCAAAGGCAAATTTCTGCTCTGTGCGCAGCAGGCGGGCACCGGGCTCCTCGCTCTGGTAGTAAACGGTACAGCGCAGATAGCCTCGGTCTGCCATCTGTTGCCGGTCACGCGGTTCTGCAGCACAACGGGCGTGATCAGGCATTTGACGATCTTAAAGACGGCGGCAGATAATCGGGGATCAAAAGCTCGGTCTCAACAGGTAATTCCAGCCGCGTTTCCCAGCGGCCGCCATAAGATGCTATGGTGTCTTTGAACACCTTCAGTTCCATATTGCTTGCCCCTTTCCGGTTATGTTCTGGGGCATTATATGCGGCAGGGTAAAAAAATAGCCCCTGCCCGTAACAGGCAGGGGAAAAAATCATACCCTGAAGGCTGCGCGCAGAAGCCAGCGCAGGCCGCGCGGGCAGCGAACCACGACCACATGCATGACATACACCTCACTTTCCGTGTCTGTGTACGCCATACTATGCAGCGCGCTTACGGTGTGTTACGCATCATCGCGGGTCAGCACCACAACGCCGCAGCCGCTGCTGCACTGCAGGAAGGCGGTGTCAGCGGTAAATTCATTGCTGACGCCGAGGGGATACTCTGCGGTAAGAACGGCGTCCTCGAGCGGGTAGTACACGCCGCGCAGGCAGACGCCGGTGAGCGTTCCCTCCATCGGAAAGAGAGAGAAAAACTTCCAGTCGTGGTGTGCCAGCACCAGCGCACGGCCCGGGGTCAGAAAGCGCAGCTCGCTGCGCTCATCGGCCAGCAGGACGCTGACGCCGTTTTTGGAAAGGTACAATCCGGTAGCCAGGTTGGCCAGGGTATGCTCAAGCCGGGCACCGCCCAGAGCACCCAGCAGCGTGATCTCATCATAGCCATGCTCCAGAAGCCAGTGCGCGGCATACTGGGTGTCGGTGTCGTCCTTCACATGGGGCAGAACGATGGTCTCCTGTGCAGTTTTGGGCCGCGGGGCGGAATCGAAGTCACCCACGATCAGATCGGGCTGTAAACCGAGCCGCGCAGCATTGCGGTAGCCCGCATCGCAAGCAACGATAAAGTCCCCGGGCTGCACATAACGGCCGAGGCAGCCGCGACCGGCACGGCGGACAGGATAACGGCGCGCTTGCTCATTTTTCCCACTCCTTCCGCGCATTGGCCTCCTCATACATGGCAAGGTAGCTGGCGTAGCGCGTTTTGCTGATGGTTCCGGCCTCCACGGCCTCGCGCACGGCGCAGCCGGTCTCGCTGCGGTGAGAGCAGCCGGTAAAACGGCACTGCCCGAAATACGGCGCAAACTCCGGAAGGTATGCTGCAGATCTTCCTTGGGAATACGGCAGAGCTTTTGTGCTTCAAGGCTGGCAAAGCCGGGGGTGTCCGCCAGTCTGCCGCCGCAGATCTCAAAGATCTCGACCTCGCGGGTCGTGTGCCGCCCGCGGCCCAGCTTTTGGCTGATCTGCCGGTCTCTCGGTTCAGTGCGGGGGCCAGCGTGTTGAGCAGCGTTGACTTGCCGACGCCGGAATTGCCGCAGAAGGCGCAGAGGTGACCGCTGATATAGCGCTTGACCTCATCGAGGCCCTCGCCGGTCTCGTAGTTCAGCTGCACAAGCGGGATACCGCTGCCCGTGTAGGCGGTGCGCAGCATATCGGCGGCGGCAAGATCTGCCTTGGTGACCACCAGCACCGGCTGCACATCCTTGTAGATGGCGGCTGCAGCCAGTTGATCCAGCACAAGGGTGCTGGGCACTGGCTGGGTCGTGCTGGTGACGATGAACAAAATATCCAGATTGGCGATCGGCGGACGAATGAAAACATTTTTGCGGGGCAGGATCTCATCGATCATGGTGCCGTCGGCAGAAAGGGTCACATTGTCCCCTGCCACAGGCGTGATGCCGCGCTTGCGGAAGATGCCGCGGGCTTTACATTCCACGATGCCGTCCGGTGTTTTGACATAGTAAAAGCCGCCGATGCCTTTGGTGATATAGGCCATGTTTTCCTCACTTATCAGCCGATGGGATTGCCCTGCGCATCACATTGCTGGCCGTTCTCATTCCACATCGAGCCATCGGTACGCTGGTGGATCTGGTGGCTGCCGTCAGCACTCCACCAGGTGCTTTCCTGTACGGTAATCGTGCCGTCCGGGTTGACGGTCGGGCCGGTCTGCTCAGGCTCCGGTGCGACCTCGGGCACACCCGTGGAAACTACCAGCGTGATGACAGAGGATTTGCGCACGGTGGTATTCGCCTCAGGCGACTGGCTCAGGACGGTGCCGGCAGGCTGGTCGCTGGCCTGCTCAATCGTGCGGATGGACAGGGTCAGGCCCTTCACATCATTGCGGGCGTCCTCAATGGTCTTGCCGGTCAGGCTGGGCACAGTCACATCGCGGGCAACCTCAGAGCGGCTGACATACAGGATGACGGTGGTATCGCCCTCGACCGTTTCACCGGCGGCGGGCTGAGAGTAGATGACTGCGCCGTTGGCAACGGAGTTGTCCACCATCGGCTTCTTGGTCACGCGCAGGCCCATATCCTTGAGGGTCTGCTCGGCATCCCTCGGCCACCATGTTCTTAGTCTCAGGGATCGTGACATACTGGGTGCCAAGGCTGACCGTCAGCACGATGCGCTGCTTTTCCTTGACGGTACGCCCTGCCTTAGGGGTCTGGCGGATGATCGTGCCGGCCGGCTCGCTGGAGTATTCCTCCGGAAATTCGGCGCGCAGCAGGTTGTTGTAGTCAGTGGCGAGAAACTCGTCCTTCGTCATGCCGACAAAGCTGATGACCTGCACATCGGCACGGTTGGAGAAGAGCAGGTTGCTGGAGTTTGTGAAGATCAGGTAGATGAGAATGGCAGCGCCGATAACGAACGCCACGGCCATGCCGAAGAAGATCGGCAGCAGAGAAAAGCCCCTGCCGGAATTTTTCTTCTTGCGCTTGGCCGATTTGCCGCGGCCCGGGTTGGCCGTGCCGACCGGCGGGCATCGCTTGTGCGGATATTTGCGGATTTGGCGCTGGGCTTGGCACTGTTTACCACGCGGTTGATGCTCCTTTCCGGGTTGTCCTCGGCATTGCGGTATTCGTATTCAAAACGAATGGAGGGGTTGCGCTTGAACTCCTCGATGGCATCCAGCATTTCCTGGGCACTCTGATAGCGCTTGTCGGGGTCTTTTTCCATTGCCTTTTCGGTGATCTGGCGCAGACCGGCCGGGGTGTTGGGGGCAATCTCTGCCAGGGGCTTCGGCTTCTCGGAAATCTGCATGATGGCGATGGACACGGCGCCGTCACCGTCAAACGGCAGGCGGCCGGAGAGCATCTCATACAGCATAACACCGACAGAGTAGATGTCGGTGCGGGCATCGGTGCGTTCTCCCTTGGCCTGCTCCGGGCTGATATAGTGTACCGAGCCGATAGCCTTGTCGCTGACGGTCTGGCTCTGCGCGCGGGAGAAGCGCGCAATGCCGAAGTCCATCATCTTGATGGAGCCGTCCGCCAGCAGCATGATGTTCTGCGGCTTGACATCGCGGTGGATGATGCCCTTGGAGTGTGCATGCTGCAGGGCGCTCAGCACCTGTGTGGCAAAATGCACGGTTTCCTTCCAGGTCAGCGCGCCGCCGCGCTGCTTGAGGTATTCCTTCAGGGTGATGCCGTCCACATATTCCATAACGATGTACTGCAGCTTATCGGTGACAGATACATCGTAGACCTTGACGATGTTGGGATGGCTGAGGATGGAGATGGCCTTCGATTCGTTTTTGAAGCGTCGGACCAGCTCCTCATTGTCGAGAAATTCTTCCTTCAGAACCTTGACGGCGATCTGGTTGCCTGTTTTCAGATCAGTGCCGCGGTAGACATTGGCCATGCCGCCAACGCCCACAAGCCCCTCAATCGAGTAGCGGCCGTCCAGTCGTTTGCCAATCAGATTATCCATTGTTGACCTCCGTAGTTTCCACGCCCATCAGCAGGACCGTAATGTTATCCTGTCCGCCCGCCTGCAGGGCGCGGTCTACCAGGATACTGGTTGCATCAAAGAAGGGTACCTCACACAGTACCTGTGCAATATCGTCGTCCGACACCATATTCGTCAGACCGTCTGTGCAGAGCAGTAAAATATCCCTTCTTCAATCTCGCAGCGGTTGTACTCCGGCACAATATTGGCCGAGACACCCAGCGCCCGGGTAATCAGGTTTTTTTGCGGGTGTATGGCCGCCTGCTCACGGGTGATCTGGCCGCTGTCCACAAGCTGCTGTACCATCGAGTGGTCGCGGGTGATCTGCCGCAGCGTACCTGCATGGAACAGATACGCGCGGGAATCCCCGGCGTGTACCAGATGGGCCATGCCGCGGCTGGCGTAGGCACAGACGCCCGTGGTGCCCATGCCCTGCATCTCCGGGTCGGAGGTGGATTTTTCATAGACGGCGCGGTTCGTGATGTCGAACCCGCGCATGATAAAAGTCTTTTCCATCCCGGGCTGCAGGGCCTTCATGTGGCGGGCAAAATACTGCTGCATGGTATCGGTGGCAATGCGGGCGGCAATGCGCCCGCCGTTTACACCGCCCATGCCGTCGCAGACAATGCCCCAGGCGGTGCCGCCTGCCAGCTGCTGCGCACAGTAATTGTCCTGATTTTCCTGCCGGCAGCTGCCGATGTCAGTGATCGCGGCGATCTTCATTCAGGTTGAGTCCTTTCTGCTGCCAATGGCAGAGCTTATTTTCCCTGCGCATCCTCGCGGCGCAGCTGGCCGCAGGCGGCGCTGATGTCGGTTCCGAGACGGCGGCGCACGGTGGCGTTGACGCCAAGCGCCTCAAGCTCCTTCTGGAAGCGGTGTACATTGGCATCATCTGTGGCGGAGTAGGGGCTGCCGTCCACCGGATTGATGGGAATAAGATTGACATGCGCCCCCATGCCACGGATGAGGTCGGCCAGCTTTTGGGCCATCTCACTGCTGTCATTGACGCCGCGCACCATGGAATATTCAAAGCTGATGCGGCGGCCTGTCTCCTTCTGGTAGCGGCGGCAGGCGGGGATCAGCTGCTCAAGCGGGTAGCATCGTTGACCGGCATCATGCCCGAGCGCGTCCGGTTGTCCGGCGCGTGAAGGGATACCGACAGCGTAAGCTGCAGATGCCGTTTGGCCAGCTCGTCTATCTTGGGCACAAGGCCGCAGGTGGACAGGCTGATGTTGCGCATGCCGATGTTGACGCCCTCCGGGCAGGAGATGATCTCAAGAAAGTCCATCACATTGTCAAAATTGTGCAGCGGCTCGCCGATGCCCATTAAAACGATGTGGGAGACACGCTCCCTGGAGTCCTTCTGTGCAGTGTAAATTTCCGATGCAATCTCCCCTGCTGTCAAATCACGCACACGCCCGGCCTGCGTCGATGCGCAGAAGCGGCAGCCCATGGCGCAGCGACCTGTGTGGATACACAGACAGTATTGCCGTATTTGTAGCGCATCAGAACGGTTTCGATGCAGTTCCATCGGCCAGTTCCAAAAGATATTTGACGGTGCCGTCCCGGGATTGCTGGCGGCGGCGGATCGACGGTGCCGCAATCGTACACTGCTCCGCCAAAGCGGACAGCAGTGTTTTGGCTGGTCGGTCATCTGGGCAAACTCCGTCACAAGCTTCTGATGCAGCCATTTGAAAATTTGCTTGGCGCGGAATTTCGGCTGGCCCAGACCAACGATGTAGGCGGTCAGCCGATCCAGCGTCATATCGGAAATACAGATCTTTTCACTCATGCGGGGTCACCTCCCTTTATAATAACGGATCATAGTTCAGTTTCGTTCCAGAATGGCGGCAAAAAAGCCGTCCGTTCCGGTTTTGTGCGGCAGAAATACCGTGCCCAGCGGTGTAATATCTGCCCGGGCAGTGCGCTCTCGGGCTGCACAAGATGGAAATCAGGATTGGCAGAAAGGAATTTTTCCACCTGATTTTGGTTTTCCTGAACATTTACTGTACAGGTAGAATACACCAAACGGCCGTTTTCGGCAAGGGAATCCGCCCCGTTTTGCAGGATTTTTTGCTGTGTGTCGAGCAGATTCTCTATCCCGTCCAAATCCTTGTAACGAATGTCGGGCTTTTTGGCGATAACGCCCAAGCCGGAACAGGGCACATCGCAGAGCACACGGTCGAATTTCGGCCAAGTGTTATTGTGGACGGCGGCATTGTTCTCTACCGCTACGGCGCAGGTGATGCCGCAGCGGTCAAAGGCCTTTTGCAGCAGCGGCACCCGGCTGGGGGCAAACTCACCGCTGACAAGGCGGCCGTTGTCCTGCATACACTCGGCCAGCGTCAGGCTTTTGCCGCCCGGCGCAGCGCAGAGGTCAAGCACCTGCTGCCCCGGGCGTGCATCCACACAAAGGGCGGCGAACTGACTGGCCAGCCCCTGCACATGGAAAAGCCCCTTTTGGAAGGCGGCGCTTGCGGCAGGCGAGCCGGCAAAATCAACGATCAGCGCACCGGGCCAGGGGCCGGGGGAAACGGTGTGCCCCTCGGCCTGCAGCAGTGCTGTCAGGCTGGCGTCATCGGTGCGCAGCGTATTCACGCGGATCGTAGTTTTGGGCTTGCGGTAAAAGGCGGCTGCCAGCGGAAAGGCCTCTGCCCCGAGCTGCGCATAGAGCAGCTCCGCAACCGAGCGGGAAAGGCAGTAGTAGACCGACAGCCGCTCCAGCGGGTCAGGAAAATCGCTTTCCGAAACGGCAGCTCCGGCAGCGCGGCGCAGCACAGCGTTGACCATGCCGGCAGCGCTGGATTTGCCCAGCGCCCGGGTCAGCTTGACCGATTCATTGACAGCGGCGGCAGCGGCACATTCATATACCGCGCCTGCGCAAGCCTGCACGCAGTACGGCACGCACAGGCGCATCCAGCTTGGCGAGGGGCTTTTTTGTGAATTGGTTTAAGATATAGTCCAACAGAGGCAGGCGCTCAAGCGTTGTATAGAAGATGCGCGCAGCGAAGGCGGCGTCGCGGCCTTCCAAGGGTGGGGCGCATTTCTTCAACTCAGCATCCAGCACCAGATTGGCGTAACCGGCCTGCTCTTGATGGATCAATGCCTTGACGGCCAGACGGCGCGGCGTCACAGGCTGTCCCCCGCTTTCAGGCGGCGGCCGGCAGCCCATGCGGTACCCGCCATCGACTTGCCGCCTTCCGGCGTGACGGAATCCAACACGATTGCGCCATCCTGCAGGCAATGGTCAACGGCTTAACCGCCAATACAGAACCCGGCGCAGCGTTGGCGGGATTTTCAGAAAGCTTGCTGGCGGTGACTTTGATTTTTTTGCCATCGTGCATAAAGAACGCCATTGGCATGTTCATACCGCGCACCCAGTTGTGGATGTGGGCAGCAGGCTGGGTAAAATCGAACTGTGCCATCTCTTTGGTCAGGGACGGCGCCTTGGTGGCGAGAGATTCTTCTTGCTTTTTTGGGGTCAGCTTCCCTGCTTCGATTTGGGCAGGACTCAACCAGCGTTTTGGCACCAATCGCACTTACGCGGTCAAACAGCTCGCCGCTGGTCATGTCCGGGTCAATCGCAACCGGCTGCACATACAAAATATCGCCGGTATCCAACCCTTCGTCCAACTGCATAATAGTCACGCCGGTTTCGGCATCGCCGTTCAGCACGGCCCACTGGATGGGGGCGGAACCACGGTACTTGGGTAACAGCGAAACATGCAGGTTGATGCAGCCATATTTGGCACATGCAAAAGCTGCGGCGGAATAATGCAGCCGTAAGCTACCACGACAATAATATCGGGTGCCAGGCTTTTGATCAGCTCATCCGAGCTGCCATCGCGCAGGGTGCGC
>ENA-OQCP01000983-OQCP01000983.1-human-gut-metagenome-genome-assembly--contig:-NODE-983-length-11677-cov-1.293766_pt1 | contig 11677 bp, 16 predicted proteins | sample MGYA00242760_ERZ504583 | MGnify/ENA primary metagenome ERZ504583 (study PRJEB26092, sample SAMD00036308) | human gut metagenome | host: Homo sapiens | study: EMG produced TPA metagenomics assembly of...
CACGGAAAGAACAGGATAATCTTTACAAAGTCGAGGACTAATGGTGAAGTGATGTTGCAATGCTGCAGCACGGCACAGAGCCGCACAGCTTGGGATTGCAGTTATCGATCTGTAGGAGCTGAAGAGTGGTCAGTTGGCGAACAGATTAAAGGTCATCATGATAGCGCAGTAGTAGACGGGTCTCATCCTCCTCGATGACCCAAAACATATCAAATAAAAATGACACGCCCCAAAAGTGAACGCCGATGTTTTGGTGCACTCTTGGGGCGTGTTTTTCATGTTCAGTTCACTCTGTCAAAAGGTATGCCTTTTGACATTACTTTTTCTGGCGTTTAAGCTGCTCTTTGAAAAGATTCTTCATCACTTCTTTGCCTTTATCCGTACCGATTAGAGGAATAAAACATATTTCATTCAAGGAAACGAGGATTGTCTAGTTGATCGGACGGTCTTGCTGGATACATGCCTTCTTCGTTAGATAATCTCTGAATAGGAAATGGAGTACTCAAATAGCCGCATCTGATCGTCAGCCTTGACTTTTTCAATGAGATCTTTTGTCGGATCATTCAAACATATTATGCCAAATACACGCTGTCCTTTGACTGCAACATCTTCCTCAATCCAATCGATATACTCTCGCGTTTGTGCATAAGCGTCATCATAGCCAGAGTCCTTTTTCAACTCGATAACATACAGGTCTCCAGCGGTATCAATCCCAAGGATATCAAGCCTGCCATTCCTCAAAACAAATTGCCTGCCATAGACACCTCGCTTCTGATATATACGGAGCGGCATCCCAAATACAGGAATGCCAATTTCCATCCGCTGCACCAGTTCATCTTCGAGAAGCTTTTCGCTGGAGAATTGCTGTTTTTTTACGCCGATGTCTACGATCGTTTCCGCCTCAACATCAGTAACGGCAGGCTCTGGGACAGCGATTTTTACTTTGCCAACTGGCTTTTCAGCCCTCTTCTTCAAATCCTTTGAGACAAAACGCTCATGCTCTTGGATGACTCTCTGAGCCTCTCCATTCTTGCCTTGGGCGAGAAGGGTTCGCACGAGATTATTTGCGGCATAGCGCACATCTCGATTCTGCCGCAGGCAGTCTTCAAATACGCTTTGGGCTTCTTTGAATTTCCTCTGTTTATACAGCGAGTACCCTAGATTATTTAGGGTATTTTCGCCGACAGGAAGAGCCTCAAGTGACTTCCGATAGTATTCTTCTTCCTTGAGACAGTCCTTTTTCTTTCCGTAGCACCATGCCATCCAGAAGTAGACGGTGCCCTCAAGGAAAATGCGAGATGTGGGTTTCCATCTTCAAATTGCTCAAAATATGAGAGTGCATTTCCCAACATCTGCATATTGTAGTAGGTATATCCGAGGAGTTCTTTTGCTAACAGGATCTTCGGATTACACTGTAAGACCTGGGTAAGTGACTCGATGATGCTCTCATTCTTAGAGTCATAATACAGGTGATCCAGAGCAGCACACATTTCAGGGATTCCTGCTTCAACATCGTCTCTATCCAGCATTCTTCCTATGGCGCTCCACATACCGGGAAAGCCTCTTTCAGTGGAACCACCAGAATGTATGTGAAATCCTCAGCTGTGAATATCCCAGACTCTGTTTTGAGGCTTTTGATTTTTCATCTAGGTAAGCCGACAAGTACTGAAGAACATTCTCTTTCTTTCCGGATACCAAATCAATAATGGCGTAGTACAGCAAATTGTATGGATCCGATCTATCGAGTCCATATACCATTTTCTTGAATTTTGTATATAGTGGGTCATCGACCAACTGCTTGGTGTCCATCTCGGAATACCTGTAGTAACCCGAAATAAGTGCGTCCAAAAGTAGATCACAGTAAAGGGACTCCAACCCACCTTTGTGTTCAGAGGGAGCTGCGTTCAATATTTGGTCGCAAGAAGAAAAATCTGTTGAATTATCAAGTAGAGTCTTGTCGAATTGCGCGAGAAGATTATCGGCTATTTTTTGAAGGGTGCTATCCGTTGCCATTGCAATACCTCCATGGTGATGATTCTGTGCTCATATTGTACCGTTAATGGCCGGAATTGGCAAGTCAATGCATTTTGACTAATACGTTGTTCCTGTGTATGCACAAATACCTCCTATTTTCGGAAGTACGCCGCCTGCCCCCAGGGGATCCTAACACGGTTATTGGTGAGCAGCCAGAGCACAGGTATGCCGGATGAGGCCTCATATTCCGGGAAATCGCTTTTCCCATCTGTCATGATGACGATTTCTGAAGGAACATTGTCAGACATATGTTCCCGAACATAATCAAAAATGCACTGGAAACTTGTCCCGCCTCCGCTATATGGCTTCAGTTGCAGCAGGTTTTCCGCACTGGTAATGGGAACTACCCGTCGGACTTCCGAATCAAAGAAACCGATGGAGCCGCTAAGCATCCCGCCGAATTGCTCAATAGCTGCGCAGATCTCGGCGGCGCCATGGCCACTTCCTGATCTTTCAAAGAGGCAGAGATATCAACCATGAACAAAACATTGAGCCTGGGCGTTTCAGACTCGTTGTAATCCGGCAGAAAGAAGTCCAGGTCCTGCAGCCTGCGAGTCGGGAGGGGTAAAGCTGTAGTCCCTTGTTTCGTCATGATAAAGTGGTTCAAGAGAGATTGCCAATCGTGAGTCGTGATTTCGATCGGTGAAGGACGCGCTCACAAAGGGTGCTACTGTCATAGTTTTCTGCATCGCGGTCCTTTGAACCCCGGATTTCCCGAATTGCCTCTTTGAGATTCGCACTCGGGCGTGTTGTATACTCGAAGATGAGATCGTCCAGTTCGTCATCATCATCTGCTTCCGGGCGATATACTTCAGGCATCTCCTGCTTGCGGAACCCTTTGCACACTCGCTCGATGATTCCTCGAATGCGCTCAGATGGAATTAGGTCATCGGGATCAGGGTCATCCGGGCTGAGAATCAGGACCCCATCCTCGGTGCGGGCGTTCGGCCTATCCCACCACTCATCTGAATCCAGCAGGAGATTGCGGCGCTGCGCATCACTCAACGTGGAAGGATCCAAAGGTGTCATCTGAAATGCCTCGTAAGGCGTCAACTCGCAGCCTTCAACTTTGGGATAAAAAGTCTCATGGTGGATCTCGCCGATTCCAGGGAGCTTGTCATCCGTGAAGTCATACCGGATAAGCGAGGAGTTGACAACGATATTGCAGGCAAAGTGAAAACGGTCACCTTTATAAAACTGCGGGCGTGAGAGATGCCCTAACCGGATATGCATGAGCTGGTGGCAGAGCGCAAAATCCAAGCTGTTGTCGTCGAGCTTTTCCAACCAGCTCGCGTCAAAGTAGATGCAACTCCCGTTTGTTGACATCCGGCGCACATCCACATTGGTGACAAACAACATCTCTACCAGCGGCGCCGCCAACTCCGGCTCCCGTGTCAGAAGCCGATACCGGGCCTCCTGGAGTTTTCTTTTGAGCTTATTGATTCGCTTATCAGTCATTTCATGCCTGCCTTAACCGCATCCAGGTATATTGCGTTTTCTGCAAGAATGGGGCGGAGCTTAGGGATGAGCTGATAATCATGGAGGAGGTTGGTGCGGAAAGTCCAAGGAAGATCACAAGCGAATACTATAGAGTTGTTGATGAGCTCCTTTCCCGGATGCTGACGCGCATAGCGACCATCTCAGCCTAAGGGCCTCCTGCATTTCCGGAGACTTCTCAACAGCAGTCTTTTTCCCGGCGAAGATGTCTTCGATTGAAGGCAGGTTTGAAAACAGAGTGCACCATTTCGCAAAATTGTAAGTTACGCTTGCCCCGATACAGCCGGATATCAAAGGCTGAATTGCGTCCATGTTTTCTGAGATATTGGTAAGGATGTTGCTGACCATCTCCCAGGAACGAGGTGTTGGAAAAGCCAAGGTGGATTCAGGGCTATCGGAGCGCATGAGAGCGGTTGGGTTATACTCCAGAAAACTGGTGACAAAGCGGTGAATGCTGATTTGACAGCCCAGTCGTGCCAGGAGTCAGGATCGCCCTTCACAGTAATGTGCAAGAGACGGTTGGCTAATGCGCGTGGCATATTATAGGCAACGGATTTATCGGTAACGCGGTTGCCAGCGGCAATGACGATACAGTTCTCCGGCAGCTTATGCTCACCAATAACGCGATCCAGCGTGATCTGATAGGCAGCGGCCTGCACCGACTGCGGTGCGGCGGTGATCTCGTCTAGGAAGAGGATGTTGATCACATCTTCACTTTCATCCATCTGGAAAATCTGAGGCTTCAGCCACACCGATAGGGTTTTATCCGCGTTGGTCGTCGGGATGCCTCTGAGATCTACCGGGTTGAATAGCAACAGGCGTACATCTGTGATGGAAACCTTTTTTTCCGGTCTTAGCCTGGATGTTGCCCGCTATCTCACGAACACCCTGGGATTTGCCGATACCCGGAGGCCCCCACAGCATCACGGAGGGAAAAGATTTTAGTGGGGTACCGTTTTTGATGAGCTTGATATAGGCCCGGGACAATAGGCTCACAATCTGATTCACATTCAGTAAGGTCAAATTGGTTTCGTTATCAGTCATTTCTCGTGCAGCCTTTCTGACGAATGATGGTTTTTTCTGTGCTTAGGAGAATTATTGGCAGAAGCGCTGTTTCTGAACGGCAATCCGCTTTCTCATCAGCGTGACAAAAGCGCTTGGTTCAATGACTTCCAGCACCGGGCCGAAGGACAGCACCCTAATAAGCAGCTCGGTCTCATCGTCCTTGTCGTAACGGAGCCTGATCTGATAGAGCCGATCGGCCAACTTCTGAGTCTCTTTTTCAAAATGGGAGAAGTGTAGCAGCACACGTTCCAGCCCGTTGCGCTCGTCATGAAGCAGCATTACAAGCTCTTCGGAATTTTCCTGAGGCAGCGTGATGATTTGGGATCATAGGCATCCAGCAACTCGCATGAACGCACACGAGCCATATTGATCGTGTTGAGCCGTCGCTTGCCGGTTGCCAGTAACCTGAACTTATCGTCCTTGGCGGAATATTCCAGGCGGTAAGGTATACACTCGATCGAATGGCGGGCGCGGTATGGCCACGGAACCGGATACGCAGTTTTCTCTTCTTTCGAATTGCCTTCAGTGCTGTTTGGAAGCAAGCTATGTAGGCGGGATCCCCATACGGATCTCCGTCCGCGTACTGGTCAAAGAGAATGAAGGTGTCCTGAGCATACAGCGATCAACATCTTCCAGCCCGGTCGTGTCCGGATCAAACAGAGCGATTCTGGGATCAGACAGCAGCGCTTTGAGCCATCTCTTTTGGAGCATTGTCAAAGGCATGGTTGGCTTGTGGTGAAGTATGGAATGATACTCCTGATCGAGTAAAGGCCAGGTTCCGGATTTCAGCGCTGCCGGAATTGCAAGCGCGCTTTCCGCGAAAGCCTTTTCCCGGACAAGCTCGGTCATTCTTCGATCTGTCAACTTCCCATCGGATGCTTCGGAAAGGACAGCTGCGACGACATTGAAATAGCTTCCGTAGATCTCACTGAATAACATCGTTGCCACCTCCGTACAGAGCGTCCATCCGAGCCAAATCTTCTTGGAACATATCCAAAACATACTGGCTGGAGCATTTGAGATCTACAATGCGGCCGATGAAGGTGCGCAGCCAGGGCAGTATCTCTGAGGCATCATAGACATCGGCTGAAAACCTGCAAGTCTGTGAGTCCAATAGTTCGACTGTACCATGCGCTTCTCGCGCTCCAGGCGGTGCAGCACGAATTCCTCGCCCGGGTCAAAATGGACCGTCATTTCAATATGATCCAAATTATGGTCGGGACCCGTTGAGACACCCCAAAGGTGCTGGTCAAACTTCTCCTGGTACCCTAAGTACTTGCTGTAGTGTTTCTCGACATTCCCAATCGTGACCTTTTTGATGGCATCCAACCGGAAGAAAGATAAGTGCCGCCCCCGGTAATGGTAGCCGAGCAGATACTGGCGCCCGGACTGGGTGCTGACATAGATCTTCAGAGGACAAACCGTCCTTTGATAGTCGCGGCCACTCCGCAGGCTCCTGACGGTCAGTTCCGCAGCTCTTTTTTCATCGATTGCCGCCAACAGATCACAGAGGACATCACTGTCCAGGGCGTGGAGCATGTAGTGATGTTTGAATCGGAAGCTATCAGAAGGTTTTCCAATTTATCGATCAAGAAGGAGCCAATCACCCCGAGTGGATCCTCCTCGGAGAAAAAGGATAGGGCGTCTGCCCAGGTATTCAAATCAACGGTGTTATCATCCGTTCTCCGGTAGAGTACCTCACGACCGCATTTCTCGGAGCTTAGCAGACCAAGCGCCTCATATTCCTTGAGCTTTTTCCGCACGGTGGATTCGTCTGGAGAGAAGGCGCCGCTGAAATGAGAGAGATAGTCATCATTGATGCAATCGACAATCTCTCTGGAAGAAAGCGCGCTGCCATCGGCCAGCAGGTCCATCACATAGAAGTGGAGGGTGATGTCCTTATCGGTAAAGCTTTTGGCTTTAAAAGCCTTGTGGAGCGGGTTGTGTGGGATCCGCCTGCTGTCAACCGAGAGGAATACATTCTTGCCGGATGTGTCCTGATGGAAGGACATAAAGTCGCCGATCCAACTCTCAATTCTTCGCCGCTCATTATCGTAGCTGCGGGCACTCTTGATGCTGTACTCTTCCCGACTCTTAAACCCATAGACATAGAATTCGCGCATGTAGCTCCGGATACGCTCAAAACTCTTGACCAACTCACTATATGCCACGAAATCCACCTCCTGCAGTTTATGGCCTCATTTTACCACAGGAGGTGTCCAAATGAAAGAACAGCTCCTTGCCAACTGCGGTCTGGAATGGGTTTGAACCAATTTTTCGCAGACTTTAGGTAGTTGCTCTTGAGTTCGCAACTTTTTTTCCGTGTTTTTCCTCTGAACAGGCAGTATTCTTAAATCACGAAAAGCGCATACAGCAAACCCATGCATATGACTTTTAATCATAGACGCTGTTCTGGTCTGGCGTAGTAACCTCTCCGGAATAAAGAATGCGCTTTGTAAAAGACGCTAACAGCATTATCTATTAACATTAGCTCAACGAAGGAGCACCTGCTTTCGGGGCAGGCCGACAAAGGGTGAGACCCCCTTTATGATGATAAAGGACAGCGTCTTGTCGAATACATCTCCGGTAGTTCAGATGGTAGAACGGGAGACCCCAATCTCTGTGTCGTGGGTTCGAGCCCCACCCGGATGATGTATTCACTCCTTAGACAAAAAGGCACCAACAGCAAAGATTGAATAGCTAAGATGGTTATAGCAGGCGGTTCATACCCGTCTTCGTGGGTTCGATTCCCACTTCACATGGTGCCTTGTTTTATCAATAAAGATGCCCACAGCAACACCCAACGGTCTTGAATCCGATCCGATGCAGAGGTCAGGGCGCCGGTCAACTGGCGGCTTAGGACTTGCGATATGTCAGGCATCTTGTGAAAGGCACCAACAGCAATTCTTGGTAACAACTACGACTAGAAATCGTACTTTCGGGTTCAAATCCCTGATGGTGCCTTGTATAACCAATTCATCACGGAGGAGTGATTTCCATGCTGAAGTTTCTAAAGAAAGAAGCAAATATGACCCATACGGAAAATGGCGCAGTTACATATCGTTCCACCCATCTGAATGTCTGGATCTGTTCGCTACGATCGGCGCCTGCGCAGAGAGCGTGACGAGGAGATCACGAATCGCTTCCTCCGCGCCTATGCCGAAGACGCTGATCCTGGCCATGAAGACCCTGTTCTTTGCGAGAGATATTCTGTGGCGGTATCGGCGAGCGCCGTGTCTTCCGTACCATTCTGAAGTGGCTGGCCAACAACGAGCCGCGATCCCTGGAGAAGAACATCCAGTACATTGCAGAGTATGGACGCTACGATGACCTGCTGGTCCTGATGGGCACCACATGCGAAGGCAAGGTGCTGCATCTGATCAAAAAGCAGCTGGCAGCCGACTGTGCCGCTCTGGAGGCTGGCGAGTCCGTGTCGCTGCTGGCCAAGTGGCTTCCTTCCGTCAATGCCTCCAACGAGGATGCGATCCGGCAGGCAAAACAAATTGCCCGATCACTGGGAATGAACGACGCCAGTACCGCAAAACGCTGAGCGCCTGCGCACCAAGATCAGCATCATCGAGAACAACCTGCGCGAAAAAGACTACACCTTCGATTACTCCAAGCAGCCCTCCAAGGCCATGTTCAAGTATCGTAAGGCCTTCATGCGAAATGATGGAGACCGCTATTATGAATCCATGAGCCGTGTCGCCGAGGGTACGGAGCAGCTCCACACTGGCACCCTGATGCCCTATGAGATGATCAAGCCCTTCTTCGGTCGCGGCGATATCTCCGATCAGGAGCGCAAGGCATTGACGCAACATGGAAGACACAGGAGGATTTCACTGGCGGTGAGAACGCTCTGGTCGTCATTGATGGCTCCGGCTCCATGTACGGTGGTGCTGATCCCATCCCCGCCACTGTGGCGCTGTCTCTTGGTATCTACTATGCCGAGCGCAACACCGGCGCATTCCAAAACCACTTCATCACATTCTCTGAGAATCCCAAGCTGGTGGAGATTAAGGGCAAGGATATCTACGAAAAGGTGCGGTACTGTCACCAGTTCAACGAGGTCGCCAACACCAATATCCAGCGTGTGTTTGAGTTGATCCTCAAGACTGCCGTGAAGAACCGTGTGCCCCAGAAGGATATGCCTGCCAAGATCTTCATTATCTCCGATATGGAGTTCGACTACTGTACTGAAGATTGCTCCTTGACCAACTTCGAGTATACGCAGCGGCTCTTCGAGGAACATGGCTACCAGCTGCCCGAGGTGATGTTCTGGAATGTGGCAAGCCGTAATCAGCAGCAGCCCGTCAAGATCAACGACCAGGGCGTTGCGCTGGTATCCGGCTGTAATCCCCGAATCTTCTCCATGCTGAAAGCCGGCATTCTTTCCCCCTATGCCTTCATGATGGATGTTCTGGGTTCCGAGCGTTACGCGGCGATCGTGGCATAATAGAGCTGACGCAGGGAGGTGATAGCAGGTATGTTATCGCCTCCTGCTTTTTCTTTCCCAACAAAAGTGTTGCTGTTGGCAGAGATGAACCGTAAAATAAAGAGTATGAAGGAAAGGGAGATCGTTATGATTACGATTCAAGGTTTATATAATACTGCGGTCTGTTACACCCCCGAGTTGGAGGAGGCAGCCCGCAAGCAGATCCAGACCGTTTGCGATCAAGCCGAGTTTGCCGGCTGCAAGATCCGGATCATGCCCGATGTCCACGCTGGCAAGGGCTGTACCATCGGTACCACCATGACCATCCAGGACAAGATCGTGCCCGGTATGGTTGGCGTCGATATCGGCTGCGGTATGGAGACTGTTGAGCTTCGTGAGCGGGAGGTCGACTTTGAGAAGCTGGACGCCCTAATCCGCAGGGAGATCCCCTATGGCCGTGAGGTTCGAGACATTCCTCATGCACTGAACGCTGAGATCGATCTGACTCACCTCCGCTGCACAGATCAAGTCAATCTCAACCGGGCCATGCGCAGCATCGGCTCTTTGGGTGGCGGCAACCACTTCATTGAGGTGGATCGCGCGGAGGATGGCCGGTTGTTCCTGGTGGTCCACTCTGGCAGCCGTCATCTGGGCACCGAGGTGGCTGAGCACTACCAGAATGAGGGTCGGCGTGCCCTTTGGGGCGGCGCCCAGCATCAAGTTCGAGCCGCCATTGACCAGCTGAAGGCCGAGGGCCGGTTCCAGGAGATCCAGAAGACCATCAAGGCGCTCAAGAAGGAGCACGAGCTGAATATCCCCAAAGATCTGGCCTATGTGGAGGGTAAGCTGTTCGAGGACTATATCCACGATATGAAGCTGACACAGCAGTTCGCCATGCTCAACCGCAAGGCCATGGTGGATGTTATCATGACTGGCATGGGCTTCACGGCGGTGGAGACCTTCACCACCATCCACAACTATATTGATACGGACGCCATGATCCTGCGTAAGGCTCTGTCTCCGCCAAGGCCGGCGAGAAGCTGCTGATCCCCATCAACATGCGTGACGGTAGCCTGATCTGCAGCGGCAAGGGCAACGAGGATTGGAATTGCTCCGCACCTCATGGCGCCGGCCGGCTGATGAGCCGCAAGGCGGCCTTCAATGCTCTGTCCATGGAGGAGTTCCAGAAGGAAATGGAGGGTATCTACACCACCTGTGTTGTGCCCGACACGCTGGACGAGTCTCCCATGGCCTATAAGAGCATGGAGGAGATCGTCGCTCAAATCGGCCCTACTGCGGAGATTATTGAGCGGATCCGTCCTGTCTATAACTTTAAGGCAGCAGACTGAAATACAATGATGAAAGGCGGTGTTGACCGTGGAAGCATTGATCAAAGAAAAGCTTCATGAAATCGAGCAGCGGGAGAACTGCCGCATCCTTTTGGCCGTGGAGTCCGGTAGCCGTGCTTGGGGCTTTGCTTCTCCGGACAGCGACTATGATGTGCGCTTCATTTATGTGCGCCCCAGAGAGAGCTATCTCAGGCTCAACCGTCCGTGATGTGATCGAGCTGCCCATCAATGGTGTTCTGGACATCAACGGTTGGGATGTGGACAAGACACTGAAGTTGCTCCATAAATCCAACCCCACCGTATTTGAGTGGTTTTCCTCTCCCATCGTGTATCAGACCACTGACTTCACTGAGGCGTTTAAGCCCGTCATGCGGCGCTACTTCTCGTCCAAGAATGGCCTTTGGCACTATCTGCAGATGGCGGAAGGAAACTATCGAGAATACCTGCGCGGCGACATGGTGAAGGCCAAGAAGTACTTCTATGTACTGCGGCCAATCCTGCTTGCCGGTGGATCCTTGAAAAAGGTACTCCGCCCCCAATGCTCTTTTCTGAACTGGCGGCGAGCCAGCTTCCGGACTACCTGGAGAAAACCGTTGCGAAGCTGCTTGATCTGAAGATGAACTCCCCTGAGGTGAAGATGATCCCGAGAATCGATATCCTCAACGCTTACATGGATCGGAGCATTGCAGAGGTGCGTGCTCTGTTGGAGCAGTATCCGAGAGAAATCACGAAGGACTGGGAGGAACTCAATGCGCTGTTCCTCGCCGCACTGGAGATGTGATCTTATGATGAAATTGCCACCACAAGTGAATACAGCATTTGAGATGCTTGAAGCGGCCGGCTATGAGGCGTACCTTGTTGGTGGCGCAGTGCGTGATTATGTGCGTGACAACAGTCCTGCGAAGGATTGGGACATCACCACCAACGCGCTCCCAGAGCAGGTGGAGGAGATCTTTACAGGCTACCACCTGATTGAGACTGGCTTGAAGCATGGGACTGTAACTGTTGTGATCGACCAAGAGCCTCTAGAAATCACGACCTATCGCGTTGACGGGGACTACTCCGACCATCGGCATCCGGACTCAGTCAGCTTTACCCGCAGCCTGAAGGACGATCTTGAGCGCCGGGACTTCACCATGAACGCTCTGGCCTACAACCCCAGGACAGGTGTTGTTGACTTCGTAGGAGGCAAGGCGGACATTGCCGGCGACCTTGTCCGCTGCGTGGAGATCCAGATCGGAGATTCCAGGAAGATGGCCTGAGAATGCTCAGAGCCTTCGCTTCGCCTCCGTGTATG
>ENA-OQCP01000984-OQCP01000984.1-human-gut-metagenome-genome-assembly--contig:-NODE-984-length-11676-cov-7.558577_pt1 | contig 11676 bp, 15 predicted proteins | sample MGYA00242760_ERZ504583 | MGnify/ENA primary metagenome ERZ504583 (study PRJEB26092, sample SAMD00036308) | human gut metagenome | host: Homo sapiens | study: EMG produced TPA metagenomics assembly of...
ATAGGAAATTACTCCGTAATGTTCCTATAACACAAAAAGCCTCCGTCTGCATGCTGCTCACATGAAAACAGAGGGCTTCATTATTCTATTTGCTTAAATCCTTGCTACGCTGATTTTCTTGCTGCTTCTGCTACAGCTTTAGCTACAGCGTCTTTTACACGTGGGTCAAAGGCTGCCGGAAGAATATATTCCGCTGTTAATTCTTCGTCACTTACCAGACCTGCGATTGCATATGCTGCTGCAACTTTCATTTCATCGTTAACATCTGATGCTCTTGCGTCCAGTACACCACGGAAAGTCCCGGGAAGCAGAGTACGTTGTTACCTGGTTCGGGTAATCAGAACGTCCTGTGGATACCACTGCTGCGCCTGCTGCTTTTGCTTCGTCAGGGAAGATTTCAGGTACCGGGTTTGCACATGCAAAGATGATAGGATCTTTTGCCATTGTGCGGACCATATCCTGGGTCAGTGTTCCAGGTGCGGATACACCGATGAAGATATCTGCGCCTTTGATCACTTCTGCAAGAGTACCTTTCTCTTTATTGAAGTTTGTGATCTTAGCCATCTCTTCTTTGATTGGGTTTAATCCTTCTCTGCCTTCGTAGATCGCACCCTTTCTGTCTGTCATGATTACATTCTTAAGTCCCATGGACATTAACAGTTTGATGATAGCGATACCTGCAGCACCTGCTCCGGAAGTAACGATCTTCACTTCGTCAAGCTTCTTGCCAACCAGTTTCAATGCGTTGATAACACCTGCAAGTGTGATAACTGCTGTTCCATGCTGGTCATCGTGGAAGATCGGAATATCACAGCATTCTTTCAGTTTCTTTTCGATTTCAAAACATCTCGGTGCGGAAATATCCTCAAGATTGATTCCTCCAAAGGATCCGGCCAGGAGCTTACTGTCTTAACGATTTCATCAACATCTTTACTGCGGACGCAGAGCGGAATCGCGTCTACACCGCCAAATTCTTTAAAGAGTACACATTTACCTTCCATAACAGGCATACCAGCTTCCGGTCCGATATCTCCCAGTCCAAGTACCGCGGTTCCGTCTGTTACAACAGCAACTGTATTCCAGCGTCTTGTCAGATCATAACTCTTGTTTACATCTTTCTGAATCTCCAGACAAGGCTGAGCAACACCTGGTGTGTAAGCAAGGCTTAAAGCATCTTTGGAATCTACTTTGGCTCTTGATACAACCTCAATTTTACCTTTTAAGTCATAATGCATTTTTAAAGATTCTTTTGCGTAGTCCATTTTGTTTTGGCTCCCTTCTGCACTCTTTTTTTGAGACGCCTACATTGTAACATTAACCTGGCTCAGATTCTACTGTTTTTCTGACCTTTTTTATCAAAATAACTAAAATAGCATCTTTCTGCAGAATTGTGAAGATGCTGTTTCAGTTACGGGACTTTATCATCTGATATCAAGGGCAAAAAGGAGCTTTATATCATTATTTATCTGTATCAAAATGTACTTCTGTACCGGCAACTGCCCGTTCGTCCAGGAGCTGTTTGAAGGTCTTGGTCTTTGCTTTTTCTTCGTAGTCATCGGACCAGTAGTAGCCTTTCAGCTCATCCATATACTCATAGTAATCACAAAGATAGATATATACTGTGGAAATATCCCTGTCCTGTATTGCATATGTGTCCGCATTACCGTTTGCCACTCCGCCATATGGCATGATATCTCCATTGGCATCCAGCATAACAGCAAAATATTTGTTTCCGGATCCTGCATTTTCATAGTGATCTCAAATGGTGTTTTCGTAATGGAGAGAACACGTCTCCATTTTCATCTACCACATTTACATCCTTTTCAACCGTATCGGAAGTATTTTTCTCTACATCTACGTTGAACTTCCAGTCACCCTTCAGTGTCCATGAGTTATATCTGTTATTACCTTCATTTGCCTCAGGATATCGTTCATAATACTCATTCCACATCTCAGTGAAAAACTGATGTTCCAGATTCTTCTGCTCTTCTGTCAGGCTCTCATAATCTGCATCATCTGTGCTGATTCCATGCTCTGCCATTTTCTGATTATATTCATCCCACAGATCCTGAGGGATATCCGGAGTGGTATCCTGGTCATCCGGAAGAGTACCCACAATATCTTTCAGATCCAGCTCCATGGCAAACCTGTCAGGTACTTTGATGTCTTTGACATAATCGCTGATTGCCGGACCTCCCACCTGAGGAAGCTTCTCATCACTGTATTCATCCATTCCCAGTACCTGGGCTAACTTATCAAAACTAAAGTCCTCGGAATCTACATCAATCCCTTTTTCTTTGAAAAATGCATTACGCACCTCATAAAATTTTGTCCATCCTGCATCATCCACTGTCATATCTTCCACAGGAATACGCAAAACTCCTGCATAGGTGTTATCATCCAACATTTTTCCATCCAGATAAGCATTGAACAGATTATTTTTTTCATCCATGTAATCATATTTCACTGTAGAATTCTCGCTGAGCTTAATATCGGGTTTTCCATCAGATGTAATGAATGTATCCGGAAATTTATCCTCTGTATGGATTGTCATGGACAGGTACAGAGCCATTTCATTACAGTATACTTCTGAAAGCGTGACAGTTGTTCCATCTACTGTTTTACTGTATGATTCATTGTCTTTCGTTTTATCTGCATTGTTATTTTCTGTTGTATTCTGATCCTCCGACTGTGCATTTTGAGAATTACTGCTGTCCTTCTGACTTTCATCAGAATCTGCAGACCGTGTAACTTCTATGGAATCTGTCAGCTGCTTTGCATATTTCGAATAATCACCATAAAATCCCAGGGAATTGCCGAGCTGCTTAAATACATTTCCAACCAGAGGAATGTTCTCTGCAAATGCCGGATTTGTGATACATACTGTTGAAAATACAGCTGCAGCTGCAGTCAGTCCCAAAGCTGTTTTGTATACTGTTTTGTATACTGTTTTGAATTTCTTGTGCGATTTTGCTGTTCCTGTGGATTTCTTTCCGGAACTTCCTGTTGATTTTTCTGTTGATTTCTCCTGTAATCTTTGCACTATATTCTCTGTATTTTCCGTATGTCCAGAAGCTGCTGCCATTTCTCTGATTCTGGAAAATGCTTCGTTTTTTGCATCTTCTGCATGCTTTGGCAATGGAAACTCTGCCTGCATGATTTCCTCTATTGCATTGTCATTTCTGTTATTCTTTTCTTTATCAAAATCTAATTTCTTCGCCATGATCACTTCATCCCTTTCTTGCACTTACTGTTATGCTTCCTGTTGTTACTGATCCTGTTCTCAGATTTTCATTCTGGTCTTTTGCAAGCTCTTCTGTGATACCTGTGAATTCTCTGTTTTTCTTTTTCTTCTGCTGCAGTCTTTTCTTCTGAACATTGTCTTCTGCTGAAGTATATTCCTGCTTTAGCTGCACCCGGGCTCTGACCAGTCTGGTTTTTACTGTGTTTTCATTCATATTCAATATAGAAGCAATGTCTGCGATTCGAAATCCCTCTACATAGTACAGAACCAGTATGATCCTGTAGGATTCGTCCAGCATTCCAAGCATTTCCTTAAACTCAAATTCCTCAATGGACATGTCCTGTCCGGGAACTTCCGGAAGTTCTTCGGCTCTGCTGAAGTTTTTATAATGTCTGTGAATTTTATTGCATTCATTAATCAGAATACGGATCATCCAGGTTTTGAAATATTCCGGCTTCTTCAGTGTATGTATTTTTTCAAAGCAGGTAAGTATGGTATCCTGCATGGCATCTGCGGCATCCTCATCATTATCCAGGATTCCCCTCGCCACCTTGTACATTGCCAGAGAATTCTTTTCCATCAATTCCAGAAATGCATCCGCATCTCCTGAGATGGAACGTTTTACCAACTGTATCAAATGCTGATCCTCCTTGTTTCGCGTTATAAATGTTCATTCGAATGAAGTTTAAATTAGTTGTTGCAATTTGCAGCATTTTGTTTTGCAGCTTTTGCTTTTACACTTATTAGATGGAGAAACTGCTGAAAAAGTTTCAAAAAAGCTGCCACTTTTTTTCCGTGACAGCTTTCTCAGTAATTGTCATATAAAATTTTATAACTACTGCTATTTCTCTTCTACAGAATCCAGTCTTTTCTGATACATGGACTTTAGTAAAAATTTTCCTGTCTCTGTTTTGAATACTTTTTCCAGCATATTTCTCACATTATTGCCGGAGAAATTGCTTTCGTCCGCATTAACCAGATAATCCGCTTCTATCATGATCTGATAGTCAATACCATCTATTCCGTCTATCGTATGGTGATGGCTTACAACATAAGAAACCCTGTCTGTAAATTCTTTTGGCAGGTCTGAATCCTTGAAGAATTCTTCTAACAATGCCGCACTTTCCTCTTCCTGGTGCCTGCCATTGGTATTTCCATACTTACTCTACAGAGAGGACAGGCAATATCATGCACAACCGCAATTATCTCCACCAGCTTCTGCAACTCCGGATTCAGATTTTCACCCTCCGCGATTGTTTTTGCGTAGGCATATACCTTCATGAAGTGATTGATATCGTGGAGATTCCCCTCTGAATATGCTACCATTTTCTTTATAACTTCTGATACTGTCATGTTTCATTCCTGCCTTTCTCTTCAGTATTATCTTACTGGTTTTTATAACTTCTTAATACTTTTTGAGTTTTATCCTTCCTGTACTGAAATTTTCAATTTTATTGGTTTTATTCTATCAGATATCGGGTGTTTATGCCATGTATTTCAAATAATATAATTTCATAAATCACCTTTCTTCATTGTATTTTTATTTTCCGTACCTCTGTATTTTTGCTCCACAAATCCTCACCGATTGCAACACTTTTTTCTTTTATCGTAATCATATACTCGGAATCCACCTGAATATCATAACCATACACACTTTCTTTTCCTATTTCTACATCTTTCTGATTTGCATAATAAGTGAAACCTACACGATAGACATCCGGGTGTAAATCAATCTGAACATAATTATATCCACATATCCAGTCTTCTTCGACATCTTTTTCATTAAGCAACAGTTGCATCGCAAACTGCTCTGCTACAACACCCTTACTGGTTCCATCAGCATTTTCTATTGATCTGGCAGCAAAGCTCTGCAAAATCCACATCACCAACACAATCTCCAATACTACAACAACTATAATAATTGCCGGATTCTTTTTCTCCCTGTTTATTTTCTTTATCAATCCAAACATATATACTACAATTGCCAGATTCACAACGCACGTGATAAGGGTGGCTTCCTGCTTATGATGTTCCCAGAATCCATCAGGAATCATAGAAGAACAAAGTATAAGAAATATACCTGTCATAACAATTGTAAAAAATCCATAAACTTTTCTGCTTTCCTTATCTTCTCGATTCTCCCAAAGATAATATACGCAGGCAATGGCGCCAGCCCCAGAAGCCCTGCAAACACCGCACCGCCAAAATTTGCATGACCTGAGAGTTTAAAAATAGCAGCAACTATCAGCATTACCGGTATCGCCAGATAACCTGCTATTTTATCCTGCCGTTGCTGCTGTTTTCGTATTTCTTCCATTGAGTACATCATCTCTGTCACTTCTGCAGATGTATATTTTTTCTCTGATGACTCATCTTTTTTCATCTGAACCTCTTCTGATATTATCTCTGATTTCATCAGTTCCAAAAGTGATACCCCCAACGCAGTTGCCAACGGCTCCATAGTATTAATATCCGGAAAACCAAGTCCCCTCTCCCAACGGCTGACTGCCTTATCTGTCACTCCGATTTTTCCGGCAAGGCCAGCCTGTGTCATGTGCTGTTCTTTTCTTCTCTCTGAAATAAATGCTCCAAACTTTTTTGCATCCACTACTCCATATCCTCCAAAGCCATTTTCTGTCTTTGGTATACACTGAAATGTATGTTTTTGTCAATCTACGATTCATTTACCTTAAAATTCTCTGTAATTCCGTTTCTTCTAGAATTTTCCCGTGTGAAATTTTTTCTAAATAGTATATAAATATAAGTCTATGACTCAAGCTTTTTTCATATCTTTTTCATTCTCTTTCACTTTTAACACTTCTTGTAACAAAATATCAAACATTTCTGCTACTTCCTCAGGCGTTTTTCCACATAAAAGTGCTCCCTGAATTTTTCCACGCTTGTACCCATCATCAACTAACATCTGACCTAATTTAGTCATCTTACCGCCTCCCTGAGTTTTAACTAAAGCTAGTATAGCATATTATAGAACAAACTGGAGAAATATTTTAAGTCTTGGTCACCCATATGCCGATTATATAATCCAGATACTCTATTTCATTTTACCAATATCCATACTTTTTACGTTTAACCACAAGAAATATCAAAGTTACCACCACTGCCATGAACTCTGCTACAACAATCGAGCACCAGATTCCATTAAGCCCAAGAATCAGCGGCAGGATCATTACGGAAGCGCATTCAAACAGAAGTGTTCTGAGGAATGAAATGACTGCCGATGTAAGTCCATCATTGAGGGCTGTAAAGAAAGCGGAGCCAAATATGGCAATCCCTGCGAAGATAAAGGAAACTGCATAGATTGAAAAACCATGCGCAGTCATATCCAGCAATGCTGCGTCATATCCTACAAAAATACCTGCCAGTGGCTTTGCCATAAGTTCTGATACTCCAAACATCAACGCAGATGAAATCAAAATCAATGCAGAACTTTTTTTCAGCAAACTTTTCAGTTCTTTTGTATTCCCGGCACCATAATGATAACTGATCACCGGCGCAACACCTGTTGCATAGCCAATGAAAATTGCAATAAAAATAAAATTCACATACATGATCGTACCGTAGGCTGTCACCCCGTCTTCTCCTGCATATTTCATAAGCTGTGTATTATAAAGCATGCCGACGACGGACATAGAGATATTGCTCATAAGTTCCGAGCAGCCATTGGTGCAGATTCTAAGCAGTGCTCTGCCGTCCCATTCCGGTCTGACAATCCTTAAGCGGCTGGTATTTTTCCGGGCAAAATAAATCAGCGGAATAATACCTCCTACAATCTGTCCCAGTGCGGAAGCCATTGCCGCTCCGGCGATTCCCCACTGAAAAACAGCCATAAAAAGCGCATCACCAACCATATTTATCACACCTGCAGTAACTGTCACAATCAATCCCAGTTTCGGCTTTTCTGCGGTAACAGCCAGGCTTGAAAATGCGTACTGTAACATAAGGAATGGCAATGCTACGAGAATAATTCTTCCATATATAATACATTCTTCCAGCATCTCTCCTCTTGCTCCAAGAAATACGGCTACTGGTCTGAGAAAAATTATGCTGATTGCTCCAATTACAATTCCACAGATAATCGTAGCCATAATAAGGAGCGAAAAAATTTTCTGTGCTTTCTCTTTCTTTCCTTCACCCATGATTTTAGCAATCAACGCACTTCCACCAGTTCCAAACATAAATCCCATAACTCCGGTGATCATCAGAAATGGCATGATAAAATTTACCGCTGCAAATGATGTCTTTCCAACGAAATTTGATACAAAAAATCCATCAACTACACCATAGATGGATGTAAAGATCATCATAAGAATTGACGGTATTGTAAAACGGATCAGTCGTCTGTAACCGAAATGATCCGAAAGCTGTATTGTCTGTTCCATTTTCCTATTTTCCTTTCTGTTGTTAAGTCCCATAATCTTATAGATGATTTTATAACAATTTTCTTTAAATCTTTCCTCTGCTTATTTGACAGATTCCAGTAGTTCTTCCACTTTCTATAAAGATTCGATTTCATTCTTTAAATCTGCATGATATCTTTCAGTCAGCTTAAGATACAGGTTAATTTCTTCCTCCGTCCAATTGCTTAGCGCTTTACATTCAGCCTCAAATAGTCGTGCAGCTGTCTTGGAAGTATATGTTTTTCCTTTTTCAGTAAGATATACCATCTTCGATTTTCCATTACATTTTTCCAGATATACCGTTTCTTCATTTTCCAGTTTTCGAATTGCTGAATTGACTGTTTGTTTGCTGATTCCCGATAATTTGTAAATATCATAGAGCAGACATTTCCCGTCATTCGTGTGAAGCATATAAAGAACAAACAGAACGCAGTCCGATACTCCCAGCTTTAATGCCGCCTGATGATACAAGGAATCAATTTCTTCGTTCAGGCAGTTTATTTGATTAACTTTATCTTGAATTATCTCTGACATTTTTATTTTCCTTTCATAGTATGATTTCATACCAAAGTATAATAGTATGAAATCATACTATTGTCAATAGAGTGGCAGGCAAATATTCTGGTAAAAAATTTCAGGGAGTGTACAACTTACTTAAAGTTGTATACTCCCTGTTTTTTAATATTAGTATAGTTGCAGATTCTCTGCATTTAATAATTTTCTATATATACTTCAGAATTTGATACCTTATCGTAGCCAAAATTTATTTGCAAAGCTCCTCAGCCATAGCCTCAATCTCTGCCTCATTTGCTTCGCTGAGTGAGGACATGATCTTTACATTGTTCTCGAGCCATGTAATGTTTTTGCTCTTTTCGAACATTCCCTGCATTACTCTTGCCGCTGCCGGAGCCCAGCTTCCGTTTTCGATGAGACCGATGGTACGGTTCTGGTAGCTGCGTTCTGTAAGGTTCTCAATGTAGGTACGCATAAATGGGAAAATATCTCCGTTGTATGTAATTGTGGCAAGTACCAGTTTGCCGTAACGGAAAGCATCTTCCACTGCTTTTGCCATGTCATCTCTTGCAAGGTCAAATACAGTTACTTTCGGGCATCCTTTTTCTTCCAGTTTCTGTGCCAGAAGTTCTACTGCTTTCTTTGTGTTTCCGTAAACAGATGTATAGGCGATCACAACACCTTCGCTCTCTACTTTGTAGGAGGACCAGATATCATATTTCTCAAGGTAATGTCCCAAGTTCTCTGTGAGGATTGGACCATGAAGCGGACAGATTGTCTGGATATCCAGAGTTGCGGCAGCTTTCAGAAGCTTCTGAACCTGTGCACCGTATTTTCCAACGATTCCGATATAGTAACGGCGAGCTTCGCAGTCCCAGTCTTCTTCTACGTCAAGTGCTCCGAATTTACCGAAACCGTCTGCTGAGAACAGAACCTTATCAGTACTGTCATATGTAACCATAACCTCCGGCCAGTGAACCATTGGTGCAAATACGAAAGTCAGCACATGTTTTCCAAGTGTCAGGCTGTCACCGTTTGCAACCACCAGTTTCTTTCCGTCCAGATTCAGGTTTCTGAAGAAATTTCCCATCATAGTGAAGGTCTTAGTATTTGCAACTACGGTTGTGTCAGGATATGCTTTCATGAAGTTCTCGATATTTGCGGCATGATCCGGCTCCATATGCTGTACTACCAGATAATCCGGTTTCGCACCGTTCAGGACTCTGGCTACATTTTCAAGCCATTCATCTTTGAAATTAGCATCTACGGTATCCATAACTGCGATCTTTTCATCCATGATCACATATGAGTTATAGGACATACCGTTTGGCACTACATACTGGCCTTCAAACAGATCTACCTGATGATCATTTACACCTACATAATAAATATCATTTCCGATTTTCATGATAAAATGTTCCTCCTTAGCGATATCAGGACCGGTAAAATCCGGTTAAAAATTCCAATTTTTCATTTCTGAACCTATTATATCCACATTCATATCGTTCGTCAAGTCTCATACTGATTTATAAAATCAATTTCTCATCTTTTTTATATAAAAATCTGGAAATACTTGAATATGTCGAATTGTACAAATAACACTGAAAAAGACGGCAGAATCATGAGATTCTGCGTTTTTCATTTCGAATACGGTATCTGCGATATTCATCGTAGATTTTCTGTGTGATACAAGTACTATTGTCTTTTTCTCTGCGGCTTCCCTCAGGGATTTCAGGATGATTCCTTCATTCAGGGAATCCAGATTTGAGGTTGGCTCATCCATAAGTATCAGCGGACTGTCGTGCAAGAATGCTCTCGCAATTCCGATTCTCTGTTTTTCCCCGCCGGATAAGGTATCACCCAATTCGCCAACTTCTGTGTCGTAGCCTTTCGGAAGTTTCATGATGAAGTCATGGATGGAAGCTTTCTTTGCTGCTTCGATGATTGCCTCTCTGGAAGCTCCCGGGCTGCCAACTGCAATGTTATTGGCAATGGAATCGTGGAACAGGTGAGTTTCCTGTGTCACGTAGCTTTCCATGTCTCGCAAATGTCTGGTTGGGATTTTTCTCACATCTTCGCCGTCTACAGATACACTTCCCTCGTTTACATCCCAGAAACGCATGAGCAGTTTCAGAAGTGTAGACTTGCCGGAACCACTGGCTCCGTGGATGCCAGTGATCTTGCCTGGCTCCAGTTTCAGGGAATAATCATCCAGGATTGTTTCATTTTTGTAAGCAAAGGTAACATGCTTTGCTTCAGCACCTGAGAAGGCATTTACGCTGTTCTTTGCTCTGCCTGTTAAAATACCTCTCAAAATATATTTTTCTTTTTCCGGACTATTATTTTGATTTCTTATATCATTATCTGTATTTTCTGAGACAATAGATGTATTTGAAATTTCATTATCAGAATCAGTTCTTATATCTACATTCCCGGAGATTTCTTCCACCATCGGTGTTTCTTCCAATAAAGACAGAACTCTCTCTCCGCTTGCCAGCGTCTGATTCAAATTGTTGGACAGACTGGACAGTGCCACCACCGGTCCGAAAGAACCCATCATTGCAATGGTACAGGTCAGGATTCCCTCGAATCCGATCTCTTCTTTTCCGTAAAGCCATACAGTCAATGCCAGCATTCCAAAGGATGCCAGCTGAATCACCAGATTTGTAAATGATCTCTGAGTGCCTTCCATTTTGCTTAATTTCTCCTGCATTCCCACCAGGCTTCTGGAGCGCTCAGACATTTGTTCTTTTCGTTTCTCCCCCTGATCGTACTGGATTGTTTCATCCAGACCACGAAGGAATCTAATACAAAGCTGTTCAATTCCCCGAAGTTTGTACGAAATTCCATTCCCATCTGGCTTCCACACTTGCCGTTCCACATAGGGATCACAACTCCCACGACCAGATAAGCTGCCAGCGCAAGAATTCCCGCCAGCCAGTGATATCTTCCGATAAAAAATACCATGACCAGAGAAGTCAGAGCTGCAATGGCAATCGGCGATATTGTGTGTGCATAAAACACTTCCAGAAGTTCAATATCTGTCGTAATGATAGAAATTAGGTTTCCCTTGTCCCGTCCTTCCAGCTTTGCCGGACAGAGCTTCCGCAGTGCTGCGAATACTTTGTGACGGATGATCGCCAGGAGTTTGAATGCAATAAAATGATTGCAGTATTGTTCTGTATAATGCAGGATGCCGCGGAGAACTGCTATGATGAGCATTACAGTTATGATTGTTTTTACACTTCCTGCACCGTTACTGAAAACTTATAAAAAGTTATAAACTTCTATGTTCCATTCCTACTTCAACGAGTATGCTTTTGATGATATAAATATCAATCTACTCACAGGTTCTTGTACTCTCCATAGGCGTGAATTCCGGACTAACGTATCCGTACATATTTGCATTAACGTTTCAGTGTCAGCTTGCAAATTTTTCTCCATAAGTCTTGAGATTTATAGATGCCTGGAAATCTCTGTCAATCATATTCCCACACGCAC
>ENA-OQCP01000985-OQCP01000985.1-human-gut-metagenome-genome-assembly--contig:-NODE-985-length-11676-cov-2.336566_pt1 | contig 11676 bp, 18 predicted proteins | sample MGYA00242760_ERZ504583 | MGnify/ENA primary metagenome ERZ504583 (study PRJEB26092, sample SAMD00036308) | human gut metagenome | host: Homo sapiens | study: EMG produced TPA metagenomics assembly of...
CATATCCGATTTATTCAAGTGAGCGGTGAATGAACCTTTCCGAGAGTTTTGCTGGCAAGGAAAATGCTGGAAAGATAAGGCAAAATACTTCGTCCGTACACGAGTGCGCAGGCGGTTAGAGATACGATTGATCTGATCCATAAATTGTACCATGTAAGGAGCTGCAATCGAAATCTTCCAAAAGATATCGGGAAAGAACGTCCTTGTCTTAATTATCATATCAAGCAGTGCGACGCTCCGTGTCAGGGCTATATTTCTCAGGAAGACTACGGGGCGGCGATCGTGGAAGTGTTGAAGTTTTTGAATGGAAATTATGATGTGATCTTGAAAGAGTTGGAAGGAAAAATGAATACCGCCTCTGAGAATCTGGAGTTTGAACGTGCGATAGAATACAGGGAACTGATAAACAGTGTGAAAAAGATTGCTCAGAAACAAAAGATCACAGATTCGAGCGGAGAAGACAGAGATATTCTGGCGGCAGCTTCGGAAGGGGAAGATGCGGTTGTTCAAGTGTTTTTTATAAGGGGAGGACGCTGATCGGAAGGATCATTTTTATCTTCGTATCTCAAGCGGAGAAAAAACATCCGGTATTTTAGACAGTTTTATTAAGCAGTATTATGCGGGAACGCCTTATATTCCGGGAGAACTGATGATTCAGGAGGAAATCAAAGACAGAGAATTGATCGAAACGTGGCTTACCTCAAAGCGTGGACAGAAAGTGACGGTAAAAGTTCCGAAAAAAGGAACAAAAGAAAAACTGGTCGAATTGGCCTCTGACAATGCGAAGCTTGTTTTGAGCAAAGACAAAGAGCGGATGCGAAGAGAAGAAGGCCGTACAATCGGAGCTGTAAAAGAAATAGAAGCACTGCTTGGCATTTCGCAGATCAGGCGTATGGAAGCTTACGATATTTCCAATACGAACGGTTTCGAGTCAGTTGGATCTATGGTCGTGTATGAGAGAGGAAAACCAAAACGAAATGATTACAGAAAGTTTAAGATCAAAGGAATCCAAGGCGCAGATGATTACGGAAGTATGAGAGAAGTGCTGACCAGACGTTTTACTCATGGTTTGAAAGAACGGGAAGAGAACGGAGAGCTTGGAAAGTTTACTGTATTTCCGGATCTGATCTTGATGGATGGAGGAAAAGGTCAGGTAAACGTGGCGCTTCAGGTATTAGAGGACCTGAATCTGAATATTCCGGTGTGCGGCATGGTAAAAGATGATTTTCACCGGACGAGAGGACTCTATTTTCAAAACGAAGAGATTTCGATTGAAAAATCATCCGAAGCTTTCCGCCTTATTACACGAATTCAAGATGAGGCGCATCGGTTTGCAATCGAATACCACCGGCAGCTCAGAGGAAAAGGTCAGGTACATTCCATCCTGGATGATATAGAAGGGATCGGACCTGCGAGAAGAAAAGCGCTTATGCGTCATTATTTAAGTCTGGACGCGATCAAAGCAGCTTCAATAGAAGAACTTGCGAAGCTTCCTTCTATGAATGAAAAGGCGGCGCAGGCGGTATACAATTTTTTTTCATACATGATATGATAAGAGAAATGAATAAAGAATGTCGCCGGATGAGGGGAAAGCCGATCCGGCTATGAAAATAAAATGAAAGGAACGGAAAATATATGGGACGAGGAATTAAACTAAGTGAAATCGCAGAAAGGATGGATCTGAAAAATCTGACGCCGGAGTTGGATCTGACAGAGAAGAAGTCCATGTGCCGGACGTCAACAGACCGGCGCTTCAGTTAGCGGGCTTTTTTGATCATTTTGACTCAAACCGCGTACAGATCATCGGGAATGTAGAGTACACATATATGCAGACGCTGACAGAAGAGCGGAGAGTGTATATTTATGAAATGCTTCTGAAACACCCGATTCCGTGCATGGTATTTTGCCGGGGGATAGAGCCGGGCGACGTGTTTTTAAAAAAGGCGGTGGAAAGTAATGTGCCGGTATTTAGCGCATCCAAACCGACATCTGATTTTTCTGCGGAGATCATCCGTTGGATGAACGTAAAGCTTGCGCCGTGTATTTCGATTCACGGAGTTCTTGTAGATGTATATGGCGTCGGTGTTTTGATCATGGGAGAAAGCGGGATCGGAAAAAGTGAAGCTGCACTTGAGCTGATCAAGAGAGGACATCGTCTTGTGACGGATGATGTAGTGGAAATACGGAAAGTGAGCGATGAGACGCTTGTAGGCTCTGCGCCGGATGTGACGAAAAACTTTATTGAGTTAAGAGGAATCGGTATCGTCGATGTAAAATCAATGTTTGGTGTCCAAAGCGTCAGAGAAACTCAGAACATCGATCTTGTCATTACACTGGAAGACTGGAGCAGAGAAAAAGAGTATGACAGGCTCGGACTGGAAGAAGAGTATACGGAATTTCTCGGAAATAAAGTCGTATGCCACAGTATCCCGATCAGACCGGGAAGAAATCTTGCTATTATCGTAGAGTCAGCCGCGGTAAACCACAGACAGAAGCAGATGGGTTATAACGCGGCGCAGGAATTATATAAACGTGTGCAGGAAAATCTTGCGAAAAAAAGATAAAAGATAAGGAAGGAGATCAGGAATTATGAATTATTGTTTCGGCGTTGACATCGGAGGCACAACAGTTAAGATAGGGTTGTTTGAAGAGACGGGAACTATTGTTGAAAAATGGGAGATTCCGACGAATACATTGGCTGATGGAGAGGCAATTTGCCGGATATTGCATTTTCGTTAAAAACAAAGATAGAAGAGAGAAAACTATCCGAAGAAGACATCCTCGGGATCGGAGTCGGAGTTCCGGCGCCTGTGACGGCAGAAGGAATTGTAAACGGGAGCGCAAATCTCGGATGGAAATATAAAGAAGTGAAAAAGGAAATGGAAGAGCTGACAGGTTTGAAAGCGTACATCGGAAACGATGCGAATGTTGCCGCTCTCGGTGAAATGTGGAAAGGAGCGGAGCCGGAGAAAAAAATATGATCATGGTAACGCTTGGCACAGGAGTAGGAGGCGGAGTGATCATTGACGGAAAGATGCTCGTCGGCAACAACGGAGCAGGAGGAGAAATCGGACATATCTGCGTAAACTATGAAGAGAACGATCGATGTGGCTGTGGGAATAAAGGGTGTTTGGAACAGTATGCGTCTGCTACGGGAATTGTCCGCCTGGCAGAACAAAAATTAAAAACAGAAAAACGGGAAACGATTCTTAATAAAGCTGCGATTACGGCAAAAGATGTGTTTGATGCCGTAAAGGCAGGCGACGAAGTGGCGGATGAGATTGCGGCTGAGTTTGGAAAATATCTCGGATACGGACTTGCCAATCTTGCGGCAGTCGTGAACCCGGCAGTGTTTGTCATCGGCGGAGGCGTTTCCAAAGCCGGCGAAGTACTGATTCCGTACATAGAGAAACCGTATAAAGAAAGAGCGTTTTTTGCAGATAAAAATGTAAGATTTGTTCTTGCGCAGTTGGGAAATGATGCGGGAATCTGTGGATCTGCCAAGCTCGTGTTAGACGAGAAGAAAAATTGATGTTTTCTTCGTTTGATGTTTGAAATATCTGAAATAAAGAATATATTTTTAAAACAAAAATATTTGAATTGAAATCATTGAAAAAAACCACAATATAGGATAAAACGATATGGAAAAATAAGTTTATCCTATGTTGTGTTTTTTTAATTTTTGTTTTTAACAATCAAAATGTAAAAAATAGACAAAAAAAGAATACTTAATACGATAAAAACGGATTAAAATTAAAAAAATGTTGTGTAAACAGACTAAAATCTTTGAAACAAAGAAAAAGTGTTGACTTAAAAGAAATATATGATAAAATATAGACAAATAAAGAAATAAAGTTTCCGGCCGGAAGCTAAAGAGCATGAAAATGCGGGTGACTGAAAAAAGTAAAATTTGAAAAGAAACCCCGGAATACAGAATGGAAAAAGAGGAGAATGAAAAGATGAAAGCATTAGCAAGATATGGAAAAGAATTTGGCGGATATCGTATGATCGACGTTCCGAAACCGACATGCGGTCCGGAAGATATTATTATTGAGATCAAGGCGGCTGCAATCTGCGGAGCAGATATGAAACACTATAAAGTGGATAATGGCTCCGATGAATTCAACTCGATCCGCGGACATGAATTTGCAGGTGAGATCGTAGAAGTTGGCGAGAAAGTAACGGACTGGAAAGTGGGACAAAGAGTTGTGTCTGACAACAGCGCTCATGTATGCGGCGTTTGCCCGGCTTGCGAACAGGGAGATTTTCTCTGCTGTGAAAGCAAAGTAAACTTAGGTCTTGATAATAATACATGGGGCGGCGGATTTTCTAAATACTGTAAAGTTCCGGGAGAGATCCTGAGAATCCATAAACATGCGATCTGGGAGATCCCGGAAAATGTAAAATATGAAGAGGCGGCGGTACTTGATCCGATCTGTAATTCATACAAAGCGATCGCGCAGCAAAGTCATCTCCTTCCGGGACAGGATGTCGTAGTATTCGGAACAGGACCGCTTGGATTATTTGCAGTACAGGTAGCAAGAATTATGGGCGCGGTCAACATCGTTATGGTAGGACTTGACGAGGATGTTCCGGTTCGTTTTCCGGTTGCAAAAGAGCTTGGAGCTACACACTGCGTAAACGGTTCCAAAGAAGATGTAGTAAAAAGATGTACAGAAATCTGCGGAAGAGATAACTTGGGTCTTGTCGTTGAGTGTTCGGGAGCAAACATTGCTTTGAAACAGGCAATCGAGATGCTTCGTCCGAACGGAGAAGTTGTTCGTGTAGGAATGGGATTCAAACCGCTTGAATTTTCAATCAACGACATTACTTCATGGAACAAGAGCATTATCGGACATATGGCATATGACTCCACATCATGGAGAAACGCGATCCGCCTTCTTGCTTCCGGTCAGATCAAAGTACAGCCGATGATCACTCACAGACTTGGACTTTCCGAGTGGGAAAAAGGATTTGAACTGATGGCGAAAAAAGAAGCAATCAAAGTAATCTTTACATATGATTTTGATGACGAGGATTGATGACCGGGGGAGAAGCAATGGAAAAGAAATTAATGCTTGCACCGTCTATGGGTTGTTGTGACTTATATGATTTCGGTCATCAAGTAAAATTTATCGATGAACATGCAGATTTCCTTCATATTGATATAAAGGATGGAAATTATGTAAAAACATTTGGCGTTGGTCTGATTTTATGACAGTATTGAAAAAAGTTGTAAAAAAACCGATGGATGCACACTTAATGGTAAAACATCCGCAAGATATATTGAGGCATGTGCTGCAGCCGGAGCAGCTTATATCACTCCGCACACAGATTGCATTGAAGGTGATGCTTTTGTGACGATCAACAAGATTATCTCTCTGGGATGCAAAGCCGGGATTGCCATGAACCCGGCAGCTCCTTTAGAGGCGATTCGATATTACCTTCCCCTTCTGTCGAAAGTAACGATTATGATCGTAGATGCAGGATATGCCGGACAGAAGGTGATCACACAGATGTATGATAAAATACGTACCCTTGCAAAATGGAGAGAAGAGATGAAGCTTGACTTTCTGATCGAGGCAGACGGATCGATGAATGCAGGCGTTTATGCTCCTCTTTATGAAGCAGGTGCAGATATGGTTGTACTCGGACCTCCGGCTCTTTGGAATAAAGATGAGGATATCGAAAAGGCGTGGGCAATCATGGAACAGGAAGTAAAAAGTGAACTCGCCGGAATGTAAAATACAATACAGACAGTTTCATGTACATAGAAAAAGAGGCTGTCACAAAGAATGAGAAAAGAAAGGGAATTAATTATGGAAACAAGAAAAAGCGCAAATATCGGCGCAAGACTCGATCGCCTTCCGAATTCGGGATGGCATATTAAAATGTGGCTTGTTACAGCATTTGCCTTGTTGGTGTGCTGGTCAAACGGAATAGGAGGATCGGTTCAGAATATTTTGCTTAACGAGCTTCATTGGTTAGAACCGGGTACAAAACTCCTTGCAATGTGGGGAACAACTTATACGGCAGGACAGCTTTTCGGAGCGCTTGTCGGAGGTCCTATCGGAGATAAAATAGGACGTAAAAAAAGTATTCTTTTATATGAAATTATCCATATTATCGCCATGATCGGCGCGCGATCGCACCGAACATTTATGTATTGTATGTATTCAGACTTGTACAGGGATTCGGACTCGGAGCGCTTCTCGTAGTTCTGTTTGCAGGATTTACAGAGTATGTGCCGGGAAGAAACCGTGGTGTATGGTCAAGCCGTAACTCCTTTATCGGAAACTGGGCTCACCCGATCTGTAACGGAATTGCATTTTTGATCGTGACAACAGGAATCAGCTATAATATGAACTGGAGAATCCAGTATATGATCCCGTCTGTTCTTTCTATTATTGCATCCATCATTATTGCAAAGAAGCTTCCGGAGTCTCCGCGTTGGTTAGAGGCACAGGGAAGAGTTGACGAAGCAGACGCAATCCTTACAAAGATTGAAAAAGAAATTGAAGCGTCAACAGGAAAACCGCTTCCGCCTGTAACAGAAGAGCCGAAAGAAGTAAAACAGCTTCCGTACTCGGCTCTGTTTAAAGGCAAACTTTTGAGAAGAACGATCGTAGGTTCTCTCGTATTGATCGGTATGAACACGATCCAGTATACATTGATGACATGGATGCCGTCCTTGTTGAAATCAATGGGATATGATACATCACAGTCACAGTTTATGACAATGTTCGGACTGTTCGGCGCTCCGTTTGGAATCTTTATCGCATCACTGATCATGGATAAGATTCCGAGAAGAGTTATGGGCGTGATTCTTCTGGCAGCAATGGCTGTACTTGGAGTTATTACAGGACAGCAGACAACAATGACAGCATTGATCGTAACAACATTCTTGCTGAACACGGCAATTTATATGTACGTATGCTATGCTTCCGCGGTGTATGTTCCGGAAATGTGGCCTACGTCGGCAAAACTGTCCGGTTCCGGCTTCTGTAATGCGATCGGACGTGTCAGCAATATCTTCTTCCCGTTCCTCGTAACAAGCGTTGCAGCAGGTTCTATGGGAAGCACGGGAGTATTCGTCCTGATCTCTGTTGTTGCCGTAATAATCGGAGTATGTATTTTGATCTTCGGCGTAGAGACTAGAGGAGAATCTGTAGAAGATATCGGAAATGTTGATTAAACAGAAGTAATAGGTAAATGAGTTTCCTGTTCTCCTAGTATTGGGGAACAGGAAAAATTGTAAAAGATGAAAGGTGAAAGGAAGGATATAAAATGAAAAATTCAGAAGCAATCTTAGTGACTCCAAAACATTTTGAAATACAGGAATGTCCGGTTCCGGAGCCGAAAGATCATGAAATTCTTATGAAAGTAGAGTATGTCGGAATGTGCGGATCTGATATTCATGGATTTGAATTTGGACCGTTTATTCCTCCGAAAGATCCGAATCAAAAGATCGGTCTCGGACATGAGGTGGCGGGAGAAGTTGTTAAAATAGGAGCGAAAGTAACAAAATTTAAAGTCGGAGACAAAGTGCTTATTGAGCCGGGTGTTCCGGATGATACATGTGAGTATTGCCGTACAGGCGTTATAATATTTGTCCGGGAGTTGACTTTATGGCAACACAGCCGAACTATAAAGGGGCGCTGACACAGTATATGACTCATCCGGAAGAATGGACATATCATATTCCGGAAGGGATGACAACGATGGAAGGGGCTCTTGTAGAGCCGGCGGCAGTTGGAATGCATGCTGCTGTTCTCGGAGGAGCACAGCCGGGTAAAAGTATCGTCATCCTCGGAGGAGGAACAATCGGTCTGATGGTTCTTCAGGCTTGTATCAGCCTCGGGGCAACAGATATTACAGTTGTAGATGTTATTGAAAAACGTCTGGAACTTGCAAAAAAATTAGGTGCTGCAAGAGTAATCAACGGAAAAGAAGAAGATACGGTTGCGGTTCTTAGATCGGAAGAAATGTACGGAGATCATGGCGTGGATCTCGTATTTGAGGCGGCGGGAGCTGTATTTACGGCACAGCAGGCAGTACAGATCGTAAGCGGGGCGGTAAAATCATGATGGTAGGAACACAGTCGAAGCCGGTTCCGATCGATTTCTTAAAGATTAACCGAGAAGTGACGATTCAGACATCATTCCGTTATTGCAATAACTTCCCGCAGACGATCGAAGCGATCTCATCAGGAAGATTTAATGTAAAAGATATGGTAACGAACATTTATGATTATGAAGACGTGCAGAAGGCATTTGAAGAAGCGATCGATCCTGTGAAAAAGACGGAGATGGTTAAAGGCGTGATCAAAGTAGCAGAATAGTAAAATTGTGAATCTATCCGACTCGGGCGATATGAAAGTGCATAAATCCAAGCTTGGGTCGTTGAAAAGAAAAGGAGAAAAGTTATGATTTCAGATATCAGATATTGGGAAAAGAAAGCAAGTGAAGGACATTATGCAATCCCTCATTTTAATGTATGGAATGCAGAGATGCTGATGGGAGTTATTGATGCGGCGGAAGAACTGCGCGCGCCGATCATTATTTCATTCGGAACAGGATTTACGGGAAATACTTCTTTTGAAGATTACTGTTATATGATGGAATCTATGGCGAAAAAAGCAAGTGTTCCGGTAATTCTTCACTGGGATCACGGCCGCAATATGACGATCCTTCAAAATGCCGTAGACCATTGCATGAATTCTGTAATGCGTGACGCTTCTGCTCTTCCGTACGAACAGAACGTTGCAGAGATCAAAAGATGCGTAGATTATTTCCACGCTTATAACATTCCGGTTGAGGCAGAACTTGGACATGTAGGAAACGAGACGATCTACGAAGAAGCGTTGTCCGAGTATCACTATACAGATCCGAAACAGGCAAAAGATTTCGTGGACAGAACAGGATGCGATTCTCTGGCTGTTGCGATCGGAAACGTACACGGCGTTTATTCTTCTGAGCCGAAGCTGGCATTTGATATTTTGGAAGAGGTTGCAAATGCAGTTGACGTTCCGCTTGTACTTCACGGAGCATCAGGTATCGGAGATGAAGATATTAAGAAAGCGATCTCTCTTGGAATCGCTAAGATCAATATACATACAGAATTATGCCAGGCTGCTATGGAAGCGATCAACGAACATAAAGACGAGCCGTTCTTGGCTGTGGAACGTGCGGTAAGACAGGCTGTAAAAGAACGTGCAATGTACAAGATCAAATTATTTGGTGATGACGGAAGGGCTGATGAATAAGGTGAGTAAAGATTTGGACGTAATGATTATCGGGGCGGCGATCGTAGATCTGCCGCTGCGCCCGGTAAGTAAAGAAGTGTTTGACGTTGTATCTTATCCGGTAGACGGAATTGCAATGACGATCGGAGGAGATGCGCTTAATGAATCGACCATTATTACAAGACTGGGACATAAGTTGCTTTGATGAGCTGTATCGGTGTCGATGTAGCCGGAGCGTTTGTGTTAAGTCATTGTGAAAGAACAGGAATCGATACAAAATATATCAAACAAGATCCGGCAATCGATACTTCGATCAATGTCGGTCTGGTAGCGGCTGACGGAGAGAGAACTTTTATCACGAACCGTCAGGGAAGTCTTTGGAAATTTAAGTACGAAGATTTGGATATGTCAGCTTTAAAAGGAGCAAAGATTCTTTCGTTTGCAAGTATTTTCAACAATCCGCTTTTTGATAATAAAGCGCTTGTATCTGTATTTTCCAAAGCAAAAGAAGAAGGTATGATCATTTGTGCCGATATGGTGTCGCCAAGATTGAATGAGAAACTGGAAGATATTACGGAAGCGTTGAGTTATGTAGACTATTTCTTCCCGAATTTTGAAGAGGCAAGTGAAATGACGGGAGAGACAGACGAAGCGAAAGTGGCTGATAAGTTATATGCCTGCGGTGTGAAAAACGTAATCATGAAGATCGGTAAAAGAGGATGCTACATCCGTAATGCAGACGGTGCGATGATCGTTCCGGCATGCAAAGGAGTGACGGCAATCGATACGATCGGAGCAGGAGATAATTTCGCATCCGGATTTATTACAGGCCTTTTGGAAGGAAAAGATATCCGTGAATGTGCGATCTATGCAAACTGTACTGCAGCTGTTTCTGTTCAGTATGTCGGCGCGACAGGCGGTGTGACAGATAAAGCGATCGTAGATAAGATGCTTGCGAAATACCGTGAAGATTATAAATAATATCTGCATACTTAAAAGTGTTTGGTTGGATGAAATAGGTTAAGAAAGGGATAGACAGCTATTATGAAAACGATGAAATTAGGAAAGACAGGAATAGATATTTCAAGAATCGGACTTGGAACATGGTCGATCGGAGGCGGTTCTGCGTGGGGCGGAGATCATGAGCTTCAGACAGTTGTAGATACGATAAGGGAAGCTCCTAAGGCAGGAGTCAATCTGATCGATACAGCGCCGGGATACAATTTCGGAAACAGTGAAAAAATTCTCGGAAAAGCTCTTGAGAAAATGAATCGCGAAGAAGTTGTGATCATTACGAAATGCGGAGTTACATGGGATCAGGAGATGAAAGGAGACCTGTTTAATAAAGTAAACGGGATTCAGCTTTATAAAAACCTGAACAGCGAGTCTGTGAAAAAGGAAATTGTCGGCTCTCTTGAGCGTCTCGGAACAGATTATGTGGATGTGTATATGACACATTGGCAGTCTGTGGAAGGATCAGAATATTATGTGCCGATCCAAAAGACAATGGATGTTTTAAATGAGTTAAAAGCTCAGGGAAAGATACGTGCGATCGGAGCGGCAAACGTAGATATCGACCAGATCAAAGAATATTTGAAATGGGGAGATCTTGATATTGTTCAGGCGAAATATTCGATACTTGATCGTGGTATTGAAGATGAGATTATTCCGTGCTGTCGTGAAAACGGTGTGACGATCCAGCATACTCTCCGCTTGAGATGGGACTTCTTTCGGGAACGATGCCGAGAGATTATCAGCCGGTCGGAGCACAGATTCCGAAAAAATGGTTCCAGCCGGATAATATGCAGGCGGCAATGGATATGATGGATAAATGGAAACCGCTTTGCGAAAAATATAATTGTACAATCGCAATCTGGCTCTTGGATGGATACTGGCACAAGGAGATTTCCTGAATCTTCTCAGTGGCTCGACAACAGTAGATCAGATTAAAGAAAATGTGAAATCAGCTGAATTGGAACTTGATCCGGAAGATGTCGCTTATATGCGCGAGCTTGCGGAAGAAATCGATAAATAAGAGGCAACTGTATTTTAAAGATTGTTTGCCTGTATATATTTCCGAGTCTGAATATTTCAAAAGGAGAAATCATGTTTTCAAAGAATAAAGGTCTTGCAAAAACCAACTCAAAGGAGTTATTATTAAATAAAAGTGGTGTGAATAGCGGTGGAAAAGGTACAGAAAGGAAGAAAGCATGGCGGGCAAGGAAAGATTGATGGCAATCCGTCAAACGATACAGATGCAGAAGAAAGCGTCTGTAGGAGAATTGAGTAAAATATGCAGAGTGACGGAAGAGACAATACGCAGAGATTTGGATAAGTTGGAGGCGGATGGCGTCGTGACCCGGGTTCACGGCGGTGCGATCTGGAATGAAGGCATTCAAAAAGAAGGAGTTCATTTTTATCGGAGGATGAGC
>ENA-OQCP01000986-OQCP01000986.1-human-gut-metagenome-genome-assembly--contig:-NODE-986-length-11661-cov-2.078030_pt1 | contig 11661 bp, 14 predicted proteins | sample MGYA00242760_ERZ504583 | MGnify/ENA primary metagenome ERZ504583 (study PRJEB26092, sample SAMD00036308) | human gut metagenome | host: Homo sapiens | study: EMG produced TPA metagenomics assembly of...
CACCGCCCCGGAGCCGCCCGCAGCCGACCCGCAGCCTGCCCGGCCTCAAAAGCACGGCCCCGGGGCAAAAACCATGTGGCTGATTTTCGCCGTTGTCATTGCTGCGGCGCTGCTCGTCCAGCTGGGTGTCCTTGTGCTGAGCTTTGCAAAGCCCAGCGGCGGCACGGCGTCGATGGTTGTTGCGCCGACGGAGGAAGAAACTGCTGCATCCGGTCTTGTCCGCACCGAGGATTTTTACAACGGGACAGCCGCCACCGAGGACGCGGACAGCGGCAGCCCATTGGAGAAGATGGATTTCACCACCGGTCTGGCCGACGCCAAAAATATAACCTTCGACATCGACTACGGCGCGGTCACAGTCGTTGTGGACAGTGGTGCGGCGGAGCCGACCCTTTCCTGCACGAACCTGCGTCAGGACTGGTTCACCTTTACCAACACGGGCGACAACACAAGCCCGGTGCGTGTCAGCTACAAGGTGCCCGCCAACTACAACCTCGGCAAAGAGCTGGGGCCCGAGCCTGAGTTTGTCCTGTCCGTGCCGGATGCGAATACCTTCCATTTTAAAAGGCTCTCCATCACTGCCGCTATGGGCGATGCAGAATTTGACAACAGCGATACCATCGCCGCCGACAGCATCGACTTAGATCTGGCGATGGGCAACTTACCGGTAGCACCGTGCAGGCAGAGCAGTTTACGGCGAATATCTCAATGGGCGATTTTGATTTGGGGCTGCTGGCGGGCGTTGAAACCGCTAAAGTCGAAGCTGCCATGGGCAATATTGGCCTGACGGTGGACGGCAGGCCCGACGATTACGCGCTTGACCTGCAAACGTCCATGGGGAATGTGGTGTTCAACGGCAGGACGATGAGCAGCATCTACACCCAAACAGCCGCCGCGCCCCGCAGCGTGACCCTTACCGCGTCGATGGGCGATGTAGTGCTGACGACGACGCAGTAATCCCGTATGGCAGGGGCCGATGCGAGCATCGGCCGCCTGGCCGCCACAAAGTCATACTCCTGCCTCGAAAACTTGTTCAAATTCCACAACTTTCGTTTTTGCGGTGCAAGAAAGATTTCCGCAGGAATCCTTTGTATTTTGTCCGCGGTTGTGGTACAATCTTTCTAATACGAAAAATGTCGAAACAGGAAAGTCAGGAGAGTGTATTATGGCATACTATTTTTCCGAGCCGTCCCGTACTTTTGGTGAATATCTGCTGGTTCCGGGGTATTCCTCCTCGGAGTGCGTCCCCACGGCTGTCAGCCTCAAGACCCCGCTGGTCAAGTACCGCAAGGGTGAGGAGGCCTGCCCGCTGGAGATGAACATCCCGATGGTCTCTGCCATCATGCAGTCCGTCTCCGGCGAAAAGCTGGCGATTGCGCTGGCCAAGCAGGGCGGCGTTTCCTTCATCTACGGCTCTCAGACCATTGAGCAGGAGGCCGATATGGTCCGCCGCGTCAAGGCCTACAAGAAGGGCTTTGTCACCTCTGACTCCAACCTGCCGCCGGAGGCCACCCTCGGCGATGTGCTGGACCTCAAGACCCGCACCGGCCACTCCACCGTTGCCATCACCCATGACGGCACTGCCCACGGCAAGCTGCTGGGTATCGTGGCCAGCCGCGACTACCGCCTCTCTCGCATGACGATGGATCTCAAGGTCACCGAGTTCATGACCCCGCTGGACAAGCTGGTCACGGCCCCCGACACCACCAGCCTGCATGACTGCAACGACATCATCTGGGACAACAAGATCAACTCTCTGCCCCTGATCGACGCCGAGGGCCACCTACAGTATATGGTTTTCCGCAAGGACTACGACTCCCACAAGGAGAATGTCAACGAGCTGCTCGACGAGAACAAGAGCTATGTGGTCGGCGCCGGCATCAACACCCGCGACTACGCCCAGCGCGTGCCCGCACTGGTGGACGCCGGTGTGGATGTACTCTGCATCGACTCCTCCGAGGGCTTCAGCGAGTGGCAGTCCCGCACCATCGCATGGATCCGCGAGAACTACGGCGATAAGGTAAAGGTCGGCGCAGGCAACGTTGTTGACCGCGAGGGCTTCCTCTTCCTTGCCAAGGCAGGTGCAGACTTCATCAAGATCGGCATCGGCGGCGGCTCCATCTGCATCACCCGTGAGACCAAGGGCATCGGCCGCGGTCAGGCTACGGCTGTCATCGAGGTTGCCAAGGCCCGCGATGAGTATTATAAGGAGACCGGCATCTACATCCCCATCTGCTCTGACGGCGGCATCGTGCAGGACTACCACATCACGCTGGCACTGGCCATGGGCGCTGACTTCGTCATGCTGGGCCGTTATTTTGCCCGCTTTGATGAGTCCCCGACGAACAAGCTGCGCGTTGGCGGCAACTATGTCAAGGAGTACTGGGGCGAGGGCTCCAACCGCGCCCGCAACTGGCAGCGCTATGACCTCGGCGGCGCACAGAAGCTGAGCTTTGAGGAGGCGTTGACTCCTACGTTCCCTACGCCGGCTCTCTGGCAGACGGTGTGCAGACCACCCTGTACAAGGTGCGCTCCACCATGTGCAACTGCGGTGCGCTCTCCATCCCCGAGTTGCAGGAGAAGGCCCGCCTGACAGTTGTGTCCTCCACCTCCATCGTTGAGGGCGGCAGCCACGATGTCATCCTGAAGAACGGCCCGCAGAACCGCTAAGCTATAATAAAAAATTGCCGCCGACCGGACAAAAACCGGTCGGCGGCTTTTTTTACGATTCGGATTGTGCTTTGCCAACCTCTGCGTTAAAAAATACCACAGGCAGCATCAGCAAAAACGGATTGGCGGAGAGCAAAAACGGCTTATTCTCCATAAAGAGATACAGCGTCAGCGCCACCAGACAGATGACCTCGGTCGAGCGATGCTTCTTTGCCAGCCGCCACAGCAGCAGCAGAAAGACCGCTGCAACTAAGATTGCGCCCAGCATGCCCTTGTTCATCGGCACAGCCAGAAAGGTGTTGTCGATGGCGTGATGCTCGTCGCCGTCGGTAGGCAGGCCGCCCAGCAGCGAGAGGGGCGCACTCCAGAACACATTGTGCCAAATCTCAAACCGACCCGACAGCGCAATGCTCAACAGCAGCAGCGCCATACGCTCATACGGCCATTCCGGATTGTAGACATACCCGGCGTACAGGCTGAAAGCCGCCAGCGCGACCGGCAGGGCAAGTGCCAGTGCATAAAAGATCTTATTATCGAACAGCCTCGGCAGAAAACGCTGCACAAAAACAGCGCAAACAGCACCGCCATGCCGCCGAACGCCCCGCGGCTGCCGGGTACCTTGTAGGTGAAGATCGCCAGCGCCGCCAGCCCGGCCCAGTCGAATGCCCGCAGCCGGTCGTGACGCAGCCAGCCCCACGCAAAAAAGACGCCGACCAGCCGAGCGCCGAATCCGTTGTAGTGGCCGTAGCCGAAATCCCAGTTGCGGCAGTAGAAGTTATAGGGCATCAACGGTGTGGCAAAGTGCAGGAGCTGCACAAGCGCCAGCCCCGCCGCGGCGGTGATCAGATAGACGCGCAGCGCCGTTTGCAGGTCCACATCCTTGGCCCCCAGCCCGACCAGCGCCGCCAGAAAAAACCACTGGTCGCCGCCGTACCATGCGGTAAAGGCCGTGTACGCCAGCACCGCGCAGACCAGCACCCTCTGCAGCCGCGTCTCATACTTGGTCAGCAGCACGATCTTGCCAGCCAGCAGCAGCACGGCGCAGCCGGTCAGCCCCAGCCGCGCCAGACGGCTGAACCCCGGCAGCGTAGCTTGAATGTTGGAACTGAAAACCTCGCTCAGCACCAGCAGCAGCGCCAGCCCCGCGCAGTAGACCCGCGCGGCCAGCGGCTTGTATTTATGGTAAAGCATAGATGAATCCTTTCGGGATTAAACAAAAATCACTATAAGTATATCATATAAACAATAAAAAGAAAACCCTGTAAAAATAGCGGCACACGGTAGGGGCCGCACATGTGCGGCCAGCAACTTTCCCATAAGCGCCTGCTGGTCCTTCACGCGAGGGCCGGGCATGCCCGGCCCCTGCATAAATAATGTTGATAAACACAAAACACATCCTTGCGAGTTTTGCAAAAATAATGCTTGACATTCCCGCTGCAATCCGCTAAAATAAAACCATTCCAAATGCAGTGAAGGGGAGAAAGCAGCACTCATCCGTTACAGAGAGCCGCCGGTCGGTGCAAGGCGGTATGGCGGGTGCTGTATACTGGCCCCGGAGCAGCCGCGCTGACAGGTAGGTGCGGACGGAGCCTGACCGTTATCATACAGGCGCGAGTTCGCCGCAGCTGATCGTACAGAGCGGCCGTTACACGGCAATGAGAGTGGTACCGCGGGTACAGCAAGTTTGAATTTTGCTCCCGTCTCTCAAAGGTCTTTCGCCTTTGGGGGACGGTTTCTTTTTGTCTCCCTCAAAGTGCGAACCGAACGCTTTGAAGGAGGCATTTTTAATTATGATGGACGCAACAAAGTACAGTGTAGGGTATTATCCGCCGCCGGTCGAGCCCGGCCATGTCTACGAGTGGACGCAGAAGGACCACATCGAGAAAGCCCCGGCGTGGTGCAGCGTGGATCTGCGCGATGGCAACCAGAGCCTGATCGTGCCGATGAGCCTTGAGGAAAAGCTTGAGTTTTACGATATGCTCGTCAAAATCGGCTTTAAGGAGATCGAGGTCGGCTTCCCGGCAGCCAGCGAGACCGAGTATGAGTTCCTGCGCACCCTCATTGACGGCAACCGCATCCCGCAGGATGTGACGGTGCAGGTGCTGACCAGTGCCGCGACCATATCATCCGCAAGACCTTCGAGCCGTCAAGGGCGCACCGCGGGCCATCATCCACTTCTACAACTCCACCAGCGTTGCCCAGCGCGAGCAGGTGTTCAAAAAGTCGAAGGAGGAGATCAAGCAGATCGCCGTGGACGGCGCAAAGCTTGTCAAGCAGCTCAGCGAGGAGTACGAGGGTAACTTCCTGTTTGAGTACAGCCCCGAAAGCTTTACCGGCACCGAGCCGGACTACGCGGTTGAGGTCTGCAACGCTGTGTTGGATGTCATGCAGCCCACGCCCGACCGCCCGATGATCATCAACCTGCCCGTCACGGTCGAGATGAGCATGCCCCACATCTACGCCAACCAGATCGAGTGGTGCTCCAAACACCTGAAATATCGTGACAGCGTTATTTTGTCTACCCATCCGCACAATGACCGCGGCTGCGGCGTGGCGGATGCTGAGCTGGCCGTGCTGGCCGGTGCCCAGCGCATCGAGTGCTGCCTTTTCGGCAACGGTGAGCGCACCGGCAATGTGGACGCCATCACGCTGGCCATGAATATGTACAGCCACGGTGTAGACCCGCACCTTGATTTCAGCAATATGCCTGCCATCTGCGAGGTGTATGAGCGCGTTACCCGGATGCATGTGTATGAGCGCACCCCCTACGCCGGCGCCCTTGTCTTTGCGGCGTTCAGCGGCAGCCATCAGGACGCCATTGCCAAGGGCATGACCTGGCGCAAGGAAAAGCATCTCCATGAATGGACCTGCCCGTATATTCCCATCGACCCGCATGACATCGGCCGTACCTACGATGCCGATGTTATCCGCATCAACTCCCAGAGCGGCAAGGGCGGCATCGGCTTCCTGCTGCAGCAGAATTACGGCTACAACCCGCCGCCCAAAATGCGGGAGGATCTCGGCTACCGCGTCAAGGAAGTCAGCGATCATGAGCATCGTGAGCTGGGCGTGCAGGAGGTCCTCGCCGTCTTTGAAAAGAGCTATCTCAACCACACCGCGCCGCTGAATGTCTCCGAGGCGCACTTCGTCCAGAACGAGAACGGCAGCATCACCGCCAAGGTGACGATCACCAGCGGCGGCAACACGACCCCCTGCACAGCCACCGGCAACGGTCGTCTGGACGCCGTGGCCACGGCCATCGAGAAGCAGACCGGGATGCACTTTACGCTGGTACACTACAGCGAGCATGCGCTGGACGCCGACACGAATGCCCGCGCCTGCTCCTATGTCGGGCTGAAATGGGCCTCCGGCGAGGAGACCTGGGGCTGCGGCACCCACACGGATATTATTGTGGCGGGCATTAAGGCGCTGGTGAGTGCGATCAACAATAAGTAAACACCCTACAACGCACTGCCGGGTAGGGGCCGGACATGTCCGGCCCTCAACATAAGGGCAGGCGGCACATAAAGGCAAGGCCGAGGGCGGGGCATGCCCCGCCCCTACGGTGAGATAATCCTAAAACGGAGGTACACGACCATGGGCATGACCATGACCCAAAAAATCTTAGCGGCCCACTGCGGCGAGGCAGCCGTGACGGCGGGCCAGCTCATCAATGCCAAGCTCGACATCGTGCTGGGCAATGACATCACGACCCCGGTCGCCATCAATGAATTTGAAAAAGCCGGGTTTGACTCGGTGTTTGATAAGACCCGCGTCAATATTGTGTTGGATCACTTTGTCCCCAATAAGGACATCAAGAGCGCAACGCAGTCCAAGCAGTGCCGCGAATTTGCCGACAAGTACGACATTCTCAACTTCTACGATGTGGGCCAGATGGGCGTTGAACATGCCCTGCTGCCCGAAAAGGGCATCGTGACCGCCGGTGACTGCATCATCGGTGCCGACAGCCACACCTGCACCTACGGTGCGGTGGGGGCGTTCTCCACCGGTGTCGGCTCCACCGATATGGCCGCCGGCATGGCAAAGGGCATGGCGTGGTTTAAGGTCCCCGCCGCGATCAAGGTCGAGCTGAAGGGCGCTCTGCGCAAGCCTGTCACCGGCAAGGATGTCATCCTGCACCTCATCGGAAAAATCGGTGTATCCGGCGCGCTGTACAAGAGCCTTGAGTTTACCGGCGAGGGCGTCAGCAGCCTGACGATGGAGGACCGGCTCTGCATCTGCAATATGGCCATCGAGGCCGGTGCCAAGAACGGCATCTTCCCCGTGGACGAAGTGACCGAGGCCTATCTCAAAGGCCGGAGCCAGCGCCCGTGGACGAAGTACGAGGCTGACCCCGATGCCGAGTACGAACAGACCATCACGATCGACCTTGACACGCTCGAGCCTACCGTCAGCTACCCGCACCTGCCCGAAAACACCCACCCGCCAGAGAGGGCAGGAACATCAAGATCGACCAGATCGTCATCGGCTCCTGCACGAACGGCCGCATTGAGGATATGCAGGCTGCCTACGAGATTTTGAAGGCAGACACATTGCCAAGGGTGTGCGCGGCATCATTATCCCCGCCACGATGGCCGTCTACAAGGAGTGCATCCTGCGCGGCTACACCGAGGCGTTTATTGACGCCGGCTGCATCGTCTCCACGCCCACCTGCGGCCCCTGCCTGGGCGGCTACATGGGCATTTTGGCAGCGGGGGAGCGCTGTGTCTCCACCACCAACCGCAACTTTGTCGGCCGCATGGGGCATGTGGACTCCGAGGTCTATCTTGCCAGCCCCGCAACGGCGGCGGCCAGCGCACTGACCGGCTACATCACCGACCCCAGGGAGGTTTGAGCTATGAACGCAAGAGGTCCTGTTTTTAAATATGGCGATAACATTGATACCGATGTCATTATCCCCGCCCGTTATCTGAATACCCAGAGCGCCGCCGAGCTGGCGAGCCACTGCATGGAGGACATCGACAAGAGCTTCGTCACCCGCGTCAAGGCCGGTGACATCATGGTGGGCGGTGAGAACTTCGGCTGCGGCTCCTCGCGTGAGCATGCCCCCGTTGCCATCAAGCGTCCGGCATCAGCTGCGTCATCGCCAAAAGCTTTGCCCGCATCTTCTACCGCAATGCCATCAATATCGGTCTGCCGATCCTCGAATGTCCCGCCGCAAGCGAGGCAATCGCCGAGGGTGACACGGTCAGCATCGACTTTGACACCGGCGTCATTACAGACGAAACCAACGGCCAGACCTTTCAGGCCGCGCCGTTCCCGCCGTTTATCCAGAACATCATTGCCAAGGGCGGGCTGATGAACAGCTTGAAGGATTAAAAAGGCTTCCCCCGCGGGGGAAGCTGTCACCGAAGGTGACTGATGAGGGGCGGCGCTGCCTTTATTGCCCGTTTATGGGCAGTTGCGGAAAGCTCGCCTCATCCGACTCACTACGTTCGGCCACCTTCCCCCTCAGGGGAAGGCTATATGCGAGAGGAGACACCCATGAACAAAAACATTACCCTGATCTACGGCGACTGCTCCAGCCCGGAGATCGTGACACAGGCGGTGCGTGTCCTGGATAAAATCGCGGCCAGACACGGCCACACCTTTACCTATACCCGCGCCTACATGGGCGGCGAGGCCATCGACAAATTCGGTGACCCGCTGCCGGAATCCGAACTGGAAAAATGCAAAAACGCTGACAGTGTCCTGCTGGGTGCCATCGGCGGCCCCAAGTGGGAGGGACTGCCCGGCGAAAAGCGCCCCGAAAAGGGTCTGCTGCGGCTGCGCGCCGGCATGGGCCTGTACGCCAACAACCGGCCGGCGAAGATCTGCCGCAGCTGGCCGATGCCTCCCCGCTGAAAAAGTCCATCGTGGATAAGGGCATTGACTTCCTTGTTGTGCGTGAGCTGATCGGCGGTGTCTATTTCGGCGAGCATAAGACGATTGAGCAGAACGGCGAGAAGGTCGCCATCGACACGATGCCCTACTCCGAGCATGAGATCGAGCGCATCGGCCGCATCGGCTTTGAAACAGCCATGAAGCGCCGCAAAAAGCTGACCTGTGTGGACAAGGCCAATGTGCTGGACACCAGCCGCCTGTGGCGCGCCGTCATGCACCGCCTGCAGGCCGAGTACCCCGAGGTTGAGTACAGCGAGATGTTTGTGGATAACTGCGCCATGCAGATCTGCAAAAACCCCGCGCAGTTTGATGTTATTGTGACCGAGAATATGTTCGGGGATATCCTCTCCGATGAGCCAGCGAGATCACCGGCAGCATCGGCATGGTGCCGTCCTCCTCTCTGGGCGAGGGAACCTGCGGCCTGTATGAGCCGATCCACGGCTCCGCACCCGACATTGCCGGGCAGGATGTCGTGAACCCAATCGCCTGCATCCTCTCCGCCGCCATGATGCTGCGCTACAGCTTTGACATGCCGGTCGAGGCGGATGAGATCGAGGCTGCCGTGAACGCGGTTCTCGATGCCGGCTACCGCACCGCCGACATGATGGCAGACGGCTGCACCAAGGTTGGCTGCACAGAGATGGGCAACAAGATTTTGGAGCATATTTAAAAGGCTTCCCCCGCAGGCGCGTGTCGAAGCGCAACCGCCGTAGGCGGCACTTGGCGCGTAGACTGAAGCTGTCACCGAAGGTGACTGATGAGGGGCGACCTTCCCGCAGCAACCCGTTTGTGGGCAATTGCGGAAAGCTCGCCCTCATCCGACCTCACTACGTTCGGCCACCTTCCCCCGCAGGGAAGGCAAAGCATCCCTCGATGGTTCCGCACCATCGGGGGACACTTTTATTTCTCCATCACATCCCGCCAGGGCCGTTTTTCGGCAAGCTCGTTGCGGCGGTGGTTGCGCCAGACAAGCAGCGCTGCCAGTGCCGCGCCGAACAGGATGACTGCCGCAAGGTTGGGCAGGCCCACCGTGGGCAGCAGCGGCGTGATCCATTTGTCGACGAACCAAAACTCCACGAACCACAAAAACAGCATGGCGGCTGTAATGACACCGTACCGCACACCTTTTTCGGTGGAGGCCGCCCACTCGGCGGGGACAATGCGCTGCAGCAGCCACGCACTGGGCATCATAATGGCAATGCAGAGCACAAGCCAGACCGCGTCATAATGGCAGTCCCACGGGAGGCCCAACACCGTATAGGTCGCGGCGGAGGCCAACGCAAACGTGCACAGCCACACAAGGCTGTCTGCCATGTAATCCGCAAACTTCGGCTTGGGCATGCTTGCCAGCAGATTCCGCTTAAAAACGTCTACATCCCCGATGACCGATGGCAGATAGTCGCGCCGGGCCTCGGCCTGTGCCGCCATCGCAATCAGGTCCTTGCGGATCAGCTCAATCTCGTACCCGATGCCGCGTGTGTTGTCCGCTACGCTGATGATTTCCGTGATGGTGTCGCGGTCGTACTCTGCCAGCGTTGAAAAAATCAGGTCGTTTTCCTTTTTTAAGTCGCGGTATTCGTTGCGCATTGTTTTCATGGTTCAGCCTCCTTGTTCTGCATAATGCGGTTTACGGCGGCACCGGTGGTCTGCCATGCCGCAGTAAATTCTGCCAGATACTGCTCGCCGTCAGGCGTCAGCCGGTAATATTTGCGGCTCGGCCCGCCGGAGCCGGCGCGGTACTCCGCCGCGATCAGCCCTTGCGCTCCAGCCGCAGCAGCAGGGGATAGAGTGTGCCCTCGGTCAGGTCGGCAAAGCCGCTCTCCCGCAGGGTGACGGCAATGGCATAGCCATAGGTCGCCTCGCGCGAGATGATCTTTAAAATACACCCCTCCAGCGTTCCCTTGCGCAGCTGCGCGCGATCAAACATCGTCTACCCTCCTGACTACCTTGTATTACCATGTTCCTTGACTATATTGTAATGCAAAGTAGTGCTGCTGTCAAGCAGAAAATAAAAAACCTCCCTTTGAAAAGGGAGGTGCAAAACCAGATTGAGGCTTGCTGTTCGCTGTTACGATTTGCCGCGCTTATACCAGCAGCTTGCGGCAAAATCAAAGAGAGTTCTGCACGGGCTGCCAATTCAGCACGGCCAATGCTGCTGTGGCCAGCAGCGTGTACCACAGCACGGGCAATGCCACGGGCGCACCGCGCAGCGGCTCAAAAAGCTGCAGTTGCACAAGCAACGCAAGAATCGGCAGGTGCAGCAGGTAGATGGCAAGGGTGCGCCGCCCCAGACCGGTCAGCCGGCGCCCGCTGCTGAAGGCAGCCACAAGCGCCGCCGTGGTGGCAATGCCGACCAGATAAAGACGATGCGGTATTCCGGCCGGTCGCCGCCCGCATAGCTTACATCGTGGAACAGCTCGGCACTGTTGTCCAAGATCGTCTCCGAGCAAAAGACCCGGATAAAGTAGAGCCGTAGCCGACCGCCAGACCTGCTGCAGGCAGCAGCCGTGCAGCACGGTTTTGTGCGGCAAAGGCGGCCAGCGTATCCAGCTGTGGGCGGAACAGTACGCCAAAGGCATAAAACGGGAAGAAGGCGAACACCCGCACAAGCATGAACGGCCAGTCTATCAGCGCCGGCCAGCCCCACGGCCACCGCCAGCGACATGCCCAGACAGGAGCCGGCCAGCCCAGCCGGTCGCGCAGCAGGCAGAGCAGCGGCAGCGTCAGGTGCCAGAAGATCAACGCATACAGATACACATGTGCCGCCATGGCAGCAGCAGAGCGGCCAGCACACCGCCGCTCTCGGCAAAATCCTCCCGCAGAACGACTGCGCGAAAGACAAGCATCAGACTCTGCCCAAGGAAATAGAGCCAAAGCTGCTGGGTGACCAGCTTGCGCGGGTTGAACCGTGCTACCAGCCCGCTGCAGATGCAGAACAGCGCCATGTGGAACGCATAGATGCAGAAAAACGACGCACTGACGAAGGAATACCCCATGCGGTACTGCTCGATAAAATGGCCGAGCACAACCAGCAGGATGCCAAGCCCTTCAGCTCGTCAATATAATCGCGGCGCTGGGGCATTATTG
>ENA-OQCP01000987-OQCP01000987.1-human-gut-metagenome-genome-assembly--contig:-NODE-987-length-11657-cov-1.357069_pt1 | contig 11657 bp, 16 predicted proteins | sample MGYA00242760_ERZ504583 | MGnify/ENA primary metagenome ERZ504583 (study PRJEB26092, sample SAMD00036308) | human gut metagenome | host: Homo sapiens | study: EMG produced TPA metagenomics assembly of...
TGGGCAGTCGGTGATCTGTCCTCCGATACCCACATACACTTTTTTTTATAGATGCATGTAAAGTCTCTTCCAATTTGACAGATTACTGCACTGAGGCATTGCGTCGTTTTGTCCAGATTGTATATTGCTCCTTTCTTGATACAATCGGATGAGCGTTCGCTGGCATATGCAAGAACCTGGATGCTTCCGTCAGCATTCTTCTTTCCCGCAATACCTGTTATTTTTGCCGATCCCAGCTCTATTGCTGCTATAAAGTCTGTTGCTGCCATATCTTATTTCTCCTTTTTGGTACAAATAATCTGATTGTTAAATTCAATGCTGATCCGTTCGTATTTTGTTCCATCCTACCCGGTTCAGCGCACTTTGGTAGAATGTTCGCAATTTACTGAATTTTTCTTTATAATTTCCAGGTTTCCCTAAAAAGAGTATATGTTCACCTACTCGGGGAACCAATTCCAGTTCTTGTTTGGGAGTTACATTGATTTGCTCAATTTGTGATTCCCAGAATTTGTCCGATTGTAGGAATTTTCCCAACGGGTATAATTCTGTTTGGGCAAACTTGCGGTCTATGAATCCGGTTGCAACAACTACATGAATCGATTTCCCGGCTGCGGTCATTATTTTTCCTGCATTATCTAAATAGTAATTGTTTCCGTTGCTGCTCATGACTCGCATGACAGGAACTCTTTGATAAATGTCAATAGCCACCTTGCCTCCTGATGTAAGATAGCACTCTGCATTTTCGATAAAGGGATGGTTGGAAAGAAATTCCTCCAGCTGGCGCACATTTATGCTTGAGAGTTGCTTGCCCTCAGGGTATATCTTTCCTTTTTTCAGAATCTCTTTGACTTCTTTATCCGTAACAAAGCCGTAATCAATACTATCTTTGACAGTCAATTCCATACCCTTGCAAACCTGATCGGCAGGCTTGCTATTAAATGTGGTAACGGCTAATATTAAATAAGCTGTTGCCAGTAATAATGTGCAGAGTATGAAAATTCGTTTTATCATTTGTCTTTTAATAATTCGTATATCTGTGGTACATAGTTTTCTATATCTCCGGCTCCTAATGTTATAAGAACATCAGTCTTTTTGTGTTTTATGACTCCAGTAAATTTTCTTTAGAACACATACTTTTTTTCGATATCAGGGCGTAGGTTATCATAAATTAATTTGCTGGTTATACCTTCTATCGGTAATTCGCGTGCCGGATAAATATCAAGCAGGATAACTTCGTCGAGAAGTGACAAACTGTCTGCAAAATCTTTATAGAAATCGCGAGTACGTGTATATAGATGAGGCTGGAAAACAGCTGTTATCTTTTTATCAGGATAAAGCATTCGTACAGAAGATATGCTTTGCTTGATTTCTGCCGGATGATGGGCATAGTCACTGATAAACACGATTCGGTCATTTTTCAGCTTGAAGTCAAATCGGCGGTCTACTCCCCGGAAACCAGGCATCGCCTGTTTGATCTCCTCGTTTGTAGCTCCTCCTATTTGTGCTAAGGCCATTGCAGCTATTCCATTTTCGATATTGACGTAGACAGGAACTCCTAATTGTATTCCTTTTATATTACCCAATGGAGAAATGAAGTCGAAATAAATTTCTCCGTTTTCGATCCGGATGTTTCTGCATGGAAATCCCCCTCTTCTGTGGAATAGGTATATACCGTCACTCCTGGTTGTACAGCTGGGTTGAGATCGATCCCTTTTTTTATGATAAGGTAACCTTCCGGCTGAATTAGAGAGGTATATTTCTGAAAACTTTCTACATATGCTTCGTGAGTACCGTATATATCCAAATGATCTGAGTCTGTTGCAGTGATAACAGTCGCATATGGAGTCAGCCAATGGAATGAACGGTCGAATTCATCGGCTTCGATAACAACAAAGTCGCTTTTATCGGACAGCAACAGATTTGTGTGATAATTCTTTGATATTCCTCCCAGAAAGGCATTACATCCTACATGAGAATGATCCAGCAGATAGGCGGTCATTGTGGAAGTTGTTGTCTTTCCATGGGTACCCGCTACACAGAGTCCTTTTTCTGTACGTGTAAGCATACCCAATACTTGAGCACGTTTTTGTATTTCAAATCCATGCTCACGAAAATAGTTAAGCTCTTTGTGGTCAGCAGGAATTGCAGGAGTATATACAATCAAAGTCGTTTCCGGATTCAGAAAATCATCTGGAATGAGTGAAACGTTTTCTTCATAATGAATAGCTGCTCCTTCTTTAATTAATGTTTCGGTCAGTTCACTTGGTGTACGGTCGTAGCCGCCTACCTTTTTACCTTTTGATAAAAAGTAGCGAACCAGAGCACTCATACCTATACCTCCTGCTCCGATGAAATAAACAGCTTTCAGTGTATTAACGTTCATGTTCTTTTTTATATTTTACAGCTAGCTTATAGACTTCGTTTGCAATGACATTTGCAGAATCCTTAAACGCCAGCTTGGCTATGTTCATACTTAAATTTTTTAATGTGTCCGGCTGCGATACAGTTGCTATTGCCAGGTCGAGGAGCTTTTGTGTAGCTTCTGAGTCTTTAACATATAGAGCTGCCCCTTTGTTGACTAAAGCAAGTGCATTTTTAGTCTGGTGGTCTTCGGCTACATTCGGCGAGGGAACGAGTATGACTGGTTTTTGCAGTAGCAAAACTCAGAAATCGATCCTGCTCCGGCACGGCTGATAACCAAATCGCTGCGGTGTATGCTGCTGCCATGTCTGATATGAAATCAGTAGTGTGCAACATCGGAATTTCTCCAGCTTTCGCTACTGTAGCTTTAGCTTCGTTGATGTAAAACTTACCGGTTTGCCAGATAAACTGAACTCCGGAGTTTTAATCTTTCCAACCCTTGCATAACACAATTGTTTATTGTGCGTGCACCCAGACTACCTCCGACAATTAATATTGTTTTCTTCTGCGGATCTAATCCAAACGATTGAATTGCTTTTTCACGATCGATGGAACTGTTTAATAACCCTTGCCGTACCGGATTACCGGTAAGGATGATTTTTTCTTTATCAAAAAACGTTCCATACCTTCATAAGCAACACAAATCTTGCATGCTTTCTTTGCAAGCAGTTTGTTGGTTACTCCTGCATAAGAATTTTGTTCTTGAATCAGCGTCGGGATACCATCATGCCTGCCATTTTAAGGGTGGGACCACTGGCATATCCGCCAACTCCCACTGCGGCATCTGGTTTGAACTCTTTGATAATTTGACGTGCTTTCAACTGACTGCGAAACAGTTTTATGAGAACACTAAAGTTCTTCAATAAGTTTTTTCTGTCGAATCCGGCAACAGGTAAGCCTATTATTTTATATCCTGCGGCTGGCACACGTTGCATTTCCATACGCCCTTCTGCACCAACAAACAGAATTTCCGTATCGGGATGCTGTTCCTTGATTGCATTGGCTATGGATACTGCTGGAAAGATGTGACCTCCCGTACCTCCTCCGCTGATTATAATCCTCAAATTATCTTTCATAATTTTATATTTTCCTGCAAAGTTAGGAATAAACTTGTAAAAATAATTATTCTGTTTCTATTTTATTTAGCTGCAAAATTACAGGGATAAGAAGCTCTATTCTTTTTTAGATTTCTCCATTTTGCTCTTTATTCTGCGATTCATTTAATGTTTGTTCTTTTGCAAGATTAGCTGCATTTTGCAGCAATGTAACTGCAGCTTCTTGTATTTGTTTTTGCTTTTCTGCTTCTTCCTGCTCTTGTTGTTTCTTCAATTCATTTACGTGACGGCTGATGCTTAATATGATGCCGATGTATGCACAGTTGACCAGCGTGGAAGTACCTCCTTTACTGATTAAAGGGAGAGGTTGTCCGGTTACCGGCATGATGCCGACAGCCACCAGCATGTTAAACATTGCCTGTGTTACAAGAAGTAAACCGATGCCCATGACTAAAAAGGAGTAGTACGACTTGTCGCAGTTTCTCGCAATTTTTCCTATCCTCATTAAAAGCCATATGTACAGAAAGGCAACGATGCCTCCGCCTATCAGTCCCAATTCTTCTATGATGATGGCATAAATGAAATCTGAAAAAGCTTGTGAAAGGAAATCGCGCTGTACACTATTGCCTGGGCCTTTTCCTAGAATGTTACTTGTTGCTATGGCTATATTGGCATGGGCAATCTGTCCGTCCCCGTCGATATCGAATTTCTCAGGAGGAACCGTCGATGTGTCAAAATGGTTATCCAAACGGCTTTGCCAGGTTACCATACGATGTAAACCTATTTTATCCCATGTTTCAGAAGGAACATATTTAATTGTGCATAAAGCAAAGATTAGAGCTCCACCGCATATGCCTACAAGCATAGCCATTGCCGGAGAGGAACTCGTCCGACATACATCATGAGAAATACGCTTCCACATAACAATACGGCTGTGGAAAGATTCTCGGTAATGATAAGTATGCAGGTTATACCCGTAACCCATAGTATGTATTTAAAAGCTTTTGGATTTGCTTGTTTTTCCTCTTGCATTTTCGACAAGATGAATGCAACAGTTATGATTGTTGCCATTTTTGCTACTTCAGAAGGCTGGAATTGAATAAATCCCAAATCTATCCAGCGTTTTGCTCCATTAGTCAAAGCTCCTATTATAAACACGGCAATCAGTAATAGCCATGATATCGGCAATAGTATAATGAATGTTTTAAACCAGCGGCAAGGAATATTGTGGACGATAAGTACTACAATAGCTCCTACCGCCATTAATATCATGTGCATGGTAATAGGTCTCCAGTGATCACCGCTTTTGTAAGTCAGTGTACTAGAGGCGCTGAATACTTCAATGATAGAAACAAGGCAAAGTAATAGGAAAATAATCCATATTACTTTGTCGCCTTTGAATAAGTTTTTTAGCAAATCCATTTTGTCAGGATAATTTTATTATAAATTTCTCACACATTCTTTAAACTGGTCGCCACGGTCTTCATAACTTTTGAATAAGTCGAAGCTAGCGCAGCATGGACTCAGAAGTACGGTTTCTCCTTTTTTCGCCATACGGTATGCGGCATCTACTGCATCTTTCATGCTTTGTACATCGGCGATAGGCAATCCAAATCCATCAAAGAAGTCATGTAGTTTCTCGTTGTGGAGTCCAAGGAATATTAATCCGGAGCATTTTTCTTTCACCAGATCGGCTATTTCGTTATAGTCATTTCCTTTGTCTTTGCCTCCTAAGATAAGCACTGTCTTAGTTTTCATACTGTTGAGTGCATACCAGCACGAGTTGACATTAGTCGCTTTCGAGTCGTTGATATAATCTACTCCACGTACGCGTGTTACTTTTTCCAGACGGTGTTCAACCCCTTTAAAATCACTCAGTGCTTCGCGGATACATTCTTTTCGGATGCCAGCAATATTGGCTGAAATACCGGCAGCCATTGAGTTGAACAAGTTGTGAGTACCTGTCAGGGCAAGTTCCTCTTGTTCCATGTTAAATTCAATTGGCTTGGTAAAGTAGACTTTATTTTGTTCTACGAAAGCAGCCAGTCCTTCTTCTTTCTTTTCGGCAAACGGATAGTAGTGTCCGTGTATTCCATATTTATGCAATTCTTTTTGGATGACTGGGTCGTCGTTCCAGAAAATGAATGCATCATTGTCTGTCTGGTTCTGGATAATACGGAACTTGGCATCCACATAGTTCTGCATTTTATAATCGTAACGGTCCAGATGGTCGGGGGTGATATTCATCAGGACAGCAATATTAGCATGGAACTTATACATATTGTCCAGTTGGAAACTGCTTAGTTCGATAACATAATAGTCATAATTACATTCTGCAACTTGATAAGCCAGACTTTGTCCGATATTTCCTGCCAGTCCAACGTTTAATCCTGCTTTCTTAAAAATGTGATAAATAAGAGAAGTAGTAGTAGTTTTTCCGTTGCTTCCTGTGATACAAATCATCTTAGCATTGGTGTATCGTCCGGCAAATTCGATTTCTGAAATAATCGGAGTGCTTGTTCCTTCAGTTTCAAGATCATCGGTGCGTCGTTAGGTATTCCCGGACTCTTGATGACTTCGTCTGCATTCAGGATCAGCTCTTCTGTATGACGCCCTTCCTCCCACTGAATGCCTCGTTCGTTTAACATATTCTTATATTTGTCTTTTATTAAAGACATGTCAGAAACAAATGTATCGAAACCTTGTTTCTGTGCCAGCACGGCTGCTCCCGCACCGCTTTCGCCAGCTCCTAAAATGACAATTCTTTTTGCCATGATCTCTTATCTTATCTTTAAAGTTATAATTGTTATTGCTGCTAATACAATAGTGACAATCCAGAACCGAACAGTAATTTTCGATTCGTGAAAGACACTACTTGGAGATGTTATCAGATACGTACAGTTCGGATCAAGTTGTGATAGTGTAGTACGGAAGTGATCATGTATAGGAGTACGCTTGAAGATCCGGCGTTTAAGTCCTTTCTTCTTGCCACTCTTGAAATATCTTACTTGAAGAATAACCGATAAGTTTTCTACAAGGAAGATACCGCATAATATAGGAATCAGCAGTTCCTTATGAATGATAATAGCAAATACTGCTATGATACCTCCAATAGTCAAGCTGCCTGTATCTCCCATGAATACTTGTGCCGGGAAAGCATTGTACCAGAGAAAACCTATCAGAGCTCCGATGAAAGCACATATGAAGATAACCAGCTCTTCGCTTCCCGGAATGTACATGATGTTCAGGTAGCTGGCATACTCTATGTGACTGGACACGTAAGCCAGTATTCCCAGCGTAACTCCGATGATAGCCGAGTTTCCTGCGGCCATGCCATCCATACCGTCGTTCAAGTTTGCTCCGTTGGATACAGCGGTTACTACAAAAATAGTAACTAGTACAAAAACAATCCATCCACAGACTGTGCACTTTCTCCCATAAAACCTACAAAGTCTGCATAATCCAGGTTGTTGTTCTTAAAGAAAGGAATTGTAGTTTTTGTCGATTTTTCGTCTTGACTTTTGTGTACCACATCAACTACATGTCCGTCTTTCTGGATTTCGACGTTTTCGCGGATTACTACATTAGGACTGAGGTAAAGCGTCAGACCGACAATCAGACCAAGTCCTACCTGTCCGATGATCTTAAACTTTCCGTGAAGTCCTTCTTTGTCTTTGCGGAAGACCTTGATATAGTCGTCGGCAAATCCTAGACTGCCTAGCCATATTGTAGTTATCAGCATCAATATCATGTATATATTGTGCAGCTTACCCAGCAAGAGGCAAGGAATAAGAATGGCGACGATAATGATAATTCCTCCCATCGTAGGAACTCCGATTTTATTTACATTAAACGGGTCAATCGAAGCATCACGCTGCGTTTCCGTAATTTGTTTCCGCTTGAGTAACTTGATAAAATATTCTCCGAATATCGCTGATATCAGCAAAGACAGAATGATAGCCATAAGCGAACGGAACGATACGTATCCGAACATACGTGCTCCGGGAAAATCAAGCTGCTCCAGATAATTAAATAAGTAATATAACATGTTGTACTTGTATTATTCGTTGTCAAAAATCTCTGCTAACACTTCTTTGTCATCAAAATGATGCTTTACTCCTTTGATTTCCTGATAATTTTCGTGTCCTTTTCCTGCTACGAGAATTACGTCACCAGCTTGTGCCAGCATGCAGGCTGTGCGTATAGCTTCTTTACGGTCGGCTATGGAAAGAACTTTGTTCATATCTTCTTTTGTCAGTCCGGCTAGCATATCGTTGATGATATCCTGAGGCTCTTCGAAGCGAGGGTTGTCAGATGTGATGATTACACGATCGCTTTGTTTAGCTGCCTCTTGTGCCATGATGGGGCGTTTACCCTTATCCCGGTTACCTCCTGCACCTACACTGTTATCACTCGTCCTCTTCCTTTCAGACTTCGTGTATGGCGTTCAGTACATTTACCAATGCGTCTGGAGTATGTGCATAATCGACTATTGCTGTATAGCCTTTTTTCGAGCGCAAAGCGTCGAACGTCCCGCTACCGGACGCAGTGTGCTCAGTATCAGCAGGACATCTTCAGGCTGTTTGCCTAATAAACATGCCGCTCCATATACAGCAAGCAAGTTCGATGCATTGAAACGACCGATGAACTGTACGTTGACTTCACGATTGTTTATATCCATCAGCATACCTTCGAAGCCATCTTCCAGAACCTTTCCCTTGAATTCGCAAAGCGCACGCAAAGAGTAAGTCGCAATTTTCGCTTTTGTATTCTGTACCATTACACTGCCATTCTTGTCGTCAGCATTGGTTAGAGCAAATGCAGTCTTGGGAAGATTGTCGAAAAATGCCTTTTTAGCTTTCAGGTAATTTTCGAATGTCTTGTGATAGTCCAGATGATCGCGTGTGATGTTGGTAAAAATACCTCCAGCAAACTTCAGTCCTCCGATACGCTTCTGTGCGACAGAGTGTGAGCTTACTTCCATGAATGCATATTTACATCCTTCATCAGCCATACGTCCCAGCAGACGGTTTAATGTGATAGGGTCGGGAGTCGTATGGTCGGTCGGGATTGCTTCACCGTCGATATAATTGCAAACGGTAGACAATAATCCTACCTTATATCCGAATTTGCGGAACATATTATATAATAAGGTGGCGATTGTAGTTTTTCCGTTTGTTCCGGTTACTCCTACCAGATCGAGTTTGGAAGTTGGATCTCCATAAAAAGTGGTAGCCAGTTTGCCTACTGCATCTTCGGTATCAGCTACTCTTATGTACGTTACATGTTCATTCAGTGTGTCAGGAAGTGTTTCGCAGACAATTGCAGAGGCTCCTTTTCAATAGCCTTTTCAATATAAGCGTGTCCGTCTGTCTGAGTTCCTTTAACGGCAACAAACAAATGTCCGGCTTCAACCAAACGTGAGTCCATTTGGATACCTGCTATTTCTTTGTCAACATTACCTTTTATTTCGCAGACGTTGACGGATTCAATGATATTTTCCAGTTTCATGTTTTTATGTTATTTCTGTTACCTTAATGTTAATGTAATTGTTTGTCCTCTATGAATAGTAGATCCGGCAGCTATACTTTGAGCTCTTACTTTGCCTATACCTGTGATACGTACTTTCAGTCCGTAACTTTCCAGCAGATAAACAGCATCTTTTGCGCCCATATTCAGTACATTGGGAACTAGCTTTTTATTCATTTTGGTAGTCTTTAAATCTGCATAGCTGTCTGTGCACGAAGCTTTTCCCCAAAGTGGCTGGGCAGAATAGGGGATGGAACTGCTGTTTTCTGGTACGTTCAGTGCACGCAGTACATATGCCGATTCATTTATATCTCCATTTTTTACGCCCGGAATAAGGACTGCCGTTGAATCTTTGGCATGAGCCAGATCGCGGAACAGGTGTTTGGCATAAATACGTTCGGCAATACGGCTGAACACACTTCCTGCCTGCAATCCTCCGGAAGCTGGTCCGTGAGGAATTTGTATTGAAACAATGCAGCTATATTTGGGAGCTTCTGAGGGGAAATAGCCACAGGAACTAACCAGATAACTTACACCTCCGGATTTATAACCTGCCTTACCTTGAGAGATTTGGGCTGTTCCTGTCTTTCCAGATACGCTGAATTGCTTGCTTCCTGCCGGCTTGGCAAGCCCTTCCGAAACCACTTTCCGCAAAATGGTGCGAATCATGGTAAGTGTCGTATCCGAACAAATTTTAGGATTAACAATCTCTGTCGGAATTTCTTCTAGTATATCTCCGTCTTTGGCTATCGCTTTTACGAATTTAGGTTTCACCATTACACCATCATTGGCTATAGCATTATAGAAATTCAGAATGTAGATGGGAGGAATCATTGTTTCATAACCGATACTCATCCACGGAAGAGTCGTTTTTGCAAAATAACGCTCTTTCGGTCCGAGTATGCGGGGACTAGCTTCTCCCACGAATCCCAGATTTAGCGGTGTATCGATGCTCATACGTTTCAGACCGTCGACAAACTTTTGAGGATTATTTTTATAGAACTTGTCTATGATGGTAGATACTCTACATTCGATGAAACCTCCAAAATTTTTGTTACATCTATTTTACCGTATCCGCCTTTATACCAGTTCCAGTCCTTCATCCAGCTGCCATACATGTTAACTTGGCCGTTTCCGGTATCTACTTCATAATCTGGAGTGATATATTTATCCTCCATCGCCACCATGATAGATGCCGTTTTGAAAGTAGATCCTGGTTCCATCAAGTTGCTGACTGCTGCATTTCGCATTTCATAATAATTTCCATCGTTTCCTCTGGTCATGTTTACGTTGGCCTTTACCTCACCGGTTTTTACCTCCATCAGAACTGCTACACCTGATATGGCTTCAAGGTTCTTCAATTGGTCTACCAATGCTTTCTCTGCGATATCTTGCATATCGACATCGATGGTTGTGATAATATCACATCCGTCAACGGCGGGTTTATCGATAATGTTCAGGTATTTGTTCATGACTTTCTGTCGATGAGTAATACCGTTTTTGTCCTTTCAGAATAGAGTCGTATGTCAGTTCCAGTCCGTTCTTAGCTCCTTGTGCTATGTCGGGATACATATCCCCCAATGTACGCATGGCGAGTGAACCGAACGGTTTTTTACGTTGGTTGAACTTTTCAACATGCAGTCCACCTTTGTTCGGGCTTAACTCGAATACAGGCAGTCTTTTCACTTCTTTATATTCGATATAGGAAATACGTTTCGGATAAACCAGGAAGTGACGGCTTTTCGAACGGCGTCCTTTCAGCAAATGTTTGCGAAATTCCTGTGCGCTCTTGTCCGGAAAAATTTCGTGCAGTCCTTGGCTGATTTCTGCCAGATGGTTCATCAGCATAGTGTCTTTTTCCGTTCCGCCAGCGCGAAAGTCCATGTAGATGCGGTATTCAGGCAGACTGCTTGCCATCAGTTTGCCATCAGAAGAAATAATATTTCCTCGTGTTGGAGGAACTATTACGTTTTCTTTTACAAAACGGTCGGCTACATCCTTCCAGTATTGCCGTTCGGCAAACATGATGAATCCCGCCTTGACTATAATCAATATAGCCAACACAAGCATAATCACTACAATAAACGTGTAGCGCAGCATGATATTTTTCAGTCCGGGTATCATTGTATCAATCCTCTTTTTTAATCAGATATGGAGGTGTTGCCGCTGTTTGCAGCGGAGTTCCCTCGGTTGCAATATATTCTTCGATGCGTGACTGACGGCTTCGTTCTGTAAGTTCAGAAGAAATAGTCAGCGCATCATACTTGATGTCTGTCAGTTCCTTTTTCAGCCGGTCGATTTCAATCAGCTCCTGCTGGCTTGAATAGCGGTTGTCGATATACAGGATGGTAAGGAGAACAATCAGAATGAGCAAATTCGCCTGTCGCTTCAGAAAACTGTGGGCCAGAATATCTCCTCCCAGAATACTCTTCAGTGTGATGTGTGAATCGCTTTCTTGTTGTGATGTTGTATTTTGCTGTTCCATGATTTTTACTATTTCTTTTCTGCTATTCGTAATTTTGCACTTCGTGAGCGAGGGTTACGTGCTATTTCTTCATCGCTAGGGACAATAACTTTATTGTTTACTGCCCCGGAAAGGTGTTTGCACATTTACCGAAAAAATCTTGTTCCACCTTACCCCTCTACATTGCC
>ENA-OQCP01000989-OQCP01000989.1-human-gut-metagenome-genome-assembly--contig:-NODE-989-length-11641-cov-2.760031_pt1 | contig 11641 bp, 15 predicted proteins | sample MGYA00242760_ERZ504583 | MGnify/ENA primary metagenome ERZ504583 (study PRJEB26092, sample SAMD00036308) | human gut metagenome | host: Homo sapiens | study: EMG produced TPA metagenomics assembly of...
TGTTCGTTTACGGTGAAGAAAGGAGAGCCGGTTGCAGAAGCGGAGAAGATTATCGCTTCGCTGGAAACGCGGAAGGATGGAGTGAAGTATCCAGCGGAGATAATTCCGGTGCGCCTTTCGGAAATCTACCAGATTAATGAAGCATACGAGTGGGTGGATACTACTATAAAGGAATCGTTGAAGAAGGATTTCCAGGGAGCCGAGGAAGACATTGCCAAGATGCAGCAGATGATGGAAGAAAGCAACATCAGCCCTAAAAAGAAAGATGCGTGGCTGGCTTTTGGCATTGTGCTTTGTGTTATTTTCGCTAATGAAGTGGACGGTATGGAATGGCGTACCTTGGTGGACGGAAACCGGGAAGCGCCCATATTGCTGAACACGTCTACCGGTGAATGGATAGACCCCATGAAGCTGGTTTGGAGCAAAGTAAAGGCAGGAGGTAAAGTGAATCTGCTGGAGATATACAGCTCCTTGTTCTAAGGTCCGGTCATCTCGGTACTGTGATTTTCAACTTTCAATTTTCATTTTTCAACTATTAAAGCATTGGCAGCAGTAAATTCAATTCTTCAGGTGGAAAACTTGACCAAGTCGTTCGGTGACTTGGTACTATTCGAAAATATTTCTTTGGGCTTGTCCGAGGGACAGCGTGTCGGGTTGATAGCCAAGAACGGTAGTGGCAAGACGACATTGCTCAATATCCTTCCGGCAAGGAAGGGTATGACAATGGCACCATTTCCTTCCGTCGTGATTTGCGTGTGGGTTATCTGGAACAAGACCCGCAATATCCCGAAGAGCTGACCGTGCTCGAAGCGTGCTTCCATCATGGCAACAGTACTGTCGAGTTAATCAAGGAATATGAACGTTGCATGGAAACGGAGGGGCATCCCGGCTTGGACGAAATTCTGGTGCGTATGGACCATGAAAAAGCTTGGGAGTACGAGCAGAAGGCGAAACAGATTCTGTCTCAACTTAAAATACGTGATTTCAGTCAGCACGTAAAACATCTGTCCGGCGGGCAGTTGAAGCGTGTGGCACTTGCCAATACCCTTATCACTGAACCCGATTTGCTGATACTGGACGAGCCTACCAACACCTCGACCTCGATATGACGGAGTGGCTGGAGGAATATCTCCGCCGGAACAACCTCAGCTTGCTGATGGTGACGCACGACCGTTATTTCCTCGACCGGGTATGCTCCGAAATCGTAGAGATAGACAACCGGCAGATTTATCAGTATAAAGGCAATTACAGTTATTATCTGGAGAAGCGCCAAGAGCGTATCGAGGCCAAGACTGTGGAGATAGAACGTGCCAATAACCTCTACCGCACAGAGCTGGAATGGATGCGCCGCATGCCGCAAGCCCGCGGGCACAAGGCACGCTATCGGGAGGATGCCTTTTACGAGTTGGAGAAGGTGGCTAAGCAGCGTTTCAACAACGACAATGTAAAGCTGGACGTCAAGGCTTCTTATATAGGCAGTAAGATATTCGAGGCAGACCATCTGTACAAATCCTTTGGTGACTTGAAGATTCTGGATGATTTCTCTTACATCTTCTCCCGGTACGAAAAGATGGGTATCGTAGGGAATAACGGTACGGGCAAGTCGACCTTCATCAAGATACTGATGGGGTTGGAGCAGGCAGACAGCGGTACGCTGGACATTGGTGAGACGGTCCGCTTCGGTTACTATTCGCAGGACGGCCTACAGTTTGATGAGCAGATGAAAGTGATTGATGTAGTGCAGGACATTGCCGAAGTTATAGAACTGGGCAACGGCAAGAAGCTGACGGCATCGCAATTCCTGCAACATTTCCTGTTTACTCCCGAGACACAGCACAGCTATGTCTACAAGCTGAGTGGGGGAGAACGCCGCCGCCTCTACCTGTGTACGGTCCTGATGCGCAATCCCAACTTCCTGGTGTTGGATGAGCCGACCAATGATCTCGATATTGTGACGCTGAATGTGCTGGAAGAGTATTTGCAGAATTTCAAAGGATGCGTGATTGTGGTGAGCCACGACCGTTATTTCATGGACAAAGTGGTAGACCATCTGTTAGTGTTCAACGGACAAGGGGACATCCGCGACTTTCCCGGCAACTATACACAATATCGCGACTGGAAAGATGCGAAAGTCCATCAGGAAAAGGAGAAAGAGAAAGAAGCCGCCAAGGCTCAGGAGGACAAGACGGCGAAGGTGCGTCTGAACGAAAAGCGGCGCATGTCTTTTAAGGAAAAACGCGAGTTTGAACAATTGGAGCAGGAGATAGCTGACCTGGAAACCGAAAAGAATGCAATTGAAGAGGCTTTGTGCAGCGGTACTTTGTCTGTGGACGAACTGACGGAGAAGTCGAACGTTTGCCGGAATGTCGGATTGATTGACGAAAAAACATTGCGCTGGCTGGAGCTGAGTGAGATAGAATCGAACTGAAGTTCGAAATTGAAAATTAAGAATTAAAAATTAGAACTGAGAAAGTGGGAAATCTGACGAATTATCATAGCCATAGCCTTTATTGTGACGGGCGTGCCGGCATGGAGGACTTTGTGCGTTTTGCATTGAGTGAAGGTTTTACATCTTATGGCTTTTCATCGCATGCTCCATTGCCTTTTTCTACGGCATGGACTATGGAGTGGGATATCATGGACGACTATCTATCTGAATTCCATCGTCTGAAGGAGAAGTATGCCGGACGTATCGAACTGTATATCGGTCTGGAGATTGATTATCTGAATGAAGCGAGTAATCCGTCCATCGCCCGTTTCAGGGAGTTGCCGTTGGACTATCGTATCGGTTCTGTACATCTTCTCTACAATGACAAAGGGGAAGTGGTGGATGTAGATGTATCTGCGGATACCTTTAAGACCATTGTAGACGGACATTTCTGCGGTGATTTGGAGCATGTGGTCCGTCTCTATTATGGTAGGTTGACGAGGATGCTCGAGCTGGGTGGTTTCGATATTGTGGGCCATGCCGATAAGATGCACTACAATGCGGCATGCTATCGCCCGGGATTGCTGGACGAGCCTTGGTATGATGAGCTGGTTAGGGCGTATTTCGCAGATATTGCCCGTCGCGGCTATCAGGTAGAGGTCAATACCAAAGCCTATCATGACTTGGGCACTTTCTATCCCAATGAGCGGTATTTCTCCTACCTGCATGATTTGGGTGTACGTGTGCAGGTGAACAGTGATTCACACTATCCGGAACGGATAAGCAACGGACGTCCCGAAGCTTTGTGTGCCTTGAGGAAAGCTGGATATGAATCGGTGATGGAACTACACGGAGGAGAATGGAAAGAGATGCCTATCGTGTTTTGAGTGAATAGGATACAAAAACTCCTGACTTGCCTTTTTGTAAAGGTAGTCAGGAGTTTTTCTTTCTATTATGAACTATTCTGTTTTCAGTAAAAAGTCATCAATCGCCTTTTTGTAGGTAGCCTTATCGGCTGCTCCGCGGAAGAGCTGAGGCTCTCCACTCATAGGATGAATACAAAAAGAGGAATGCTTGTTGCATTGAACAACGCTGCCAGTTCCTTTTCCTTATCCACATTGACTTTGTAGACAACGATTTTATCGGCATACTCTTTGGCCAGTTCCTTCATAATGGGAGCACCATGCGGCAAGGTCCGCACCAGTCGGCATATAAGTCTATGATGGCAGGCTTGTTTCCCTTGTATTTCCAGTCCTGGGATTTCTCATAGTCGAACACATCCTTGATGAACATGGCTTTGTTCATGACGATAACTTCTCCGTTTGTTTGAGCATAGGCCAGCATGCAAGAAAACACGAGGGCAACCATTGCTATAATCTTCTTCATTTCTTCTTGTTAAGAGTTTTGTTCTATAACGGCTTTCAAATCCTTACCGCTGATGACACCCGAATGGCGCCATACGGCTTCACCTTTCTTAAATACGATAAATGTCGGTACTGCTTGTATGCGGTAGCGGGCAGCAAGTTCTTCGTGCTGGTCTACATCTATTTTGGCGATACGGGCAGCATCTCCTATTTCGTTTTTGAGTTCCTCCAGTACCGGATGCATGGCCTTGCACGGGCCACACCAGGTTGCAAAGAAATCAACTAAAACGGTTTTTTCTGATTGTATCAATTCTTCAAACTTTTCCATAATTTTTTCCTTTCTGTTTTTATTTATTTGTAATGATAACAAAATAGGAGGAGGATTTGTTCGCTAAATCATTATTTAATCGTCATCTCTTCAATGAGATGCGAAGCTCCCGCGTATTTGTCGATGATGAACAAGGTGTAGCGGATGTCTACACATGCTGCTCGTTGGGAGGACGGACGGAAGGCAATGTCGCCAGTAAGACCTTCGTAATTGCGGTCAAAGCCGGTACCTATCAGTTCTCCTTTGGCATTGAACACTGGGCTGCCGGAGTTTCCGCCGGTATTGTCTGTGTTGACAATGAAGCAGATGGGCATTTCGCCGTTCGGCATGGCATAACGTCCGAAATCCTTTGCCTGGTACAGCTGTTTCAGTTTGGCGGGGACTACAAACTCCCAATTGTCGGGGTCTTCCTTCTCCATGGCTCCTTTCAGAGTGGTGTAGTAATCATATTTCACACCGTCTGCCGGAGCGTAGGGGAGCACTTGACCGTAGGTCAGGCGCAAGGTGGAGTTGGCATCCGGATAGATGGGCTGACCATTGGCAAGTTTCATGTCCATCATGCCCTTTACCCATACCTTGTGGGCGGCATTGTAGTTTTTATTGGCATCCATCATGGCAATGGAGGTCTGAAGCAGGCCGTCCGTGATGGAATATTTCAGCAAGACCATCCAGTCTGTATTAATCTTGTAGAGGCTGGGCTTGCGGATGAACTTGGCAAAGTTCTCCTTGTTGCCGAAGATGGAATGTTCAAAGCAGGCGTCGATGAAAGCGTCGCTGTTGCCCTTGAAACGCTTGTCTATGATTTGGAAAATACCGATGCGTTGTTCGGCAGGGATATACTTCATGTAGGTTTTCAGCATTTCCTTGCCAACAATACGTTCACTTCGGGGAAGGGGACAGAGGCGAAGTAGCGGTCGGCTGCCTTCTGAAGACTGTCTTTAGCTGTTGCAATCTGTTCCTTGTCCTTGTTCTTCAAGGCAGATACCAGTCCTGCGGTGCTGGGGATACGCATGAAATCGAGTCCCGTCACCAGCGCTTCCTGAATGGCTTGCTGGTGGTAGAGGGCTGGACGGCGTTGCTTTACGATGGCGCGTATCTGGTCGAATGCCTGCTGATAGCTATTGTCGTTCAGCGAGCGTCCGCGTGCCAGGAGTGCCTCTTGTTGTGCACGTTTGGTGTCCAATACTTTCAGACGGACGAGACCCTCGTTCATACCGATGGCATTTTTCCAGTAGTTGGCAGAAGATGCATACTTGCTGGCATAGTGGATGCGTACGGCATCGTCTTGCAGCATCTGCTTCATCAGAGCTTTCTGGCGTACGTCACGCACGTGGTGGCGCATGAAGTTGGTGGTTTGCATGCGTTCCTCTACTTCGTCGGAAATCATGTAGCGCCAGTTGCGTCCGGGGAAGCCCATGACGAAGGTAAAGTCGCCCTCGCGATAGCCGTCGAGGCTGATGGTGAGGTGTTTCTTCACTTTCAGGGGGACGTTGTCTTTGCTGTAAGCGGCGGGTTTCCCGTCTTTGTCGGCATAGATGCGGAAGATGGAGAAATCTCCCGTGTGGCGGGGCCACATCCAGTTGTCGGTGTCTGCACCGAACTTGCCGATGGAGGAGGGGGGAGCACCTACCATGCGGATGTCGCTATAGGTGGTTTTTACGAATAGATAGTATCTGTTTCCACCGTAGAAGGCTTTCAGTTCCAGTTTGCGGCCGGGTGTCAGGGCGATGCCTTCGGACTTGGCGAAGCGGTCGGCTACTGTTTTCAGGTATTTGGGAGACAGATAATTGGTGCCGTTCGGGTCGTCGTCGGTTTTCAGTTGTTCGTTTACGTAGTCTGTCACGTCCAGTATCCGGTCGATGTAGGTGACGGTGAGTCCCTTGCAGGGAAGCTCCTCTTCGCGGGACATGGCCCAGAAACCGTCGGTCAGGTAGTCGTGTTCCACCGAGCTATGTTGCTGTATGGCGCCATAACCGCAGTGGTGGTTGGTCAGCACCAGCCCTTCGGCAGAGATGACTTCGCCGGTACAGCCGCCGCCGAAATGAACCACGGCATCCTTCAGGGCAATGCGTCGGGATTGTAGATTTGGTTGGCGGGGATGAGCAGGCCGAGTTCCGTCATGGCTACTTCGTTCTGCTTTTGCAGGTCGGTGAGCATCCACATCCCTTCGTCGGCGTGAACCGTGGCAAAGGCAGATGTAATGAATAATGATAATAGGATTCTTTTCATGATGATATGCGTTAGAAGAGCATCTGAGAGGGGGGCTATTCAGTCGTATACTGAATAGGGTTAAGTATACTACTGAATGGCATTCAGTCGTATAGTGAATGCCATCAGTATGGGAAGTAATTTCTCAGAGGCTTTAATTTATTCTATAATGTTCATTTCTTTTATCAGATGACTGCAATTGCCCAGTTTGTCGAGGATGAAGAGCACGTAGCGTATATCCAGTGCAATGCAACGCTGCAGGTCATTGTTGAAGTTGATGTCACCGCTCAGAGATTCCCAGTTGCCGTCGAAAGCAGTACCGATGAGCTGTCCTTCGCCATTGATGACGGGGCTGCCCGAGTTGCCGCCGGTGATGTCGTTCGTCGTGAGGAAGCAAACCGGCATGGTGCCGTCTGCCATGGCGTAGCGTCCGAAGTCTTTCTTTTGAATCAGTTCTTTCAGCTTGGCGGGTACCACGAATTCACGGTCTTCGGGATTCTCTTTTTCAAGGATACCGTCGGTAGTGGTATAGTAGTCGTAGTGTACGGCATCGCGTGGGCTGTATGATTTTACATTACCATAGGTCAGACGCATGGTGAAGTTGGCATCCGGATAGGAGGGGACGGGCTGTTTCATTTCACCCAAGCCACGGATGTAGGCCTTGTGGAGCAGTTCCATTCCGCTTTCCAGTTCCATGTATTGCTTTCCGAGTTCCTGCAGCTTTTCGTTCTTGGAGCGCGAGTAAGCCGTAGCAGGGTCTTTCTCGATGGCTTTCACGGTGGGCTTTGCAGGAATTTATCCAGGTTCTTGCGGTTGGAGAGGATGGAGTTGTCGTAAATGTTGTCTACGTATGTGTTGTAGTCGCCCTTGAACTCTCCGTTGATGGTTTGGTAGAAGGAGGGCAGCTCGTCGGCGTTCAGTGCTTGGCAAGGGCGGGCAGGATGGCTTTGGCTACGGCGCGGTCCACTTCGTGGTCGTAGTCTTTATTGTGGATACCATCGTATGCATTTTCCAACTGCTTCTTCGAAGCTTGCAGCAATGAGTCGTTCTTCTCTTCGAGCGCTTTCTTTATGTTATCCATAATAAGGTAGGTACTGCCGAATTCGATAGCACCGCGCAATGCTTCGTTGGTATAGTAGAGCTGGCGCAGCGTGGGGGTGCTTTTCTCGATGATGGCATCAATTTTCTCTACCACACCCTCGTATTCGGGTTTCCTTGGGCAAAGGCGGCATACTTTTTCTCGATTTCGGCTTTGGCGCCCAACACGTCATTGTCGATGATTGCCTTGTTCATACCAATGGAGTTCTTCCAGTAGTTACTGCTTCCGGCAAACTTGCTGGCATACTGGATGCGGGTCTTGTCACTGGCATCCATATACTTGCGCAGCACTTCGAGGCGTACGCCGCGCATATCAATCATTGCCTGATTCACGGCGTTCATGCGTTGTTTCACTTCGCTCTGGGTGAGGTAACGTTCTGTGCTGCCGGGGAAGCCCATAATCATGGCGTAGTCACCTTCGTTCAGACCTTTGATGGAGATGGGCAGGAACTTCGGGGTTTTCAGGGGTACGTTGCTTTCACTGTATTCAGCCGGCTCTCCGTTGGCATCGGCATAGATACGGAACATGGAGAAGTCGCCCGTGTGGCGCGGCCACATCCAGTTGTCGGTCTCACCGCCAAACTTACCTACCGAGGAGGGAGGAGCGGCAACCATACGCACGTCGCTGTATACCTTATAATAGAACATATAGAATTTGTTTCCTGCATAGAAGGGGAGTGCGCGCACTTCAATGCCCGGTTTACCCTTCAAATCGCTCTTCTCCAGTTCCTCTTTTGCCAGTTTGTTGAGGAACGGGGAAGTCAGTGCATCGATTTCCGTCACTTCGCCTGCCTTTATTTTAGCGTTGACAAGGTCGGTGATGTCTACAATGCGGTGCACGAAACGGAATTTCAATCCCGGGGTGGCAGTTCTTCACTGCGGTTCATGGCCCAGAAACCATCTGTCAGATAATCGTGTTCCACGCTGCTGTGCTGCTGTATGGCACCGTATCCGCAATGGTGATTGGTCAGAATCAGTCCTTCCGGAGAGATGATTTCGCCGGTACAGCCACCGCCAAAGATACCTACAGCATCTTTCAGTGACACGCCGTTGGGATTATAAAGGTCGTCAGCCTCCAGCTCAGTCCTTGCTTTTTCATCATGTCGATGGAGTTCTGCTGCTTCATCAGTTGCAACAACCACATTCCTTCGTCTGCACGCGCAGAGCAGACTGTCAGTGCGGCAATGGCCGCAAGCAAACCTTTCTTAAATGTAATCTTCATATAATCAATTATTAAGTAATGTCTTTGAATTTCATTGTCATCGCTTGTGGGCTTATGACTTTATGGCATTGTTTCTTATTGCTTCCATAATGTTTGCAGGCGGACGCCGGTTCATCAGTTCGTTCTTCATAAAGTCCATGTATGGGGCTGCGTGACTGAAGAACTTATGATATCCTGCACAAAGGTAATTCAGTCCCGGCTCTCCGTCGGCTGTACGTGCAAAACGGTTCTTTGGACATTCGCCGTTGCAGGCAAACAGCCATTCGCACTCCCTGCATTGGGTGGGGAGAGATTGTTGCTTCATCAGTCCGAAGCTTGTTGCCGTTCTCCGTACATCATCTCCACCAGTGTATTCTGATGGATGTTGCCCAGTTTATATTCGGGGAAAACAAAATGGTCGCACGCATATACGTCTCCGTTGAACTCCATGACGCCTGCATGGCCGCAAGTCTTTGCCATGGAACATACACCCGGTTGTTCGCCTATCCAGTTGGCAAGGGTAGAGTCGAATAACTGTATGTAGTAAGTACCCACGTCCTGCTTTACCCATTCGTCGAACAAGGCGCATAGGAAGTCTCCCCATTGTTCCGGCGTGACGGAAAAGTCTGCCAGCTGCGTGCTCTTTTCCTTGTCTGCAGGGAGGCAAGATGGCGTCCGTCCCCATGAGGGGCAATGCGCTCCACGATGGGGGCAAACTGGATGTAATGGCATCCTATCTCCTTGAAGAAATTATAGAAGTCCAGCGGATAGTCGGCGTTGTAGTCATTGACCACTGCCATTCCGTTCCATTCCACACCGTGCTTTTTCAGCAGGTTGATGCCCTGCATCACCTTGACGAAAGAGGGCTTGCCCTGCTTGTTCTTCCGGTATTCGTCATGGAACTCCTGAGGCCCGTCTATGGAGACACCCACCAGCCAGTTGTTTTCTTTGAAAAACCGGCACCATTCATCGGTCAGCAACGTGCCGTTGGTCTGTATGCAGTTGTCTATGGTGCGTCCGTTGGCATATTTCTTTTGCAGCTCCATGGCACGTTTGTAGAAAGAGAGCGGACGCATCAGCGTCTCTCCGCCATGCCAGGTGAACAGAACCTGGGGCATGGTCTGCGAGTTGATGTACTCCTCGATGAACTTTTCCAGCAGTTCCTCGCTCATCACATGCTTGGGGTTGTCTCTATATAGTTTGGATTTCTCCAGATAATAGCAATAATCGCATGCCAGATTGCATACCGCACCTACCGGTTTCAGCATTACATAGAGCGGTTTGGCAAAAGGTGCATAGGTTGACATGTATATTTTCTCTATTTTTATGATTTATAATTGTGCAAAAATACGTAAACCGAATGAAAAATCCTTTCTTTCTATTCGTTTATAAGGAATATTAATACCTTTGCTGGGTGTAATTCAAAAATCGTTTCTTGCATGATTAGAATGAGTGTGAACCGCATTTTACCCTTTTTGCTCCTGCTTGTGCTCTTTACTTCTTGCAACCGCAAGTATAAGATAGAGGGCAGTTCCTCGGTAACCAGCCTTGACGGAAAGATGTTGTTCCTCAAGACGCTTCGGGACGGGCAATGGGTGAACGTTGACTCGGCAGAGGTTATCCATGGGCATTTCAAGATGAAAGGCCGGGCCGATTCCGTGATGATGGTGACTCTTTATATGGACCACGAGGGCATTATGCCTTTGGTGCTGGAAGACGGCAAAATCGTGGTTTCCATCTCCAATACTCAGTTGATTGCCAAAGGGACTCCTTTGAATGACAAACTGTACGAGTTCATAGACAAGCGCAATTCCCTGGAAGTGAAGATAGAGGAGCTGGAACGGAAAGAGGCGCGTATGGTGCTGGACGGTGCCAATCTGGATGACGTGCATGGGCAGTTGGCAAAGGAAGGCGAAGTACTTGTGAAGGAGATGAACGACTACGTCCGGCAGTTCATTGTAGATAACTTTGAGAATGTGCTGGGCCCCAGTGTATTCATGATGATGTGTAGCACACTGCCCTATCCGGTAATGACTCCGCAGATTGAGGATTTAATGAGAACTGCTCCCTTATCTTTTAAAGAGAACAAATTGGTGAAGGATTACCTTACAAAGGCAAAAGAGAACATGAAGCTGATTGAAGAACAGAAACGTATGGAGCAAAACCGTTAGTCTTGGTCCTCGTTCTTCACCATCCCCTTATACTTTTCCGGTAGTGCGCTCTCCACTGCCACATAGGCCTCATTCATACTGGCTTTGATGTTTTCTGTTCCTCTCCCTTTAGGAGGAATGGGCTCATGGATGGTCAGTATCATCCGGTGGCGGTGTATCCACTTTCCGGTGCGTGGAAGAATCTCGAACGAGCCGTCTATCGTGACAGGTACCACTTCCAGTTGCAGTTCATCCGCCAGCTGGAAGGCTCCTCTCTTAAAGTAGCCCATGTGTCCCGTGAAGGTACGTGCCCCTTCGGGGAAAACTACCAGTGATACGCCGTCTTTTAAAGATGATTCAGCCTGCCGCATGGTGGCAAGCACCTTTTTAGGGCTGGAACGGTCGACGAAGATATGTCCTGCACTTTCGCATGCCTTACCGACAAACGGGATTTTGCGCAGGCTCTTCTTCATCATCCATTTGAAGTTCCGTCCCAGGAATCCGTATATCAAGAATATGTCGAAGGCACCTTGGTGATTGGGCACAAACACGTAGGAAGTACGTTTGTGTATTTTCTCCCTTCCATGTACCTCCACCGGAATAAGCAGTATATAGCAGATGAGCTGTGACCAGATTTACCGGGATAGTAACCCCAGATATGCGCTCCTCCTATCAGCGAACCGATGATGGTGACCAATGCTGTAAGGATAGTCAGTACCAATAAAATGGGCAACGCAAAGCAAACCTGATAAATAATATAAAGTATCTTCATAGGTGTCGGATTTTTTATTGCTACAAAGATATACCTTTTTCTTATTTCGTCACTCTTTCTCTCTTACTAATTTTAGTACTGTAATTTCCGGC
>ENA-OQCP01000990-OQCP01000990.1-human-gut-metagenome-genome-assembly--contig:-NODE-990-length-11629-cov-3.410363_pt1 | contig 11629 bp, 11 predicted proteins | sample MGYA00242760_ERZ504583 | MGnify/ENA primary metagenome ERZ504583 (study PRJEB26092, sample SAMD00036308) | human gut metagenome | host: Homo sapiens | study: EMG produced TPA metagenomics assembly of...
TCCAAAGGAAGGCTTTCTATCTGCTTCCTTAGCTGATAGGCTTTAATGTCTTTGTCTTCAAAGTAACGCCAACCGGTTTTGTTGTTCCATGGGATTCTCCATCGCTTTCTGGAGCCCTGCTTTGTGACAGCTTTGACGGCTCATAGGTGTTGCCAGTAGCAATCTCCCTGACGGTAAGACCATCCTCGTCATGTGTATCAGTTCCCATCTGCATCCACCTTGCATCTTGCCAGTCTTGAGCTGCATGGCATTGTGGTTCTTTGCAAACTCTCGATTGTCTGGACTTTGATAGGCACCATCTGCATACAGGTCTTCAATCGTAGAATCCGTGACACGTTCACTGTTTTCCACAGCCTCCTGAAGGAAATGGCAGTCTGCAAATACTGCAGTTTCAACCTGAACGGAAGTGATGATGTTAGGCTTGCCTTCCTCTACAGTCTCTGTGATGTTGGTCACATAGCCTTGCACCTTCTGGTCGTTCTTGGCACGATAGGTTGCATCAGGATCGTTAGGATTCTGAAGACTGTCTGCCTTTACCTCCTTCTTGTCTCGAAGTACAGCCTTTCCGTCCATTACGACATACTGTTCTTCAAACAGACGCAGAAGAAGATCATGTGCAGGAGAAGTAGCTGGAAAAACTGCCAGCATCTCCATGATGAAATTACCAATTCTGGCAAGATTGCTCTGAAGCGTATCAGAGTCAGAGCGATAAACTGTCTTGGAGGAATCCTCTTTCAAGTATTCCTTTGCCCGTTCTTCCTGCTCTGGGGAGAGATGGGTAAGCGTGCATGTCTTGAGGAACTTGACCAGAGTTGTATGTATCAGTTCATAGCGAGACTGGCGAGCGATATTGCTACCGATAAGCTTACTGTCCATACGGACGCATTTGCCTGATATCTTGAGAAGGTGTACATGCTTGCCAGCAAGCTGCTCAAAGCAGAGCTGCATCAGGTCAATGCCAGTTCTTTCCTGATATTCGCAGATGCGGCGGCGAAACAGATAATAGGTATCTATTGATGGGGTTACATCAGTCAGAAGTTCCATGCCGAGAGCCTTTCTGGTAAGAAGGTCAAACTCGCACTTCTCAAACAGATCCTCGTCGCTGCAACCGAATCCCTCCTTCAAGACAGACATAGCCACGAGTATGCGGATGGAAGCATTTGGGCGGCCGCTCTTCTTGCCTTCTGGAAACAATGGCTTGAATATCTCCTCATCAATCTTGGTTGTCACGAGGCTATAGAACTGGTTATGCCATGCGTTGGGGTCAGAATATTTCTTTGAAGCACGAATTCCTAACAGCATTGAGGGAGCCGTGAATATATCTAACTGAGGATTCGGATCTGTCTTTTTAAACATAGTCATTCTTTTAATTGATGGTGTAAAGATACGAAAAATATTCCAGATTACGGCATAAATCAGAGATTATTTTCGTGAAATATAAACATTTTAAACAGGCCTTACTTTTTAAAGTGGCTCATAACTAAAAAGGAGTAGTCTTTCCAAACCAACCGATAGACATTCCAACATATATAAACTAAACAACAAAAAGGAGTTGCTTATGAAACGACTTGTATTTGCACTATTAATACTGTTCTGCGGCAATGATATGTCAGCCCAGACATATACAAAGGAAGTCTGCGTAAGATTCCCGGTGGCATCAAGCGTGCTCAATCCTAACTTCGGTGACAACGCAGCAAGTCTCGCAGAAATAGTCAAGTTCCTTACTGACGTGCAGAAAGACAGCACCTTGAAGCTGACCAGTGTGAAATTCTGCGGCTCGGCATCGCCCGAAGGTGGACCTCTTCTCAACCAGCGCCTCACCGAAAGACGCTGCGCCAACATGGAGCGCTACGTTCGCGAGCGAGTGCAGCTGCCCGACGCAATAGTGTCGAAGTGCGAGTGCTCGGAGATGTGGCAGAAGCTGGCTTACTTCGTAGAGAAGTCGGACATGCCGTACAGAGACGAGGTGCTGCACCAGATACGCGAGACCGAAGAGTTCACATACAACTCGAAGGGAGTACTGGTAGACAGCCGCAAGAAGCGCCTTATGGACCTCAACTACGGACGCACATGGAACTACATGCTGCGCGAGTTCTTCCCCGCGGTGCGTAATGCCAGCCTCATATCTGTCTACATCGAGCAGAAGCCAACTGTGGTAGACAACCAAAAGGCAGAAGTGATTGTTCCGGAAGAGCCCGTAACACAGGAGCCGCAAGTAGAGGAGCCAGCACCTGAGCCTGAGCGCCGAAACGCATACCTCGCCATCAAGACCAACATGCTCTACGACGCGCTCGGCGTACCGAACATAGGTATGGAGTTCTCGCTCGGAAAGCGCTGGTCGATAGCAGCTGACTGGATGTACGCATGGTGGAACAACAACCATCACCACAACTACTGGCGCATCTACGGCGGAGGCATCTCGCTGCGCAAGTGGTTTGGCAAAGCCTCTAAGGTGAAGCCGTTGCAGGGACACCACCTCGGCATCAACGCACAGCGTTCACCTACGACTTCGAGCTCGGCGGAAAGGGATACATGCAGGCATACCCGGCGGAACACTTTGGGACCGCACAAGCTACGCAGTAGGAGCCGAATACGGCTACTCGCTGCCGATAGCAAAGCGCCTGAACATCGACTTCAGTGTTGTGGCAGGATACATGGGCGGACGCTACTACGAGTACGAGCCGCTGGACGGACACTACGTGTGGAAAGCCACGAAGAACCGCCACTGGATAGGCCCTACAAAGGCTGAGGTGTCGCTCGTATGGCTCTTGGGACATGGAAACTACAACAATAAGAAGAAAGGAGGCGACAAATGATTAAGGTCATATTTAAACGCAATGTTACGAGAATCGCAACGGCGTTTGCTCTGGTTGCCATGACAGCATTGTCATCTTGCGAGCACAAGGATTTGTGTTTCGACCACGACTCTCATTCTCCTAAGTACAAGTTCCGTGTAGAGGCAACATATCAGCAGGAGTGGGAGATACGCAGCGACGGAAGCACCGACTGGAAGAACTTCTCTGCATGGGTCGACACCTATGGTATGCAATACGACGACCTCAGACCGCTCATACCCGCAGGTCTCCGAATGCACGACTTCCCGGCTCTCGGACCGAGCGACATGATCAACATGCCGGCTCAGGGCGACGTGGTAGGTCTCCGACCGGGCAAGCATCAGCTGCTGTTCTACAACAACGACACCGAGTATATCGTGTTCGACGACATGTACTCGTACGCAGCAGCCAAGGCTACAACCCGAACACGCACACGAGCTTCGTTCCTCGGCAATCCGTTCCAGAAACAGACCGACGCCAAGGAGCCTACGGTGGCAATGCCCGACATGCTCTACGGCAACTTCAACGAGGAGTACACATCGGAGCGCACGGTGGAGGAGACGGTGATGCCGGTCACGATGCACCCGCTCGTGTTCAAGTATCTCGTTCGCTACGAGTTCAGCAAGGGTCTGCAATACGTAGGACTGGTGCGCGGAGCACTCTCCGGAATGGCGTCAGCCGTATACCTCAACAGCGGCAGGACATCAGCCGAGGCAGCAACGCTGCTTTACGACTGCACGCTGCAGCAATGGGGAGCACAGGCTATAGTGACATCGTTCGGAGTGCCCGACTATCCTAACGGCTACTACACATCTACACGAGCATCGCGCAGCCACGCGCTCAACCTCGAGGTGCGATTGAAGAACGGCATCATAAAGAACTTCTACTTCGACGTGAGCGACCAGATTGCAAAGCAACCGCAAGGCGGCGTAATCGTAGTGAAGGGCATCGAGATCTCTGACGAGGACGGCAAGCACGGCGGATCGGGCTTCGACGTAAACGTAGACGGATGGGGCGAGTTCGAGGACGTAGACATGCCGCTCAAGTAGCGCTACGCAACTCAAGCAGAAACTGTAAACGGTTTACAACTAAACTTTTCATATAACTTTATTTACTAATTTAAAATACATCATTATGAAGAAGAATCTATTTTTAATCGGTTTGGCAGCAATAGGTATATTGTTTGCTTCATGTAGCAACGACGAGACTGTAGAGGTAGCTAAGAATCAGAACGGCATTCAGTTCAAGAGCTTTGTAAATAACAGCACACGTGCGACAGACTTGACAACCGCTAATCTCGAAAACTTCCAGGTTTGGGGTATCATGAAGAAGGACAACCAGATCGGCAAGCCGTTCGTTGGCACACAGGTTAACAAGGCTGGCGGCGCATGGTCTTACGGCACACCGGTTTACTGGGAGAAGGACTATCAGTACAGCTTCGTAGCTGTGGCTCCGGCTGATAAATTCGAGATGGAAGTGGCTCCTGCCGCCTACCAGGACTACGGCAAGGTTAAGTTCACCAACGGTACTGGCGAAACCGACCTTCTCTGGGCTGCCAAAGACGCGGGTCTCGTGACATGGGAAGTCGATGCGTGTCCGGCTCCTGTCGATCTGACATTCAACCACATGCTTTCACGCGTTCGCTTCAACTTCGTGAACGCTATGGACGACGGCTCTTTGCTCACCGTTAAGGACGTGCAGATCACAAACGCTTGCACAGAGGGTTCTGTACAGCTCATTGCTGCCAATGCAGGTTTGGCATGGACAGCTTCAGGCGACGCAGCCCTTCTGTTTGACAACGCAGCAGAAACAGGTTTCGCTCAGAACGCAGCTTGCACAACAGGTCACAAGTACATGATTCCAGCAAACAAGGCTTACAAAGTAACATTCAAAGTAGAGCGTGCACACAACGGCGTTGTTGATACCTACGAGCACTCTGTTAACCTCACAGCGATGCAGATGGAGTCTGGCAAGAGCTACCAGTTCAAGGCTGAGTTCACATCACAGAACGTTAATCCTGAAGGCGCACTCTGCCCGATCGTATTCAAACCTACTGTTAACGACTGGGACGCTTGGGGCGACGCAATCGACATGAACATGTAATAGTAGGAAACAACTAACACACGATGCGTCGAAAAGACACATCTGTGAACATCTAACACATCAGGTGTAGGGGGAACGCACAGTTCCCCCTTACACTCGCTCTTTTCTCTTAAAACCAATTAATCCATTTAATACGAACGAATATGAAAGGAATAAATATATTAAACATGACAGCAGGCATGGCTGCTGTGCTCCTGTCGGTGACACTCTTTTCATGCAGCAGCGATGTGCCGTACGAACACACTGATTACAGCACAACAGACAATATCTGCTTCGGTATTTCTGATTCTGGCAACGGCACACGCGCCGCAGCCGCAAACGAAGCGATAACCACCGACCGTTATGTGCTACGCTCGTCAGAATCGAGCGACACCCTCTGCGTGCGTGCTGTCGTAAGCGACGGAATAGGCAAAGCCGCCGCCAAGCATGCCACACGTGCTTCCATGCAGACCACGATGTACGACCAGTTCAACGTCGTAGCGCAGTTGAAGAAGTCTGACGGTAACATTGCTCCACGATACTACATGAACGAGGTAGCCACCAAGCAGGGTGTTGTTTGGCAACCCTCTTCGTCAATATACTACTGGCCCGACAACGGATCGCTACGCTTCCTTGCATGGGCTCCTATAGATGCAGAGCTTGACGAATCGCCGGTCAAGCCTTCAGAAGACGTAAACAAGACAACCATAAAGTACACCGTTCCGGCAGACCTCTCAAAGCAGCGCGACCTCGTGGCGGCTGCCACCGGCTACAACGCAAGTCCTGCGGGCGGAGTATGCGCTCCGGTATCGCTGCAGTTCAAGCATCTCTGCACAGCCGTTGTCGTGAAGACCGGTGCAACGATGGCGCCCGGCACGATAAAGAGCGTAACCGTTACCAACGTGCGCAACTCAGGAACGTACGACATGCTGAGATCCGCATGGACACTCAACGACGCAACGACCAGCTACACCGTTTCGCCCAACATGGCTACAGGCAGCACCACAGCTGAAGGCACTAAGCTCAACGCCGACGACGCTACATTCATGCTGCTGCCGCAGACATTGGGTGCTGACAGCAAGCTCGAAGTGATGTTCCACGACAACATCTCTGGCCGCGACCGCCTGCTCACAGCTTCTCTGAACGGCGCCGAATGGCCGATGGGCAAGACCGTCACCTATCGCCTCTCTATCACTCCGGAGTATGAACTTGAGTTCACAACAGAACCGCAGGTGCAGGATGCTCACTATGTGGTATATCCTATTACTATTAAGGCCGAAAATCTTGGAGCTAATGGTTGGAAACTGGTTTCAAACGATACAAGAAATGTAACGTTTGTTGAGAATTTCGGAAATGACGACATCAAGAGATTGGTTGATAATGGCTATTGGCTTAAGGATTATTGTGGAAAGTCTGAGCTTACAAGTACAACACAGGGTGACATTAAGGTCTATGTTTTCATTAAGGAAAATATTACGGACGCCGACCGCGACATTAAGTTGACACTTACTCCTGCTGACTATCCTAACGCAGCCCCAGTCACTTTCGATTTTAAGCAGTATTGTCCGGCTTGGAACAACGGCATCGGCGTAGAGCGCAAGCAGGAAACCGATTATCCTTGGGGATTCAACTGGGATTCGAACATGAAGATTACATATTCAATGCCAAAGGGATTTTGGATGGGTATCTGGCACGCCCTTTTCACAATCTTTGGTAATACAAAGTATGTCACTCAGGAAGGATTTGCTTGGGCTGGAACTTGGAAAGTAACAGTCGATTTCAGTAAGTTCCGAAGCTAACGACTGCAACGAGTGCAACAGATGGTATTAAAAACACTTGGGAGATATACAACTTTGAGGGCATTAGTGATGCAGAAACTATTATGCGACAGTTGGAGTCGTGGGGTGGTGTTCCGGACAAGACGTTGCCAACAAACCCAACGGAGTTTGCAGCTGCGGCTTGTGCTAAGAAGAATCCTTTTGGTGTTACTATAAATACAAAGGATGGTCAGAATTTATACTTGCCAACATTGTCACAAAGCGATTTGGTATGGTATCTTCCGGCACAGGATGAGGCTCCTAATATGTTAGATGAACTCTACCCGCTCTCGGGCAATTACTGGACATCTACAGCAATCACAGATCCGGTACTACATCATACAAGTATACGGTTGGCGCATCTGCTTCTCCAGAGGACAGAAACAACTTCATCCACGTACGTGCAGTGCGCAAGCGCCCATAAGCTGCGCCGGCACTCATTTAAAATGGTACTTTTTATATTATTTGCATAACTCTTTTCATAACTGCGATTAGAATGATCCGTGAGGCAAATTCTAACCGCAGTTTGTTTTTTGTTATATAAACCAAGTACGTGAAAAAATCTGCCATATCTTCCAGTTTCGCCGTAACGCACACAGGATAAGCGCAATAAGGGCTGGAAGATAAACCGCTGGACGCGATATCTACCAGCTATCTGCCAGCCCGAACCAATCATCTGCCAGCAGTATAACACTTTTGATGAAGCCATAAAACACTTTTGATGCAGCCGTATAATGCTCTTGACGCAGCCTATCAAATTGCGTGTCTGGAGCAAAAACATGGCGTTTGTTTTTGCGGTTTGCGCGTTTTGTACTAATTTTGCACGCTCAAAACGCCCCTATCATCATTAACAATTTATATTTTTTATGTTCAAAAACAATTTCAACGCACGCCCTGGAGCCTTGCATTTCAAGCACTTCACGCACCGCAGCTATGCTCTTTTCAGCTGCTTGGGTCGCGAGGTGCTCATCTGCACGCTCAGTGTGGCTACGCTCACCAACGCCAAGCAGAGGGCATCAGCACCAAGCCGGTAGCGTCGGCTCTGGCTCTCGACTCGCTGAGCCGCGAGGAGGTGAAGCTCGACGAGGTGCTCGTAACGGGTTCGCGTGCTCCGCTCACTGCATTGCAGTCGGCAAAGATTGTGGCTGTCATTTCGCGCGACGACATTCAGCGTGCGGAGGCAGCGAGTGTCAACGACATTTTGAAGTTAGTCCCGGGCGTGGATGTCCGTCAGCGCGGGGGCTTTGGTGTACAGACGGACATCTCCATCAACGGCGGCACGTTCGACCAGATTACCATTCTATTGAATGGCATGAATATTTCGAGTGCACAGACGGGTCACAACGCTGCCGATTTCCCAGTTTCGCTTTCCGACATTGAGCGCATCGAGGTTCTCGAGGGTGCTTCGGCACGCGTGTTCGGTTCGTCGGCGTTCAGCGGCGCCATCAACATCGTTACGCGCCAGGATGCCGAGAGCAATGTGTCGGTGGCTGCCGAGGGCGGATCGTTCGGTTCGTTCGGCGGCGACGCGAGCGTGAACCTTGCTACGGGTGCGGTGCGCCAGAAGCTGAGCGGAGGCTACACGCAGAGTGACGGAGGCACGGAGAACAGCGACTTCCGCCGCGTCGTGCTACTACATGGGCCGTTGGGAGTCGCGCTACGTAGACCTGCAGTGGCAGGGCGGCTTCTCGTCGCAGGACTTCGGTGCGTCTACGTTCTACAGTGCGAAGTACAACAATCAGTTTGAGGCTACTCGACGTTTCCTGGCGTCGGCACAGGCGGAGATTAAGCCGTGGGCTGACGACCGTTTCGTGCTCACGCCGATGGTCTACTGGCATAAGGATGTAGACCACTACCAGCTTATAAAGGGCAAGGAGGGCGCTGCTGCCGGCGAGAACTATCACCGTCTCGACACCTACGGCGGTTCGCTCAACGCTCATGCTACGTGGCTGCTCGGCAAGACGGCGGCTGGCGTAGACGTGCGCCGCGAGCATATCCTGAGTACGGCGTACGGCGATGTGCAGCCGGAGGACAAATGGGTGTCTATCAGCGGCACCGACCGCAAGTACAACCGCCTCGGCGAGCGCACCAATACGAGTCTCTTCCTCGAGCATAACGTCATCGTGGGCGGATTCACGCTGTCGGCTGGCTTGCTCGCCAACCGCAACACGGCGCTCGACGGTAAGTTCCGCCTCTACCCGGGTGTGGATGTGAGCTACCGCCCGAACGACGAGTGGAAGGTGTATGCTTCGTGGAACCGCGCGCTGCGCGTGCCTACGTACACCGACCTGTATACGAACAATGCGGTGCAGCAGGGCGACATCGCGCTGCGTCCGGAGAAGAACGAGGCGTTCAAGGTGGGCACACGCTACCGCACGCACGGCGTCGAGGCGCTGCTGAGCGGGTTCTACTCGAAGGGTACGGACATCATCGACTGGGTGTATCCTACGGCTGTGAGCAAGAAGTATCAGGCGATGAACATCGGCAAGCTCGACAATATGGGCTACTCCGTAGATGCTGCGCTGCATCTGCAGGAGCTGCTGCCTGAGTTCTTCATCACGCGCATAAAGGCGGGCTATGCGTTCATCCATCAGAAGCATTCTACCGATGGTGACGTCTACGGTTCGCTCTACGCGCTGGAGTATCTGCGCCACAAGGCTACGCTGCAGGTTGACCATCGCATCTGGCGACAGCTCACGGCGTCGTGGGCGCTGCGCTGGCAGGAGCGCATGAACGGTTATCATCCGTATACGAAGGTGGATGTGCGTCTGCAGTGGACTGCGCCTACATACAATATATATGTAAAGGCTGACAACATCACCAACCACCATTACTACGACCTGGGTAACGTCAGACAGCCTGGCATCTGGGTTATGGCTGGTGCGAGTGTGAAACTGAAGTTCTAAAGTGCTGACCGAATTCTAAAATGCTGACCGGGGCGTGGTAATGGCTTTACCGCATACATGTAATGCCATTACCGCGCCCCGGTTATATCGTTACCGCGCCGCTGTAACGTTGTGCCCAGCTTGCGGTAACACTCGCTTTTCTAAAGTTTGTAGTTGAAAAACCCCACAGAATCCACTCTAAGTTTGTGGCTGAAAAAACTTCCACAGATTTCACCCTAAGTTTGTAGTTGAAAAAACTCCCACAGATTTCACAGATTCTCACAGATGTTAGGGTGCGTATATCTCCCACAGAATCCACAGATTCACAGAATTTTTCTCAGCAAGAAAGTTCTGTGTAAATCTGTGAAATCTGTGGGAGAATATCTCATCAGAAAGAGAAATCTGTGGGAGAACATATCAGCAGAAAAAGATTTATTTTCTCATGCTCTAGTAGTCTGTAAAGTCTAAAAAGTGACAAAACAAGTTACTTAACCAGCAATCAAACTGGACGTTTATCTACGGAAGGTGAATGTTGTCTAACGCGCTAAATATCAGAGTGTTAAATTTGTCTATATCAATTATTTTTCGTACATTTATAGTTGAAAACCAAAGGGTTACACTCAACTATGTCAAGACAGAAAATCATCATAACACTCTCCCTGAAAGATCAAAAGTTTCTGGAACAATTACTTTCCAAGGGTACAGCCCCAGCTCGAACGATACGGCGCGCACAAATTCTACTCAATAGCAACAGAAAAGGCAAGAAACAATATACAGCAGAAGAGTTGGCAGACCTGTTGAGCACAAAAAAGCAGACTGTCAGCCGGGTTTTGAAAGAATATGAAGTAAGTGGTATAGAATGCATATATCGCAAGAAACGTAAGACGCCTCCGGTGGAGAGCAAGATTACAGGCGAAGTGGAAGCACACGTGATAGCCATGCTTGTCACAATCCTCCTGAAGGATATTGCAGATGGACACTACGCCTGTTGTCAGAAAGGATGGTACAGATGAATTACATAGACAAGATAAGCCATACAACAGTGGGAAAGATATTGAAAGAGAATAGTCTCAAGCCACACCTTGTTGAGGAATGGTGTATACCAAAGGAACAAAGCGCTGATTTTGCCGCTTGCATGGAGGACGTGCTGGAAGTATATAGCCGTCCGTATGACGAACGATTTCCTGTTGTCTGCATGGACGAAAAGCCTCTACAATTGCTGGCAGATGCGCGCCAAGGACGTCGTAAGAAGAATGGTGCTCTCATCCAAGATAGTGAATACGTCCGCAATGGTACTTGTAGTATATTCCTTTTTACAGAGCCTCTTGCAGGATTTCGACATGCTAAAGCATTAGAGCATAGGACAAAGACCGACTGGCCAAACAGATGAAATGGCTTGCTGACGAAGTTTATCCTAATGCTGAAAAGATTATCATGGTGTGTGACAATCTCAACACGCATGACAAAGTTCTTTCTATGAGACATTTCCGCCAGCAGAAGCACTAAGACTCGCCAAAGATTCGAATTCCATTATACACCCAAGCATGGAAGTTGGCTCGACATAGCAGAGATTGAGTTGTCTGCGTTATCTAAACAATGCCTCGGGAAACGGAGAATTGATAATTTGGAAGACTTGAACTCTGAACTCGAGAAATGGCACACTGATAGGAATGCTATGCAGAAAGGGGTGGACTGGCAATTCACAACAGACGATGCCAGAATCAAACTCAAACATTTGTATCCTATTGTCACTTTTTTAGACTTTACAGACTACTAGGATTTTTTTTAATTATCCTCAAATCCGCAACCTATAGGATTTCGTGGGAATTACTTGTAAAACGACAAAAATTCTTTTATTGTACATATTCCTTGGGCATAACAGAAACGTCGTAAACACAAAATTCCCTTACCCCATAAAGCGACTTGAGTAATACGCCGGTTTAACCAGAAAAGCATGGCCTTTAACCAAAGTCTGTCTTGAACAGGTTGGCATAAGCATAGTTGTCTGAAT
>ENA-OQCP01000994-OQCP01000994.1-human-gut-metagenome-genome-assembly--contig:-NODE-994-length-11595-cov-2.590338_pt1 | contig 11595 bp, 14 predicted proteins | sample MGYA00242760_ERZ504583 | MGnify/ENA primary metagenome ERZ504583 (study PRJEB26092, sample SAMD00036308) | human gut metagenome | host: Homo sapiens | study: EMG produced TPA metagenomics assembly of...
CCGGAACGCCCCGACCCCCGGCAGCACCAGCGCATCGGCGCGCAGCACCTCCGCCGGGTCACTCGTCAGCAGCGTTTCCGCCCCGAAGCGTGCAAAGGCATGCTGCACGCTGAGCAGGTTGGACAGACCGTAATCAATGATCGTCACCTTCATACCTTACGCACCCCCACACCGCCCGCGCGGATGTCATCCTTCAGCTCCTGCACGGTCTCTTTTTGGTAATGCAGCACCGCAGCACAGGCCACGGCGTCCGCACCGGCCTGCGCAGCATCTACAATGTCATCGCCGCAGCCCACACCGCCGCCGCAGATGACCGGCACATTCACAGCACTGGTCACAGCCTTGATAAGCTCCAGATCCATGCCCTGCTGCAGCCCTTCGCAGTCCACGCTGGTCAGCAGGATCTCGCCTGCGCCCAGCGCCACACCGCGCTTGGCCCACTCGACCACATCGTAGCCGGAGTGGGCGCGGCCGTTGTCGTAGTAGGCTCCCACTTGCCGGGCCATGTACGGCTGCGCTTGGCCTGAATGGACAGCACCATGCACTGGCTGCCGAAGGCCTCGGCCACCTCGGTGATGAGCGCAGGCCGCTTGATGGCCGCCGTGTTGATCGCAACCTTGTCCGCCCCCATCGACAGGATGTGGCGCACATCCTCCACGCTGCGCAGGCCGCCGCCCACGCAGACAGGAATATACACATCATCGACTGTTTTGCGCACAATATCACTTAGATTATTGCGGTTGTACAGGCTTGCCACAATGTCTATGTAGAGCAGCTCGTCAATGCCCTGCTCATAGTATGCTTTCGCAAAGCTGTTCGGGTCGCCCAGCTTGCGCAGCCCCTCCAGCTGGATGCCCTTGACAAGGTTGGTGTCTTTGACATCAAGACGGGCGATCAGTCGTATTTTTTTTTGCATAAATGAACCTCGTTAAAGCCTTCTCCCGGGGGAGAAGGCGACCGAGCGAAGCGAGGTCGGATGAGGGGCGCGTATGCCGCGATTGCCCGCAAACGAGCTGCCGCGGAAAGCCCCTCATCAGTCCGCTTCGCGGACAGCTTCCCCCAAGGGGGAAGCCTTGTCTCAAATTTCGTGGTGCGTGCCTCTCGGGTCGCCCCACAGCACCTCGCTGTCGCCCTCGTAGGGGGTGTAGCGCAGCTTCCACATGTTGTCCTCCCACTTCCAGATGTGGGGAGAGCGGAACCGGTCGGCCAGATCCATAAAGTAATCGCGGTCCATCTTGGGCTGCTCAAACAGCTGGCTGGCCCACGGGAAATGCTGGCGATCCAGCGACAGATACTTAAAGATCTCTTTTTCAAAGCGGTCGGGGTACTCGCCGTCAAACTTCTTGCAGAGCGCCTTGCCCTCGTCCAGCGTGATCTCCTCGTTGCGGATCTCCTGCGCGGCATCGTAGGTGGTGCGGCCGATGCCGTACTTGATGTAGGTCGTGTAGTAGAAGAAATCATCGATCTTGTCATCAATGGAGTTGTACTTGGAGTAGGTGCCCTGCGTGCGCTCCGGTGCGGGGCGGAAGCCGCCGTGCTCAACGCTGTAGTAGTAGGCGCCCTGCGGATGCCACTTTTCGTAGTAGCCCAGATACCGCACCTGAATGTGGTTTTTCTCAAGGTTGGAGGTCTCACTCGGCAGATAGATGGCAAGGTCGGCCTTGTCTACCTTGTAGTCCTCCTCCAGCTGGCGCAGGCTGACGCCGCCCAGATAAATGTGGTCGTAGTCGTTCACGGCAAAGAAATGCTCATGCGCAGCGCGGAGTTGTTGTCGGCGATGGGGTTGCCGAACTCGGCTTCGTTCTCGCCGTAGAATACCAGCGGAATGCCGAATTTCGCGGCCATCTTGGGGGCAAGCTGCTTTTGCCCGAGGATGAACGGCTGGAACGGATGGAAGAGGTTTTCCGTGGCCAGACGGGTCAGCAGGCGGTGGGTCATGCCGTTGGGGGTACACAGGTAGTTGTCAAAGCCCGCATGAATCCATGCCTGCATATTGTCCCACCCCCACGGGGTGTAGATGTGCGGCGCCCATGTCACCGTCAGCGGGTGCATGCCGTACTTGTATTTCAGCAAGTGGGCGGCGTAAAAGCTGTCCTTGCCGCCCGAGCCGGGCACAAGACAGTCATAGCTGCCATCGTTTTTGCGGTACTGGTCGCACAGCTCGCGCAGCTCCTTTTCGCGCAGCCCCCAGTCGATATGGCCGTTGGCCTTGTTGTGGCAGGCGTGGCAGGCATCGCAGACCCCGTCCTCCTGAATAACCATCGTCTTTTTGATGGATTTGATCGTATGCTCAAACTCATAGCAGGAGTTCGGCTTCTGGTTGCTCATCACGCACTCTTTGCAGAACTGCACATGCTTAGGCAGACCGTAGTAGGCCTCCCGCTGGTCCTCCGGGATATCGGGGGCGTATTTGCTGTAATCAATGTCCACATGGCGGGGAATCTTTTCCATATTCTTTACACTCCAATCGGCTCTGTATCAAAATGAAAAGGCGCCGTCCGATAGCAATGCTATCAGACGGCGCCTTTGCCGTATGTGGGTATTATAGCACAGTTTTATGCGGGATGCAAGAGGCATCAGGCAGATTCGCACGGCGGAACTGGGCGCAAACCCATAGAACCAACAGCACCGGCACAGCTGATACCGCTGCCGCACAGCCTGCCACCGCCGGAGCGAATGCGCCGAACCACTGACAGAACAATGTATAACCGATATCCCCTGCCGCAGTCCAGCTGCGATATCCGCTGCCAAAGGTCAGCCACAGCGCCAGTATGACACCTGCTCCCAGGCAGCCATCCGCCATACGCAGCAGCCCACTGCAAAACATACGCCACCGGTCGGCCAACAGATATTGCAATGCAATGCAGCCCATAAGCAACAGGCCAGAGAGATACATGGCAATGGCCACAATGCCCCGGTATTGCAGTACCATACTCAGCGCCGCCGAAAACGGCGTTGCCATCGCACTCTGCCACTCCATTTGGCAGTTATACTGTAAAATGCGGTAGCCATCGTAAGTAGGCGGCTCGGGCGCAACGGTGTTCTGATAGGTTGTAATCAGACTGCCAAAGGGGTCGGTCTCATCGTTGGTACTGCCATGCCACAGACTGTCGGCGCGGTGCATCACGCCTGCGTACACAGCGTCAGGTGTTATGGCGTTGGCAAGCGGATCGGCAGTCGTTCCAATGGCAGCAGCGTACTGACTGCAGGTGTCCAACACAGCAGCGTGGACGGTGTCCAGATAACCGGATTTTTCAGACAGGCGGCAAAATGTCCTTCCCGCAGGAGCGTAAAGGACAGCGCCAGACAGACCGCCAGCAGAAGCGCACAGACACTGCCTACCAGCTGAACAGCCACAGCCAGCCGAGCGGCTGCAGCCTGCTTGCCGGGGCGGCTCAAGACAGCCCCTCCAGCCGCGGACCGCTGACATACTTGCCGTAGATAAAATAACGCATATCCGTCAGGGACACCTGTCCCAGCGGGTAGCAGGTGTACAGGATAATATTTTCCTCCGGCGCATCCATGTCATAGGCGGAGGTATCGTTGGCGTTGGCCACGCGCATATCCGTGATTTCGTAGGTGTAGGTGCCGTAGGCGGTGGTGACGGTAATCATTGCACCGTTCTGGGCATGCTCAAAATCGCGGAAATAGGTTGCCGTGTGGCCAGCCACCAGAATCGTGCCACCCTCACCGGGGATCTTGCCGCCGGTATAGATCCCCGCGCCCGTGTCCAGCTGGGGATCTTCGTCACCGTAGTAAATCGTGCAGTCCACCGATGTGCCGGAAATCGTGATTTCACCCAAAGCATCCCCCGCCGCGGGGTAGCCGCCGAAATCATTGATGTTGACAGTCTCGGGCTGGGCGGGCGTTTGCTCCGGGGCCGCGGTGGGCTGGGCATCAGACACCGCCGCCACCGATGCAGCAGGGCGGTTTCAACGCCGGAGCGTGCCGCCGCACCAGCCAGCATACGGCCCGGCCCCACCAGCACGAGAAGCACTACGCAGAGTGCAGCCACACAAAAAACAAGAGAAAGAACCAAGTTCTTTCTCTTGCCGTGTGCATGCACTGCTTTGTGAGAATCAGAACTCTTCATAAGCAGCATGTTTCCTTATTTTTACTTGCCGAGACCCTGCTTGCGAACGATGCAGGCGAAACCGGCAACCAGAGCGGCAGCCAGAGCCAGAACAGCCAGAACGACCATACTCATATCCGCACCGGTCGCCTTGATGATGTTGTTGGAGGCAGCAGCAGAGGTGGCAGTGGGCAGCGTAGCAGTGCCCTTGACATTGGGGTAGCTGCTCAGATCCTTCGCCTCGATGTGGCCGCAGTGGTCGCACTTGTAGCCGCCCACAGTGCCAGTCCAGTTGTGGTAACCGCAGGCCTTGCAGGTATAGAACTGAGCATCAACAGCAGCAGCGTCAACCGTGGTGGTAGCCGAAGCAGCGGCGGCCGGGGCTGTATCTGCAGCAGCGCTGACCTTTACGATCTCATAGGTAGAGAAGTGGGGAACCCAGAAAACGACCACGCCGTCAGCAACCTTGGATACAGAATCAATCGTTGTACGGTTTCCGGCATCATCCACAAAGACGATCTGGTAAGCTGCGCTGGTATCCATACCATAGACGGCAATGTTGGCACCCGCAGACGGCTGCGTACCGGTCCAAGTAGCAGACAGTACCAGCGTATTGTCATCCTTCTTCGTCAGGGAAAGATTAGAAATCTGACTCTTCTCGATTGTCTGGACAGCAACGGCATTGGTAACGCTCCCCGTGCTGGGATATACCTTCTTGATGGTGTCCTTATCAAAAGTGCCGTTCGCGATAGCCATGTCCGCGTGGGCATTGATAACGGTCGCAGCTGCGTTGGCGTTCTGCTTGGTTACAGGCACGGTGGGGTTGGCGGTGTAGTAATCGGCAATGCTCTTCGCAAAGCCTGCACCTTTTTCTGTAGATGCGTTTTCGGCAGTAATCTTTGTAGCAGCCGTGTTAGCAGCCTCACCGGGCGTAGCTCAGCGAAGGCGGGCACGGCGCACAGGGCAGCCAGCGCTACTGCGCAAACCATAGAAAGAAACTTTTTCATTTCGGGTAGGACTCCTCTCATAATTTAAATGGCTGCATTCACAAGCCATATAGTCTAATGAGAGTATACCCCCCCCGGTTACTTTTGTCAATGGACATTTTCACCAATTATTCACTTTTATTCTGCCATAACAGCAAAGCTTTAGACTGCCGCCAGCAGCAGTATCGGCGGGGCAGCCATTACCAATCCCAAAAGGCTGCGATACCACCCACGGGCAGCCAGCGGCTGAGGCTTTACGCAGAGCGCCGCCAGCACAAACACCAGAGGCAGTACGCCCGGCATGCTGATGCTGAAAAATGCCTGTACTGCATACCCAAAAATTGCCGCCGCCAACCCGGGCGCAGCCGTCAGCCCGCGGCGGACATGTAATCCCAGAAAGGCCAGCCACGCCGCCAGCCCCACCGCGCCGCCGCAGACAAGATGCTGCAAATACTCATTGTGAGCGGAATCGAACACATCCCCGTTGAGCAGCATCATATATTTGACAGAGTAGTCATCTATGTTCAGCCGTGCATTGGCAGCATCGCCGCCTAATCCAAAGAGCATCTGTAACGGTGTCAAATCATCCTTCCATACCGTCCAAAGCCGCTTCCATGCAAAGCCCCGGTTGGAGCCCCACTGGTCATCAAAGAGCAACAGCTTTGTCAACGGCTGCGGTAGCACCACGGTAAAATTGGCAAGCAGCACCAGAACAGCGGCCAGCACCACGGCCGCGACAGCCAGCACGCGCACAGCACGCCAGCTGTTTACCTTAGGCCGTCGGCGCAGCAGACGCCAGCGACAAAGCACACCGCAGCCAGTATAAGCGCCACCATCGGCTGTGTAACAAATTTCGACACGGTACGCCACTCTGCGCGGGCAGGCAGCAAGCGAGCCAGCAAACCCATTGTTCCTGTGCAAAGTGCCCAGACGGCCGCAGCATAGGCCAGCCGGGAAAGCCGCCCGGCTGTAATGCGCCGCGCCATGCAAAGCACCGCCACCGCACTTACAGCCCCAGCCAGGCCGCATCACTGCCTGCAACCACAAGGCCTGCCCCCAGGCAAACCGATGCCGCGCCCCATAGCCGTGCCGAATCGCTGTCTGGTGTCACCAAAAGCTCCCACACGGCAATAGGCAGGCAAAGGTCAAGAAACGCCCCATAAAAATTGATGTTGCCCACTGTACCGAGGAACAGCTCCCCGCTTTCAGGCAAAAAGCTGTAATAGGCATCCAACGGGTCAACCATAAAGAAGTTCATCCCGCACAGCAACGTAACAGCGCATCCTGCTCCTGCCAACAGCCGTCCGAACCATGCAGCCGGAATCCCGCCGCCTGTCAGTTGTACTGCAAAGTACAGCACCGTACAGGCCAACAGCATGATAAGGCCGTTGTAGCGCCCCTGCAATCCCCACAAAGCCACGGCAGGATTCTCCGCAAAAAGCCATGCTACTGTGTAGCTTAAGCAGAGCAGCAACAGCGGCAGACCGGCAATTTTCGCCTGCTTTGCCGGATGCTCATTCCTGCGCAGCTTTTTGCAGGCAGCAAAGCAGCAAAGCACCTCCAATCCCTGCCAGCCACAGCAGTAGATGAAATTTAGCACCCACCAGCCCAACATAACCATTCGGCATGTAAAGCGGCGGCAGCAGCAGCGCTGCCAGTGTCAGTACATTTCCGGCGGTAGCATTGTGGGGCATTGCAGCGGTTGTTTTGGCAAACGCATGGCCTCTACGATCCTTTCCACTAATCATGCCTGCTCGATACGCGCCCCGTCAATAAAGACTGCCTTTACCTCGGTCAGCACCTCAAAGGGGCTGCCTGCGGTGATGACAAGGTCGGCATCCTTGCCCACCTCCAGCGAGCCAACGCGGTCGCTACGCCGATATGCTCCGCCGGGTTGATGGTGATGGCCTTCAGCGCATCGAACGGGTCCATGCCCGCCTTGATGGCCATACCGGCGCAGAGCGGCAGATACTGCTGCGGAATGACCGAGTTGTCGGTGATAATGGAGACATGGCAGCCCGCGTTGGCCAGCACGCCGGGGGTTTTCCAAGATTTGTTCTGCAGCTCAAACTTGCTGGCGAAGGTCAGGCTGGGGCCGACCGCCATCGGCACATCCTTCTCCCCTGCCAGCTCGTCCACAATCAGGTGGCCCTCGGTCACATGCTCCAGCGTCAGGCGCAGGTTGAACTCCCGCGCGATGCGCAGCGCCGTGAAGATGTCGTTGGCCTGATGGGCGTGGGCCTCAGGGGGATCTCACGCGCCAGCACCGGCAGCAGGGCCTCGAGCTTCTGGTTGTAGGCGGGCATTTTGGTTATATCGCCGTTGGCCGCCTGCTTGCGGCGCCGTAGTCCCGCGCCTGCATCAACGCGCCGCGCAGGAACGCCGCCGTGGACATGCGGGTGGAATCGCACTTGTCGCGGTAGCAGCGCTTGGGGTTCTCGCCGAAGGCACATTTCATGGCAACCGGGTCGCGCACGACCATTTTGTCCACACGGTCGCCCACGGTTTTCATGGCCAGAAAGGTGCCGCCAAGCACATTGGCGCTGCCCGGGCCAGTGCAGACGCAGGTCACGCCGGCCCGGCGCGCGTCCGCCAGCGAAGGGTCACGCGGGTTGATGCCGTCGATCGCGCGCAGCTGCGGCGTCCAGATGTCGTTCATCTCGTTGTAGTCGCAGCCCTCGTACCCGATGCCGTAGCCGTCCAGGCCAATGTGAGTATGGGCATCGACAAAACCGGGATAAACCTCCAACCCATCGGCGTCGAAAACCGCGGCGTCCGCCGGGGCAGTCAAATCGGTTCCGATGGCGGCAATTTTGCCGTCGGCCAGCAGAATGTCAGCCTTGCAGGCATCGCGGTGGACAGCGTCATGGACGAGGCCGCCGCGGATGAGGGTGGTCATGGTTATTCCTCCGTTATACCGTAGGGGCGCATTCTATATGCGCCCGCAGAGTCCGCGGCTGCGGAAGCGTCCACGGGCGGATATGGAATCCGCCCCTACATTTTATTTATTGCATTATACCGTAAAATCCAAACAAGTCCTTACCGCGGTGTACGGTCTCACCTTGCCGTTGGCTACAGCGACATGCGCCGGGTGGGTGGAGTAGCCCTTCAGTGCCTCGCATCGGTGAAGGTCGTGTCCAGCATCAGGTCCGCATTCGCGGAACTGGGCAGCGCCTCGGTGTAGACATGGACTTCCAGCAGGCCGGGGATCTGGCCGGCCAGCCCCTCAAGCCCTGTCTTGATGCCGGCCTTGACGGCGGCCTTCTCGGCCTCGGGCATTTCCTTCAGCTTCCAAAGAATGACATGCCGTACCATTTATTTATTCTCCTCCAGATGGGGTGCTTGAGCTGCCACTCGCCGCAGTCATTCTTCTCGAACAGGTCGCGGTTGTAGAACTTGTCCATGATGGCCCAGAACTCGCTTTCGGTATAGCCGCAGAAGTCGCAGAAATCACGCACGCAGAGCGGATCCAGCTTGCCGTCGCGCTCCTTGATGATGGGGATGGCCTCCTCGCGGGTCATCATGCCGTAACGGATATAGCGGGCGGTGTAGTCGGTTGCAGCAGCGTGACCGAACTTCGGGTACTTCAGCCAGCTGTGTACCAGATAGGCGCGGGAGTCGATCTGGTCGAAATTCTCGGCGTGGTGGGTGCGGTCCCACTCGTGGGTCAGGTCGTGGAAGCCGTGCGCCTTGGCGATCTGGTAATTCTTGTAGCTGTTCCACGGCACAAAGTAGCTCATGTAGAACGGGTCAAGCTTGGCGCGCTCCTCGGCGCTGGGGGCCAGCGTCAGAGAGAGGTCTTTCTCGGTCACGCCGTCACCCAGCAGCTCCTCCATCGGCATACCGACGGCGACACCGTTCTCGATCTGGCCCATGGCGGAGTAGGTCTCCTTATCGGCGTTGCCGCCGTACTCAAAGCTGACGTTCTCGCCGTAGCAGAGCATCGGGGTGTTGAACTTGGCCGCCATGTGCAGCGGGAAGGTGTAGATCAGGCGGTCAACATACCAGGTCGGCTTGCCGTACTTCTCAAAGAATTTGCGCATCAGGATTTTCTGCACCTTGATGTTGGGCTTGCAGGAGATGATCGTGCAACCGAATTCCTCGCTGATGTTCTTGAGGTTGTGGATACCCGCCTGCGTCATGGGGAAGTTGTCCTCGACGCTGAACAGAATCGGGTTCATGTGCATGACCTCTTTCAGCATCCAGACCTGAAAGTGGCTGTCCTTGCCGCCGGAGACGGCAACCGCGCAGTCATAGCCGCCGGGGCCGTTCATGCCGCGGTATTTGTCGCAGTAGGCCTCGAACTCCTTAAAGCGGGCGTCCCAGTCCACATTTTTGCGGGATTCATAGTGGCGGCAGGCGCTGCAGACGCCTCGGCATCAAAGGTAATACCGGGGCGGGTGTCGGGCATCGTACATTTTTTGCAGTAACGCATAAGAATACTCCTTATTTATATAAAGTATCGGATTCGATTACAGAGGGCGGCGTCCTCGACGCACCGCGGGCGGATGCAACATAATCTTATTGCTTTGCCTCCGCCGCTTGGGCTGCCTCGTGCGCGGCAGCCGCATCGGCGAAGTCATAGATCACATAGCGTCCATCGTTGTAGACCTCGGTGCAGCTGCCGTATTTGACCAGCTGCGCGTCATCGGCGGCGTAGTCGGTCTCGGTATCAATGAGCAGGAACGGATGCACCGGGTCGGTGGTCAGATGCTCCTTGGGCTGCAGCCAATCGGGCACGACCAGGCTGTTCAGATTGGCGATCGTCCAGACATCCAGCTTGCCGCTTGTCAGCTCGATCATCGCATTGCCGTTCCAGAAGGTGGAATACCCCTCGGTGTAGCCATTTTCCACCAGCCAGTCGGCGGCGTTTTTCAAGCTTATGCGCAAGGTAGGGGTGCTCCTGCTCCTGCCGCACCGTATTGACGGCGCAAACCGTAAAGCAGGCCGCCAGCGCAGCGGCCAAAAGCCCCCGCGCCCCGGCAGGTGCAGATCCTCGGTCTTGATCTCCACCGCCATGACCGCAATGGCCACCGGCATGTTCATAAGCCAGAAGTAGAGATAATACTCGTGGAAGTAGGCATAGCACACGCCGCAGACCGCCAGCATACAAACCAGCAGCAGCACCAGCAGCTTGTCGTTGAGCTGCAGCTATCCAGCCGCAGCAGCAGCCGCACGATGCAGAAGAACATCCAGCAGCCCAGCAGCAGGCCGATACCCGCCGCAATACCGCCGAAGTGGAACACGCCGGAGCCGTTCTGGTAGCCGAACTCATGGAAGAAGTCCATCAGGATCCGGTCCAGCGTAAACCAGTTTTCGTCCCGGTCCCATGTGATGAAATTGTAGGATTTGAAGTCGTACAGGCGGGACAGCACCGCATTGCTGACGAAGTAGCCCGCCGCACTGGCCACCGCCGTCACGACAGAGGCTGCCAGCAGACGAACCTCCTTGCGGCAGCTCTGCAGAGCTCCCTTCCAGTCCGGCTTATCGCTGCCGTGCAGCGCCATGACCAGCAGCACCGCCGCTGCCAGACAAAGCGGCGCATGGAATACCATAAGCTGCTTGACGCCGTTCATGCCGGCCACCGCCGTAATAAGGCAGGCCAGCAGCCATTGCAAGGCGCAGTGCTTTTTGTCGGCAGTCAGGCTGCGCAGCACAAGCGCCAGCACCAGCATATAGAAGAAGGTATATACCAGATAGTACCCGCCATAGATAGCATAAACCAGATAATGCTGCCCGAAGGGCCAGAGCAGCGTGCCGACCATCCAGAGGCCGGGCCGCCCAAGGCCTGCGCATTTGACAAAGAACAGCATGGCTGCCGCGTAAAGCGCCAGCGCAAGGGCCATACCGAATGCGCGGGCCAGATGCCAATCATTGGGGAAAAGCAGCAGACCCAATCGGTAGAACCACTGCAGGTTGACGACCTTCAGTTCGGTCGAGTAGAACCAGTTGTGGCTGATGACCGAGCCTTCGCGGTTCAGCAGATCCGCAAGGATCATCTCGGATGCCAGATCGGAATCCACGATCCACCGGCCCGGCACAAGCTGATACCAAAGATCCGTCAGGTATGCTGCGGCCATCCACAGCCACGGCAGGCTCTGCCACAGCTTATGCAGCACCCCGCCCTTTGTTTGTTGTTTCATGCGGTTTCTCCTAAATCGGATATGTTTAGTTAAGATAACTATATCGCATTTGCAGAAAAATAGCAAGGGCAGGCGGTGCATTTGTAGGGGCTGCGTGTGTAGGGCGAATGATTTCTTATGGGAAAGCTGCGGGCCGGGCATGCCCGGCCCCTACAAACACAAAAAAGCGGCAGGCCAAACGGCCCGCCGCGGGGATGCGTTGTTAAGGCAACACCGCACAATTCCCGCCTGACGGCTTAAGCACCGCTCCGGCGGCTGCGGTACGGCATCTGCGTTGCCAAAATGCTCGATAATACACAAAGTATTATCTGCGCTTTTGGCTTAGCAGCTGCCGCACCTCGCTCGCCGTATCGGCACTTAGAATTATGCGGTATTGCCTTAAATTATTCCACAA
>ENA-OQCP01000995-OQCP01000995.1-human-gut-metagenome-genome-assembly--contig:-NODE-995-length-11580-cov-2.881428_pt1 | contig 11580 bp, 15 predicted proteins | sample MGYA00242760_ERZ504583 | MGnify/ENA primary metagenome ERZ504583 (study PRJEB26092, sample SAMD00036308) | human gut metagenome | host: Homo sapiens | study: EMG produced TPA metagenomics assembly of...
CGAGCATTTTCGTGAAATCTTTTTCTCACTGAGCCGTACGCTTCCAGAAGGGGTGTTCTGGATATATTTCAATACAATTATACCATTTTTTGTTCTTTTTCACAAGAATTCTTTCCAAAAACTTACAGCTTTGTCCTTCATCCCGCAGAATTCGTCTTTTTCCGCATGGTTCCCGGGTTTTTGCTTTCTGTGTTTAGTTTCACACGTCTAACTTTCGTTCGTTATATTTTTAACAACTTTTCGTCATACGGGCTAGTTTCTGTCCTTCTTTTCTACATTTTGTAGGATGTATCCGCCAAATTTCCTGTCTGATTTTCATTTCTGCTGCCGCCAGACGCAAAAGACACGGATTTTTCTGTTCCGTGTCTTTTTTGCTCTGTTTTTTCTGTTTTTGCTTCTATTCTTCTGTTTCACGAGCCGTTGCCGCTTCGGCAAATGCATTTCCATATTCGGCAAGCGCCTCTTTTGCATAGACGGCATCTGACCGGTACGGCACATTTCCGTTTCCGACGTGCATCGTCACGTCCGCGCCTTTTCCAAGGATCAGAACAACCTCTCCCGGTACGCGCCAAGAATCGCCTCCCGGATTGCTGCTCCGCGTCCATGCGGATCTGGAAGGATGCACCTTCCTTTGCTATGTACCCGCCGATCTCCTCACAGATCGCCTGCGGATCTTCGTTTCCCGGATCATCCGGTACGAGGAAAATCCGGTCCGCCCGTTTTCCGGAAATCTCACCCATATCTTTTCTGCGGTTGAATGCTTTTCCGCCCGGGGTTCCGAACACAACGCTTACGCGGCTCCCCGGGTATTCGAGTGCTACGGTATCAAACATTTTTTCAAAACTCAGGCCATTGTGCGCGAAATCCACGATCGCCGTGACCTCGCCCGCGCTGCTCTCATACGTCTCCATCCTTCCCGGAACGGTGACGCCAAGGAGGCTTTCCTTGATCAGCGAAACCGGGATTCCCATCGACCAGGCAGCCGCAATGGCAGCTACGGCATTCTCCACATTGAAGGCTCCGTGCACCGGCAGGGTAAAATCTTCCGAGAAATCCGGTCCTGCCACATGGAAATAGAATTTTCCTCTGCCCGGCTTGATATCACTCACGCGGATTACAGCATTTTCTTTCGATCCAAACGTAACGACGCGCTCACATTTTGCCGCAGCTTTCAGGATTTCCCCGATATGGTCGCTGTCCAGGTTCACGCAGGCGCAGGTGCAGCGGTCGAAGATCTTTAATTTCGACTGGAAATAATCATCAAAATCCTTGTGCTCCGTCGGCTGATGTGGTCCTTGGAGATGTTCAGGAAAATGGCGGTATCAAAATGCGTGTTTCCGACTCTCTCGTATTTGAGCGCCTGGGAGGATACTTCCATCACCATATGGGAAAGGCCTGCATCTACGGCATTGCGCATATGACGGCACAGCTCCAGGGATTCCGGCGTGGTGAGCGTTGATGCTTCTCTCGTCTTTCCGTCGTAATATTCAATCGAACTTAACAGTGCACATCCGTTTCCGCCCTGTTTTTTCAGGCAGGCATCGAGCATCGACTGCAGGTAGTAGCTGTCGTTGTCTTTCCTTTTGTTCCGGTCAGCGCCGTGACATGCAGCGACTTTGCCGGATAATCGTAAAACGCCTCACCCAGCACAAACTGTGCTTTTCTGGCATCGTTGACGATGAGCGCCGGAATTTCTTTTCCCGCTTCGTATTTTTTTTCACTTACATAGGCAACAGCACCGCGGTTTACGGCGTCTTTTAAGTATGCCTCTTTGAATGCAGCTCCTTTGCAGAGAAACAGCGTTCCCTGATCCGCTCCGCCCGAAAAATACGTTACGAGGGTAACGGGTCTGTCCTCTCCTTCTTTTCCTTCCGGCTCTGCAAATTCCACCAGAAGGTCTTCCTGCTCCAGAAGTTTCTTATATTCTAATACCGACTGTTTCATAGGATATCTTCCTCTCTTCTATGGGATTCTTTTTCAGCTTTCCTAAAATCCAGGCTCCATTATACCAGAATTGAAACAGCTTGTCCATCTTGCGGCACGCTTACATCATCTGCGCATTTTTCTCAAAAAGAGAACGAAGCGTTTTTGCGCAGTACAGGTACGCCGGAACGAGAAACAGATCGGCGAGAATCCATGCCACCGGGCTTGCGAAGCAGACTGCGGTGTAACCAAAATACGGAACCAGGAAAAAGGCTACCACCGAACGGCCGATCATCTCGCAGACGCCGGCAAGGATTGCAAATTTGCTGAAGCCCATGCCCTGCACGGTAAAGCGTACGACATTGACAAGGGTCAGCGGAATGTAAAATACCATGTTGATCAGCAGCATCTGACGCGCCTGGTCGAGGATGACCGTCTCAGATGCATCTACAAAGAGAAGCGAAATCTGGCGGGACCACAGAAACATGACTCCTAAAATGACCACGGAATACACGCTTCCAATAATGGAACTTGTCAAAATACCGGTGTTGACACGATCCATCTTCTTCGCACCGACGTTCTGTCCGGCATACGTCGCCATAGTGGAGCCGAGCGCGTCGAACGGGCAGCAGCAGAACATGGAAATTTTACCGGCAGCCGTAACAGATGCAACCGCCGTGGAACCAAGGCCGTTGACAGCGGTCTGCAAAATAACACTTCCGATCGCGGTGATTGAATACTGCAGTCCCATCGGGATTCCCATATTGCACAGATTAAGCACATAATGCTTGTGCAGCTTCCAGTCCTCTCTCGTAAAAGCAAGGATAGTGAATTTTTTCTTCATATAAAAGAGACACAGGAATCCAGAGACTCCCTGCGCGATAATCGTCGCCCACGCGGTTCCCGCTACTCCCATCGGGCGGACCAGCGCAAGATCTAGCACGATATTCAGTATTGAAGAGATACCGAGGAAAATCAGTGGGGAGCGGCTGTCGCCGAGGCTCCGCATGATTGCTGATGTCTGGTTATAGAGCACCATAAGCGGAATTCCGAGGAAAATAACAAAGATGTAAGCGTATGCACGTCCAGAATATCGGACGGGGTTTTCATCAGAATCAGAATGTCGCGGCACCAGATGCAGACAAGAACGGTCATCACCACGGAAAGAATACCGGCCAGGACGGCTCCATTTCCTACATACCGGCACAGCGCTTTCCGGTCTCCTGCCCCGAACATCTGCGCAACCGGAATTGCAAATCCGCTGCAGACTCCCATACAGAATCCCACGATCATGAAGTTGATCGAACCTGTACTGCCAACAGCCGCGAGCGCTTTCGCGCCTAAGAATTTTCCTACAATAATCGTATCGACCATGCTGTAAAACTGCTGGAACAGCATGCCGAGCAGCAGCGGCAGTGCAAACCCCAGAATCAGTTTTACCGGGCTGCCGTTTGTCAGATCTTTTACTGCACTTTTCTTTGTTGCCATGTGATGTCCTCCCTATTGTCGTATGTTTTTGCTTCCCCTTTTTGTCGAATCTCATGCCATTTTATATCTTGTTTTCTCAGAATGCAATCCCGTAATACTGCCGAATTAAGAGACGTTTTTTCATCACTTTTACGTGTTTTTGACATGGCGGCCGCCTGTGCAGGAATTCTGTTTTTTTGCGCACGCCAAAAGCGGCTGCGGCAGGTTCCCGTTCCGGAACGCTGTGCCGCAGCCGCTTTGCTGTTCTTTCTTATTTTGCAAATTCTTTCTTTTTCCACTGAAGCAGAATCATCACAGCCACCGATGCGGTCAGAAAATCAGAAACCGGCTGGGAGGCAATAACACCGGAAAAACCGGCAAGTTTTGAAGCGCAGAAAATTACAATGGCAAAAATCACGCCCTGACGTCCTGCTGAAAGAATCATTGCTCCTGCCCCGTTTCCGATCGCCTGGAAAATACAGGTCGATGCGAGTACGATACCAACAAACGGCATACCAATGAGCTGGACGCGGAGGATCTGCTGGGCCACTGCAATGACATCCGCCTCTTTTAAGAACAGTCCCACGAGAAGCGGAGCCGCCGCACCGAGCACAACCGCCATTCCGGCACCGGTCAGCACTTCCAGGAGGAAGGCAAAGCGGATCTCTCACTGAGACGTTTTTTTATTTTTCGCTCCATAATTGTATCCGACCAGCGGCTGTCCGCCAAAAGCGAAGCCGACCATCACAAGAACAGAAATCATAATAATTTTCAAAGCAATTCCCATCGCTGCAACTTTGTCCGTTCCATACGGCTGCAAAAATCGGTTCGTCAGCGTCACGCCGATGCTCTGCATGAAGTTTGTGACGGATGCCGGAATGCCGATGGCAAGAACGGCGAGCACCTCTGCTCCGGTCATTTTCAGTTTTCGGAAATCGACGGAGAGATAGCGGCATTTCTTTATCATAAAGATAACATAGAAAATATCACCGCAGATGTTGCCGATCACCGTTGCAATCGCTGCTCCGGCTGCTCCCATGCCGAGCGTGTAAATAAAGATCGGGTCAAGAATGATGTTGACAACGGCTCCCAGCATTGTTCCGATCATCGAGGCTTTTGCGAAGCCCTCGGTCCGAAGAAGATTGTTCGGCGTCAGCTGCAGGATGATAAACGGTGCGCCGAGTGCAATCCACTGGTAATAGTCCCCCGCATACTGCCACGTCGTCTCATCACAGCCAAGCAGGCCAAGGATCGGCTGTTTGGCGGCAAGCAGGATGATGCTGACCGCAATGCCGACAGCAATCGCTGCGTAAAAGCAGAATACGCTGATCCGTCTTCCGTCCTCGTACTCTTTTTTACCGAAGAGGCGCGAAATGACGGAACTGCCGCCGACGCCGAAGATGTCACCGAGTGCAATCATCAGCGTGAAAATCGGTGTGCCGAGCGATACGCCGGCAATCAGTGCCGTGTTTCCGGTCCGCGCGATGAAAAAAGTATCTACCATATTATAGATCAGCGACACGACCATGCCGAGCACGACCGGAAGTGCGAGCGTCATATATGCTTTGGACACTTTTGTTTTCTCAAATAATTCGTTTTCCATTTTGAAAACTCCCCTTTCCTCTTTTTCGGTTACAGTTCACTGGTACCCAGCAAACTGTAACCTTTTTCATTCTGGTTTATCTTAGCAGACTTTCTTGCTTTTTCTTGTGTCATATGTCACAATAAAGAAAAAGTTTTCCAAAAAATTTTTCTGTGAAAGGATTTTCCTATGAAACGAATTTTTGATCCGGCTCTGCTGAACTTTTATCTTCAGAAACATGAGATCCCATCTCTTTTCGATACCCCGGATCTCGCATTTTCTCTGTATCAGTTTGAAAAGGGCGAACGGCTCGACACGCTGAATCCGGAGGAATACCTCTCGTTCCTCGTGGACGGTTCCATCGAGATCAGCGCCAACCGCGCCGACGGCACGAGCTACCCGATCGGCTATCTCGACGGCTTTACCTGCATCGGCGATATGGAATTCTGCGGAAAACGCGATGATACGCACCAGATCGAGGCACGCACCACCGCGCTTTGTATTGTTCTGCCGCTCGCTTCCACGAAAGAGCTTCTGCTGAACGACAACCGCTTTTTACGATATCTTTTAAACTCTGTCACCGAAAAGCTGATGCTTTATTCCAGCTCCCAGTCGAATTTTTCCACGCTCGAGGAATCCTTCCTCTCTTATCTCTCAGAGCGCTGTCCGGATCAGACGTTTTCCGGCGTGGAAAAGATGGCCATGCAGCTCCACTGCAGCCGCCGCCAGCTCCAGCGAGTTTTAAAGAAGCTGCTCGAAGAAGGACAGCTTGTGAAACTTTCGAAAGGTTCTTACCGCCTCAGCTGAAAACGCCATCGCTTCCTTATTTCCACGATTCCAGGATCGATGTTCCGATCGTTCCCTCCGGCATTTTTACGCCGAAGTTCTCTGCAACGGATGCGCCGATCACAGCGAAGGTGTCCTTCGTCTCCTGAAGGCCGCTCTCCTTCATAGACGGTGAGTACGCAAGGAGCGGCACCTGTTCTCTGGTGTGGTCCGTTCCGGTATAAGTCGGGTCGTTGCCGTGGTCTGCCGTGATCAGGAGCAGATCGTCGTCTTTTAACTGCTCCAGCAGCTTTCCAAGGTTCACATCGAATTTTTCAATCTCTTTTCCGTAGCCTTCCGGGTTTCTTCTGTGGCCCCAGAGTGCATCGAAATCGACGAGGTTGACAAAGCACAGTCCGGTAAAATCTTTTCCTGCCGTCTCAATCGTCTGCTCCATGCCGTGGACGCTGCTCTTGGATTTCAGACTCTCCGTGATGCCCTCGCCGCAGAAAATATCGTTGATTTTTCCGATGCTGATGACATCATATCCTGCCTCCTGCATCGCGTTGAGCACGGTTTTTCCCGTCGGTTTGACAGCGTAGTCGTGACGGTTTGCGGTGCGGACGAACTCTCCTTTTTTCTTTCCGACGTACGGTCTTGCAATGACACGGCCGACTTTCCACTCGTCTTTCATGGTCAGCTCACGGGCAATCTCGCAGTAATGATACAGCGTCTCCAGTCCCATCGTCTCCTCGTTGCCGCAGATCTGCAGTACGGAATCCGCCGAGGTATAGACAATCAGTTCTCCGTTTTCGATCTCGCGCTCTGCCAGCTCATCGAGGATCTCCGTTCCGCTCGCCGCCTTATTGCCGATGATCTTTCTGCCGGTTCGTTTTTCCAGCTCGTCGATCAGTTCTTTCGGAAATCCGTGGTCGGTGAACGTAACGAACGGCTTTGTCGTGTAAATTCCCATCATCTCCCAGTGGCCGGTCATGGTGTCTTTTCCGTTGCTCGCCTCGTTCAGTCTTCTGGCGTAACCCTTTGCCTCATCCTCTGTCACACCGCAGAGATTTCCCATGCCGAGACGGCGCAGGTTCGGGATTTCAAGGCCTCCCTGACTCTCCCAGATGTGGCCGAAGGTATTGACACCGACATCCCCAAACTTCTCCGAATCCGCCATCGCCCCGATTCCGAGAGAATCCAGGACGATCAGAAAAATACGGTTATATTTTCTCATACTCTTTACTCCTTTCTTTTTAACTCAGCTCAAACATTCCATGATAGAGCTGATAATATTTTCCTTTCTGTGCCAGAAGTGCGTCGTGGTCGCCGCGCTCTACGATATTTCCCTGCTCCAGCACCATGATCGCATTGGCGTTTCGCACGGTGCTTAAGCGGTGGGCGATGACAAATACGGTTCTGCCCTCCATGAGCTGGTCCATTCCTTTTTCGATCAGCGCCTCGGTTCTGGTGTCAACGGAGGATGTTGCCTCGTCAAGAATCAGCACCGGCGGATCGGCAACGGCGGCACGGGCAATCGCGAGAAGCTGGCGCTGGCCCTGGGAGAGGTTGGCTCCGTCGGAGGTCAGCATCGTGTCGTAGCCGTTCGGCAGACGGCGGATGAAGGAATCCGCATTCGCAATTTGGGCCGCACGTTCAATTTCTTCCTGCGTGGCATCGAGTTTTCCAAAACGGATATTTTCTGCTACGGTTCCCGTGAACAGATGGGTATCCTGCAGAACGATACCGAGGGAGTGGCGCAGAGCGTCTTTTTCGATATCTTTTACGTCAATGCCGTCGTAGACAACCGCGCCGCCCTGGACGTCGTAGAAACGGTTGATCAGGTTCGTGATCGTCGTTTTTCCGGCTCCTGTGGAACCGACAAAAGCAATTTTCTGGCCTGGTTTGGCATACAGCTGATGTTCTTTAAGATCAGACGGTCTGCCGTGTAGCCGAAATCCACGTTTTCAAAACGCACATCGCCCTTTAATTCCGTCATCGTTCCGTCCGGGCGCTTCCATGCCCAGCGGCCTGTTGTCTCTTCGCAGACGGCAAGTGCGCCGTTCTCTTCTTTTACGTTGACCAGTTCCACTTTTCCCTCATCGATTTCCGGCTCCAGGCTCATCACGTCGAAGACACGCTCCGCACCGGCGAGCGCTGAGAGAAGGAAGTTGCTCTGCTGGGTGAACTGGTTGATCGGAAGCGCCGCCTGGCGGACAAAGACAAGGTAGCTTGCCAGGCTTCCGATATCGGCTTTTCCGTGCAGGGCGAGAAGCCGCCGAGCACTGCCACAATCGCATAATTGACATACGAAATGCTGACAACGACAGGAACCATCGTCGCCGCATACCCCTGCGCGCCGGTTCCCGCTTTCCGGAGCTCCTCATTCTTTTTGCAGAATTCCGTAAAGCTCTCTTCTTCGTGGTGGAACACCTTGACGACTTTCTGTCCGGTGATCAGCTCCTCAATATAGCCGTTCAGTTCTCCGAGGCTGTTCTGCTGCTTCGTATAATAACCCTTGCTGCGCTTTCCGCTGAACTTGATATACCAGAACATGATACCGTAGCACACCGTTACAATCAGCGAGAGCCGCCAGTTTAGGATATACAGCAAGGTCAGTGTTCCCACAATCTGGATGAAGCTCTGGATAACCATCGCAAAACTGTTGTTCAGGGCATCTGCCATCGTGTCGATATCGTTCGTGAAAAGACTCATGATATCGCCGTGGCGTCTGCTGTCGAAGAACTGCAGCGGCAGTGTCTGGACGTGTTCGAACAGATCGCGGCGGATATCAAATACAACCTGCTGTGCTGCTTTTACCATGGTCTGCGTGTAGCCGTATGCTGCGAGTGCGCCGCACCCGAAAATGAGTGCCGTAATCAGCACGCCGCGCAGCAGTGTGTGCACATCTCCGTCCGCCAGTCCGTTGACAACCGGGCGGATCATATACGTTCCAAAGAGGTTGGCTCCCGCGCTGATTGTTACCAGTACCGCTACGACTGCGAGCATTTTTTTGTGCCGTCCCAGATAAGACAGGAAGACGCGCAGCGTGTGTTTCAGGTTCTTTGGTTTCTTTCCGCTATAAGCTCTCGCTGCCATTTTCGTCTCCTCCTTTCATCTGTGAGGCGTAAATTTCCTGATAAATCGGGTCATCCGCCAGCAGTTCAGCGTGCGTGCCAATCCGGTGTACTTTTCCGTCATCAAGAATGATGATCTGATCCGTATTCATGACGGATGTTACTCTCTGCGCAATGATAATTTTTGTGACATCCTTCCGCGCCGCCAGTGCCTCGCGGATCTTTTTCTCCGTTGCCGTGTCGACCGCACTTGTCGAATCATCGAAGATCAGGATTTTTGCCTTTCCGATCAGCGCACGCGCGATGCAGAGACGCTGCTTCTGGCCTCCGGAGAGGTTGCTTGCGCCCTGCTCGAGCACAGTGTCAAGGCCGTCCGGCATGCGGTTCAAAAATTCATCCGCACACGCCGCGCGGCATGCTTCCCAGATCTCCTCATCGGATGCATCCGCATTGCCCCATTTCAGGTTTTCACGCACGGTTCCGGAGAACAGCACGTTTTTCTGCAGAATGATATTGACTGCATCGCGGAGAGCGGCAAGATCGTACGCGCGCACATCCTTTCCGCCGACGCGGACGGTGCCGCGGCTGGTATCATACAGACGCGGAATGAGCTGCACCAGCGTCGTTTTCGAAGAACCTGTTCCTCCGAGGATTCCTACCGTCTGACCGGCTTTGATCTTCAGCGTAACATCGGAGAGTGCGTACTCTTTTGCTTCTTCTTTGTATTTAAACGATACGTTGTCAAACTCCACGCTGCCCTCTGTCACTTCTGTTACACCATTTTCCGGCGAGGTGAGCACGATTTTCTCATCGAGCACCTCGACAATCCGGTGTGCGCTCGCCATGGAACGGGTCAGAAGCAGGAAGACGTTTGCAATCATCATCATCGAGTTCATGACCTGCATGACGTAGCTTAGAAATCCGGTCAGGTTTCCGACGGCAAGCTGTTTTTTCAGAATCATATTTCCGCCGAACCACAGAATCAGCACGATCGCGGTATACATGACGCCCTGAAATGCCGGCAGATTCAGCACGGCGTAGTGGAACGTCTGCTCGCTCGCTGCGGTCAGGTCGGTGTTGACCTCGTTGAATTTGTCTTCCTCGTACTCATCCCGCACGAAAGCTTTGACGGCACGGATCGCGGTCAGCCCCTCCTGGACAACGTTGTTCAGGCGGTCCACCATGGACTGCAGTTTTGTGTACATCGGGGCAACTCTCCGCACAATCAGGGAGAGAATAAAGCCAAGAAGCGGTACATACAAGGAATACAAATGCCAGCCGCGGATTCATATAGAATGAAAGGCCGATTCCCATAATCAGAAGCGACGGTCCGCGCGTGATCGGGCGGAAGCCGGCGCTTACCATATTCTGGATGACGGTAACATCCGTCGTCATACGGGTGATCAGGATGATACCGCAAAGTGGTCGAGGTTGAAAATGCATACTGCTGCATTTTCTCATACTCCGCCTTCCGGATCTCAGCTCCCCAGCCGTACGTCGCCCGCGCCGCAAAGTGCGCGTATAAAATTCCGGTCACAAGCGCACAGAGCGCGCAGATTCCCATCTGGATTCCCTTGCGGTAAATGTAAGGGATATCGCCGTTCGCAACGCCGATGTCAATCAGATTGGAAATCAGAATCGGAATAAAAAGTTCAAAACACGTTTCTACCAATACCAGCACTGCTCCGAAAATCATATCCCGCTTGTAGGGACCTGCATACGAGAGCAGACGCTTCATATCATTCATCTTCTGTCACGTCCTCCTTTTGCTGTTTTTCGGAGTCCATTTTACCATACCCCGGCACGATTTTCAACGCGCCGAAATAATCCCTTTTACCCCAAAAATCCCCTTTTCCCAACAACTTTTCTGTCGTCAGAAAAAGAGGATCGTTTTCTGGAAGCTTAAGTCTACCTTTTGAACGCATTGACCAGTGACACACCGGAAACCGCCGCCTCTCCGACAAATCCGATAACAAACACGTCCGCAATTCCGACCAGAGCCACCAGAAGCTGCTCTAGGAAAAGCGGAATAATCAGCTTTTCAAATCCTGATTTGTAAACATAAACCCCTCCTGCCATTTTTCTTTCTGTCTCTATTTTAGACATCTAACAGCTCATTTGTCTAATGCTTATTCTAAATGGCAGTTCATACGCGGATTGCATATTACACTTCACAGAAATCTCTTTTCACTTTCTCACACAGCTTGCCATACACACGCTCCACAAACCATGGCTCTGTCGATTTTTCTGCGATCTGCTCCACCGGAATCCAGCCGACTGCGCTGTTTTCATCCGGCTTGCAGCGGATTTCCTGTACCGGGTCTGCTTCCATGAGATATGTCACATTCAGATGGAGATGTGACGTCACGTACTTTCCGCGCTTCACATGGCCGTCCACCGACAGGATTTCGAGCGAGAATGGCTGATCCGATAAGAGCTTCACCTCTTCAATCCCGGATTCCTCCTTCACTTCTCTTACCGCCACGCTGCAAAGATCCGCATCTCCGTCCGCGTGGCCGCCGAGCCATGCCCAGGATGGTAAATATTGTGATACGCCATCAGCACCTGCTTCCGATCCGGGCTTACGACCCAGGCGGAGACAGTCAGATGTGCGGTCTCATTTTCCCGCGTCAAAATATCGCATCCGCTCTCCATCCATTTCAGCAGAATCGCCCGATCCCGCTCTTCCTGCTCATTGTACGGACGGTATTTCCGGATCTGCCGCAGCAGGTTTTCTTTGGCTGTTTCATTCTGCATCCGTTTCCC
>ENA-OQCP01000996-OQCP01000996.1-human-gut-metagenome-genome-assembly--contig:-NODE-996-length-11565-cov-2.151950_pt1 | contig 11565 bp, 20 predicted proteins | sample MGYA00242760_ERZ504583 | MGnify/ENA primary metagenome ERZ504583 (study PRJEB26092, sample SAMD00036308) | human gut metagenome | host: Homo sapiens | study: EMG produced TPA metagenomics assembly of...
ATTTTTGTTTGCCTGTTTGTAGGGGGGGGCGGCGTCTCGACGTCCCGCGGAGGGGTCAAGACCCCTCCCTACAAGTCAATTTTTAAGGGACTGTAGGGGCGGATTCATATCCGCCCGTGCCCGCTCTCGGCAACGCAAAAATGCCCCGGTACGCAGAAACGCACACCGGGGCATTGGCTTTACGTAAGTATCAGTAGCTCATAATGTCCTTTACCGTGCCGGACATGGAGAAGAGCTTGGCGGACAGATGATCCAGATAGACGATGCCCAGCTTGTTGCCGGTCTCCTCGTTGTACAGGTCAGCCAGCTGGGGCATGACCTGAAATGCGGCGGCCTGAGCTCGGGCGTGTTGTCAAAGTTGGCTGTGCCCTGTACGCGCAGCCACTCGCCGCGGTCGTTGGCGGCGCAGATCTCCAGATTTGTGTTGTCAAGCAGCTGCTTGTAGGCCGCCTTGTGCTTGCCCAGTGCAATGCAGAGGTGGCCGTTGTACACATCGCAAAGCCGATGGGACGCACGCGGGGCAGATAGCCATCGACAGTGGCAAGGTAGAAGGTGGGATTCTCTTTCAGAAATTCCATGATTTCTTCATTTGGTTTCATGGTGTAAACCTCCCGCAATATTACAGTGTGGCCAGCGCCGCTTTGATGCGTGCGGCGGCTCCTTGGTACGCTCGGCATCGCGAACGCAGTCAGGCGGAAATATCCCTTGCCGCAGGGGCCGAAACCCTCGCCGGGGGTACCGACAACATGGGCGTTTTCCAGCAGCCAGTCAAAGAACTCCCAGCTGCCCATCCCGTTGGGGCAGCGCAGCCAGAGGTAGGGGCTGTTCTTGCCGCCGCAGTACCAGATGCCGGCCTCGTCCAGCGCGGACGCGATGACGGCGGCGTTGGTGCGGTAGTAATCCAGATTCTGCTGGATCTCCCGCATGCCCTCCTCGGTAAAGACGGCCTCGGCACCGCGCTGCACAACATAGGCAACGCCGTTGAATTTGGTGGTCTGGCGGCGCAGCCACATCTTGTTCAGCTTGCCGCCGGCCAGCGCCTGCGGCACGATGGTGTAGCCGCAGCGCGTGCCGGTAAAGCCCGCGATCTTGGAGAAGCTGCAGACCTCAATGGCAACCTCTTTGGCACCCTCGACCTCGAAGATGCTGCGGGCGAGACCCTTTTCGGTCACGAAGCACTCATACGCTGCGTCAAACAGGATGACGGCATCGTTGCCTTGGCCCATGCAACCCAAGCCTTGAGCTGCTCGACCGAATAGGTTGCGCCGGTGGGGTTATTGGGGCTGCAGATGTAGACAATGTCAGCATGGGGCGCTTCGTCCGGCATCGGCAGGAAGTGGTTCTCCGCCGTGGCGGGCAGGTAGAGAATTTTGCGGCCGGCCATCACATTGTCGTCCACATAGACCGGGTAGACCGGGTCGGGCACAAGGATCGTGTTGTCCTGACTGAACAGGTCGAGCAGATTGCCAGATCGCTTTTGGCACCGTCAGACACAAAAATTTCCGACATATCCAGCGCAACGCCGTGGTCAGCATAGTAGCGGCGGATGGCATCGCGCAGGAACTCATAGCCCTGCTCGCTGGGAATGTAGCCGTGGAAGGTATCCTTATGGCCCTGCTCCTCGACCGCGCGGTGCATTGCTCCGTCACCGATGCGGCCAGCGGCAGCGTGACATCGCCGATGCCCAAACGGATGATGTCGGCATCGGGGTGGGCCTTCTGGTAGTCGGCTACCTTGTGGGCGATGGTGCTGAAGAGATAGCTCTCATTCAATTCTGCGTAATGCGGATTCAGCTGCATGATAGTCCCCCTCTTATCTATACCTTCATATAGTCTAACTTTACCACAATTCGGGCGAGTGTGCAATAGAATTTGCAAAGGGAATTTTTATGGGTGATTTGTAGGGGAGGGTCTTGACCCTCCCGTGAGGGATAAATCTCTCCCCTACTGTAGGGGGCGGCGTCCTCGACGCCCCGCGGAGGGGTCAAGACCCCTCCCTACAATCCTCCCCGTACAGGCTCTCGCACTTCTCATCAATTTCCCTCGCAGGCAGCGCTACTGCCATGGCGATGGCGGCGCTGCGGCATTCCTCGGGGGTAAAGCCCATGTCTGCCAACGGAAAATGCTGCATTATTTTTTCAACCAGCGCATCATAATACCGCGCGTAAAGCACGCCGCGGTCGGTGATATAGATCTTGCCGTACCGCCGCCGAACAACGGCCCCCTGCTTCATCAGGCTGGTCAAAATGCTGGTCACGCTGGGCTTGGTTACGCCCATGACCTGCGCGAGGGCCAGCGGGGAAACCTCCGTGTTTTGCTGCGCCAGATGGTGGATGGCCAGCAGATACCGCAGGTTGGAATCGGTCAGGGTCATGGCATCTCTCTCCTTTACGCCAAAAAGAGGCGCAGGCCACGAACGGACCCGCGCCCCTTTTCAGGCACTATTGTGTTTAGTTGCTGTGGCAGGCACCGCCGCAGGCTTTACAGTTCCCTGTGCAGCCGCCGTGACCGCCGCATCCGCCGCCCCCGCAGGAGCCGTCGCAGCAGCCAAGGCCACCGGTCTTGTGCTCATGGTACATAAGCCAGCCGGTACCGCCGAAGACGATAACCGAAACGATGATCGTAGGCAGGTTGAAGTTAGTCGCCAAAAATTCCATCATAGAAATCCGCTCCTTTCCGGAAGCATGATACACCCCAAATTACTTGGAAGCAACAGCCTTCTTGGAATCGAACTGAACCTCGTTGACACCCACGTACTTGTTGGGGCGGAACAGCAGGTAGATCGTGAAGGCGATAATAGCGACAGCAACGATGGTGAAGAAGTTGAAGCCGACCTCACCGGTGATCAGGCCGCCGATCTGATAGACGACCAGAGAAGCGCAGTAGGCAAACAGGCACATATAGCCGATGGCGATGGCAGTCCACTTGCCGTTGTTCATCTCGCGCTTGATGGCGCCCATAGCAGCGAAGCAGGGAGCGCACAGCAGGTTGAAGATCATGAAGCTGTAAGCGGAGATCGCGGTGAAGCTGGCAGCAACCTCGGGCCAGATCTCGTCGCCGTTGTCAGACAGCTCGTCAGCATAGTGATACAGAACACCGAAGGTACCAACGACATTCTCCTTGGCGATCAGGCCGGAGATAGAAGCGACGGTTGCACGCCAGTTGCCGAAGCTGCGGGATGAAGATCCAGGAAATTGCGCTTGCAACGATAGCCAGGATGGAGTTGTCCTGATCCTCGACCATCGTGAACGCGCCGTTCTCGAAGCCGAAGCCCTGCAGGAACCACAGGATGATGGTGGCAGCCAGAATGACGGTGCCGGCACGCTTGATGAAGGACCAGCCGCGCTCCCAAGTAGCGCGCAGGACGTTGCCCCATGCGGGCACATGGTAAGCGGGCAGCTCCATAACGAACGGAGCAGGATCACCGGCGAACAACTTCGTCTTTTTCAGGATGATGCCGGAGATGATGATGGCTGCAAAGCCGATGAAGTAAGCGGAGGTGGCGACCCAGCTGCTGCCGCCGAACAGAGCACCTGCGATCAGGCCGATGATGGGCATCTTGGCACCGCAGGGAATGAAGCAGGTGGTCATGATCGTCATACGGCGGTCACGCTCGTTCTCGATGGTACGGGAAGCCATAACACCGGGAACGCCGCAGCCGGTACCAACCAGAATGGGGATGAAGCTCTTGCCGGACAGACCGAAGCGGCGGAAGATACGGTCCATGATGAAGCGACACGGGACATGTAGCCGACATCCTCGAGGATGGACAGCAGGAAGAACAGAACGAGCATCTGGGGAACGAAGCCCAGAACAGCGCCGACACCGGCGACGATGCCGTCCATGATCAGGCCGTACAGCCAGCCAGCAACGCCGATGGATTCCAGCAGGCCGCCCAGAGCGTTGGGGACGATCTCGCCGAACAGAACATCGTTGGTCCAGTCGGTGGCAAAGGTGCCGATGCCGATGCCGCCGTCCGCAACGGAGGTGCCCATTGCGATGGCATACATCAGCCACATGATGGCTGCGAAGATCGGCAGCGCCAGAATACGGTTCGTGACGAACTGGTCGATCTTATCGGAGGCAGTCAGGTTCTCGGTGCGGGGCTTCTTTTTGACGGCCTTGTCAACAACGCCGTTGATGTAGGCATAGCGCTGGTTGGTGATGATGCTCTCGGCGTCATCATCCATCTCCTTCTCGCAGTCAGCGATGTGGGCGTCAATGTGGTCAAGCAGCTCCTTGCTCAGGTTCAGCTCAGCCTGCACTTTGTCGTCACGCTCGAACAGCTTGACGGCGTACCAGCGCAGGAAGCGGTCATCGACCTTGCCTGAATGGACTCCTCGATGTGGGCGATGGCATGCTCCACGCTGCCGGTGAAGACGTGGGGCAGCTCGCCTGCCTTGCCCTTCTTGGCGGCGGCAACGGCCAGTTCGGCGGCCTTGTCGCTGCCTCGTTCTTCAGGGCGGAGATCTCGATGGCCTCGCAGCCCAGCTCGTTGGACAGCTTCTTCAGGTCGATCTTGTCGCCGTTCTTGCGGACGAGATCGATCATGTTGACAGCCATGACCACGGGAATGCCCAGCTCGATCAGCTGGGTGGTGAGGTAGAGGTTACGCTCGATGTTGGTGCCGTCAATGATGTTGAGGATGGCATCGGGCTTCTCGTTGACGAGGTAGCCGCGGGCAACGACTTCCTCCAGCGTGTAGGGAGACAGCGAGTAGATACCGGGCAAGTCCTGAATCACGACATCATCGTGACCCTTCAGCTTGCCCTCCTTCTTCTCAACGGTAACGCCGGGCCAGTTGCCGACATACTGGTTAGAACCGGTCAGGCTGTTGAACAGGGTGGTTTTACCGCAGTTCGGGTTGCCTGCCAGAGCAATTTTAATTGCCATGTTGGTTATACCCCTTTCTTAAAATGCAATCACTCAACCTCGATCATCTCGGCGTCTGCCTTGCGGACGCTGACTCATAGTTGCGGACCGTCAACTCCATCGGGTCGCCCAGCGGGGCCACCTTGCGGACATAGACGCTGGTGCTTGGTCAGGCCCATGTCCATGATACGGCGCTTGACAGGGCCTCGCCGTGCAGCTTGGCAACGGTAACGGTCTCGCCGACCTGTGCATCTTTCAGAGTCTTCATACTTCGTTCCTCCTCTTAAGGTACAATAAATCAAACAGCCTGTGGCTGAGATTCCCTTTTTATCAGCCGACAATGATACGCATGGCCAGCGTCTTGTCCAGCGCGATGCGGGCCTCTTTGACCTGAATGATCAGGTTGCCGCTGATCTCGCTGACGATGGTAACGGTCTCGCCCACGACAAAGCCGAGCTCTGCCAGATGCTGGCGAACCTCATCCTTGCCGGTGATCTTCTGGATGGTGACGGTATCGCCTGCTTTGGACATGGTTAAAGGCATTCCACACACTCCTCTTTTGGCAAATCTGCAACATATTAGCGCACGCTAACACACGGGGCAAAAGCTTGCGGTTAGAGCGCTCTAACCGCTTACGGGCATAGTTTAGCACCACTAACTGCGGATGTCAAGCCGCAAAGTTAGTGTAGGGTAACATTTTGTAAGAATAGATAGTTATTACTAACCAAAATCGTGCAATTTTGCATATTTTTTAGTGTGCGGCGTACTTTACTGCTTGACGGTCGTGCGCAGGGCAGGTAGCCGCATCGCGGATCGCCTGACGGATAGCCGCCTCATCGGGGGCTTCCTTGGTCAGGATGCTCACCTGCTGTGCGGCCAGATCGGCGGCGGCCCAAGTGCCGGGCATCGCGTTGAGGGCGTTCTCAACACGGGCGCTGGCAGTTCTGGCAGGTCATACCGTCCACACCCAGCACCAGCCGATGGGGGTAGTGGCTGCGGTCGCGGTCGGCCACCCGTACTTTTTGGCGGCAGCTCATGCTCACCGCAGCAGCCCCCGCCGCAGCGCAGATGATGTACAAAGCTGTAGACGCCGTAGCCGACTGCAGCCGCTAAGATCAGAACGATAATGATGTTTGCCATAGTGTAAAACCTCCAAGTTAGCTTTTTCTAATCCAACTCGGAATATACTAACTTCCGTCCGCTTTGTCAAGCAGGCACTTTTTTGGGTACCGCGCAAAAAGAGGAGGGGCAGCGCTGCCCCTCCCGTTTATGGATGGATAGGTAATGTCGTAAAAATCAGGCGTTGGCCAGTGCCGTGCCCAAGGCTGCGCAGGCGGTCTCGGCATCGCATCGGGGGAGCCGTTGGCCATGACCGGCTCAACGACCATGCGGGCACCGGCAGCCTCGGCATCCTCGGCCCAGGTGCGGATCCACTCGCCATCGCCCCAGCCGTAGGAGCCGAACAGCCCAACGGGCTTGCCGCTCAGCGAGCCGCGCAGCGCCTGATACATCGGCTCAAACTCGCTCTCCTCCAGCTGCTCGGCACCCATGGCGGGGCAGCCCAGTGCGAAGCCGGTGTAATCACCGGCGGAGGCGGTGTTGAACTCGGACGCAGTGAACTTATCCACGGAAGCACCGGCGGCAGCCGCTGCGCTGGCAACCAGATCTGCCATGCCTCGGTGTTGCCGGTGCCGCTCCAATAAATAACTGCAATTTTGCTCATGATAAAGGACTCCTTTTCAGATAGTATGTGGTGCATCGTCAGGCGGCTACGGTCAGCCGGCTGATCGGGGTGCCGTTGTAATAGCAGCGGGCGTAGATGCGCTCGCACTTTTTGTAGCGGTCAAACTCCGCCTGCGCAGCGGCCGGGTCGGTGTAGACCTTCCAGTAGCCGCACGCAGTAAAGTTTTTGCCGCGGTTTTGGATGAACCGATGACATCCGCCAGCGGGTAGCCCAGAAAAACGCCGATCTCATGCGGGAAATCCTGCTCACAGCAGAGCCGCTCGGCCAGCTGCGCCAGCAGCTCGTCCGCTGTGCCGGGGGTGTAGCCCTCCCCTGCCAGAAATGCCAGCGTGCGGTCATCAGCCAACAGCTTTGCCACCCGCGCGGGGCGGTAGACATAGACAAGGACAGCCCCTGTGCGCGGACACTGCTTGAGCACCTGCACAGTGACCCCGCGGGGGGACAGCTCCGTATGCCATGCACCGCCATAGCGGCGGCATCCTGCCCGGGGGCGGGCTGGTAGCGAAAGAGACTGGCGGGCTTGAGCCCTGCCAGCGTGGGGGCGCACAGCGTGGCAAGATCACAGGCGAAGCTGCGCGGACTGGTGGTAGCGTAGGTGCGTTCCTGCATGAGATGGCTCCTTACCGTTATGATGGTTAGTATTTGCTAACCAAGCGCTCCATAAAACCGCCCTGTACGGGGAGAGAACCGCGCAGGGCGGGTGATAAGAGCAAATTGAAAATTTGCAAGGTTAGCAATAACTAACATAGACAATATAGCATGTCAGGGAGCAGATGTCAAGCAAAATCTCGAAAAAAGTAGAGGCGTGATAGTCGCTACCGCACTGCCGGGTCGTCGGGGACGCCGACCCCTACAATAGGTACGGTAAACAAAAACGGGGCGGCACGCGGCCGCCCCATCGTTATCAATAATTGCTGCTTTTCAGTTCAAAATAGCTTCTGGGATGGGTGCAGACGGGGCATTTGGCGGGGGCATGGCGGCCGATATAGACAAACCCGCAGTTGCGGCACTGCCAGACCTGCTCATGCTCGCGCGCAAAGACCTTACCGGCCTCAATGTTGACGGCGAGAGCCTTGTAGCGCTCTTCATGATCTTTTTCGATAGCGGCAACCTTCTTGAACAGGGCGGCGATCTGGGTAAAGCCCTCCTCCTTTGCCTCGGCGGCCATGCGCGGGTACATCGAGGTGTGCTCCTCGTTCTCGCCCGCGGCGGCCATCTTCAGGCAGGTCAGCGTGTCGGGGATCTCGCCGTTCTCCATCAACAGCTCAAACCAGATCTTGGCGTGCGCACGCTCATTGTCGGCGGTGTCATCAAAGATTGCACCGATCTGTTCGTAGCCGTCCTGCCGCGCCTTGGCGGCAAAGAGCGTGTATTTGTTGCGGGCCTGACTCTCGCCTGCAAATGCCTCCACAGGTTTTTCTCGGTCTTGCTGCCTCTCAGTTCCATAGGGATACCTCCTCGTTAAATAAGAATCAGTCTTGATATGTGGCTGCTGCGGCACGGCACTGCACCCGACCGGTACAGCAGGCAGGAAACGACGCTGTCCGCACACAACAGACGGTTGACAAAGCTGCGGTTATGGTGTAGTATCTAAATAAGAGTTAATCTTAAATTTGGTAAGGAGGTCTGCCCATGACCCGCCAACGCGCCCTGATTTTGGGTATCATGCGCGAAAAATGCCCGGAACATCTGACCGCTGACGAAATCTTCTGCCATGCGCGGCAGGCCATGCCGCACATTGCGCGCGGCACTGTGTACCGCAACCTGAAATTGATGGAGCTGGACGGCGAGATCGGCCATCTGGAAATGCCCGACGGCCCCGACCGCTACGATGCCAACCCCAGCCCCCACGGCCACCTGCTGTGTGAGAGCTGCGGCGAGCTGGCAGACCTGCCGGTCGTGGGCTGATCCGCGATATTGAGGCCGCCATCGGCACCGAGGTCCGCGGCTACACGCTGACGATCCGGTATATCTGCCCCAAATGCCGTGCCAAAAACGCGCAGTGACCCTTGCCGCCCGACCGTGGGCGGTATTTTTGTAAAAGCGAGGTTGTAACTTATGGCAAAGCAGCGCGACCCTGTACTAGATAGTATGCGCGGCATCGGCATTGTGCTTATGGTGCTGGGACATTCCGGGTTTCCGGGCACGGATTATATTTATTTATTCCACATGGCGCTGTTTTTTATGCTCAGCGGGTGGTTTTTCAGCCTGCGCGGCGGGCTGGTACATTTTGTCAGGCGCAAGCTGGTGACCCTCTGGCTGCCCTTTGTGGCGGCCAACACGGTATTTACGGTCTGCAATAACCTTTTTCTGCGGCTGAACATCCTGACGGCGGATGCGCGGATCGCGGAGATCCCGGGCAACAGTGTCACAGCACCGGTGAGCATCAAGGACATCATCGGCCGCACGGTACACTGGTGCGTGTTTGACGGCGGTACCAGCTGGGCGGCGCGATGTGGTTCATACAGGCGCTGTTCCAAATCTCACTATTGTACGCTGTCATGGAGGTTTGCTGCAAAAGCTGCTGCATGGCGGCGATACGCTGATTGCGCAGGGGCTGCTTTCCGGCGTGCTGCTCTGGGTCGGCTGGCACTGTAATCAGGTCGGCTGGAATGTCTGGGGGCTGGGTATTGCGGCCAGCTGCTACTGGATGTTCTACCTTGGCACGGTGCTGCGCCGCACTGCGCGGTCGGAGGTGCGCCCGCTGTACCGGGCGGCTGCTGGCGCAGCGGCCTTTGTTCTGCTGCTGGTGCTGCGGCGGCTCGGCTCGGTCGGGCTGGCGGGCAACGGCTATACCAACCCGGCGTTTTTGCTGTTGGCCAGCATGGCTGGCTGGGTGCTGGTGCGCAGCGCCGCCTGCCTGACGGCCCCCCTGCCCCGCGTCAGCGCCGTGCTTGGCTATCTGGGCCGCGCCACGATGCCGATTGTGATCCTGCATTTTTGAGCTTCAAGCTTGTGACATGGCTGGGCCTGCTGGCTACAGGCGGGGAGAGTTACCTGCTGGCGGCTTTCCCCGTCTATTTTACCGGCGGTGTCTGGTGGCTGGCCTACACGGCTGCCGGTCTGGCCCTGCCGCTGGCGGCAGATGCGGTGTACAAGAAAATAAAAAATGCCGTCTTAGCGCATTGATGTAAAAAAAGAGCCCCGCGGGGCTCTTTTTCTTGCCGCCCTCTGCGAGACAGACTCCCCCGATACGGGGGAGGTGGCGCTTGCGCCAGAGGGAGCCAAGAAAATGCTTGATTTGTGACACATTCCCGCTCCCGTAGGCGTTATAAGGGTGAAAGGAGGCGAGCCGATGCAAAACGAACAGGATTTAGAAAAGCTCGTGCATGCCCATACCGCTGCACTGCTGCGGTACTGCACTGGCCTGCTGGGGTGCGAGGCCGACGCACAGGATGCTGTGCAGAAAACCTTCATCAAGGCGTGGCAGCAGCGCCACACGCTGCGCCATGACGGCACCGACAACGAGCGCGCGTGGCTCTACCGCATCGCCTACCGCACCTCGCTGGACATGCTGCGGGCAATCAAACGCGCGGCGGCCTACCCCACCCCGGAGCCGTTGGAGCAGGACCCCGGCATCAGCGAAGAGCTGCGCGCGGCGCTGAACACGCTGGCCCCGCTGGATCGGGCCCTGATCTTAGAGCGTGTGCTGGACGGGCTGGATTACGCCGCACTGGCGTGCATTCACGGACGGCCCGCCGCCTATCTGCGCACACGCTACCACCGCGCCAAAAAGCAGCTGGCGCAGCGATTGAAGGAGGGGGAGCACTATGAAGTATGACCACGAAGAAGCGTATTTGCACGAAAAGCTGACAGGCGGCCTGCACCCGGCAGGCGTTGACCTATGGCCCGCCGTGGCTGAGCACCTGCCGACGCCGCCCCCCGCCACGGCACCCGCGCTGGAAGCTGGCAATTTGCCTAGCCGCGCCGCTGCTGATTGCCGCCGGAGTGCTGGCAGGCACGGCAGAGTTCACGAACCTGCGCGAAAACCCGCGCCCGTCCTTTGCGCCGGAGGCAACACCGGTACGCCATCACGTATGAGCGGCAGTATTTTGCGCTGGATGAGGATTTGCTGGCGGGAATGGTGGCAAACCATAATGGGAGATGTCAGACGATGGCTGGCTGCCGATGAACGCCAAAATAAACGGCCAGCTGCACCCCACCGACGCGGACTACGCCGATTGGTACGCCCGGGCTGCACGCGGTACGACAGCTGGATGGAAATGACTACCGCGACTGGTCTGCCGCTGGCGCAGAACACGCTGCTGGATGAGGGAGATACAAGCACTTTCCCGTCGATTGCCATGTATCCGTCCGGCATGATCGACATCCCGGATGAATATGACGATGGTATGCCCTATACGCCGAAATTTCAGGAATATCCCGCCGGATTTATCCCCATCGGGCGCGGCGATACACCGGACAAGCTCTACCTACGCACGGGTGTGCTTTTGGATAGTTACAATGTAGAAATCATGGCAGTTGCCTATCTTGGGGATGCGCCCAAGGAGATGGCAACGGATTTGTATTGGCAAAAAAGTGCCGGGTTGACGTGGCAATGTGAAAGCTACCCTATGGCCAACGGCAACACCGCGCTGATCCCCCACTGTACAAGCAACCCGAACTCGAGGCCCTACATCCAGTCCAGAGCCTACTTTGCGCAGGACGGCATTTTGTACCAATCTATTGCCGTCCCTATACGGATAGCCTTTGTTACAGTGCCTCGCAGGAGAACATCTGGGCAGAACTGAAGGTGGTTTTGGACGGATTCTCTTAAAAAGCTCCTCTGGAGGGGAACTCCGCCCGCAGGCGGTGAGGGGTGGGCGGCAGGCTGACGGATTTAGACAGCAGCTCCCACCCATCCCTTCGGCCCGCAGCCACCTCCCCTCAAGGAGGCTTTAAAGCAGGCAATAAAAAGAGAGAAGAACCTTCGCCCTATGCGAAAATTCT
>ENA-OQCP01000998-OQCP01000998.1-human-gut-metagenome-genome-assembly--contig:-NODE-998-length-11536-cov-2.721536_pt1 | contig 11536 bp, 15 predicted proteins | sample MGYA00242760_ERZ504583 | MGnify/ENA primary metagenome ERZ504583 (study PRJEB26092, sample SAMD00036308) | human gut metagenome | host: Homo sapiens | study: EMG produced TPA metagenomics assembly of...
GAAGCCGCACCCGCCGACCCCATGGCCGGGGATGCTTCGGAGATCGAGAACGAAAACTCCTTCCCCCACTTCCTGACAGAGACTGAGGCGCTGGCTGCCGAGGACCCGATGGCCGCTCCTGAGGAGGCCGCCATCCTGCCCGAAACGGAGGAGACCGCCCCCGTAGCCGAGGAAGCGCCTGCCGCTTCCGAGAACGGCGAGAATATGTTGGCCGAAGCCCAGATCAAGGATATCAACGGCACCGTTCTGCTGACCCCTGAGGAGATCCGGGACGCACTGGACAGCGGCACGCTGGACGAAGAGAGCATCGACCCGCCTGCCTGACCGGTGAAAACGGCCTGCTGCAGTGGCTGTGGGAATTCTTCTTCGGCAAGGATGAGGAGGAAACGCCCCAGTATTCCGGCTGGCGCACCGAAAACGGCAAGACCTATTATTACGACCAGAACACCCACCAGCCGTCACCGGCATCCAGAGCATCGACAACAAGCTCTATTATTTTGATGCCTCCGGCGTGCAGCAGCCCGCCACTTTCGGCATCGATGTTTCCAAGTACCAGAGCAGCATTGATTGGGACAAGGTGAAAACGGCAGGTGTGGAGTTTGCCATCATCCGTATCGGCTACCGCGGCTACGGCTCCGGCGCGCTGGTGCAGGACCCCAAGTTTGAGGAGCACTTCACCAACGCCCGCAACGCCGGGCTGCGGGTGGGCATCTACTGCTTCAGCCAGGCTGTCAACGAGAACGAGGCCCGCGAGGAAGCACAGGCCTGCGTCTATGTGCTGAATGGCCGCCAGCTCGATTATCCCATCTACTTTGATACCGAGGCTTCCGGTGCAGGCAACGGCCGTGCCGATGGTCTGGGCGTGGAAGACCGCACCAAGTGTGCCGTGGCTTTCTGTGAAGAGGTCAAGGCACTGGGCTACAAGCCCGGCGTGTATGCCTCCACCACCTGGTTCCGCAAGCGGCTGGATATGAGCCAGCTGTCCAACTACTACATCTGGAACGCCCACTACAACGTGGCCTCCAGCCCCATTGCCTGCAACATGTGGCAGGGCACCTGCACCGCCCGCATCCCCGGCTACGGCGGCCAGATCGATGTGAACATCAGCTATATGGGTTAAGTTATGGACCGTATCCGCTTGATTGCATCCGACATGGATGCCACCCTTCTGGACGAACAAAGTCAGCTCCCGGCAGACTTTGAAGAGACGATCCATGCACTGGCAGAGCTGGGCATCCGGTTTGCCCCGGCCAGCGGCAGACCGCTCTATACGTTGGAAGCCATGTTCCCCACCTTACAGGATGAGCTTGTTTTCATCGGCGACAACGGCGGTGCCATCCGCTGGAAGGGGCAGAACCTCTTCACTTCGGAGATGTCTCCGGAAGGCTGGCGGGCGCTGAACCGCCTGACCCGGGAGCAGGGCGATATTGCGGTTCTCTGCGGTCTGGAAAGTGCCTATGTGGAGCGGCCGTTCGCCGTCCACGATGCCGTGCTGCGGCATTTTTACACCAAGATCGAATATGTGGACCGGCTGGAAGATGTCGCCGCTCCTGCCGACAAATTCACCATCTACCTGCACAGCACAATGCGCAGCAGGCCTACGATACGGTCTATGCCAGTCAGCGGAGCATCTACTCCGTAGCCGTTGCCGGTGAATGCTGGGTGGACATCATGAATCCCGGTGTCCACAAAGGTGCCGCCCTGCAAACGCTGGGGCAGCTGTGGGGCTTGCCGTCTGAGAGCATAATGGCCTTTGGCGATACCTACAACGATGCCGAGATGCTGTGTACCGCAAAATACGGTTTTCTGATGGAAAACGGCAGTGTTCCGCTGCGCCGGAAGGTTCCTTTTCTGGCCCCTTCCCACCGGGAAGCCGGGGTCATGCAGGTCTTACACCGTGTTCTGGCACAGAACGGTTGTGTCTGTCCGGAGGATTTTGTCCCGGCACATTAAATTCAAGCATAAAAAATGGAGCTGTTACACATCTCGTGTAACAACTCCATTTTGTTTAGCGTGCTCACCCTCTCCGTCTTTGCTTCGCAAATCCACCTCTCCCGAAGGAGAGGCAAGTGCTCTTGGCTCCCCCTTTGGGGGAGCTGGCGAGCGTCAGCGAGACTAGAGAGCGAGGCCGCCAATCTTATGCAAACATATCCTTCAGCTTTTTGAAGAAGCCCTTGCGCTTTTCGTAGTTCTCCTCTTTCAGGGTGCCCTCAAACTTCTTCAGGGCATCCCGCTGGGCCTTGTTCAGCTTCTTGGGGATCTCCACCTCGCACTTGACGTACATATCGCCCCGGCCGCGGCCGTTCAGATACTGGATGCCCTTGCCGCGCAGACGGAAGGTGGTGCGCTCTGGGTGCCTTCGGGCACGGTGTACTCCACCTTGCCGTCAATGGAGGCACGGTGATGCTGTCGCCCAGAACCGCCTGGCTGTAGGTAATGGGCACCGTGACCCAGACATCATAGCCGTCGCGTTGGAACACCTCGCTGGGCCGGACCGTGACCATCACGATCACATCACCGGCAGGGCCGCCGTTGGCACCGGCATCGCCCATGCCGCGCAGTGCAAAGCTCTGATCATCGTCGATGCCCATGGGGATGGACACCTCCAGCGTTTTCCTGGCGGCAGTTTTTCCACTGCGTGGCAGACCTTGCAGGGGTTCTTGACCAGCTTGCCCTTGCCGCCGCAGCGGGAGCAGGGCTGCTGGGTCTGCATGACGCCGAAGGGCGTACGCTGCTGACGAATAACAAAGCCTCTGCCGCCGCAGTCAGGGCAGGTCTCCGGGCTGGAACCGGCGGCGCAGCCGCTGCCGTGGCACTCGGTACACTCCTGCTGACGGGTGATGGTGATGTTCTTCTTGCAGCCATGCACGGCCTCATCAAAGCTCAGGGTGATCCGCACACGGATATCCTGGCCTTTGCGGGGGGCGTTGGGGTTTGCCTGACGGGCAGAGCCGCCAAAGCCGCCGAAACCGCCGCCAAAGATATCGCCGAAGATGTCGCCCAGATCGACTCCATCGCCGCCAAAGCCGCCGAAACCGCCCGCGCCGCCGCCGTTCTGGGCTGCATAACTGGGATCAACACCGGCAAAGCCGTACTGATCGTACAGTTGGCGCTTTTTCGGGTCCGAAAGCACCTCGTTGGCTTCATTGACTTCCTTGAACTTTTCCTCGGCATCCTTATCGCCGGGGTTGTAGTCCGGGTGGTACTTCATGGCCAGCTTGCGGTAAGCTTTTTGATCTCCGCATCGGTGGCCGTTTTGGATACTCCCAGCACTTCGTAGTAATCGCGCTTTTCCTGTGCCATAACCATACCTCTATAAAACCAGCAAAGGCCGCCCCGGCAAAACCGGAGCGGCTTTTGCTTTTATCCGGCACGCCTGCCCGCCGGTTTGGCCGGGCATCTGCCGTTTGTGTCAGACCTTAGACTTCCTTGAAGTCAGCGTCCACAACGCCGTCATCGTTGGGCTTCTGCTGGTTGTTTGCGCCAGCATCGGGGCCGGGCTGTGCGCCTGCAGCCTGCTGGGCAGCAGCGGCAGCCTGATACATCTTCTCAAAGACATGGCTCAACTCATCCTGCTTTGCCTTGATCTCATCGATGGAGCCGGACTGAACAGCGGTCTTGAGGTCGGCCAGCTTTGCCTCAGCCTCGCTCTTCACGTCAGCAGGCATCTTGTCGCCGTTCTCCTTCAGCATCTTCTCAGTCTGGAACACCATCTGATCAGCGCCGTTGCGGATATCGACCTCTTCACGCTTCTTCTTATCATCGGCAGCAAACTGCTCAGCTTCCTTCACAGCCTTGTCGATATCTTCCTTGGACATATTGGTGGAAGCAGTGATGGTGATGTTCTGCTCCTTGCCGGTGCCCAGGTCCTTCGCGCTGACCTTCACGATGCCGTTTGCATCGATATCAAAGGTGACTTCGATCTGAGGCACACCACGGGGAGCCGGAGCAATGCCATCCAGGTGGAACACACCCAGGCTCTTGTTGTCGCGGGCAAACTCACGCTCACCCTGCAGAACGTTGATCTCAACAGAGGGCTGGTTATCAGCGGCAGTGGAGAACACCTGGCTCTTGTGGGTGGGGATGGTGGTGTTGCGGTCGATGATCTTGGTGCACACGCCGCCCAGGGTCTCAATGCCCAGGCTCAGCGGGGTGACATCCAGCAGCAGCAGGCCCTTGACATCGCCCTGCAGAACGCCGCCCTGGATGGCAGCACCCACAGCCACGCACTCATCGGGGTTGATGCCCTTGAAGGGCTCGCAGTTCAGTTCCTTCTTGACTGCATCGTAGACAGCGGGGATACGGGTAGAACCACCGACCATCAGGACCTTCTTCAGGTCAGAGGGACGCAGGCCTGCATCCTGCAGAGCCTTGCGGACAGGGGTCATGGTACGATCGACCAGATCAGCGGTCAGCTCATTGAACTTTGCGCGGGTCAGGGTCATATCCAGATGCTTGGGGCCGGTAGCGTCAGCAGTGATGAAGGGCAGGTTGATCTGGCTGCTCATTGCGCTGGACAGCTCGATCTTTGCCTTCTCAGCAGCTTCCTTCAAGCGCTGTGCGGCCATCTTATCCTTGCGCAGGTCGATGCCGTTCTCGTTCTGGAACGCATCTGCCATCCAGTCGATGATGCGCTGGTCGAAGTCATCGCCGCCCAGGTGGGTATCACCGTTGGTGGCCAGAACCTCGGTCACGCCGTCGCCCATCTCGATGATGGAGACATCGAAGGTGCCGCCGCCCAGGTCGTAGACCATGATCTTCTGGTCCTCTTCCTTATCGATGCCGTATGCCAGAGATGCGGCAGTGGGCTCGTTGATGATACGCTTGACGTTCAGGCCGGCAATGGTGCCTGCGTCCTTGGTTGCCTGACGCTGGCTGTCGTTGAAGTATGCAGGAACGGTGATGACTGCATCGGTGACAGTCTCGCCCAGATAAGCCTCAGCATCTGCCTTCAGCTTCTGCAGGATCATAGCGCTGACCTGCTGGGGAGTGTACTCCTTGCCGTTCAGGGTCACCTTGTGGTCGGTGCCCATATAACGCTTGATGGAAGCCACCGTGTTCTCAGGGTTGGTGATGGCCTGGCGCTTTGCCACCTGACCCACCAGACGGTCGCCGGTCTTGGTGAAGCCGACAACAGACGGTGGTGCGTGCACCCTCAGAGTTTGCGATAACAACGGGCTCGCCGCCTCCATAACAGCCACGCAGCTGTTGGTAGTACCAAGGTCGATACCAATGATCTTACTCATAATGAAAGCTCCTCTCAAATTCAGAACGTTTTTTGTTATATGATGCTCAAATGTTACCAAGCGGATGTTATATTTAAAAACCCTTGCGGGGTCCTGCAAAATCACTCTGCCACAACAACGGTGGCATGACGGACGATCTTATCGCCCAGCTTGTAGCCCTTCTGGTAAACCGTGATCACGGTGCCGCTCTCCTGCCCATCGGGGGCGGGGATCTGCTGCACAGCATTCATAAAGTTGGGGTCAAAGGGCTTGCCCAGCGCCTCGATCTCCTCCACATGGAGGGTACTCAGCGCCTTGGCGGCTTTGTCCAGCGTCATGGTCACGCCCTTCTTGTAGTTCTCGTCGGTGGTGGGGGCGTTGGCCGCCATATCCAGCGTATCCAGAATGGGGATGATCTGGTTCACGGCAAAGGACACGCCGTCGTTGAACTTCTGGTCAGCCTCACGGGTGGAGCGCTTGCGGTAGTTCTCATACTCAGCGGCCATCCGCAGCAGCTGGTCCTTGGCCTGATTGGCATTCTTCTCAGCCGCGTCCAGCTTTGCCTTCACGGCCTCCAGCTCCCGGGCCTCTTGTTGAAGAAGCCATCCTTTTTCTTGGGGTCTGCCGCTTCAGCGTTCGTCTCGGGAGCCGCTGCCTGCTCAGGTGCAGTTTCCGGGGCGCCTGCTCGGCGGTGTTGGGCTCCACGGCAGGTTCTTCTGCCTGCGGGGTCTTTTTTTGTTTCTTCGCTCATTCCAGGTCCTCCTTATAGATCACAGTCCGCCGGGGTGCGGCTGCCTGCGGGGTATCTTTTCGTTTGCCGCTCATTCCTTCGCCAAGCTGATCGGCAAAGGTGTGAAGCAGCGGCATCAGCTTCTGGAAGGGCATCCGGGTGGGGCCGATGAGGCCACGGAGCCCCAGAGGCCTCCGCCCACCAGATACCGGTCACTCACGATGCACAGGCCAGGAATCTGAGGTTCCAGATCCTCGCCCAGCAGGATGCTTTCGCTCTGCTCTGCCGGGGGTGCAATGAGGGCGGCGGCCTGCTCTTCGTCGTTCAGCAGGCTCAGGATGCTGCCCACCTTGCCGTCCAGCTGGGGCCAGTCCAGCAGGTACTGCTCACCACCCAGATACACATGGGCTGGGTGGAATCCTGCAGGATGGCGGCAGCGGCGCTGATCACCGGCACCAGCTCCGGCTGATCTGGCTGCACAGCTCCGCAAGGAGCCGGGGCGACAGATCAACAGGAGCCACAAAGGTCAGGTTCCGGTTGAGCAGGGCGGCAAGTGCCGCTGCATTTCCCGGGAAAGGCCGGTGCGGACTCGCGCCACACGGGTGCGGACATAACCGGCAGTGGTCACAGCCAGCACCGCTGCGGCGCTGCGGCCCACCTGCACCACCTCGTAGTGGGCGATGCAGAGATCCTCAGCACAGGGGGTGCTGACGGCGGCGGTGCAGCCGCTGATGGCGGCCAGCGCCTTGGCGGCACCTGTGCCAGCTTTTCCGGCTCGTGGTCAAGGCTTGCGAACACCGCGTCCACACGGGCGCGGGTCACACGGTCCAGCGGCTGGTCATCGGTGAGAAGATGATCCAGATAATAACGGTAGCCCTTGGCACTGGGGACACGGCCTGCGCTGGTGTGGGGCTGCTCCAGCAGACCCAGCTTGGTCAGCGCGGCCATCTCGTTGCGCAGCGTAGCACTGGAGACTGCCATATCAAAGTAGTTTGCCAGCACACTGCTGCCCACGGGCTCGCCCTCGAGGCCATACAGCGCAACGATTGCCTGCAAGACACGCTGCTTGCGTGCATCCATCGTCATAGCGCCTGCCTCCTTCGTTCGCTTTTTGTTCTTTAGCACTCCTTCTTCCTGAGTGCTAAGACCATTATATCCAATTTTGCGGCGCTGTCAATAGCTTCTCAGAAAAGTTTTGAAAGATTCATAATTCTGTCATAAAGCTGGCTACACCTCTCAGTCAAAGCCTGACGCTTTGCCAGCTCCCCCGAAGGGGGAGCCAAGGGCTATCCCAGATTCAGCAGCATCTGCCTCTGTGATGTCTTACCTCTCCCTTTGGGAGAGGTGGCATTGCGTAAGCAATGACGGAGAGGGTTCGTAACCTAAAAAAGCCGCCACACATCGCTCTGTGCAGCAGCTTCTCTATTATAAGGTATTACTCCTCCATCTGCTTTGCCAGAAATGCCGCCGCCACGTTCACCGCCTTGAGCTGGGCGGCATCGGGCTTGGCAGTGCGGTCCTCCGTAAGCAGGCCCACACTGCCGGTGACATCCCCCGCCGCAATGATGGGCACAGCGCACAGCAGCGCCCGGGGTGAGCCCTCACAGGGCAGCAATGCCTTTTCGGGCTGCCATCGCTCTGGTAGGCTTGCGGCTGTCCATCAGCTTTTCCAGCGGCTGGCTCACGCTGCGGTCTGCCAGATCCCGCCTGCCCGCACCGGATGCCGCCAGAATGCGGTCCCGGTCTGAGACAAAGGCCGTCAGGGCAAAGCACTTGCTCAGCACATCCACATACTGGGCCGTCACCCCGCTCAGTTCCCCCATGGGCGAATACTTTTTGAAGATGACCTCGCCGTCCCCTGTTGTGAAGATCTCCAGCGGGTCTCCCCTGCGGATGCGCTGGGTGCGGCGGATCTCCTTGGGGATGACCACCCGCCCCAGCTCGTCGATGCGGCGCACGATGCCGGTTGCTTTCATAAGGTTCCCTTCCTTTCCATGTTCCGGTTTTGCTTCCAGATTCTGCGAAGTATGGTTATTCTGTGGAAACAGGAAGGGAATTATTCATTCAGCTCCGGCCGGAGCCTTACCTGCGCACATACTGCGTCTTTCTGCCGCGCCGATCCTCTCCAGAACGCCCTCCTCTGTCAGTTTTTTCAGCGCGCTTTCAATCGAGCTTGTACCAAAGCCCGGGCAGGCCTCTGCGGCCTCCTGTTTTGTAAAGGCTCCCAGCTTTTCCATCGCATAACTGCGCACTCGTTCGTACGCCGTCACGCGCTTCTGTCCCCCGCCAACCAGATCGACCCGCTGCTCAAAATCCTGATAACAGGAGCAGATCACCGCCAGCATATATTTGATAAACGGTGTCGGGTCATTTTCCTCCTCATGCCAGTGCTGATCAGCCTGCGCCAGTGCTGCATAGTACTCATCCTTAGTCTCTGCAATTGCTTTTTCAATGCTGATGTACTGCCCCACAACATATCCATTCTGATACAGCATCAAAAGGGTCAGCAGCCGGCTCATTCTGCCGTTACCATCATTGAAAGGATGGATACAGAGAAAATCCAAGATAAAACAGGGGATCAAAAGCAGGGGATCAACGAGTTCTCTGTGCAGCACATCCTGATAAGTGCAGCAAAGTGCCTCCACAGCACCCGGTGTCTCGTATGGTTCCAGCGGGCGGAACAGCACACGGCGTTCCCCGCTGGGAAGGGTCATATCGATCTCATTGGGTGTAGTCTTAAAATGTCCTCGATAGGTCAAATTCGTATATTTCAGCAGATCACGGTGCAGTTGCAGGATGTACCCGGCTCTACCGGAATATAGCATAGTTCTCGTGGATGAGATTTAAAACATTCCGATATCCCAATATCTCCATTTCGTCCCGGTTACGTGGAGTCGTTTTATCTTCAACCAGCTGTTTCAGGCGTGCATTGGTCGTGATGATCCCTTCGATCCGATTGGAGGACTCTGTACTTTGGATCTTTGCGATCTCCACCAGCCGCTCCAATTCAGCGGGCCTTTGTTTCAGATATAGTTCCTGCCGCCCCTTGCATTCATGGATCTTCGCAACATAAGACAAGACCTCATTATCCCAGGAGTATTCTGCAATCTTTTTATAATCAAATGTACGCATGATTCACCCATTCCTTCTCCCAGCCCGTTCTTCCTTCTCCCAATTATACACTCATTTTGGGAGAAAGCACAAGAAACTGGGAAAAATCTTTTATCGTTCTCGTCACTCGCAGCTCCGGCCGGTGCGCTGCTTGTCCTCATACATCCGGTGGTCGGCCAGGATGCGGATGGCACGCACATCGTCACTGTCACTTGGGTAGACCGCACAGCCGCAGCTGGTGCTAACCTGCACCTCTGCATCCTTCAGGCGGTAAGGCTCCCGGATGGCTGCCTTGATCTTTTCCACCCGGCTCTTGCAGAACCCCTCCGTTATGGCTCCGTTGACGATGAGGGCGAACTCATCCCCGCCGATGCGGAACACCGCATCGCTCTCCCGCACGCAGCCCCGCAGGCGGCTGGCCACCTCCTTGAGCAGCTGGTCGCCCACATCGTGGCCGTAACGGTCGTTCACAGGCTTGAAACGGTCAAGGTCGAGGTAGAACAGGACAAACGGTGTCCTGTTCAGCTCGTTTTCTTTCAACAATGCGTCAAAATAGCGTTCATTATACAGTCCGGTCAGGCCGTCGGTGTTGGCCAGGTCCTCCATCTGCTGGCGGGCCTCCCCTTCCTGCCGGAGGGCGCGCTCCTTTTCCTCCACGCGCAGGCGGCATCGGTGCGGACACCGTGCACCAGCACGATGCCTGCGCAGAAGAACAGCCCAGCCAGCAGCAGGATGGTGGCGTTCTGGATCTTCCGCATTCCACTGTCCACCACGCCACGGCCGACGATGCCCACAATGGACAGATCCTGAAAGCCACAGCTGGTAGACAGATAATAGCTCTTGCCCTCAAGCCAGTAGGAAAGGCTGCCGCTGCGGCCCTCTGCCACGTCCTGCCGGGCCCGGGTCAGTGTGCCCGCATCCACCTGCGCATACTTCTGCAGGTAGTCGAACAGGTTGTCCATCCAGTCCTCGATCTCGCTCTTGGGCTCCTCCGAGAGCATCACATCGCCATCGGGATGGATGATGTAGCAGTCGCTCTGGCCGCCGTAAGCACTGCCGCCGATCAATTCCTCTATGGTCTTATTCCGATAGCTCACGGCAAGGCTGGTGTAGGTGGTGCCGTCGATCTCCACCGGCGCAATGGGCGCAGCGTATACCACCCGGCGTTCCCCGCTCCGCATGATGTAGCTGGACACCGTAGGCTTGCCGGTGCGGTACATCTCCTCAAAGGCCGTCCAGAGGTGATCCACTTTTTCATGCTTGCCCCGGATGCTCCAATATTCGCAGTTTTCATTGAACAGATACACGCTGCTGTACCGCCAGATCTCCCGCTCGGCCTCATAGCTGCGCAGGCGTTCCTCCGCCAGGCCCTCCTCATTGGCAGCCTGCAGGCTCTTGCCCCACTCGTTCAGCATGTTCCAGTTGCTCCGGCTGAAGATGGTAAACGCCTTATCCACCTGCTCATAGGTCTCCAGCAGGTTGCGGGTGCCTTCGTCATAGAACTGCTGCCGGATGTACAGGACGTACCAGCACAGACCTGTCACCACGACCATCGCCAGCAGCAGCGCAGCTGCCGTCCATCTTTCTTTTTTCTTCCACATATTCAGCTTCTCCTCAGCAGAGTCCCAACTCTCTGCCCTTTTCCGGCCGCATTTCCACAGCCTGCGAAACCACGCAATTCCGTCGAATCAACACTACCAAATTCTGCTTTTTCTGTCAAGGCTTTCGTCAAAGATTATTCGCTGCAAATTTGGGGCATTCTTCTATCCTTTTGCTGCTGTGTATGTTATAATAAAATGTATGGATTTCTGAGGGGGGTGCTCTTATGCAGCAGATCGTGATATTGGGCGGCGGTGCAGCGGGCCTTGCCGCCGCATTGGCCGCGCCAGTCTGCCCCGGCAGGGGCAGTGCGGGTGACGGTGCTGGACCGCAACCCCAGGTGCGGCAAAAAGCTGTTGGCCACCGGCAACGGCCGCTGCAATCTGGACAACACCGCCATTGCGCCGGAGAAATATTTCACCGCCGACCCCGCCGCGCTGCGGCCTTTGCTGGCGGCGGTGGATGCCGCCGCGCCGCTGGCGTGGTTTGAGCAGCTGGGGCTGTACACCCGCACCGATGAAGCCGGGCGGGTGTACCCCTATTCCAATCAGGCCGCCGACGTGCTGGCGCTGCTGGAGCTGCATTTGCAGCGGCACAAGGTACAGCTGCGCACCGGCTGCACGGTAAGCACCTGCGGCAGAGCAAGGGCGCTACGCCGTACAATTTGCAAACCCCGAGGGCGATATGGAAAGCCTGCGGGCAGATGCCGTTATCTGCGCCATGGGCGGTGCTGCCGGGCCGCAGTTCGGCACGGACGGCTTCGGCACCCGCTTGCCGCCGCCTGCGGCGGCAGATGCGCCCGGCTCTACCCTGCCTGACCGCCCTGCAATGCGCAAAGCCGAACAAGAGCCTTGCGGGCATCCGCGCCAAG
>ENA-OQCP01000999-OQCP01000999.1-human-gut-metagenome-genome-assembly--contig:-NODE-999-length-11530-cov-2.205735_pt1 | contig 11530 bp, 19 predicted proteins | sample MGYA00242760_ERZ504583 | MGnify/ENA primary metagenome ERZ504583 (study PRJEB26092, sample SAMD00036308) | human gut metagenome | host: Homo sapiens | study: EMG produced TPA metagenomics assembly of...
CTGAAAAGCCGCTGAAGGTAATTCTGCCCGGCGGGGGCTTGCTTTTTGCGCGGGGATGTGGTATAGTCATATTGTTCGATGATGATTTTACTGAAAGTGGGCCGCAAGGTCCGCTTTCTTTTATGATAGGAGCATTTATATGGCAAAACCCGGTAAACCGCAGCAGGGCAGTGCGGTCAAGGTCGTGGAGGCGCTGGTCCGCCCCGTGGTCGAGGCTATGGGCCTGCGCCTGTGGGATGTCCGCTTTGAGAAGGAAGGCCCGGACTGGTTCCTGCGCGTGCTGATCGACCGCGATGAGCCGATGGATACCGACACCTGCGCGGAGGTCTCCCACGCCATCGATCCGCTGCTGGACGAGGCCGACCCCATTGACCAGAGTTACTACCTTGAGGTCGGCAGCCCGGGCATGGGCCGCCGCCTGACCCGCCCCGAGCATTATGAGCAGCTCAAGGGGCAGAAGTGCGCTGTCCGCCTGATCCGCCCGGATGCGCAGGCCGCCGCGATTATGCGGGCCTGCTGCAGGGACTGGACGCCGATGGCAATGTGACCCTGACGGACGGCGAGGAGAGCTTTACCTTCCCGCTCAAGAGCGCGGGCTATGTCAAGCTCTGCGATGACGAGGATCTGTTCGGCTGATAAAAGGCTTCCCCTGAGGGGGAAGCTGTCCGCGAAGCGGACTGATGAGGGCAGACTTGCCGCAGCTACCATGAACGGGTAATAGCGGTAGCATCGCCCCTCATCCGGCGCTGCGCGCCACCTTCAGTCTACGCGCTAAGAGCCGCCTACGGCGGTTGCGCTCCGACACGCGCCTGCGGGCGCAGCCCCGCAGGGGAAGGCAAGAATAATACTGTATTGTGTGTACTTGAAATATAATTGGGAGGAAACCAGAAACATGGCTACTGCGAACAACGAATTCTTTGAGGCTCTTTCCGCACTGGAAAAGGAGCGTGGCCTGCCCGAGGACTACCTGATCGACAAGATCAAGGCAGCCATCGTCATCGCCGTCAAGAAGGACTATGAGGTCGAGGATGACAATGTTGTCGTTGACATTGACCCCGAGGTAGGCGCCTTCCGCGCAAGCCTGCTGCGCGACATCGTGGAGGAGGTCGAGAACCCCCACACCCAGGTCAGTCTGGAGGATGCCCAGAAGGTCCGCAAGAGCTACAAGGTCGGGCAGCGCATGGTCACCCCCCTCAAGACCAAGGAGTTCGGCCGCATTGCCGCCCAGACCGCAAAGCATGTCATCCGTCAGGGTCTGCGCGAGGGTGAGCGCAACCTGCAGTGCAGCGAGATGCAGTCCCGCGCACATGAGCTGATCGCCGCCACTGTTGTCTCCATCGACCCCGAGCGCGGCAACATTGTGCTGGATCTGGGCAAGGGCGGCTCCGCCGTGCTGCCCCGCAATGAGCAGGTCCCCGGCGAGACCTTCACCGAGGGGCAGACCGTGCAGGTCTATGTCGTGGATGTTCTGGCAACGGACCGCGGCCCCCGCGTCACCATCAGCCGCACCCATCCCGGCCTTGTCAAGCGGATGTTTGAGCTGGAGGTCCCCGAGATCTATGACGGCACCGTTGAGGTCAAGGCTATCGCCCGCGAGGCCGGTGCCCGCACCAAGCTGGCTGTCTGGAGCAAGAACCCCGATGTCGATCCCGTTGGCGCCTGCATCGGTGCCCGCGGTGTCCGCGTGGAGAAGATCGTGCAGGAGCTGAACGGCGAGAAGATCGATGTCATCCGCTGGAGCGAGGATATTGCGGAGTTCATCTCCGCGCCCTGAGCCCGGCCAAGGTCGTCAAGGTCGAGCTGCTGCCCGGCGAGACCAAGAGCTGCCGTGTTACGGTTCCCGACCAGCAGCTGAGCCTTGCCATCGGCAACAAGGGTCAGAATGTGCGTCTGTGCGCCCACCTGACCGGCTACAATATTGATATCCGCCCCGAGTCCGGCTACTACGGCGAGGATGAGGAATAAATACAAAGAGATAAGAGATAAAAGATAATAGATAATAAAAAGTGTGGAGGTTTTGCCCGCAGGGCAAAAACAAAATTTTGAGCGGTGCGCAGCGCCGCGGAACGCCATATTTCTTATCTTTTATCTATTATCTATTATTTGGAAATGAGGTCGGCTAGTTGCAGCAGCAAAAGCAGAAAAAAATCCCCGTGCGCCGTTGTGTGGGCTGTAATGCCCAGCGCCCCAAGCGTGAACTGGTGCGCGTGGTGCGCAGCCCGGAGGGCGAGATCAGCATTGATCTGCGCGGCAAAGCACCGGGCGCGGTGCGTATCTGTGCCCCTCGGCCGCATGCCTTGCCAAAGCACGCAAGGCAAAGCGGCTGGAACGCACATTTGAGGTCCCCATCCCGGACGGCATTTATGAGCGCCTGACGGAGGAGATCGCCTGTGCGGAGCAAAGTGCAAAGGAGGCGGCGAGCGATGAATAACGATCAGCACCCGCTGCTGGGTGCGCTGGGACTGTGCCGCAAGGCCGGCAAGCTGCTGCACGGGTATGACCGCGTACAGGAAAATGCACTGCGCGGCAAGGTGGCCCTTGTGCTGCTGACCTCAGACGCCAGCGACCGCACCGTCAGCCACATGAAGGACGCCTGTGAGGACATTGTTGCCTGCGAGCAGATGCCCCTGACCAGCGCAGATCTGGCCATGCTTACCCCCAAGCCCGCCGCCGTGTTCGGCGTGACTGACGAACACCTTGCACAGCTGTGCGCAAAATACCTTTGATAGAGGAGGACCACACTATATGGACTTTAAATATAAGATCGCTGATGTTGCCAAGGAGTTCGGCGTGCCCGCCAAAAAGGTCATCGAGACCGTGACCGGCGTGACCGGCGAAGCCTATAAGACCGGCGGCACTTTTGAGGAAAAAGAGCTGAATGTCCTGCTGGAGACTCTGACCGCGAGAATGCCGAGCAAGTCTGGACGCCTACCTTGCCAGCGGCAAGGAGGAGGCTAAGCCCGCCCCGAAGCCCGAGCAGAAGAAGCCCGAACAGAAGAAGCCTGAGCCAAGAAGGCCGACAAGCCCGCCGCAAAGGCGGAGCAGCCCAAGCAGCTGCCAAGCCCGAAGCCAAGCAGGAGCCGAAGCCCGAGCAGAAGAAAGACAGCCGCAAGCCCGAGAAGCAGGCGGAAAAGCGCAGCGAGAAGCGCGTCACCCTGCAGGAGCTGGCCGCCGATACCGGCATCAAGGAGCCCGTCAAGACGGAGCAGGTGCAGGTCAACCGCGCGCAGGTCTCTGTGGATACCCGCACCGTGGATGTCAATGTGGATAAGTTCAACGCCCGCTATGACGATCTGCCGACAGCCGCAACATGCCCAGCAAGCGCAAGAACCAGCCCACCGGCAAGAAGGAAAAGTTCAACAACCGCAACAACCGCCGCGGCCAGCAGTTCGGCCGCCGCCGCGAGACCGAAGCCGAGCGCCTGCAGCGCATCCAGCTGGAGAAGGCCCGCAACGCGCAGCTCAAGATCTCCATCCTGATGAGATCACTGTCGGTGAGCTGGCTACCCGCCTGAAGCAGAGCGCTGCCAAGGTCGTGGCCAAGTTCATGCAGATGGGCGAGATGCACGCCATCTCTGATGTCGTTGACTTCGACACCGCCGCCCTGATTGCCGAGGAGTTCCACGCCAAGGTCGAGCATGAGGTCCATGTCTCCATCGAGGAGCGCCTGTTTGTGCAGGAGGAGGACAACGCCGCCGATTTGGTCGAGCGTCCCCCCGTTGTCGTTGTCATGGGCCATGTTGACCACGGCAAGACCTCCATTCTGGACGCTATCCGCAAGACCAATGTCACCAAGGGTGAGGCCGGCGGCATCACGCAGGCCATCGGTGCGTATCAGGTCAAGAGCAACGACAGCGTCATTACCTTCCTCGACACCCCCGGCCACGAGGCCTTCACCTCGATGCGTGCCCGCGGTGCGAACATGACCGACATTGCGGTTCTGGTCGTTGCCGCTGATGACGGCATCATGCCCCAGACCATCGAGTCCATCAACCACGCCAAGGCCGCCAATGTCAAGCTGATCGTTGCCATCAACAAGATGGATAAGCCCACCGCCAACCCCGAGCGCGTCAAGGAGCAGCTGACCAAGTACGAGATCGTGCCCGAGGACTGGGGCGCGATGTCGCCTGCATCCCTGTGTCCGCCGTTACCGGCATGGGCATCAGCGACCTGCTCGAGCGCATTGCCCTCGAAGCCGAGGTCATGGAGCTGAAGGCCAACCCGAGCCGCCGCGGCAAGGGCGCTGTTGTCGAGGCCCGTCTGGATAAGGGTCAGGGCCCCATCGCCACGCTGCTGGTCCAGAACGGCACCCTGCACAAGGGCGACTGCCTGATCGCCGGCACTGCTGTGGGCCGCGTGCGTACCATGCGCAACGATAAGGGTCAGGAAATCACCGAGCTGGCCCGTCCACGCCTGTTGAGATCACCGGCCTGACCGAGGTCCCCGAGGCCGGCGAACTGTTCGAGGCTGTCGAGGACGAGCGTCTGGCCCGCGAGCTGGCCGACAAGCGTACCACCGAGGCCAAGGAGAAGCAGTTTGCCGCCTACACCAAGGTCACGCTGGATAACCTGTTCGACCAGATGGCCGCCAACGATATGAAGGAGCTGCCCATCATCGTCAAGGCTGATGTGCAGGGCTCTGCCGAGGCTGTCAAGCAGAGCCTCGAGAAGATCTCCAACGAGGAGGTTCGCGTCCGCGTCATCCATGCAGGTGTCGGCGCTATCTCCAAGTCCGATGTCTCTCTGGCTGATGCGTCCAACGCCATCATCATCGGCTTCAATGTCCGCCCCGATGCCGTTGCCAAGGCCGAGGCCGAGCAGACCGGCGTTGAAATGCGTATGTACCGCGTCATCTACGATGCCATCAACGATGTCTCCGACGCTATGAAGGGCATGCTGGCCCCGAAGGTCCGTGAGGTTGCACTGGGCGAGGCACAGGTCCGTCAGGTCTACAAGATCTCCAGTGTCGGCACCGTTGCCGGCTGCCGTGTCACCGATGGCAAGATCACCCGCGATGCCCAGCTGCGTCTGGTGCGTGACGGCATCGTCATCTGCGAGGATGCCATCGCCAGCCTGAAGCGCTTCAAGGATGACGCCAAGGAGGTTGCCGCGGGCTTTGAGTGCGGCATCACTCTGGCCAAGTTCCAGGACATCAAGGAAGGCGACGTGTTCGAGTGCTTCAAGATGGAAGAGTACCGCGATTGATTGCAGAGGTAAAGTAAATGCCAACCAAAAACCACGGCCGTATGGCCCAGGATATGAAGCGTGAGCTGATTGCGATTATCGGCGAGATGAAGGATCCCCGCGTGACGGGCGGTCTGCTGACCGTGACCCGTCTGGATGTGACCCCTGACCTCGATCAGGCCAAGGTCTACATCAGCGTCATGGGCCGTGAGGGCGGCCCGGAGCCGGTCGTCAAGGCGCTGAACAAGGCGTCCGGCCATGTCCGCACCGAGGTGAGCCGCCGGATGCACATCCGCAAAGCACCGCGCTTTGTGTTCGTTAAAGATGAGGCGCAGCCTACGCCGCGCACATCAACCAACTGCTGGGTGAGCTGGACATCGAGTCCGACTCTGACGCAGAGTAAACCCTGTACCCGGTTAGAAAAGAGGAACCTATGACTCAGAATGTGGATCGCGGGACCGTGGTTTCGCGTCTGCTTGCTGCAGATGACATCCTGATCCTTTGCCACAAAAACCCTGACGGTGACACTATCGGCTCGGGCACGGCGCTCTGCCTTGCCCTGCAGCAGTTGGGCAAAATGCAGCTGTGCTGTGCAGCGACCCGATCCCTGCCATGTACAGCTACATGCCCATCACGGTGTTTGACGGCAGCTTCCGCCCTGCCTTTGTGGTGGCGGTGGATGTGGCCGGCATCCAGCTCTTCGGGGAACGCAACAACATTCAGGAATATGCAGAGCATGTCGATCTGTGCATCGACACCATGGCTCCAACAGCGGCTACGCCTACGAGACACTGGTGGACGATGGCGCAGCGGCTGCGGCCGAACTGCTTACAACGCTCATTCCCGAGATGGGCGCTAAGATCACGCCGGAGATCGCCTCCTGCCTGTACACGGGCGTGGCGACCGATACCGGGTGCTTCCGGTTCAGCAACACAACGGCGGCGACCCACCGCGCGGCGGCCGACTGATCGAGGCCGGTGCCGATGTGAGATGCTCAACGAACGACTGTTCGAGAGCCGCTCCCACGCCCGCGTTATCGCGGAGCGCATGGCGCTGGAAAGTCTGGAGTTCTACTACGATGACCGCTGCGCCTGATCTGCCTGACATGGGATCAGATCCAGGCGGCCGGCGTGGCCGGTGCCGAGCTGGAGGATATGACCAGCCTGCCCCGCTCCATCGAGGGTGTCGAGGTCGGCCTGACCCTGCGCCAGCAGAAGGACGGCAGCTTCAAGATCAGCGTGCGCACCGGCCATAACACCAACGCCTGCAACATCGCACGCCGTCTGGGCGGCGGCGGGCATCCCCGCGCTGCAGGCTGCGAGATCAGCGGCAACCCGGACAATGCCAAGCACGCGATCCTCGAGGAAGTTAAAAAGGAACTGGACCGCGCCGACGCGGAAAAAGAACCGCAATAAAGCCTTCCCACATTGGGGGAGAAAAAGCAAGGTCGGATGAGGGGCAAACCTGCCCGCAACAACCCGTAAACGGTCTGCAACGGCAGACTTGCCCCTCCCCAGTCACCTTTGGTGACGGCTCCCCATCCCTGAGGGGAAGCCTTTTAAAACCTGACAACAGAAAAGGAACCCTGCTATGCAAACGCCAAACGGCATTCTGCCCGTGAATAAGCCCGCAGGCTGGACCAGCTTTGATGTGCTGGCCAAGCTGCGCGGCGCACTGGGCACACGCAAGCTGGGACACTCGGGCACACTGGACCCCATGGCCACCGGTGTGCTCGCGGTGTTTATCGGCAAGGCGACTGCGGCCGCCGACCGCCAGCTTGACCATGATAAACCTACGAAGCAACGCTGCGTCTGGGACTGCGCACCGATACCGGCGATGTGACCGGCGAAACGCTGGAAACAGCCCCTGTCACGGTCGGCGCGCAGGAGCTGTGCGCTGTGCTGCCGCAGTTCCGCGGGGACCGGATGCAGCTGCCGCCGATGTACAGCGCGGTGAAAATCAACGGCCAGCCGCTGTATAAGGCTGCCCGCAAGGGCCAGACTGTGGAGCGCACGCCCCGCCCCATCACGATTTACGACATTGAATATCTCGGCAGCCCCGCACAGGATGAGTACACGATCCGGGTAGCCTGCTCCAAGGCACCTACATCCGTGTGCTGGCTGAGGAGATCGGCGCCGCCCTCGGCGTACCTGCGACCCTGTCGGCGCTGCGCCGCACACAGGCGGGTGTGTTTTCGCTGAAGCAGTGCCACACGCTGCCGCAAATTTTAGCCGCCGCCGAGAGCGGGGAACTCGAAACCAACGGCTGGGTACTGCCGATCGAGACCGTCTTTGCGCCGCTGCCCGCGCTGCATGTCAACGAGGGCGTGAAGGCACACCTGCTCAACGGCTGCCCTACCAGCCACTATAAGGCTGCTGACGGCCGCTACCGCGTCTATGAGGAAAGCGGCGCTTTTCTGGGGCTGGCCAGCGTTGAAGGCGGTGTGCTGAAGGTCGAAAAACTATTTTGCGAAAGGGGCTGACAGCCAATGCAGATCTACCAGAGCCTGACGCCCATCCACGCCCCGCAGGGCAGTGCCGTGGCGCTCGGCTATTTTGACGGCGTCCACTGCGGCCACCGCGCCGTGCTGGGCGCGGCTGCGGCCTGTGCCGCAGAAAAGGGCCTGACTGCCGCCGCGTTTACCTTTGAGCTGCCCGACAGCAGCACCCTGAAGGCGGGCGCATCCTCTCGCTGGCGCAAAAGCACGCCCGCATCGCGGGGCTGGGCATCGAGGAATATCAGGAGGCACCCTTTGATGCGTTCCGCAGCCTGTCGCCGGAGGATTTTGTGCAGAAGGTGCTTGTTGACTGCTTTGCGGCGAGAGAGCTTTTCTGCGGCGATAACTTTACCTTCGGCGCGCGGGCGGCCGGCAATGTCGAGCGGCTGCGGGAACTCTGCAAGCCGTTGGGCATCGGCGTCCACATTGTACCGATGGCGCAGTACAACGGTCAGACAGTATCCTCGACCCGTATCCGCGCCGCGTTGGAGGAGGGCCGTCTGGCGGACGCCAACGCGATGCTCGGCGAGCCCTATGCCATCGACTGGCCTGTTGTTCACGGCAAGGGCATCGGCGGCGGCCTGCTGGGTACGCCGACGCTGAACCAGAATTACCCCGCTGCGGCGCTGCAGCCCTGCGCGGGCGTCTATCTGACCCGCATCTTTCTGGACGGGCAGTGGCGGCCTGCGGCAACCGGCATCGGCAAGCGCCCCACGGTGGACAGCAGCGCGGACGCCGCTGTGACCTGTGAGACATTCGTGCCGGATTATGCGGGGGACATCTACGGCCGGGCACCGGTGCTGGAATTTCACAAGTATTACTGCCCGGTCCGCAAGTTCAACTCCCTTGAGGAGCTGGCGGCCCTCATCCACCGCGCCGCCGACGAGAGCAAAGCCTACTTTGCCGGGGAAAAAGCAACAAAATAATTGCAAAATGAGCGGCACAGCCTTGTATTTCTGCCGGAGCTGTGCTATACTAATCAATGTTACCGCGGCCCGGTATGGGGCGTATGCCTCAACGGTTCCAACTACCCCTTACTGCGCCAACGGCCGATATATTTTTCAGAAAGAGGTATTTACCAATGAGCCAGAAATCCGCTATCGACAAGCAGCCCATCATCGCTAAGGCAGCCATCCATGAGGGTGACACCGGTTCTCCGGAGGTCCAGGTTGCTCTGCTGACCGCTCGTATCAACCACCTGACCGAGCATCTGAAGACCAACAAGCATGACAACCACAGCCGCCGCGGCCTGTTCAAGATGGTCGGCCGCCGCCGCAATCTGCTGGCCTATCTGCAGAAGAAGGACATCAACCGTTACCGTGCCTGATCGCTGAGCTGGGTCTGCGTAAGTAATTTTCGCAAAAACGGGCAGGGTGCATTTGCACTCTGCCTGCTTTTTTTATAAGTGCGCAGCCGCCCATTTCGCGGACGGTTGTAGGGGCGGATTCATATCCGCCTGTGCCTGTTTCCGGCAATGCACACCTGAAACCCCACTGCACCTGTATTTTACAGCCGCCCCGCCGCCATTTTGTGCAGTAAATCGAGCACCCAGACAATACGGTCTGGCTGCTGGCTTTATTGTACAAGATTGGGGCAGGGGAGAGGCTGAAAGTAAAAATCTACCAAAGAAGGAGAATCCCTATGGCTTACGAATTCGCATCCAGACTGGAAACCTTCCCCAAGTACCGCAAGTTCGAGACGACCTTTGCGGGCCGCCCCTTTGTGGTCGAGACCGGCAAAATGTGCGGTCTGTCCAACGGCAGCGCGATGATCCGCTACGGCGAGACCTGCGTGCTGTGCAATGTCACGATGAGTGACAAGCCGCGTGACGGCGTTGATTTCTTCCCACTGAGCGTTGAGTTTGAGGAAAAGCTCTACGCCGCAGGCGCATCCCCGGCAGCTTTATGCGCCGCGAAGGCGCCCCGGCGAGCATGCCATCCTCTCCTCCCGCGTGGTCGATCGTCCGATCCGCCCGCTGTTCCCGAAGGACATGCGCAACGATGTCTGCGTCACGATGACTGTCATGAGCCTTGACCCCGACTGCTCCGCAGAGATCTCCGGCATGAACGGCGCCTCTCTGGCCATCGCCATGTCTGACATTCCGTGGAACGGCCCCATTGCAGGTGTCTTTGTCGGTCTGGTGGACGGTGAGATCGTGCTGAACCCCACCAAGGAGCAGCGCGAGCACAGCGACCTCTCCCTGACCCTTGCTGCCAGCGAGGAAAAGATCGTCATGATCGAGGCCGGTGCCAACGAGGTCGATGAGGAGACCATGATGCGCGCCATCCGTGCCGGTCATGAGGAAATCAAGAAGATGCTCGCCTTCATCAACGGCATTGTGGCCGAGATCGGCAAGCCGAAGAAGAGCTTTACCCCCGTGGAGCTGGATCATGCCCTGCTGGCCGATGTCTATGCCAAGCACCTTGATGAAGTCAAGAATGCCATGAACACCGATGACAAGAATGTCCGCGATGCCGCTATGCTGCCCATCATGGACGCCATCGCTGCCGAGCACCCCGAGCTGACCGCCGCCGACCTTGACCTGATCAGCTACAAGCTGCAGAAGAAGGTCGTCCGCACCTGGCTGCTGGAGGACGGCAAGCGCTTTGTAGAGCTGTACAAGACGCAGTATCTCTACATGATGTATGTCTGGGGCCACAGCTTTGAGTTCCGCACCGAGGAGGACTGGGCATTGATGGAGCAGTTCTGCCAGCTGGTCGGCGGGCGCGAGGACACCTGGTACGCCACCAATATCGAGATCGTGGACTACATGGCCGATGCCGCCCGCCTGCAGTACACCGCCGCGGGCGATAAGGTCTGCAACCCCAACGCCCAGTCCATCTGGGTCGAGGTGGACGGCCGCCACTATGAGATCCCCGCCGGAAAGACAGTGGCGCTGGTATAAGCGGATTCGCAATTTAAAAAGGAGAGAGCAATGGCAAACCTGATTTTTGACAAGGCCCAAATTGAGGCTACCATCGACAAGATCGTGGACCGCACGATGCGGATGGATATGACATGGGACTGGCCCTGCGGTGTTGCCTACTACGGCATCTGCGAGGCGTATGAGGTCACCAAAAACGAACGCTACCTGCAGCTGGTCAAGGACCGCGTGGACGAGTATATTGAGCTGGGCCTGCCGAGCTGGACGGTCAACACCTGCTCAATGGGCACTGCCTGATCACCCTGTATGAGCATACCGGCGATGAAAAGTATCTGGACATCGCCAAAAGCAAGGTCGAGTATCTGGAAAAGGAGGCGCTGCGCTTCGGCGATCATGTTTTGCAGCACACCGTCTCGGTCAACAACGACTTTCCCGAGCAGGCGTGGCGGATACGCTCTTTATGGCGGGCTTCTTCCTGCTGCGGATGGGCGTGCTTTTGAAGGACGAGGCCTGATCGACGATGCGCTGAACCAGTATTACTGGCACATCAAGTACCTGCAGGACCCCGAGAGCGGACTGTACTACCACGGCTACAATAATATTACAGGCGACCATATGTCGGGCATCAAGTGGGGGCGCGCCAATGCATGGGCGGCCTACACAATGTCGCAGGTCGGCGTGCGGCTGCCGCAGTGCTACCTCTACCCCAAGTTTTTGGATGTGGTCGGCAGCCTGAACGACCAGCTGGCCGCGCTCAAGCTTTACCAGACCGAGAACGGCCTGTGGCGCACGATCGTGGACGATGCCGCCTCCTATGAGGAGGTCAGCGCGAGCGCCGGTATCGCCGCCGCCATGATCACCAAGGGCAACCCCCTGCACATCAAGTACATCAACAAGGCCATCCCCGGTATGCTGGCCAATGTCAGCCCGGACGGCCGTGTGCTGAATGTCTCGGGCGGCACGGCGG
>ENA-OQCP01001001-OQCP01001001.1-human-gut-metagenome-genome-assembly--contig:-NODE-1001-length-11529-cov-3.667778_pt1 | contig 11529 bp, 17 predicted proteins | sample MGYA00242760_ERZ504583 | MGnify/ENA primary metagenome ERZ504583 (study PRJEB26092, sample SAMD00036308) | human gut metagenome | host: Homo sapiens | study: EMG produced TPA metagenomics assembly of...
TATCGCGGCAGTCGCCAAGGTCTCGTGCAAGCACGGACTTTGGCTCGTTGCTCGCGTAAATCAAAACGCCTGCCGAAACACACAGAATATGTGGTTTCCGGCAGGGCGTTTTTTCTTTCATTTTGTATTGCTCTGAACAGTTATGAAATTTTTATTCTTCTAGATCGTGTCTGAAGAAGGCTTTTCCAGATCTTCTTCCGGCTTTTCCGGCTTTGCTGTGTACCCGGAAGTCTCCGGCTTTTTCTCTTTTACAACCTCATCAAACGTAATTGTCACCTTGAACAGATCGCCATCCAGATAAATATCAAACGTGCCATGCTGTAGAACGGTCAGGTTCTTTGCAATGGAAAGCCCTAAACCACTGCCCTCCGTACTTCGGCTGACGTCACCGCGGATAAACCGCTCCGTCAGCTCATCTGCCTCACAGTTCAGCGCATTTTCTGATATATTTTTGATGGAAAACTGTATTTTCCCATCTTTCCGGATCGCATCCACATAAACTCTTGTCCCCGGCATCGCATACTTGCAGACATTTACGTACAGGTTTTCCAGCACACGCCAGATGCGGCGGCTGTCCGCACAGATCAGAAGCGGCTCCGGCTGAAGAATACAGATCAGATCAAGATTACGGCTTTCAAACCGCTCGGCAAACTCTCCGTTCACCTGCTGTACAAGTTCGTTCAGGTTCAGGTTCATAAATTCCAGTTTAATGTTTCCGGAACTGATTTTCGATGCTTCAACAAGATCCTCCGCCAGCTGTTTTAAACGCTGTGACTTTTCATCCAGCACACGGATGTAAGCTTTTGCTTTCTCATTTTCTATATTTTCACGTTTCAGCAGATCAACATAATTAATAATAGAAGTCAGTGGTGTTTTGATGTCATGCGATACATTCGTGATCAGATCTGCTTTTAATCGTTCGCTCTTCATCTGCTCCTGCACCGCCGCTTTCATTCCCTCTCCAAGCGAATTCACAATTCCGGCAAGCTGAAGGTTTTCGTCCCCATGCAAACTCGTTGGATCGATTTTGTAATCCAGGTCACCTGCCGCAATCTCTTTCAATCCCTGCTCAATCTGTTTTCTTCCCGAGGCTTCACGCAGAAGAAGAAACAAAACTGCTGCATCCATCACCATCGTCAGAAAAACTCCGAAGTTGCCGAAGCCGCAGCAGAGAACAATCTGTACCCCGCAGAAAACACAGAACATAAGAACCGTACGCTCGGACTTTTTTCTGTCCTCATAAAAGGTTCTTACAACGGATACCACACGATGACCGGCCTGATACACAAACGACTGTTTCCAGACATTATGCGCTTTGATCCGGCGTACCAGAGAACAATACGGAATCAGCATGATAAGAAATCCGCCGAGAATACCCGATGCTGTCACCAGGCTCCGCCACGTATCTGCTTCATTTCCATACGAGCCACTATAAATGTAGTTTCCGTTGAAATCCCGGAACGAATGGACACCGCTGTAGGAAAGCTCCATGCAGACAGTAACGATACCAATCGCTCCCATGACAATCAGAATTGCTGCAGCTGCCGCAATTTCTGTGTACCACCGGTCAAAAAAGTAAAGGTGGATTTCTTTATTTTTTCCATTCCGTCCCGCCTGAAGTGTAAGCAGAACCAGGCAGACCAGAGTTCCGATTGCGCCAGCTCCGATCATCACAAGAAGGAGCTTCATTTTGGACAGCCACTGGCTGTAAATCTCACTGTATTGTGAGAAATAATCACTTGCTTCCAGATCCGGATCAAGTGCAACAAACACTTTCTGATAGTTGTCCGCAGCCTGGCTGCTCTGCAGATAGCTTCTGGCAACCTCCACAGCCGGACTGTTTTTTCTATCTGCAAGAGAACGGAATTTGTCTGCACCGTCGGTCCGATCGATACCAAAGGCGAACGGATAGGAGAGTTTCTGTGCAACCGCCATCGTGTAACCGTTTTCCCAGGATGCCACATTCGTATAGACATTTCCTTCCTGATCTTCCAGACAATACCAGAGATTGGAATCGTCCGAATCGATGTTGCTATTGCTCTCCTGATTTTTAAAGTCCGCAACCTCTTCTGCAACACCGGAAAGTGTCATATATAAATCGCGGATGGAGACCGTCTTCGGATTTGCCGCCGCGTACTCATAGAGGTACGTTCCCGCTTTCGTCTTCTGCGTTTCCAGGCTCATTCCCTGATCGTAGAGATACAGGAACTGGGAGGAAACATCAGCAGGATCAATTTTTTTCTCTTTCAGGCTTTTGACTGCATTCTCGGAAGGAAAATAGACCTCGCCGTCCGGGGAAAAGCTGTCAAACGTCTCTGCATCTGCCGCGCTCAATGCGGCTACATCCGTCTCTTCTGTTTCCTGGCTCACGTCAGTTCCATCTTCGTATGCAAGATAGGCTTCTTTGTCAATTCCGGCATCGTTCGTCGCATAATTGTCTGCGGTATACGCTGCCACCCCATTGAGGTCTGCGCTGCTGCCATCATCGTACATCTTGCCAAGCTGGTCAATGGTGTACGTTGTACTGTCACCGCCGCTTTGCTCCCCATCGGTCACAAAAGCACGGTAATCGATCTCTTTTTTCCCGTCGTAACGGCCGTTTGTACAAATTTTCCCATATCATTGTAGTAGCTCATGATATTATGAAACTGCTGCTGCACCAGTGTGCCGCATGCGGTTGTCTCTTCAAAGCTGTATTTCTTTGCTGCCGCGTTCGGTGTCAGGCCGACATTGGAAAGCATCAATGTCTGGATCACTCCAAATGATGTGCCGGCCGCAAAAATAATCAGCAGAAGAAAAACCACCAGCTTTCCCGTCAGGCTGTACAGTTTTTTTTCTTTCACAATCTTCACTCCTTGTTCACTTCATGTCTCCGGATGCTCCGCAGCTATTGTTTTTCAATTTTATATCCAATTCCCCACATAACCTTCAGATAGCGTGGCTCCTTCGGATTGATTTCGATTTTCTCGCGGATGTGACGGATATGAACCGCAACTGTATTATCCGCACCGATCGCTTCCTCGTTCCAGATACTCTCATAAATCTGCTCAATCGAAAATACCTTGCCTGGATTTTTTACCAGCAGCAGGAGAATGTTGTATTCGATCGGGGTCAGTTTGACTGGTTCGCCCTCGACGCTGACTTCTTTTAAATCGTCATTGACGAGAAGCCCGCCGACCTGATACACATTTTCTCCGTCGTCCGCCGGAAGATTTCCAAGTTTCGTGTAGCGCCGCAGCTGAGATTTCACCCTCGCCACCAGCTCGAGCGGGTTAAACGGCTTCGTCACGTAATCATCCGCGCCGATGTTCAGTCCCAGAATTTTGTCCACATCCTCTGATTTTGCGGACAGAATAATGATCGGAATACTGCTCTTTTCCCTGATTTTCAGCGTCGCACGGATGCCGTCCAGTTTCGGCATCATGACGTCGATAATCAGCAGCTGAATCTCCTCCCTCTCGAGCATCTGGATGGCCTGCATGCCGTCATATGCTTTCAGCACATGATAGCCCTCCTGGGTCAGATAAATCTCAATGGCGTCTACAATCTCTCTATCATCATCACATACTAAAATGTTGTACATTTCTTCTTTCTCCACCTTTCATTTTTTCTTTTCCGGCACTTTTTTTCCGCGCCGGACCTCCCACATGATTCAAAGATGATTGTACCGCAAATTCCCTCAAGTTGCCAGATGTCTTTTGTTTTCATCCTTACTGTACCAAAGGAATCTTTAGGTCCGCAAAGGAAAATCTTAAGTTTCTATAAAGTTTTGTCTGTGAATTCAGAGCTCAAACATTTTTTAGACAATTGCAATTATTTTCTTAGCACATCCTGCTTGCCGTCTATGCGGATCTCAATAATTTAAAGATCATCAACGACCGATACGGGCATGAAGAAAGGGACTTCTCCATCCGCCTTGTCGGACAGTTTCTGCAGGATTCCATCGGCAAACGCGGTGTCTGCGGACGCATCGGCGGCGATGAATTCGCATATCTTGTTCCGTGTTCCGACGAAACAATGTCCAGGGATCTGTACCGGACGCTGCACTCCGCATTCGACATTTTTAATAGAACGAACGAAAAAGCATATAATATTACCGTTTCCACCGGCTTTTATCTGCTTCCGAAAGACATGGATTCCACACTTCCGGAGATGCTCGCGCATGCGGATGCAATGCTTTACGAGGAGAAACAGAAACGAGATAAGAATGTTGCGAAAATTTTACCAAAATAGGAATTGATTTTTTTCTGGAAAGCAGTTAGAATACTTGAGGGATGATTTTTGAATCCCGTATTTCAAGCGAAACAGACCGGCAAAAACGGCTGTTTGATCAAAAAATTTCTAAAAAAAGGCAGGTGAACAGAATGGATAGTTGTGATTCTCATGGGCGAAGTACCAGCATAGGACGGGAACCGGAAAATATGCAGGATGACGGCCATCCTTCTGTCCTGCTTTAATCTTAAATATTTTCCCTTCTTATCCTATGAAAACCCGAAGTAAGACACATGATCCAAACCAGTTTTGAAACGTAATTCTCTGGTTCTTTTTTCGTGTGCTTTTACTGCCCTGTGAGGGTTCCAACATGCTTTTTCGCACCGACAGCACGCATGTTTTTTTTCTGCTGTCAAAAAAAAGAATGGAGGATAACGAAAAAATGGAAAAACGAGTACAGGATTATACCCAGGAGATCCTGGATACAATCCGCAGTAACTCTTCTCCGGCTGTCATGGGCAGCCGCCTGGAAGATTACCACGAAAATGACCTGGCAGATGTTCTGCCGCTTTTAACGGTTCCGGAGCGATGCAAACTGTACCGCATTCTGGACACGGACATGCTGTCCGATATTTTTGAGTATGCTGAATCCGACAACGTAGCCGAGTACCTCGAAGAGATGGATGTCAAAAAAGCCGCTTCCATCCTCTCCAAAATGGAGACCGATGCACTGGCCGAGGTTCTGCAGAAACTCGACAAAGCAAAGAAAAAACTTCTGATCGAACTGCTCGATCCGGAAGTACGCCACGATATTGAGATGATCGCCTCCTTCGATGAAGATGAAATCGGTAGCCGCATGACGACAAACTGCATCATCATCCGCGAGGATCTGAATGTCAAACAGGCGATGAGCAGCCTGATCGATCAGGCCGCAAAGAACGACAACATCTCTACCATCTTTGTTGTCAATGCGCAGCAGAAATTTTACGGAGCGATCGATCTGAAAAACCTGATCATCGCAAGACGCGACGAGACGCTCGAGGATCTGACCGTAACTTCTTACCCGTACGTATATGCAGAGGAGCCGATCAACGAGTGTATCGAAGAACTGAAGGATTATTCCGAGGATTCTATTCCGGTCCTCGACAATGACAACCGCCTGCTCGGTGTCATCACATCATCAAACATCATCGACCTGGTTGATGATGAGATGGGTGAGGACTACGCGATGTTCGCAGGTCTGACCGCAGAGGAGGATTTAAAAGAGCCGTTAAAAGACAGTATGAAAAAACGTCTTCCATGGCTGATCATCTGCTCGGTCTTGGCATGCTGGTTTCTTCTGTAGTCGGTATTTTCGAACAGGTTGTCACAACCCTTCCGATCATCATGACCTTCCAGTCCCTGATCCTTGACATGGCCGGAAACGTTGGTACCCAGTCCCTGGCTGTTACCATCCGTGTCCTGATGGATGAGTCCCTGACCGGAAAACAGAAATTACAGCTTGTTTTCAAGGAAATGCGCATCGGTTTCTGCAATGGTCTTCTGCTTGGTGTTCTGTCCTTTGCTGTCATCGGACTTTTCATCTTCTTATTCAAGGGAAAGACCATGATGTTCGCATTTTCCGTTTCCGCCTGCATCGGCATCGCACTGCTGCTGGCAATGCTGATTTCCAGTGCCGTCGGCACCTGCATTCCGCTGTTCTTCAAAAAGATCCACATCGATCCGGCGGTTGCTTCCGGTCCGCTCATCACGACGGTCAACGACCTTGTCGCTGTCGTTACATTCTATGGCCTGAGCTGGCTGTTCCTGATCGAGATGCTGCATCTCGCAGCTGATCTTTTGATACGACTGAAAAATTTTTAAGAGGCAGATATCAACTTTTTCTGGTTTCGGAAAAAGCTGATATTTGCCTCTTATCTTTTCTCTTCCCTTCTTTACATTCCAAACAGAAACCGATATAATAGCAGGTAACGGTGCTTTTATGCTTTGACGTTTCACAGTGCCGCAAATATTTTGAAATGAGGGTTTTTGAAAACATGATTGTCAATCTCATCACCACAGTCTACAACTTTCTCTGGGGCGATCTTTTTACGATTCCGCTCCCGGGCGGCGGCAGTCTCGGAATCTCCCTTTTGATTCTTCTGCTGATCCCAACCGGCATCTATTTTACGATCCGGACACGTTTCTTCCTATCCGTCTGTTCCCGGACATGATCCGTGCCCTGTCGGAAAAGAAAAATGAAAAAAGCAGCCTTTCTTCTTTTCAGACACTGATCGTTTCCACCGCAACGCGTGTCGGTATGGGAAATCTGGTCGGCGTTGTCGCTGCAGTCTCCGCCGGAGGCGCAGGTGCTGTGTTCTGGATGTGGGTGACGGCTATCATCGGCTCGTCTACCGCGTTTATCGAAGCTACGCTCGCACAGCTTCACAAAGAAGAAGATCCTCTGTACGGCGGCTACCGCGGCGGTCCTGCTACTACATTCACGATCTGGTTGAAGACCACCTCAAGAAGAAAAAACGATACGTTCTGCCGGCTGTTCTGTTTGCCATTGCCGGTCTGATCTGCTGGTGCGGTATCAGTCAGGTAATCAGCAACTCCGTGGCTTCTTTCTTTTAAAAATGCATTTCCATTCCGCCGCTTTACACCAGTATCATGCTGGTGATTCTTTCTGCAATCATCGTACTGCGGAAAAATGCAACCGTAAAGGTGCTGGATTTTATAGTTCCTGTCATGGCAGTCTGCTATTTCTTTATCACACTGTTTATCATCGCAGTCAACCTCCGTCAGATTCCTTCTGTGTTTGCACGCATTTTTGAGGAAGCCTTCGGACTTCGTCAGATGGCAGCCGGCGGTTTTGGTGCTGTTCTGATGAACGGTGTAAAGCGTGGTCTGTTTTCGAATGAGGCCGGTTCCGGCTCCGCTCCATGCGCCGCTGCGCCGCAGAATGTGACCGCCCGGCCAAAGCAGGCCTTGTACAGGCGCTCGGCGTTTTCGTTGACACGATCGTCATCTGCAGCTGCACCGCAATGATCATGCTGCTCGCACCAAAGGATCTGATTGATGGCCTTTCCGGCATGGATCTCTTACAGACCGCCATGCAGTATCATCTGGGAAAATTCGGTGTGATTTTTATCGCACTTACGCTGTTTTTGTTCAGCTTTTCCACGTTCCTCGGCATTTTGTTCTATGCAAGAAGCAACGTTGCCTACCTGTTCGGTGACAAGTGGTGTTTCCAGACCGCTTACAAGGTGCTGGCGCTTGTGATGCTGTTTATCGGCGGTATTGCCGCATACACTTTTGTGTGGGATCTTGGTGATGTCGGCATCGGACTGATGACAATTTTCAACATTATTGCACTGTATCCACTTGCAGGCGAGGCACTTTCTGAGTTAAAATCATATGAGGAGTCGAAGAATCGTAAATCCTGTGGATTGCTGTTTCGGACCGAAAAATGGGTTTTTGAAAAAGGAGGTTTTTACACATGATCATTGAACCATCAAACTACACGTATGAGACAATGCCGGACTACACGGACGCGGTAGACGGCGCCGTGGAAATTCCGGTGACCGGAGAGGAAATTGAGATCCGCTATGCGCATGAAGTTGTCTACGACGAGGCGCACCATCTTCATCTGGAAATTTTCACCCCGTTCCAGATGGCGCACCCGGAGCGCACCTGGCCGTGCATCACATTTATTCAGGGATCTGCCTGGATGAAACAGTATGTCTATCAGAAAGTCGGCATGATCGCCCGCCTCGCACAGCGCGGCTACGTTGTTGCCATCGTGGAATACCGTCACAGCGGCATCGCGCATTTCCCGGCACAGATCATCGATGCGAAAAATGCGGTACGTTTTCTGCGTGCGCATGCGGAGGAATACAAGCTGAATCCATCGCAGATGTTCCTGATGGGAGATTCTTCCGGCGGACAGGTTTCTTCCGTTGCCGGCATGACCGCAAAGAGCGGAAAACTTGATGAGCCGATCAATGAGGAAAGCTGCGAGGTATGCGGTATTATCGATCTGTACGGAGCTGTTGATGTGACACTGCCGTACGGCTATCCGATAACGCTGAACCATCAGAAACCGGACAGCCGGAGGGCATGCTGATGGGCTATGACATCACCGAGCATCTTGAGGAGGCTAAGGCAGCCTGCTCCAAAACATACGTGAACGAAAATTTCCCGCCGATGCTGATCGCACACGGCACGAAGGACACGATGGTGTTCTGCCAGCAGAGTGTCGATCTCTACCACGCATTAAAGGATGCCGGAAAAGATGTACAGCTGTATCTTCTTCGCGGCGCAGACCACGGCGGAGCAGCGTTCTGGACCGAGGAAATGATTACCGTTTACGATAACTTCTTCAAAAAATGTTTAGGTGAATGACATGAGAATTGCTTACTGCGAAGATGAACCGGCGCAGCGTTCCCGGATGGAACTGCTGCTCCACACCTTTGCGGAGCGAAAAAGGCTTCCTCTTACCGTGGAAGCCTTTTCAGACTCCGCTGCTTTTCTGTTCCAGTACCCTGACTCGTATCCGTTCGATCTCATCTTTCTCGATATTGATCTCGGCGGAATGGACGGCATGGCGCTGGCGCGGAAAATCCGCGAGACGGACAGCGAGGTGCCGATTCTCTTTCTGACGAACCACAGAGAATACGTTTTCGAAGGGTATGAGGTGCAGGCGTTCCGGTATCTCTTAAAGCCGGTGACGGAAGACACACTGTTTCCGCTGCTCGACGAACTGCAGAGCTGCGCGGACAGGAAAAGCCGCATCTGCTGCTTTCACTTGGCGGGGAGACGCAGAAGCTGTTCCTCTCGGATCTGCTTTTTGTGGAGTCCGATAATCATTATCTGACGCTGCATACGGCCGCCGGCACGGAAACGTTTAAGAAAAATCTGTCGGAGTTCCGCGAAGAGCTTTCCGCCGCATGGCAGGCTTCTGGTGGGACAGGAGAATGTTTTGCGGCAGCACACCGGAGTTATCTTGTGAATCTCGCTCATGTGGAGCGGATCACGCGGACGGAATGTCTCTTGTCGGACGGAACAAAAATTCCGGTCAGCCGCGGATGCTATGCATCACTCAACCATGCGTTCCTGCAGTTTTACCGGCCGAATGCGTTTTAAAGGTTTTGCATTTTTTAATTTCCAATTCCGAACGAACCGAGGTGATGTTCATGGCGCACATTCCATTTTTATCCCATTATCTGGAACGCAAAAATATCGAATACCAGAACCAGCTTCTCGCCCGCCAGGTCGAGGAAGTGCAGAATATCTATCTGACAATGCGCGGCTGGCGTCATGATTACCACAATCATCTGCAGTCAATGAAGGCATATGTTGAGATGGGACAGTATGATAAGCTGCAGGAATATCTCGGGCTGCTCGAAAATGATCTCGATCAGGTCAACCAGCTCTGCGACTCGGGGAATGTGAATCTCGATGCGATTTTAAATTCCAAAATTTCACTCGCCGAAAAGAACGGCATCCGCGTGGATTACAAGGCAGCCTGCCCGGCCAATCTTACGGTGAGTGATATTGATCTCTGCGCGCTGATCGGAAATCTGATTGACAATGCGGTGGAAGCATGCGAGGGCCTTGCGGATCCCTATATCCGGCTTTATATTGGTGTGCTGAAAAACCAGCTGTATATTTCCGTTACGAATGCAACAAAGGATACTGTGCGGAAGCTGGACAGCGAGTATATCACCACGAAGCGCGGAAATCACGGGCATGGGCTGAAACGGATCAATCTTGTTGTGGAAAAGTACGAAGGATATATCAACCGGCAGAACGAGCCCGGCGTTTTCGTGACGGAGATTATGCTGCCGCTGTAAAAAGCTCTTTCCAGGATTTTTTGATTTTGTCCGATGATTCTACAGAGAAATTTTGCAGAACGTGAACACTTTTTTTGCTGTTCGCGTTCTTTTTTGTTCCATTTACGTACTTTTCCCCCGTGTTTTGCATGAATATGGTAGGATAACTACAGTTCACGAAAGACATGTGACAGAGGAGGTCTTTATGTATTCATTATGGTCTAACTACATTTATATTCATCGGGAGCTGTGGCATTACAGCAAAAAGCCGTTTCTCTTTCAGGCACTCGAAATCGTCTCACAGGTGCTCACCGGCTTTTTCGGGATTCTGCTTCCTGCCGGGATTCTCCTGTTTCTGGAACAGAGCAGCGGCTTTTCCGGATTTGCACTTGGAACGCTCGTTCTCTTTCTTTGCTATGCCGTTGTTTTTGTCAGCCACACCTTTCTGCAATCGCGGAACGCCTGGCAGTATACCGAATTCCGGACCGCTTTTTTACGCGCCGCCTTCTCTGTCATTTCATGCAGATAGATTATGCGGTTCTGACAGAACCAAAAACGCTGCAGCTCGCCGAAAAAGCCGTCGGAGCCACCTGCAGCAACTGGGTCGGCGTGGAAGGCATGTTCCGATACGATGTCACAATTTATTCTTCGTTTCTTGGGCTGATTCTCTACGCAGGACTGATCGGAACCGTCCATCCGGCTATCATTCTTCTGCTGCTTGTGCTCTCGGTTCTGCAGTTTCTCAGCTACCGCCGCGCGGCTTCTTACGAAGTCCGCCGCAGAGACGATCTGTCTGAAATTGAAGTATCGCAGCGCTATTTCCAGAAACAGTCGTACAACACATCCGCCGGAAAGGATATCCGTCTGTATCAGCTGAACGGATGGCTCGATGGTGTTTATCGCCAGCTCAACAAGCGGTATCAGAAAATTCTGTTCCGCATCCGCAGCGCCTACTTTGCAAATGATCTGCTGACACTTACACTACAGCTTCTGCGCGACGGAATCTGCTATGGCTTTCTGATTTACCGTCTATCCCACGGCACGATGACCGTATCCGGCTTTGTGCTTGCGCTCGGTGCCGTCTCCGGTTTTTCTTCATATTTTAACGAGATCATCGCCGCGCTCTCCAAATCCGTGCTCTGTCTCGAGCAGATCCGCTGGCTGCGGGAATTCTTCGATCTCCCGTTCCTGCAGGCCACACGCTGCCGTTCCGGCCGGAACTTGCGGAAGAAAAACCGCTGGAAATCTGCTTTTCCCACGTCTCGTTTTCCCATCCGGGCGGCGATAAAAGGATCCTCGATGATGTCAGTTTTACACTCCATGCGGGCGAGCATACGGCACTTGTCGGCATCAACGGCGCCGGAAAATCCACAATTGTCAGGCTGATCTGCGGACTATATCAGCCGACAGAAGGGAACATCACCATTAACGGCATTCCCTTGCAGTCTGAATCCGGCACAGTATTACAAAGCAATCGCAGCGGTTTTTCAGGACCCGTTTG
>ENA-OQCP01001003-OQCP01001003.1-human-gut-metagenome-genome-assembly--contig:-NODE-1003-length-11519-cov-2.053107_pt1 | contig 11519 bp, 14 predicted proteins | sample MGYA00242760_ERZ504583 | MGnify/ENA primary metagenome ERZ504583 (study PRJEB26092, sample SAMD00036308) | human gut metagenome | host: Homo sapiens | study: EMG produced TPA metagenomics assembly of...
CATCCACTCCCGGAGCGATGCCACATTCCTCTGGCGTCCCTCAACCACATCCCACCTCTCAAAACCTCAAAACATCCCCGACTGCATCCACTCCCGATGCGATGCCACCTTCCTCTGGCGTCCCTCAACCACATCCACCTAACGAAACCTCAAACGTATCCCCGCCTGCCTCCAACGCTAAGAGCAGACGTCAAAAAAAATCTCTCGCACAGGCATGAGACTCCGACATTCTCTTTCCCATGTCTTCCGAAAAAAATAAAATGTATTATACTTATTGACAAGCGGATAAAAACATCCGCCGCTGTTTATGGCAAATATCACACAAAGAGAGGTTTTTATCATGGAATACAGACGTTTTGGAAACACGATCTATCTTCGTCTTGATCCGAAGGAAGAGATCCTGGAGGAGATCGGCAAGGTTGCAAAAAAGAGAATATCCGCCTTGCACAGGTCACAGGCCTTGGCGCCATCAATGATTTCACTGCAGGTGTATACAACACAGTGACAAAGGAATACCACTCTATTCAGTTCCAGGGAGCGTTTGAGATCGTATCACTTACCGGTACCGTTACCCGCAAAGACGGTGACGTTTATCTTCATCTCCATATCGCAGCCGGTGACGAGGAAGGCCATGTACACGGCGGTCATCTGAACCGTGCCATCATCAGCGCTACTGCCGAGATCCAGATCCAGGTGATCGACGGAGAGATCGGCCGTGAGTTCAGTCAGGAGATCGGTCTGAATCTGTTTAAATTCTGATTTTGCCAGAGGGATTCCGGACACAGCCTACTGCTTTACAGTTTAAAAATTTCATCACACATAAAAAGGGTGAAACTACACAGCATAATGCTGTCAGCTCACCCTTTTCTTTAGCTTCAATATTGCCCTCTTCCGCAATATTTGCAATGCTGTCACTGCTGTCGCCAAACTCTTCCGCACTCTCTGTCACGGTTCCGGCTTCCGCCAGCGGCATTTCCTCCTGTGCATAGGCCGTCACTGTTCCCGCTGACAGAGATGTGACTGTCACAGACGCCGCAAGCAGCCAGGCCATGATGGTACTCGTCTTTTTTCGCATACCTGTTCCTCCCTTTTCCTCTAATTCACTTTACAGTTTTCTATAAAGCTGATATCACTGTGAATTTGCCTGATATTTTCTGTTCTATCAACAAAGTGGATTTTAACAGAATCTGGTCAAACAGCTATTCGCAATTGAAGCAGAGGACTTCCCTGATTCACCGACATTTACATTGACAAATTCCCCTGTTATGATATACTTTGATGATAAAACTATTTTATACTAAAATTATTTAACGAAAGCAAATGAATGTGAGGATCTGATCATTATGAAGAATTTTAAAATCGGTGATAAACTTACGAGATTTCCCCTGATCCAGGGTGGAATGGGCGTTGGTATCAGCTTGGCCGTCTGGCAGGCACCGTTGCAAAGGAAGGCGGGATTGGAATCATTTCCACCGCTCAGATCGGCTACCGGGAAAAGGATTTCGACCGGAATACCGAAGAAGCCAACCAGCGGGCTATCCTGTCCGAGATGAAAAAAGCACGCAGGATTTCTCCTGACGGTATCATCGGCTACAACATCATGGTTGCACTGAAGGAGTACGCATCTCATGTAAAAGCCGCTGTCCATGCCGGCGCTGACCTGATCATCTCCGGTGCAGGACTTCCTACAGAGCTCCCTGCTCTTGTCAGCGGAAGCAAAACAAAGATTGCCCCCATCGTCTCAACGGACAAATCTGCAAAGGTTATCCTGAAATACTGGGAAAGAAAGTACAGACGCACTGCAGACCTTGTGGTGATCGAGGTCCCCAGGCAGGCGGTCATCTGGGCTTCCACAAGGAAGAGCTGGATTCCTATACACCGGAAGCCTACGACAATGAGATCCGAAAGATCGTCCAGACTGTAAAAAGCTATGCCGCAAAATTCGGCACGGAAATCCCTGTAGTAGCTGCCGGCGGCATCGCCACGCACGAGGATGTAAAGCATGTCCTTGATCTTGGTGTGGACGGCGTTCAGGTTGCCACCCGTTTTATCCCAACGGAAGAATGTGACGCAGACATCCGGCTGAAAGAATCCCTGGTCCACGCCGCAAAGGACGACATTGCCATTGTAAAAAGTCCGGTAGGTATGCCGGGACGTGCCATTATGAATCCCTTCATGCAGCACGTCATGGCCGGTGAAAAAATCCCGCACAGTCCCTGCACCGCTGCCTTGCCAAATGTTCCCCCGGCGAGATCCCTTACTGCATTACAGACAAGCTGATCGCCGCCGTAAAGGGCGACGTGGAAAACGGCCTGCTGTTCTGCGGAGCAAAGGCCTATATGGCAGATAAGATCGAAACCGTGCACGATGTGATCGCTGATCTGTTTGGCACAGAATCGGAGTGCATCCGGCTGTCATAAAGATAAACCTGCGCTGTCAGGCACCTAAACAAAAAGCCCCTGCTTTCATTGCTTTTCGCAGTGAAAACAGGGACTTTTAGTTTTTCTACCGGTTATCGATCTTTTCCGGGTACATGTCATGCTCTGCAAGGCGTTTCCAGGCAATCTCCTCCCATCTGGTTCCGGCTTTTCCGTAATTGCAGTATGGATCAATGGAAATGCCGCCTCTCGGCGTAAATTTTCCCCAGACCTCAATGTATTTCGGATCCATGAGACGGATCAGATCCTTCATAATGATGTTCACGCAATCCTCATGAAAATCTCCGTGATTGCGGAAGCTGAAAAGATACAGCTTCAGAGATTTGCTCTCCACCATTTTTTCACCGGGTACGTAGGATATCGTGATCGTCGCGAAATCCGGCTGTCCGGTAATGGGACAAAGGCTTGTAAATTCCGGGCAGTTAAATTTTACAAAGTAATCGTTGTCCGGGTGCTTGTTCAAAAATGTTTCCAGTACCTCCGGAGCATAATTGTCCGGATATTTTACTTTCTGATTTCCGAGAAGGGTGATCCCTTCTTTTTCCAGGTTTTCTCTGCTCATATTTTTTCCTTTCTATGGTCAAACGGATATTTATGATCCGATCTATCTGTCAAGTGCCGGATCCTTCACTCCATTGAGCCGGAATGCCTCTGCTCTGTCAATACAGGTTCCACACACACCGCAGGGCTTTTCGCCGCCTTCGTAACAGCTCCAGGTCAGTTCATAAGGAACATTCAGCTCCAGTCCGGTTTTTACGACCTCTGCCTTTGTGCAGCTGACAAAAGGCGCCTCAACCTTCAGCTGGCCGCCGCTTCCCTGATAGATCGCCTCGTTGATCGCATTGTGAAACGCACTGCTGCAGTCCGGATATGCATTTCCGGCTGCATCATCCGCATGTGCTCCGTAATAGATCACACTGCAGTTTTTTGACAGCGCAATACTTGCTGCCGAGGAAAGAAATAATCCGTTCCGGAACGGCACATAGGTTGAAACCGGTGAGCCATCGGTTTCCTTCAGCTGCTCTGCATAGCTTTCGTGTGGGATCTCTCTGTCTGAATGCTTCAGAAGCGAACAGTCACTGTACCGGAAGATCGGCTCCAGATCCAGATAAAGATGCTCCACTCCGTAATATTCTGCTGTTTTTCTGGCAGCCTCAATTTCTTTTGTGTGCTTCTGTCCGTAAGCTACTGTTAATGCAATTACATTCTCTTTTCCATATTTGTTTACGGCAAGCCCCAGGCAGGTGGTGGAATCCACACCGCCGCTTGCAAGTACAAGTGCTTTCATAGCGTTCTCCTTTTCTGCGGTATTTCTTGTTATATTGTGATATGTTTTCCTGTCATACTCCCCGTTTCTGCGGGTCCCAGATCACCTTATGAAGCTGGATCTGAAGCTTTACATCGTTGAGCTTTTTTTCCATAAGGAAATCCACGATCTCCACCGGCTGGATCCTGCCAAATACAGGGCTGAAATAAACTGCCGTTTTTCCGACCAGCCTGTACTTTTCCAGAATTTCCAGGGCTTTTTCCATATCTCTGCGGCTACTGACCACGAATTTCAGCGTATCCTCACTGCCCAGAAGCTCCAGATTGGAAAGGAGCATCTCTTTTTCCATGCCGCTGTCCGGTGCTTTATAATCCATGGTAAAGGACGGACGTTTTTTTAATATATGATAAGGCTTCAGATCTACGCTTCCATTAGTCTCAATCTCCACCCGCTGGGATGGATCCTCCAGGATTGCCTCGATCAGCTCCTCCATGCCTTTCCGTAAAAGTGGTTCCCCGCCTGTAAGTGTCACATTTTTTACGCCTGTTTCACGGATCCAGGAAAGGATCTCTTCTTCTGTCAGCCTTTCACTCTCACATCCCGGCTCATTTGCCCAGCTGGTATCACAATAGCTGCACTGAAGATTGCAGCCCTTAAACCGGATAAAAGCGGCAAGCTCTCCTGCCCGTCTGCCCTCTCCGTTGATGCTGACAAATTTCTCTACAACCTGATAGGTACTCATAGCCATACCGCCTCCGTTTCTTCTTCCGTTTCCCGGTAAGCTGCACAGTTATTTGGTGTTTCGTAAACAACAGCTCTTTTTACAGGATAGCCCTTTTCTTCCATTTTCCTGAAAAAATACTCTGAAAAATTCTCTGCTGTAGGGCGAAAGGGAACCTTCACCAGATGAAAGCCTTCTTCATCCAGTGCTTCCAGGGTTTTCGGACGTAATGTATTTTCTTCATAGATCAGCGTGTGATCCATGGAATCTGCCAGCTCCCGAAGATCCTTTTTCAGATCTCCGAAGTCTACCAGCATCCCTCGCCCCTGGCCGTTTTTCTCCAGCTTCCGGCTTTCGATCTCAATCTCCACATGCCAGCGATGACCATGGATATTGGAACATTTGCCGGTGTAACCGGACAGAAAATGTGCAGAATCAAAATCTGCTTCTGTTTTTAACTGATACATAATTTTTTTCCTCCTTCTGGATCTGTCACACCACCCCGATATTCCATAAATAAAAAAAACCGGTATTCCCGGCCATGATCCGATTAAAGCAAAAAAGGGCAGACCCGCCACGAGTCTGCCTGATTCTCACATCTTCTTCAGCCCTGGTTTTATTTATAGACAGGATGGTACAAACGAACTGTCTTATATTAATTTGTATGGTATTTCCGGAGATACTGCATCAAACGATAAATCGGACCAGATCATCCGCGTTCGCTGCTCACTCATGAGCGCAGTCGCTCCGCAACGATCTATGGGAACTTTCAGCTCCGGAATTACGGTAAATTTTCTGCAGAATTATCTTCTTCCGCAGCACTTCTTATATTTCTTACCGCTTCCGCACGGACACGGATCGTTGGGATAGATTTTTCTTGCAGATGCCGGCTGCATCGGCATTGCTGTCGGCACAAAGCTGTTCGGCATTGCAGTGTGCGGCTTGCCTGTGGCAAACGGCCATACTGCTCCTGAGATCTCATTCGGTGTGTAACCGCGGAATTCCAGCATTCTTGTGTTATTGTTTGCCTCCATGATCAGCTTTGTAAATTTCTCAAGCTGCTCATCGTTAAACTGGATCCCCTTCTGGTTCAGGTTTTCCATGATCGCTGACATTCTGCCATCCATGGAGCATTCTTTGTAAATAAAGAACAGTACCTGATCCTTCACTGCATCGGAAACCTTCATCTCATCCAGCAGGAATCTGCCCAGTCTCTGGTAAGAAGCAGATTTTGTCGGATAACCGTTTTCGGAATAATCCAGGATCTCATCTACTGACGGAATATAGAATTTCCGTCCGCCCTGACGTCTCTCGATATCCTTGTAGATGTTATTGACCAGTGCGGATTTCAGGATCAGCTGATCCTCCGCAAGCTCACAGATGCAGGCCTTCTCCGGAATGGTATGATACAGCTCGATGAAGCTGTCATATCCGATGTCAAAGCCTTTTCTCTGCTTAAACATCTCATATACGGTCTTTGCCGGTGCAGATACATACAGATAGCTTACCATAATAAGACAATCCTTCAGCCAGTTTACCTGGCTGCGAAGTGTCCGGAATTCCGGTGTATTGATCTGGTCGTAAACAGCTGCAACCTCTGCCGGAACTTCTGCGTAATCATCACTGTAGGAAACAAGGTAGCCCATATCGTTCAGCCACTCTAATGTATTCCACTCATCCTCTGCAACATGGAAGCATTTTCTCTGAATAGCCGCCTCAAAAGCCAGTACTTCCTGATCGTCTGCTACGAGGAAGCTTGCTTTCATAACCTCCGGTTTAAGAACCTCTGCGGCAACCTTTGCGGCGATCTCTTCCTGCTCCATTCCCCTGCAGTGAAGTCCAAGCTCACCTGCAATGCTGAGAAGGTCTTCTTTACGATAGGACATGAGGAAATCTTTTACTGTAGGATTTCTTCTGCTGCCTGTGGCTGCCTCATCTGCTTTTGCAGCTCTGGCAGCTGCCTCTACTGCTGCTACTGTTGCAGCAATGTCCTCAGATGCTTTGACTGTTTCCGCCTCTGTCTCAGCTGCTGCAGTGCATTCCAGCTCCGGTGCCTCTGTCCAGTACGGATCATCCTCACCCTTTACCTCTTTTACAATAGAAGGAGCTTCTGCTGTTCCCTCGTCTTTCTTCTCAATGTCAACTCTGTATTCCGGAGCTTCCTTATCCGCACCATACTGACGGAAAGTAAACCATTTCTCGGAATCCATAAGCTCTGCAGTCTCTGTCTCGCCTGCATTTAATAATGTGAAATTATTCTTTGCTTCTCCGTCACCATTCTCACGGATCTGTACTTTTTTCTGAAAATTCAATCTCATATAGGCTGCCTGCCGGATACTGAACCAGTTTTTCAAGCATGGCTGCCATCTTTGCAAATGTAACGTCAGCCGCAACAGTACAGCGTCTCCATACCGGCGGTTTCGTTCCTTTTCTTGTGATTTTTAACTGATAAAACATTCCTGTGTTCCTCTCCTGTAAATATATGCCGGATCAGAAGATACGAATAACTCCTGATCGGCGTAAGCAACTTCCCCTATGTTATACAAAAATAGAGAAATTGTCAATATTTGAGAGGCTTCTACAACACAATATCATATTTCTCAACCTGGATCACAGCATTTCCGTCACTGTGAAACAGGATCTCATCTGCTTCCACTGGTGTTGGGATCACGGTAGTCGCAGTTTTGCTTCCATCATTGATAAAAAGCTCTATGGAGCTTCGATCCAGGATAAAACGCAGCTTCAGATTTTGTCTGTCATCTGTGATCTGGAGCTTTCTTGTACATACAACATCACGCTGCACCCCGCTCCAGGTTCTGTCGATTTCCAGTATCTGTCTTTTTCGATCATAGGTAAAGACCGTTGTATATTCTTCATTGCGTGCAAGCTCAATCCGGAACTCATTGTACACATCCAATGCTTCCTGATTTGGATTTCCAGAGTTCCTGCTTCCATCCATGATGCCATCTGCGTTCTGCAGTTCCACAGTCAGATCGATCATTCGGCCACGGACGCCTTCAAGGCTTAAGCTCTCACCCACTTTTACATTCTCATAACAGCAACGGTTTTTCCGATAATTCTCAATTTCTCGGACCGGCTTCTGCCAGATCTTTCCGTCACGATATTCCAGCTCTCTCGGAAGAGTCATCATTCCCTGCCATCTCTGCTTTTCCTTGATCACACAGCTATCCCAGGATTTCATCCAGGCGATCATCACTCTTCTTCCATCTGGAAGAAGGGTTGTCTGCGGCGCATAAAAATCAAGTCCGTAGTCCAGACTTACCGGTGCGTCTTTTTCAAATGTATGTTTTTCGCTGTCATAATCTCCCGTAAAATACAGGGAATTATGTCCATTATGAAACTCATACCCTTTTGCCCGCATATGCTGCGGAGAACAGATCAGCACATGTTTATCCCCGAGCGGAAAGAAATCGGGGCATTCCCACATAACACCGATTTCTCCTGTGGAGTTCTCCGCAAGAATTGTTTCAAATTTCCATTCTTTCAGATCTTTACTGGAAAACAGAACTACCTGTCCAGGAATTTCTTCGCTACGGCATCCTACGAGCATATGGTATGTTCCGTGATCTTCCCATACCTTCGGATCACGGAAATCAACTCTGCTACATTTCTCCGGAAGCATATCCCCGGTGACTACCGGATTTTTCTCTGCCTTTACATAATCTTTTCCGTCACCCCAGGCAATGCACTGATTCTGCCGGACTTCTTCTTTTCCATCAGGCAGCTTTTCTGTTGTAACTCCTGTGTAGATCAAAGCCTGTTTGCCATCCGCTTCAATAGCACTTCCAGAAAAGCATCCCTCTCGATCATATTCCTGATCCGGTGCAAGCGCTGTAGGAAGCTGCTCCCATCTGATCATATCCTCCGTCACACTGTGGCCCCAGTGCATAGGGCCCCAGTCACGGCTGTAAGGATGATACTGGTAAAAAGATGTACCTTCCTTTAAAAACAGAAAATCCATTGGGATCATTGATCCAGCCAACCGGTGCAGATACATGAAAGGCCGGTTTCTCTTCCTGCGGGATATTTTTTGCTTCCTCTATTTCATAAAGACGTGCTTTTTCAAGTTTTTCACTCATACTCTGCTCTCTCTTTCTTTTTTATGTTTCTGACCGGTATCTTTTTCTGTTTTTATTTCTCTGTCTCACTAAGAGACTTCTGATACTGGTCAAAATATTTCTGTTTGATTGCCAGATAATCAGACAGTCCATACTGCTCCATCTTTTTCAGATAGGAATCCCATTCTTTATCGATGCCGCCATTCAGGATCCAGTCTGCTTTTTTCTGTTCCGCATACTTCTTGATATCTGTGTCGTACTGAGATACCTTATTGGTATCATCAATACTCATAAATACATTCGGATACACATATTTACTGTTCATATCCTTAAGATATGTTTCATGCATATTGTCGAGACGCCATTTTGCATCTGCCGGCTCTGTTACATATACATCGTAATACTCGTTAAGTATTGCCAACGGTCCGTTTACAGACTGTGCTTCACGAACCTCTACCGGAGATGCATCTCCCAGATCCATATGTTTCAGCATCTGACCACCTTCTGCATTCTCGGACATCTCAAAGATATTAAATGAATCTTTTTCCCCGTAAGTACCCCAGTTATTCTGCGGAGACTGGATCGGTGCATACATCTGATCGATCCATGCTGCTGCCAGTGCCGTATTCCGACAGCTTGTAGTCAGAACGCAACGTCCTCTGTCAAAGCCACTGGTTTCACTGTTATTCTGTCTTGTGATATTTACAAGACCATCCGGACCGGCCAGCGCCGGGAGCATTACATAATCTTCATTGTTATCAATATTTGCAATATCCCAGGTGAAACACAGACCATATCTGTGGTTCTTACCTTTTGCAACATAAGTTGACCATTCCTGGGTAAAAGCCTCCGGATCCACCAGCTTTTCTTCTACCAACTGATGGAGCCACTGAATACCTTCTTTATAGCCTTCCTGTACAGTTGTATAAATAACGGTTCCATCATCTTTCACTGCAAAATGATCACCGGTGTCACCATATCCTTCTCCGAATCCGTTGATGAGAATTGCAGGATCCTGATCACCATTATTGATGATAAAGGACATCGGGATCACACCACCCTCAATGTTGAATTTCTTTTCCAGTTTATCTGCATTGTCGCGGAAAGCGACCAGAACCTGTTCCAGTTCCTCAGTTGTAGTCGGAACGTCCAGCTTCAGATAATCCAGCCATTTTTTATTAATGTAGGGAATATCTCCAATTGCCTGAATGGCTTCTTTCCCCGCACCAAGCTGCTCGATCCATGGGAAAGAATAAATATGTCCGTCCGGTGCTGTACACATTGTTCTGTATTCCGGGTATTTTTCAAATACAGCCTTAAGATTCGGCATGTATTTATCAATGAGATTTTCTACCGGAATAATGATTCCCTGTTTGGCATAACGAAGAAGATCATAATCACTCATCCCTGCGTTAAAAAGTCCATCCGGAAGATTTCCGAACTGTGCCAGCGCTAGATTTTTTTTGTCATCAAACTGATCCGATACAAAACAGGTCCAGTCAATGTGGACATTGGTCTGCTTTTCCAGTCTTTTAAAAATCGTTCTTTCATTAGGTTCCTGTGTAGATGTTGCAGGTGCACTGGTAATAAAAGACAGCTCTGCTTTTTCTTTCAGAGGAAAGGACACATCTTCCACCGGGATATCCGGATCTGTTTCTGCTTTCATGTGTTCTTTTCCGTTTCCACATCCGGCACTGCATACCATTATAATTGCAGAAAGCCCGATTGCCAATAATGCCTTCATTCTTTTTTTCATCATTATCAACCTCCTGTCATCAGCCTTTTACAGAACCAACCATAATGCCCTGGTCAAAATATTTCTGGAAGATGGATACATGATCAGAAGCGGTAAACTTGATACAATGATCGTAGCATATTTCAGAAGTTCCGCTACCTTTGCCATCTGTGCAGTACTCTGGATATCTGCGATCATTCCAGCTGCGGTGTATTCTGTACCAGGATAGAACGAAGTACCAGCTGTAACGGCTGCAGCTTCGCATCATTCAGGTAGATCATGGCATCAAAGTAGCTGTTCCACATTCCGACAAAGGACCACAATGCAAGTACCGCGATGATCGGTTTGCACACAGGCATCATGATTTGAAAAGTGCTCGATCTCTGTAGCGCCATCAATAGCAGATGCCTCTCTCAGCTCCTTCGGGATAGACTGATAATAGGTTCTTGCCAGGATCATGTTCCAGACATTAAATGCACCCGGAAGCAAAATAGCCCAGATGGTATTTACCAGATGCAGCTGATTGATCAGGATAAATGTCGGGATCATTCCGCCGCCGAAAAACATTGTGATAAGAAAGATAACATTGAAGAAGTTTCTTCCTACAAATTCTTTCTTTGACATCGGATATGCTGCCAGCAGAGTTACCAGAACTGAAATAATGGTAAACACCAGGGAATAAAAAAATGAGTTTGCAAAGCCTCTCCAGATCATATTATTTTCAAGAACTCTGCGGTACGCATCGATCGTCCACTTCCGCACATCAAAGCTGATCCCCTGGCTGTTCAGCACATTCGGATCCATAAAGGATGCGATCACAACATATAAAAGCGGAACCAGAATGGAAAGTACAAATGCACCCAGAAGTACGTATCCGATTCCTAAAATGGCTTTGTCAGATGCCGAATATTTCTTTTTCTTTGCTTTTGCCATAACAGCACCTCCTATAATCCCTCTCCGTCATTCAGTTTCTTGACTACCCAGTTTACAAAGATCAAAAGAATTACATTGATCACTGAATTAAACAGCCCCACTGCTGTAGAATATCCATAGTCGCCATTCAGAAGACCGATTCTGTATACATAAGTAGAAAGAATCTCAGATGCAGGGAGGTTCATATCTGTCTGCAGTGCATATGCTTTTTCAAAACCAATACTCATAATATTTCCGGCCTGAAGGATAAACTGGATCACAATGATGTTTTTAATAGCCGGAAGCTGTACATACCAGATCTGCTGCAGGATATTTGCTCCATCCACCACTGCTGCCTCTTCCAGAT
>ENA-OQCP01001005-OQCP01001005.1-human-gut-metagenome-genome-assembly--contig:-NODE-1005-length-11505-cov-2.414484_pt1 | contig 11505 bp, 20 predicted proteins | sample MGYA00242760_ERZ504583 | MGnify/ENA primary metagenome ERZ504583 (study PRJEB26092, sample SAMD00036308) | human gut metagenome | host: Homo sapiens | study: EMG produced TPA metagenomics assembly of...
CTCGTTTATTTTATCTCATCTCTTTTTGTTTGTCAAGCACTTTTTTAAGTTTTTTTCAAACATTTTTGAGTTAAGATTTTGTTGTCGTTTTGTTGACGACTTGGATACTTTATCATATCTTCTGTCTTTTGTCAACTACTTTTTTATTTTTCTGAAAGCAGATGTATTTATCTGTTTCTTAAAAACAATTTGTTCCTAACAACTCTGATAGAATATCATTTTTTCCATTACCTGTCAACATGTTTTTTACATAAATTTCATTTTTTTCTAAAAAACGTATTTTTTCGCCAAAAACCGCATTTCACAGACATGGTCACCACCTGTATCCTGGTGCTTTTCCGTCTGCAAAATGCGGTTTCTTTTACCCACCATAAAATATTCCTGTAAAAATACGGATAAAATATTTTTATCATAAAGAAAATCCAGTACTGTATCACCCGGATCAGTCCCAGACCCTTTTGCCCTATTTCCGTGTTGCATAAAATCGTAAGTACCAGCATTCCGACCCATACAAAAACAATACACTTCATGCCTCCTACTACGGCGCCGGCTATTTTGTTGATTCCACGGATGACCGGCAATCTTGCCAGGAGATCCATGGCATACGCCAGCACATGGATCAGGATTGAGGAAAGTATGTATGATACCAAAAAGAAAGACAATTCACTGCTACATTGGCCAGATATCCGGAAATATACCCTGCAAATGTATTAACCGCCAGATATTGATACACCAATGCCGTATTATTTTCTGTTATTCCCTTCTGGAGGAGATCCGGAATATCCATGCTGCTGATCAGCTCCTTCTGTTCCTCCTCATCCATGGTTTCTTTTCCATCTGCCAGAGAATCCACAAATGATCCGCTGGCAGTCTGGATTTTTTCATAAACAGACGTATTCTCACGTATGAACTGATTCACATAAGGATTGATCAGCCATACCAGAGCAACGGAGATCAGAACAAGCAATGCAGATACTACTTCTTTTACAAAGCCATGCCTGTATCCATCCACCATGGAAAAGGCAAGCAGGACCAGCACAGCCAGTCCAAGCCATGTCCAGTTCATATCTGCCCCCTTAACTGAATTTTATGGTGCTGACGCCTGTATCCAGTACCATAAGATATTTATTCCATCCGATCTTAAAGAAATCCCGGATCGTTCCATCTACATTTCCGGCATATTTCTGTACGCCACGGTTGTTCATCACGCAGATCTGCGAGCTGTTATACATGATGATATTATCTCCGCTCATTTTTATAGTCGTATATGGAATATTGAAATTTTTACGGAATTTCAGCTGTCCGCTCATACTATAGACTTCCATTGTATACAGATCATCTTTATTATTGTTTTTTAAATACCAGGCCAATCCTGTCATCACTGAAAAATGTACTTACGATCTCCTGTTTTACATTGACTGTTTTGCTTTCTTTGGGAATCTGGCTTCCCTGGTAAGTAGAAAATCCATCATCTCGCAAAGCAATATACTTACTGTCACTGATACATTCCACCTGCGGGATCACTACATTCTCATAGGTATAACCACTTACGATCCGATCATCCTCATTCTGCCCTACATCCCCATAATTATAAAATGCCACATAGCTGGTAGTCTTGCTTCCATCAACATACTGGAATGTTACCATCATCACTCCGTTATCAGACACTGCTACATCCATGGGATATCCCGGATCATCGATCTTAGTCAGATTTTCCGCGACCAGACTGCCATCCGGATTATAAAAATTGATCCAGGTATTATCATCATTGTCCAGGATCACTGCAACCATTCCATTCGATGCGATCCGCACTTTTACAATAGCATAAGATGTTGTTACAGTTCCGGTCACACCTTTTTTGTCGCAGATATAAAGCGATGTTCCCTCGCTGTCTGCAACAACCGCCCTGCTTCCATTCACATCTGCAATAGGATTCTGCATTGTATAGGTTTCATTCCAGATCGTATTCATGCTGTTGTCCACAACAGATACTCCATCCGGACTGTATCTCAGGATATCTCCATCCATGTCCACATACTGTGTGGACACAACATCTTCCTGTTCGCTTGTATTTAATACTTTATAGCTGTGATAGCTTCTTTTTTCTGCATAGAGAAAAACCAGGCAGACTGCAGCAGCGATCACTGCCGCTGTGATCACCTTTTTTCCCTTTCTTGAAATCCTTCGGCGATGAGAAGTTCTCCTGTAGTAAGCGCCTTCCTGCGCAGCCTGTTCCTGTGCAAGCCTGGCTTTTTGCCTCATCAGCTTTTTACGCTTTTGTTTTTTCTGTATTTTTTTTATGATATTCACAACCGTATCCCTTACCTTAAGTATTTTATTTTGTAATTGGTTTTCCAGTTATTATAGCACACTCCATCAGGGTAGTACAATTACCTGCCCGGGATAAATGATCTCATTGGCAGAAATTCCGTTTAATGCACAGATCTGCTCCATCGCCGCTACAGTACCATAGCGGTTGAGACTGATCTGATACAAGGTGTCTCCCGGCGGATCACATAAGTTTCTCCAGGATTTCCTGCAGCCACTGAAGTCTCTTCTGTTTTTTTCTCTTCTGTTTTATTATCCTTTTTTTGCGTTGCTTCTGAAACAGACTGTTTTTTTGAACTTCGAGGTTCCGGTGTTATTGAGATTTTTTCTCTTTTCTGCATGGTTTCCGTCGGGACCGGAGTTCCCCGCACAGCTTCCTGCGTCTGTACCGGTTTTTGTGTTTGCACCGGTTTCTGCGTCTGCACCGCCTTTGGCGAAACCGATACACTCCGCACCGGTTCTGTTACTGCAGGTGTTATCTGCACCACCGAAGCAGAAGCAGCGCGATAATCTTCCGGAACCTCTGTTTTTTCCTGCTGATTCCGATAAAAGCCCACTCCAGCCACAAGAACTGCCAATGCCAGACACACCGTAGCCGCATAAGAAAAAACAGAAGTTTTCTCTTCTCCCTGTTCCTCCGGATTTTTACTGTCTATGATCTTTCTGAAATTTCTGACAGCCCTGTCCTCCACTTTCTCGGATGCTTCTCCGCCCTCTTTCTGGCTGCGTTCGATCATATACGTCTGCATCTGAGAATTTTTCTCATAATAAATATAATACCCGCTCAGTTTTGCCATCATGCCGCCATCATAACGGAAAAAGGCATCCTCCCGTTCTCCAGGATCCATCAGCATCAGGATCTTTTCCCCTCCGAAATGTCTGAGATGTACTTTCACAAAAAGCTCCGTGATCTCCATTGCTATCTGAGGCTGTGCAAAAAACCATCCCACGATCTCCTGCTCCGGAAAATACTGATCCTTATCCTCCTGCAGTTTCTGCCAGAGTTTTTCCGAAAAGTCAATATGTTCTGCCGCAGCCTCCATGCCGTCTGCTGCAATGGCACCTTTTATAAAAATACAGGTCATATCTGCAGTCCATTGAATTTCACCTGTAAGTACCGCCACACTTCCCTGCCTTCCGGCTTTTCATCTTCTGCCAGGCTGCAGAGAAATGTGTATACATAATCTTCTATATAAATCCTGTAATCTCCGTTCGCCAGCCGATCTGCCTTACATTTCTAGGCATGGAAAACGATTCCTGTGCGGCTTCCTGTTCTGTTGTGTCCTCCTTATAAATGACTTCTATCATCTCATATCACTCCTTCTGTCCAAGCATAGCACAGTAAAAATGCGGATTTTAGCAGAATGTAAGAGTCTGTCCACAGAATTAGCGACAGATTCCGCACCATGCATATTTTTCCTTTTTTCAGGATATGATAGAGTGAAAAAAGAATCGAGGTTTCTCATGGCTTTTTACATTGATGCCGGAAAAAACGGTTCATCCGGCGAGATTGCTTATCTTCTGAAAAATGCATTCTTCACTGTCCTAAAAAATGGACTGAGATCGTGTTTTTATGCATTGGCAGTGATCGTGTTACCGGAGATTGTTTAGGCCCATATATCGGACACCTTCTTCATCCTCATGAAACCGGACATATTTTTGTCTACGGCACTCTTTCCTGCCCGGTCCATGCCCTGAACTTGGAAAAAACTTCATCGCTTATCACAAGGCTTCATCCACACGCCCTTGTAATCGCCATAGATGCTTCTCTTGGACAAAAAAAACACCTGGGCTATGTGACCATTGGAAATGGTGCACTTTACCCAGGTGCTGGTGTTCAGAAAGATCTTCCACCTGTAGGGGACATCCATATCACCGGCATTGTAAATACTGCCGGAATCATGGAGCAGCTTACCCTGCAGACTACCCGGCTCTCCACCGTGGTAGCACTTGCAGATGTGATCGCCTGCGGGATCCTTAAGATACTTCCTGCAGAAACAGACTTATCCCCTGTTGATCTTGATTATGCGAACTCCTTGATCTGCTTATAGATACCCTCTGCATCGAGACCGTATTTATGAAGAAGCTCTAATGCCGGACCGGACTCACCGAATACATCATGGATTCCGATACGTTTAACCGGTACCGGTGCCTTCTCAGCCAGGCACTCGCATACAGCTCCGCCAAGACCGCCGATGATGGAATGCTCCTCAACAGTTACAACCTTGCCGGTTTCTTTGGCAGCTGCAACAACAAGGTCCTCATCCAGAGGCTTGATGGTATGGATATTGATCACTTTTGCATCGATTCCGTCTGCTGCAAGCTTCTCAGCTGCTTCAAGAGCCGGTGCAACGCAAAGTCCGTTTGCATGATGGTAAGATCTTTTCCCTCGCGGAGAACGATGCCCTTACCAAGCTCAATTTATAATCCGGTCTGTCATTGATAACCGGAACAGCAAGACGTCCGAATCTCATGTATACCGGTCCCTGATGCTCGTAAGCAGCAGCAACCATAGCTTTTGCTTCGATATCATCAGAAGGACTTGCAACGACCATGCCCGGAATCACTCTCATCAGGCAAAATCCTCCAGGCACTGATGTGTGGCGCCATCTTCACCTACAGAAATACCGCCGTGAGTTGCTCCGATCTTTACATTCAGCTTCGGATATCCGATGGAGTTACGAACCTGCTCATAAGCACGTCCTGCTGCAAACATTGCAAAAGTACTTGCAAAGGGAACCTTACCTGTGGAAGCGATTCCTGCTGCAATACCCATCATGTTGCACTCTGCGATACCGCAGTCAATGTGACGCTCCGGGAATTCTTTTTTAAACATACCTGTCTGTGTAGCTGCAGCAAGGTCAGCGTCAAGAACGATAAGATCCTCGTGTTTTTTTCCTAATTCTATGAGGGCACTGCCGTAGCTTGCTCTCGTTGCGATTTTCTTTACTTCTGACATAATGCTTCACCTACCTTCTCCAGATCTTCCATTGCCTGTGCATACTGCTCGTCATTCGGAGCTTTTCCGTGCCAGCCTACTGCGTTCTCCATGTAGGAAACGCCTTTACCTTTTACTGTTTTCATGATGATAGCTGTCGGCATACCCTTTGTAGCTCTTGCCTCATCAAAAGCAGCCTTCAGCTGATCCATATCGTTGCCGTCCGCAACATTGATCACATGGAAATTGAAAGCTTCAAATTTCTTGTCGATCGGATACGGGGAGCATACATCTGCAATGTCACCATCGATCTGAAGTCCATTGTTATCTACGATCACAACCAGGTTGTCCAGTTTACGGAAGCCTGCGAACATAGCTGCCTCCCACACCTGGCCTTCCTCGATCTCACCATCACCCAGCAATGTATATACTCGATAGTCATCATTACTGAGTTTGGCAGAAAGAGCCATACCTGCTGCTGCAGAGATTCCCTGACCAAGAGAACCACTGGACATATCACGCCCGGAATATGCTTCATATCCGGATGTCCCTGAAGATAGGAGCCCAGATGACGAAGTGTTTTCAGATCCTCTTTTGGAAAATATCCTCTCTCTGCAAGTACAGAATAGAGTCCCGGTGCTGTATGTCCTTTGGAAAGGACAAAACGGTCACGGTCTGCCTTCTTAGGATCCTTCGGATCGATGTTCATCTCTTCAAAATATAAATAGGTGAACACGTCTGCTGCAGAAAGGGATCCGCCCGGATGGCCGGCCTTTGCTGCATGGACTGCTGTTACGATATCCTTGCGGACTTCGTTGGCAACTTTCTGAAGTTCTAACTTATCCATGTTATTAATGTCTCCTTTTTAGTGCCCTGCTGTTCACAGGGAATTTGTATATAAAAGAGGTTTCGATCACTCACCGAATACTGCCTTGTAATCAGCCTGGAATTTAGCGATACCTGCATCTGTCAGCGGATGATGTGTCATCTGCTCAATTACCTTGAACGGTACCGTAGCGATATCTGCGCCTGCAAGTGCACATGCAGTGACATGCATTGGATGACGAACGCTTGCTGCGATGATCTCTGTCGGGATATCTGCAACTGCAAACATCTCAGCGATCTGCTGGATCAGCTCAACGCCATCTGTGGAGATGTCATCCAGTCTTCCAAGGAACGGAGATACATATGTAGCACCTGCTCTTGCTGCAAGAAGTGCCTGGTTAGCAGAAAAGATCAGAGTAACGTTTGTCTTGATCCCCTCAGAGGAAAGAACCTTAACTGCCTTCAGTCCCTCTGTTGTCATAGGAATCTTAACAACCATGTTCGGATGGATCGCTGCGATCTCACGTCCCTCACGGATCATTCCCTCAGCATCTGTTGTGGTAGCTTTAACCTCACCGCTGATCGGTCCGTCAACGATCGTTGTGATCTCTTTGATCACCTCGTTGAAGTCTCTTCCTTCTTTGGCGATCAGAGACGGGTTTGTTGTAACTCCACAGATAACTCCCATGTCATTTGCTTCTCTGATATCCTCTACTTTAGCTGTGTCGATAAAAAATTTCATTGTTTTTTCCTCCTGTTTACGTTCGTTCTTTTTCTTGATGATTCCATTATAACAAACTCATTGCGGGGGTCAAGGCACCTGCTTTTTATTAATAAATCTTTTATTAATAAAATAACATTTTATTAATAGTGCCTGTCAATTTTTTCACCCAAAACAGCTTCTTTCCATTTTCCTCAATTCGAATATCGCCGTAATTATCGTAGCTAACAAGGTTTCTATTCAAATGTGTCATGGAACTCTCTCTATATATTATTATTAATAATTTTTGCGTCATTATTTATTTTTCTGTTCATCAGACTGGTTTCTGTCCAGTCTTACATACCCGTCGTGCGGCGCGTGATCAGCTTCGGGGTATATTCGATATTATACAGGCTGGCAGGTCTTTCATCCAGGTAAAATTTATCATTCATGTCGATCTTACGGATGATGATGTCACAGGCATCTCTTCCCTTCAGCGCAACAAAATGATCAATGGTTGTCAGGGAGATCCTGCGGATGCCGGAATAAAAAATATTGTCGCACCCTATGACAGAAACATCCTTCGGAACGTGTATCCTCATTTCATGCAGCGCATCAATGGCGCCTATGGCCATCATGTCATTCTGTCCTGCGATAGCCGTAAATTTCTGTCCTTCCTGGAGAAGCTCCATGGTCAGCTCGTAGCCCATGGCATACTCGGAATCCATCCGCGGGATCTTTCTGTCATTGGATTCATCTGCCGCCTTGATGAGCACATGATCTTTTTTTCCCTCTTTTTCAAACTCGCGGACAAAGCCCTCCACACGCTTGGAGCGCTGCCACTGCCGTCTGGTAAGTGGCGGCGTGATAAATGCCACATCCGTGTGCCCCAGATCAAGAAGATGTCTGGCCATCAGCCTTCCTACCACTGTATTGTCCTGATTGATAGCATCTACCGTGGTTGTTTTTTCCTTGTTGCTGATGATGACCAGCGGTGTTTCTTTTGCAATCTTTTCTATCTGATGCTGGAAATCCGGATGAGGATTGCAGGTATAGATGATTCCTGCCGGCCGCATGGTCTGCATCATACGAAGATATTTTTCTTCCAGCCCCGCATCGCGCTGGGTGTTGCAGATAAATACCCCATATCCCTGCTCATTGGCCACAGCCTCGATCCCCTGAAGCAGCAGTACATAATAGGGACTGGTGAGTGTGGGGCAGAAAACAACGATCAGCTTTTCTTTTCTGTCAGCTTTGTGTTTCCGACGTCCGGGAAGCTCATAGCCAAGCTCTCTGGCCGCCTGCTCCACCCGCTCCACAGTTTCTCTCGAAAAAGAAACATTATATTTCCGGTTCAGCACCATGGATACCGTTGCCTGGGAAACTCCTGCGCGTGCTGCCACATCCGATGAGGTTGCTTTCTTTTTTGCCACCAGTCTCACCTCCTTTATAACCTGGGGAAATTTCCTGGCTGCTTATCACTTTTTGCAATCCCTCAGGGAATTTTTCACCTGATCCGGTTATAGTTCCACTCTTCCTTCCAGTGCCCGGAGAAGTGTCACCTCATCAATATACTCCAGATCACCGCCCACCGGAACTCCGCTGGCGATACGGCTTACTTTGATCCCGGTCGGTTTGATCAGCTTACTGATGTACATAGCTGTCGTTTCGCCTTCAAGACTGGAATTGGTTGCCACAATAACTTCCTTTACATCCCCCTGAAGGCGCTTCATCAGTTCCTTCAGTTTGATATCATCCGGCCCGATCCCAAGCATCGGGGAGATCGCACCATGAAGTACATGATATACACCGTCAAATTTACCTGTTTTCTCATATGCTGCCAGATCCCTGGTATTCTCAACCACCATGATCGTGCTGTGATCCCTTTTGGGATTGGCGCAGATCGGACAAAGCTCCTGATCTGTCAGCGTGTAACAGCACTTACAGTACTGAACATTCTGCCTTGCATCGGTAATGGAGCGGTCAGCTGCTCCACCTGGTCCTTCGGCATATTCATGATATGAAATGCAAGACGCTGGGCAGATTTGGCTCCGATCCCCGGAAGATGGGAAAGCTGCTCAATAAGTTTATTGATATGGCTGCTGTAATATTCCATCAGAAAGGAAGACCTCCGCCAAGACCGCCAAGGCGCCTGTGAGTTTGGACATCACTGCTGCTGACTCGGACTCAACCTGACGGAGTGCCTCATTTGTTGCTGCCGCGATCATGTCCTCAAGCATCTCGATATCATCCGGATCTACCGCTTCCTCGGAAAGTGTAACCTTTGTTATTTCACGTTTACCGGAAACTGTAACGGAAACAGCTCCGCCGCCTACTGTTGCTGTAAACTCTTTTTCCTCAAGAGCTTTCTGGTTTTCTTCCATCTGACGCTGCATTTTCTGCGCCTGTTTCATAAGATTATTCATGTTTCCCGGCATACCCATGCCAGGAAATCCACCTCTTTTTGCCATAATACTTTCCTCCTGTTTTTTGTTTACGGATTTATGACTCCTCATCTGGGTCTTCTTCCACTACGATATCCATGTGGATATTCTCCCGAAGTGCATCGTCTACTGTGATCTGCGCGAGATTGGTGTGCTGATGTTTGTTGGCTACCAGCATATGTATCTCCACGCTTTTGCCTGTCCGGGCAGCAATAATGTCCTGAAGCTCTTTCTTCGCCTCCGGATTGTCTACATAATTCATCCCCAGAAAATCCTGGAATTCCACATAAAGGATGGGATCTCCTGTTTCTCCGTTATACTTGGGGACTGCACGCTGCAGGGACTGCTTGAAAAGTCCGGTAGTCTGACCCACGATGCACGCCAGCCTGCCACGATCTTCTGAAGATCCTCAGGAGCTGCCTTCTGTGGTTTCTGCTGCTGTACCGTTGCTGTACCGGTCACTGCCGCCCCCGGTTCCCCGGTTCCACCGGCCTCGCTCTCCCGAACGATCACCTGCTGCACAGGCCGTTCCTCCATCTGCTTTTCCAGGACACGAAGCCTATCAAGAACAGAGTCTAGATTTGTCTCCATGGCCGGTCTGCACAGCTTAATCAGTGCGATTTCCACCAATACACGCTTCTGGCTTGCAAAACGGATCTGATTGGACAGATCGGAAAAAATACGAATGTAACGCATCAGCGTCTCCACATCTGTCATCCCGCTCTCTTCCTTCAGAAGCTTCAGATTCTCAGAAGAAACATCAATGGCTTCCTCCGGATTTTCGGAAGTCTTCACAAGCAGAAGATTTCGCATATACCAGGTAAAATCTGATACAAACTGTCCCAGCTCCCGGCCGCCTGTGATCAGGTCCTCCAACACATGGATGGAACCTGTCACATCGCCGGAAAGAACCTTTCGGAGAAGTCTGCTGAATACCTCTGTATCCACAGCTCCCAGAACATCCAGGACTTTATCATAAGTAAGCACCTGTCCCAGATAAAAGGAAATACACTGATCCAGAAGACTCAGGGCATCTCGCATGGACCCGTCGCCTTTTTTGCCACATAGCGTACAGCCTTCTCCTCTGCTTCCACCCCTTCTGCTGTCAGAAGCTCGGAAAGTCTGGCAGCAATGGTATCAATGGATATCCGGTGAAAGTCATAGCGCTGACATCTGGACAGTATTGTGATCGGTATCTTGTGGGCCTCTGTAGTCGCCAGGATAAAAATAACATAAGAAGGCGGCTCCTCCAATGTTTTCAGAAGAGCATTAAATGCACCTGTTGAGAGCATATGCACCTCATCGATGATATAAACCTTGTATTTGCCCTCTGTTGGACGATAAGCCACTTCCTCACGGATCTCACGGATGTTATCAACACCGTTGTTGGAGCTGCATCGATTTCGATCACATTCATGCAGTTCCCGCCTGAATGGCCTTGCACATGGCACATTCATTGCAGGGGCTGCCATTTACAGGATGTTCACAGTTTACTGCCTTCGCCAGGATCTTTGCAACCGTAGTTTTTCCGGTACCACGCGTTCCGCAGAACAGGTATGCGTGTCCGATACGGTTCGCCTTGATCTGGTTGGTCAGTGTTGTCACAATATGATCCTGTCCTTTTACATCGTCAAAATTGTCGGGACGAAATTTACGGTAAAGAGCAGTATAACTCATAAAACTCTCCTTCTCTTCGCCACAGTCGCCGCGGAAAGACTCCCGCGGCGGCAGATGACTCATAATTCATTAATCACCAAAACTGATTCCGATCTGTTTGGCTGCTTTTACAAGCTGATCCTTTGGAGATACCATCTTCAGCTTGCCTGCGCATTCAGCAAGAGGAACCCTCTTGATCTTGCCGTTGATGACACCGATCATAACACCGTATTCCTCATCCATGATCGCCTGCGCTGCACCGGCACCGATCCTTGTGGAAAGAACGCGGTCATATGCACATGGCTCTCCGCCTCGCTGCATATGTCCCGGAACTGTGATACGTACCTCACTTCCGGTCACCTTCTGGATCTGGTCTGCGATCTCATAGGATACAGACGGATATTTCTTTGCTCTTTCCGCAAGCTTTTCTTTGTATTTTTTCTTCGGAAGCTCTGCATCTTCTTTTGAGATAGCTCCCTCAGCTACTGCAAGAATGGTAAAACGCTTGCCGGCCTTGTTACGCTTCTGGATGGCTTCTACAACCTTATTGATATCGTATGGGATCTCCGGGATCAGGATCACATCTGCTCCGCCTGCAACACCGGCATTCAGTG
>ENA-OQCP01001006-OQCP01001006.1-human-gut-metagenome-genome-assembly--contig:-NODE-1006-length-11498-cov-8.868349_pt1 | contig 11498 bp, 15 predicted proteins | sample MGYA00242760_ERZ504583 | MGnify/ENA primary metagenome ERZ504583 (study PRJEB26092, sample SAMD00036308) | human gut metagenome | host: Homo sapiens | study: EMG produced TPA metagenomics assembly of...
CCGACGGGGTCGGCGCCGCTATCGGTGCTGCTTTTGGCTGCGTCGCGCTGGCGCTCGAGGATGCAGGGGCCGCCGAGGACACGGGTTGCGGGTCCGCAGATACCGCAGCCCGTGCAGATGGAGAATGCTCCTCATGTTGAGGAGCCGGCGTGCCACCCCCATCCAGGACATAGTCGACGGTACGACGACCGAAGACCGCACTGACTGTCGGCAGGACCACCGACTGCGTGTCGGCGCGTCCAAGCATCTTGATGGCAAAGGTCGAGCCGCGGGGAACGAGACCGTGAGCCTGGAGCCGTCGTCAGCCGTGGCGCGGGCATTGAGCAAAAGCCCCGCGTAGGAAGCCTGACGCGCCTTGACACGCTCGACAACCTCGGCCCATTTGCGCTGCAGCTCTCCGGCATCCTCGACCGCGGGCGTCTCGGCAGTACCGGCGGCGGCAACCTGGGCGGCATTGTTGGACTGGGGCTTAGGTGCCGGAGCGGTGGCAGGCGCGGGAGCCGCAACGGCTGAGGCGTCGGAGTCGGCGCAGGCTGAGGTGCAGGCGCTGCAGGCTTGGAAGCTGACACGGGACGCAGAACGGGACGCAGGCTGGGCAGCCGGAACAGCAGCACCACGGTCCCAAGGCATACCGCCCTGGCGCGCGGACGTAGCAGCGGGGGCAGCGGATGCCGCCGGAGCGGCAGCACGAGCGCCCGAAATTAGCGTCGGCTGTTGGGCAGCAGCGGGTACGGATGCTGCAGGCGCGGCGGCCTGAGCAGCAGCCACGCTCGCCGGCACGGCGCCGTTGGCAACCATGGCCTCCAAGCGGGCCACGCGCTCGGCCAATGCCTCAATCGTTAAATCGGCCTCGGGACGTGCCAGGCGCGTGCAGGCGATCTCGAGCACCAGGCGCACGTCGCTCGCGCCCCTCATCTCCAGTGCGGCATCGTCGAGCACCGTCAGCACACGGGCCAGGCGGTCGGCAGGATGCTCGCCAAAGGCAGCGGCCTCGGCAGCAAGCGCCTCGGCCTGCTCGGAGCCGCCCTCAAACAGCTCGGCACGGGCACCGGCAACGCAGGCAACGTACACGTCACGCACATGCGCCACCAGGTCGCGCGTCAGCTCCAGCAGGTCGTTTCCTTCCTCGACCTGCGCACGGATCAGTCCATAGAGCTCGGCAACATCGCGATCGGCAATGGCGCGGGAAAACTCGCCCAGAATCTGGTCCGAAACCTCGCCTAAAAGCGAGCGGGCGTCGTCCGCATGCACAGAACCGTTGCCAAAGACGCTCAGCTGCTCCAGCGTGGACAGCGCGTCGCGCATACCGCCCTTGGCATGGCGCGCCACGATAGCCAGCGCCTCATCGTCGTAATCGAAGCCCTCCTGCTCGCACACGTATGCCAGGCGACGCTCGATATCCTCGTTGCCGATGCGATGGAAATCGAAACGCTGGCAGCGCGAGAGGATGGTCTCCAGAATCTTTTGCGGGTCGGTGGTGCACAGCACAAAGATCACGTGTGCCGGCGGCTCCTCGAGCGTCTTGAGCAGCGCGTTGAACGCCGCCGTCGTGAGCATGTGGACCTCGTCGATGATATAGATCTTGTACTTGCCGCGCACCGGGGCAAAGTTGACGGAGTTGATGATTTCCTCGCGCACATTGTCCACGCCCGTGCGGGAGGCGGCATCGAGCTCGTAGACATCGGGGTGGTTACCTCGGCAATGAGCTCGCACTCCTCGCAAGTACCGTCGGGCATGCAGCCGCTTGCACCCTCGGCGCGCGCCGCCTCGGCATTGCGGCACAGCAGCGCCTTGGCCAGAATGCGCGCCATGGTGGTCTTGCCCGTGCCGCGCGGTCCGCAGAACAGGTAGGCGTGGGACAGGCGCCCCTCGGTGATGGCGTGCTCGAGCGTCGAGACGATATGCTGCTGGCCCACCACGGAGTCAAAGGTGAGCGGGCGATACTTTCGGTACAACGATTCCATGGGTGCTCCCCCGGGTATACTGAGTCTTGTTGCCGCGGCGGCATGCGGTCGCACGGCATACTGCATTCCATAATAACCCGTACGGCGAGCCCGCCGCGATAGGAGTCCAAAGAGCATGGCAGACGCAGAGAGCAACCTCGTTCCCTCCGAAGCAGCCGACCAGGTCGAGGTCGCGCTCGAGGAGCAGGCCGCAGCCGACGACGGCATCCTGTACCTCAACGAGTACCAATACGAAAACGACCTCGTCACCGACTTCGCCCGCCTGGTCGCCTCGCCCAGGCGTCGCGGCTCGCTGTATGTCGCCGCGGCAATTGCCGCGCTCATCGGCATCGGCATGCTGGTGGCCGGCGGCAACTGGATCAAGTTTGGCGTCGTCTTGATCGTATTCGGCGCCTTTTTGGCCTGGTGGAGCAAAAACCTGCACCACACCCTCGCCCGCGACTTTATCGACGCCGTTGAGGCCGACGAGTCCATGGGTGGCCGCTATCGCCGCGTCGCCGCCAACGAGGACGGCCTGATGGTTTGGGGCACGAGCGGCAAGTCGCAGTTCTTCCCGTTTGAAAAGCTCGACCACGTGCTCGACGGCGAGCGCATCTTTGTGGCCATGTTCGCCGACCAGGGCGTGACGATCCCTAAGGACACCTTTGTCCGCGGCGATGCCGAGCAGTTCGGTCCCTTCCTTAAGGCGCGCATCAACAAAAAGCTCCGCATCGAGACCAAACGCAAGAAGATGAAGGCAGAAAAGGCCGCTGCCGAAGCAAAACAGGGCGACAAGCCCAGGAGACCAAGGGCAAGCAGCGCAAGCAGAAGAAGAGCAAGAAGAAGCGGTAGGCCGGCCGACACCGAAGGCGCCTCGTCCCGCGCCCGATTCCGGCCGGGGCGCCTGGAATCGGCGCGCGTACCGCCAATGGACCCGTTTTGCCTTGCTCTCGAGCTATTTCACTTCAAACCTTAAGAGCCTCCGCTCCGGCAGATCGGTCATCTTCATCGTGTAAGTCCCGGGAAATGCTTTCTCAAAACGGACGGTCTCGTAACCTTCGAAATAGTCGTTGGTGTTCTGCATCATAAATGGGACGAGCAACTCGTTTTCTGCCCCAACCTCCACGGCAAACGCAGCAGAGCCGCCAAGGACCGGCATGGCTTGCGTTATCAGATCGGTATTGACTACAAAATCATAGTTTGGCGCAGATCCGGGACCAGATGCCAAACATACGCTTTGATTCCACCGTCGATATTATCCCTATTTCTGACACGCATCTTTACGGCGATAACGCACGTGATGTCGGCATCCTTCAGTCTCGTTTTCGTATCCACGGTGCCATATTTTGAATAATCGTCATGTGCTCGTTTGAGATACTCGCGCGGCGTGAGCAACTCTGCCCCGTCTATGCAAAACGAATACCCATCAGTCACCACATCCTTCGACCCCAGAAACGCTCCATCCATCGAGAGCCATTCGCCCTCCGCGTAATATTTCTCAGGAATGACCGTCCGGTTCCCGTTAACGACGCTCACCCTCATGCCCGCAAGGCCGGCAGCAGCACAGCAAAAAAGCGCGAGCGCCGATCTTCTCGTCCACAGGGTCTTCTTCATCGCGCTCACGACCTTTCCCGAACTTTCACAACGGCACCGTCGCGCATGCAGTAAACCCGATCGGCCAGTTCCTCGAGCACCTCTCCGTCATGGCTGGACAGAAGGACCTCACGACCCGTTGATGCCGCCATCGCCACAACGCGCTTGAGCATTTCACGCCCGCTTCGTCGAGGGCATTCGTTGGCTCATCGAGAACAAGCAGCTTCGGCTTCTCCATAATTGCCGCAGCTATCCCCAGACGCTGCTTCATCCCAAGCGAGTATGCTCGGAACTTCTTTTTTTTCGTCTGCATCGAGCCCCACGAGCCGCAGGGCAGAGCGAATGTCCTCGGGGGTGCAACGCCCTTGATCTGAGCGATGAGCTTCAGATTGTCGTAGCCAGACAGATATCCCAAAAAGGAAGGCGCCTCGATCAACATCCCCAGACTCGGCGGGAACGAGATGTCCGCCCCAAGCCTTTGGCCATCGATAGAGATTTCGCCTTCGGTAGCTTGATCAACCCGCAAACCGCTCGCATGAGCATGGTCTTACCCGAACCGTTTATCCCCTGAAGCCCGACCACAGTCCCAGGGTCAACCTCGATGGACACGTTGCGCAGGACATCGTTTTTACCCATGCGCTTCGATACGCCCCTTACGATCACACTCATATCTTGTCCCCCTTTTCTATAAGGTCGGCCCTTCGAAACCACAGTCCACCCAACGATAGGCATAACGACATAAGCCCAATTGATGACAAGACACTCGAGCCCGCCGCGATTCCCTCTTTGACAATTCCACCCCAGCGCAACAGCATCAAGGCGTTACCCAATAGCGCCCAATGTCGTGCATATGCCGAGCAGATCAGGTAGCTCATTAAAACCACAAACGAGACTGACGACCCAAGCACAAACCCAACCGCTGCCTGCGCAAACGCAAGCGCCTCAAAAGCAAATAAGAGACCTATGAAAAACGGCAGCGCATCTGCTCGGCAGCTTTGAGAAACCACGGCGCCAAATTAGCCAGTTGAAGCGACTCACCATGAATGACCGCGCTGAACGAGGAGCTCACCACCAAGCTCCAAATCACAACAGAGCAAACCACCACGAGCAGTGAAAATGCCGTTACTGCCGCCACCAAGATAAAACGCGAGACCCACCAAAGGGTTCTTGCCCGGCATCGAACAAGCGCTTGCAAACCAAACCCGTGCAACGATTCGGTCGGATAGTCGAGTGTTGTATAGAGAATAAGCAGAATGAGAAATAGCCATCCTAGCGGAGGCACAAACATGACCCCGGGCCTAGGCTCAAACGGAGCAGATCCGGCAAACACGAGCGCAAGATTATCCGCAAACCCCAAGGTATCCGTTCTAACCCCATACACAGAAGACAATCCGTAGGCGTACACCAAGTTCGCAACGGTCACTGCCGCAATTGCAATAAAAGTAAGGATGTTCTTCTTCAAAACGGTCCTCAGGTCCGCGGCGACCAGCCTAAACAGCATCAGACCACCTCGCGTCTTTTCCACGCCCCAGAAAAAGCCAACGAAGCAAGGGTCAATAATATGATTTCCGCAAAACCGGCTCGAATGTCTGGCCAGTTATTCAGCGATTCCGACCTGATGCTGTTGAGGATATTGCAGTTAAACCCCACACAAGCCATTACGCCGAAGATCCAGCCATTTGCAAAATGCCACGCAACCATTAGCAGATACGGGACAATTATCGCTTTGATTCTGCTACGAAACAAAATTGAGAAGCCAGTTACAGCCATGGATAAAGTCCCGAGCGTGACAGCATCGAACAGCGTGTATGCGAGCACATATGACAAAGGATGCGAATAAAATAGACCGGAGAAGTAGCTATGCAGGTAAAGTCCTACGTAAGTCGACTCATCGACCCGAGGAAGATACGCAGGAAAAAGCATCGAGACGATCAGGAAATTGACGAGCAGAGGAATGGCAGTCACTGTAAACGCGGAGAGGAAAGCAGACAGCATCTTTACGTTCACGTACGCCTTTCTGGAAACGCGCGTGCATATCTGCATGTCATAACCACTCAAACGCTCAAAGAGACACGACCAAGATCCAGCCAACATTGCAAGCAGGGGCAGTGCATAGAAAAACACCGACGCAGACAGTGGCGCGTTCGCGCTCACAACAATCCAGTTACCGAAGCTGCTTTCACGTGTTTGACCGAGATAATTTTCGGCTTGCACGCCAACGCCGTAACCAAAAGAAAGAAGGTTGTGGCGCTCTTTTTCCAAATTTGCCCACGGCTCCAGCGCGGCAGCTATTGCAACTGCGACCGCAATCAAGAGAGCAAGGATAAAAGCTGGACGTCTAATCGTTTTCGACAGTTCGTATCTTGCGAGCTTTTGGTTCATACGTCCTCCTCCCCCTTCCGACCCAGAAAGCCGGAAGGGAGCCATTTCAAACAACTATGCGGGAAGCTTGTGGAAATGCCCGACGCAGTCGGGGCTCCATACGCCAATAACAGTGCCGTAGCCAGACTCCGCCCATGCAGTCAGTCGCGCCGCAGATCGCCCGTTCTCACGGACGAGGTTATACATTTCCCACTGTCCCTTGTGATTCGAACGATACGTTCCCTGAGTACAATTCATGCTGCCGCTACCGCTTGTGTTATACGCACCGTCTGTATATAACCGAAGCGGATTTCCCGTATGGCCCTGGATATCCAGATAGAGCGATGAGGAATCATCCTTTTGACGGTAGCCAGTTGCACTCGTCCCGGCACATTGAAAACTAAATGCCTTATCGGCATTGTTCGTACAGGTCGTAATTCCCGTATCGGCGTTTTGAGTAATGCTGGAAACCTGAGAGGTGTCAAACTCCTCTTGTGCAAACGATGCAGCGGGAACCCCTAGGGACAGACCAGCTGCAATCACCAAGCCGACTCCGATTCGAGCAATAGCGCTCCTTGGCTTAATCATGGCCTTCTCCAATCAAAAGCGGTTAACAATGCGTCGACGCACGGCAACCTTCGCATGAATAGAGAAAGATGTCTGTAAACACCCGCTATTGAGTTGATTGCTCAGGCGTTTACACGTTATTTACCTGCGATAACAATAAAATTAGCTCCGCCTTATTCTTGATCTTCAACTGGCGGTAAGATGCAGACCGCAGCGCTTGCACCGTAGATGCAGCGTAACCGACATCCTCCGCAATGGCCTTTGTCGTTGCCCCCTCTGCCGTCATCAGCAAAATTTGCGACTGAACATCAGAAAGGGAGCGCGACGTAAGCAGGGCCAGCTGGCGCACGCGGGCCGTTTCGGTGGACCCGTTCGCCCGGTACTCCAAGACGGCCTTCTCGTCCTCAACCGAGCGGGCGAGCGCGATGTGCGTAACGAACATGGGCACAGACCAGCAAACAATCACCGTTGCCACGACGACATTGACAGCCGAACTTTGCCCCAACAACGACGCGAGGAACAACGGCTCGAAAACCGTCAGATCCTGCACCATATTGAGCAAGACAGCCCAAACAGGAGCCGTCGCCCCGAAGCAAAGCATCCATATCCCAAGCATTTTGCGCTGCGGACAGCTTCGCATCACTATATATGTGAGCAGCACCCCCGTCAGCACCGCAAGTCCATGGATTCGCCCCCTAGCGACCGCATAGATTAAGGCAACCATGCCCATTGACACCAACGGCACGATAGCCCGAGCATGGGCATGCACCTTAAACGGACGCAGCCCAACAGCGAGCGAAGCCGTAGACGCCACGCCGCAAAACAGGACCGGCACAGCCATCAACGGAACGCGTATGCACATCAATGCCGCGATATAGATAAAAGACCATTCCACAGCAGATAGCACCGCCCATACGTACGGGCTTCCGAGCCAAATCGCTTCACCCGCTCTATCCAGCGCAGCGCCACGATTCGCTTTTCCACCCGCGTAGCGTAGCGACAGAAGCAGTCCGAGACCCAATGCGTAGCTTAAGAGGGAAAAGGCGACAGCCCGCGAAACACCGGACCCCCAATCGCTATCCGCCATTACCAAGGGCCCCGCCGCAAGGAGGATAAAGAATAATGTGAGCAGGTATCGAAACAGCCGGCGCGTTCGAGCTGATGCCACTATATCGTCAGCATGCCGCTGCGGTAGCTCATGCCCTACAGTATCGCCCTCACCCGCAAACAGCGCCACGAGCTCGCGTGAACCCGCAACCGACGCTTCCCGTATGCTCGGTGAAGCGTTGTTCTCACCGTCGATGGCTTCGTATCCGTCTCCTTGGCAATTTCCGCCGGCGTTTTCCCTTTGAGCAGCAGTCGAACAAACTGCTCTTCTCTAGGCGACAGGGCAGGGGAAAACACCCCCGCATCGAATGTGTCGGACGCACAGGCGATATCCGAATTGTTGTCCCGTTTCCCCCTTAGCAACATGCATACGAAGGCAGCAGCGATAACGGACCCCATCGCCAGCAATGCAATGACCACGGCATCGCTTGCGAAGTATGCCGCCTCAACAGCCGGAATAAGACCAATAGGAACTGCTACGAGCACAGAACAGGCAAACACGTCGCGCCGCCCATGGCCAAAGGCACGAGGGCGGCAAAACGGCGGGGCCACAGTCAATGCGAGATAGACCAACGGAATTAAAAGCGCAAGGCCAATTGACGCGGCCGTTACAGGGGGCATCCCCCATGGCTCGGGAACGACTCTCCATGAAACTCGACAGCAAAACAGCAGGCAAGACATGACGGCTATTGTTTCTGTAAAAATCGCGTCCTGCGGGTGACGAGTTTCCCTTTCGTCAGTCCGTGTCGACTCTGCGTCAAAGGAGAGTCCGCCGTGCCCCAAATAACATATGAGAGAAGCAGCGACCCAACAAAGCACGAGACACACGAAACGCCATGTAACAACCAAATCGGTGCAAACACGATTGGAATAGAGTCTCCGCGAGCATAGAAAGCCAGGTCGGCCCATTCGGGAACCGTTGCAATAACACCAAGGAAAACACCGATGGCACCGAGATGCCTCGGCCTTCTCATTCCCCCCTTGCATAGCGCAGCACCATGAACAAACGCCGCGAGGCATGCGCCCAGGATAACGAGCCAGGTCATTGCACCTGACGCTAGGCCGATTGAAGATGAAAACCGGTGATAAGGGGTGACCGCCATTACGACAAGCGCAATGGCGCAGGCAAATGTAGCAGAACGGCGGGAAAAGAGCATACGGCCTCCATAGCGTGTCATTATATCGCTCGAGCCGCTCGTTTATCTCTGTTCTCACACCAGCCAGCATCAATGATTCAGGCGAACTCCAATCCGCGCCAGATCACGGTCCGGCTTTTGTTCGCAGTCCCCACATCAAAGCGGGATGCGGTTTCCTTTTGGACGCCGGTTCGGAAAGCGCATCCGTTCCAGGGCAATATTCTGGGATGCAGTTTCCGCAGCCCACCCCATTTGGAAAGCGCATCCCATAATTTGGCTGAAAACTGAGATGCGCTTTCCAAACGAGCCGAAACGGGCCGAATCGATCGGGCCACCTCGCATCCCGCTATCCTCGCCATCTGCCCGAGCGTGCTACACTAGCAGCATCTATGCCACCGCGAACGGCTCGGCCCCGCGCCCGCCGCTCGCAAACGAACTTTAAACGCACGAGGGTTGGCCATGCCGCTTTTCTCGCAACATACCGCCCGGTTCTCGCCGGACGTTCCTTTGGAGGGCACCAGCTCTCGCGAGCTGCTCAAGCGGTACCAGCCGCTCGAGACACTTGCGACCGGCGGTTTTGGCTCCATCGAGATCTGCCGCGACACGCACCTGCGCCGCCGCGTCGCCATTAAACGCATCCCCCTTATCAACGGTGCCGGCATGCCCGCTAGCGACATCATGGATGTCCTGCGCGAGGCGCACACTGCCGCCATGCTTCAACATCCCAACATCGTGCAGGTCATCGACTTTACGCACGACACAGCCTATGCCTACCTGGTTATGGAATATGTCGATGGCATGTCGCTGGCCGAGTTTTTGCACCGCGCGGACGGCCACTCACTTACCTTTGACGAGGCCGCGGCCATTGCCGATGCCCTGGGCCAGGCGCTCACCTTCGCCCACAGTAATGGCGTACTCCACCTGGACATTAAGCCCGCCAACGTGCTCATCGACCACTCGGGCAATGTAAAGCTCACCGACTTTGGCATGGCGCGGCTGTCGTCCGCCGGTGGCTTTGGCGGCTCACGCGGCGGCACCATCGGCTACATGCCGCCCGAGCAGCTCGATATCGAGACCGGCACGGTCGACGAGCGCGCCGATGTCTTTGCCCTCGCCTGTGTGATCTACGAGGGCCTGTGCGGCAGCGCTCCTTTTATGGCGGCCACGCCCGCCGACTCGCTCGGCCGCATCATCGGCGGCGCCACCTATCCCAGCGAGCTGATACCACACTTTCCCCCGGGAGCCGAGGCCGCGCTCATGAGCGCGCTCTCCCCCATGCCGCAGGACCGCCCCAACAGCATCGAGGCATTTTGCGACCAGCTCCTTGCCGGTCTGGGCAGCGTGCGCGAAGGCCGTCGCAGCCTGGAGCAAATGGTTGGCGAACTTTCGGATGACGAGCAGGAGCTCGACGATATCGAGCCGTCGCACTACGAGGACGACACCATCGAAGTCGACCCCGCACTCGGCTGGCAGGCACGCGCTGGAGCCATGCGCGCGACTACGCCATGCACGCTATCTCGGCGCTAACGTGCGGCGCCTTTAGCTTTTTGCTGATGCAGACGGCCGGCGTCGCGGCGCTTCCCGGCCTGGTCATTGCGGCTATCGCGATCGGAGCGGCGGCCGGCCTGGCCCCCCAGATTGGCTCGGCCATCTCGGCTGTGGGCTTTTTGGTGCTCATGGCAAACGCCACCATGCAGCACAGGGCGTCCTGTCGATGTTGCCCGTCGCGGTGATCTTTGCCGCCGCCATGTCCGGTTGGTGGATCGCCTGGGGTCGCACCGAGGCTGCCGCGAGCGCCGCACTCACCTGTGCACTCGCGCTTGGCTGTCTGACCGGCAATACCTTCCTGGCAGCTGGGGTCACCGCCGGCGTCGCGTCATTTTGGCTCGGCCCGGCAAGCGCCGCCGCGGCAACGGGCATGGGCGCACTTTTTGCCCGTCTGGCCACGGTCGCGCTTTCAGCCGGAGGCGTGCTGGGGCTCGGTAACGTTGCCGCAGCGCTGGGAGACCCACTCCTTTGGGCTGCCTTTGTGCTGGTAGCGGCAACTGCCGCGGCGTCATCTGCGCTGCTCAACGCCCATGCCAAGCGTGCCGATCAGGCTCAAACCTTGCCGTAATCGCCGCCATCGCTGTCGCCGGCATCGGCTGCGCAGCGGCGTCCTGTCTTGCACACCATATGGAAATTGCCAGCCTTGCAGCCGCGGTCGTCGCCAAGGCGGCGGTTGCGGGAACCCTATCCTCTATAATCGTTGGGATATGCCTATATTTGCTCGGATACCAAAGAACCTATACGGAGAGTGATCTTTCGTGAACTTCCTGAACATCTTCGAGGACCACGTGGCCGGCATCTTCGGTGCCACCCGTGCCCCGTTCTCCTTTAAGAAGCTTGCCAAGCAGGCCGCTCGCGACATGGAGGATCAGACTCTGGTGATCAACGGCGTCAACACGGCGCCGGCACTCTATACCATCCTGATCGCCGCCGACGACGATCCCATGCTCGCCCCGTTCTACCCCGAGCTTTCGCGCGAGGTCCGCGAGTTTGTGAAGGCGCAGGCCGAAAAGCGCCGCTATGTCTTTGTCGGCGAGCCCCTCGTGCGCTTTATGATCGATCCGCAGCTGCGCGCCGGCAAGTTCTCGGTCTTTGCCGAGAACGTCGATGCCCCCACGCTCGGCCGCTGTACGAAGAAGAGCGCGCCTATCAAAACGGTCTGGGCCAAAACAACTCCGCGGCAAGCCGTGCCGCCAGCGCCCCGCGCGCCGGCCAGCAGCAGTTTGCTGCCCCGCAGCAGCAG